>WNEY01004207.1_pt1 | contig 10920 bp, 10 predicted proteins | sample 5400531 | NCBI WGS metagenome assembly WNEY01 (sample SAMN13153338, study PRJNA577476) | soil metagenome | isolation source: 200 cm saprolite under Douglas fir tree site 1 | place: USA:California | collected 2015-04-18
AGATCCGCGAAGTGTTCAAGAAAGCGCGCGAAAAGGCTACTGATACGACGCCGGTGATCGTCTTCTTCGATGAGATGGATTCGCTGTTTCGGGTGCGTGGCTCGGGGATCTCGTCGGATGTCGAGATTACCGTGGTGGCGCAGTTTCTCTCGGAGCTCGATGGTCTGGAGTCGCTCGAGAACGTCATTGTGATTGGCGCCAGCAACCGGCAGGATCTGATCGATCCAGCGGTCTTGCGCCCGGGGCGTCTGGACCTCAAGATCAAGGTCGAGCGGCCCGACAAACATGCCGCTAAGGACATCTTCACGAAGTATCTGGTGTTTGATCTCCCCCTCCACGAGGAGGAGTTGCGGCGGTACGGGCACGACCGGCAGGCGACGGTAGCCTGGCTGATCGACCAGACCTGCGAGCACATGTACAGCACGCACGACGAGAACAAGTTTCTCGAAGTCACGTACGCCAAGGGTGACCGAGAGACCTTTTACTTTAAGGACTTTTCTAGCGGGGCGATGATCGAGAACATCGTCGCCCGGGCCAAAAAGTCGGCCTTGAAGCGCTACCTGGCGGTGAAAGAGAAAGGCATCAAATTGGACGACCTCCTCAATGCGGTGCAGGAGGAGTTCAAGGAGAACGAGGATCTGCCGAACACCACGAATCCTGATGATTGGGCGCGTATTGCCGGTACGAAAGGCGAGAAGATCGTCAACATCCGGACCCTGGTGGGTTCGAAGGCCCCCAAGCTCCGGCCTATTGAGGATATTACTCCGGGGCAATACCTCTGAGAGGCGCTGGGTTGGGAGTGGTGCTCATGTGATGTCTGCTGCTGTCGGTGACCTGCGCTGTGGTGTAGGCAAGGCACAGTCCTGAGTCTGGAGGTGTCATGGCGCTCCCGAAAATCATCGGTTCGGAAACGGAATACGGCCTTACGGTCCAGAACGATCCGGAGTTCGATTCCATTGCCACCTCCTTGTTGCTGGTCAATAGCTATGACACTGACCAGTCGCTCAAGCTGCTGTGGGACTACGATCAGGAGGATCCCCTGGTGGACGCCAGGGGCTTCGAGTTGGACGATGAGTACGATGTCCCTGACCAGCAGGACAACATGGCGATCAACAAGATCCTGCCGAATGGGGCGCGCTTCTATGTGGACCATGCGCACCCGGAGTTCTCGACGCCCGAATGTTCCAATGTCCTCGATCTCCTGCGCTATGAAAAGGCCGGGGAGCGCATCCTGAATCTCAGCCGTCTGGGTGCCAATCAGCTCCTGCCGGGTGGCCGCACGATCGTCATCTACAAAAATAATAGTGACCAGAAGGGCAATAGCTACGGCTATCACGAAAATTATCTGTTAGATCGGCGTACCCCGTTTCAGACCATTGTCGAACGGTTCATGCCGTTTCTGGTGTCACGCCAGGTCTTCTGTGGGGCTGGCAAAGTGGGCTCAGAAAACGGCACCGAGCAGGTGCCGTACCAGATTTCCCAGCGGGCCGACTTCTTCGAAACGGAGATGGGGCTGGACACGATGGTCAAGCGCCCGATTATCAATACCCGTGATGAGCCGCACGCCAATCGCGACCGCTATCGCCGCCTGCACGTCATCCTGGGCGATGCCAATATGTCGGAGTTCACGACGTACCTGAAGGTGGGCACGGCGCTGGTGGTGCTGCAGATGATCGAGGATGGGTTTTTGGCGGAGCCGTTGGTGTTGCGCAACCCCGTACGAGCGTTGCGCGATATTTCCCACGATCCGACGTGTACGGTGCTGGTGCCGATGAAAAATGGTGCCAAGATGACGGCGATTGACATCCAGCGGTGGTATCATGAGGCCGCGCAGCGTTACCTGGCGCAGCATCCTGACTGTCATTCGACCTATCCAGCCGTGGTGGCGGAATGGGGTACAGTCCTGGAGCGCCTGGCGCAGGATCCGATGCAACTGCACCGGGAAATCGACTGGGTGATGAAGCTGCACCTGTTGACGAATTATATGGCGCGTCGAGGCAGTGATTGGTATGACCCGCGCATTGCTATGATGGACCTGCAGTACCATGACATCCGTCCCGAAAAGGGCCTGTATTACGTGTTGGAGCGCAGTGGGGCTGCCCGTCGTATGCTCATGGAAGAAGATATTGTGCGGGCCATAGATGACCCGCCAGAGGATACCCGGGCCTATTTCCGTGGGCAGTGCTTGAAGAAGTTTAAACACCAGATCTTCGGTGTCAATTGGGATTCGATCTCGTTCAATCTCGGTGATGGCCCGATCAAACGCATCATGATGGAGGAGCCAACACGCGGCACGAAGCGTCACGTGCAGCAATTGCTGGACCGTTCGGAGACTGCTGCCGACCTGGTCGCCAACATCGTCACGTAGGCGGTTCCAGGAAGCGGTATCGCCCACACAGAAGGAGTGCAGCGATGGTTATGAAACAGACAAGAGCGGCGTGGACGGAGTGGGCCGGAGTCATCACCTGCGCAGAAGGTGGTGGTCAGCAGCAAGTGCGGCGTACCAGTGACACGCCGACGCAGACGGCGAGCGCGCCGGCAGCGAATCTGTCGGCCCAGGGCGAAAAGTTACGGGACGAAATGGACGCCCTGATCGACGAGATCGACGAGGTGCTGGAGGAAAACGCTGAGGAGTTTGTGAAAAACTATGTGCAGAGAGGAGGGGAGTAACGGTGCCGTTGCTTTCGGGAAGCTATGATGGTGCAAGCTTCTTTGAGCTGCTGCAGCATGATTTCCCGCATCTCCTCCCGTTTCAGCACCTGCACACTGTGCCACAGCTCACTGCCAGTGAGTTCCGGCTGTCGCCGGCGGTGCCTTTTGCCACCACGATCCTGGCGTTGCGGTTTGTCGATGGCGTTGTGGTTGCCGGTGACCGCCAGGCCACGGAAGGGTTTGAGGTCGCCTCGCGGCGTCTTGAGAAGGTGTATAAAGCCGACGACTATTCGGTCATTGCCATCGCTGGTGCGGCTGGCCCCTGTCTGGAGATGGTGAAGCTCTTCCAGGTGGAGATGGAGCACTATCAAAAGATTGAAGGGGAGACGCTCGCCCTTGACGGCAAGGCGAATAAGCTGGCGCAAATGGTGAAACAAAACCTCCCGGCGGCCTTTCAGGGGCTCATCGTCGTGCCCATTTTTGCGGGCTATGATCCACGCACGCAGCAGGGGTGTATCTTCAAGTATGACGTGACCGGCGGGCGTTATGACGAGCAGCAGTTTTACGCCACGGGTTCGGGGGGGAAAGAAGCGCGCAGTACGCTCAAAAAATTCTTCAAAGCGGATATGTCGCGCGAGGCGGCGCTTGCCCTGGCGTTAGAGGCCTTGGTGGATGCGGCTGATGTCGACGTTGGCACCAGTGGTCCTGACATTGTGCGGGGGATCTATCCGGTGGTGAAAATCGTCACGCATGATGGGGTGACAGACGTCTCTGAGGCCGAGCTCCGTCCCCTGAGTGAACGACTCATGACGGCCTTGCAAGGGTAGAGCTATGGCGGTGCCGTTCTACGTTTCGCCCGATCAAGTGATGCAGGACAAGGCCGAGTATGCGCGCAAGGGCATTGCCAAGGGGCGTTCCATTGTGGCTCTCGAGTATGCTGAGGGGCTCCTCCTGATGGCGGAGAACCCGAGCGCGTCGTTGAACAAAATCTCGGAGATCTATGACCGCATCGCTTTTGCCGGGGTGGGCAAATATAGCGAGTTCGAAAATCTGCGCAAAGCCGGGATTCGCTATGCCGACATGAAGGGCTATGCCTATAGCCGCCAGGACGTCACCACGAAGTCGCTGGCGAATGCCTATTCAGAGGCCATTGGCACGATTTTTACCCGCGATCCCAAGCCGCTCGAAGTGGAAATTGTGGTTGTGGAAGTTGGCGAGACCCCGGCGCAAAACGAGATGTATCATGTCTCATTTGATGGGACCATCACGGACCGCCGGCAATTTGCGGTGATTGGCGGCCAGGCTGAGCGCATCCGAGCGTACCTGCAGGACTATTATCGCCCAGACCTCACGTTATCGGAGGCGTTGGCCCTCAGCCGTCGCAGTTTGCTGGCCGGTTACGAGCGACCGCCAGCCGAGGAGAGTGCTCTGGAGGTTGGCCTCCTAGAGCGCCGGCGCACCGGTCGAAAATTCTACCGTATGCCACAGGCCGAGGTTGTTCGGGAGCTGGCGGCCGCCAACCATGGGGCATGAGCAGCTATGAAAAAGCGCATCTACGGGTTGGAAACCGAATTCGGTATCGCGTTCACCTGCAATGGACGGCGCACCCTGCCGTCAGAAAAGGTGGTGCGCTATCTGTTTGAGAAGCTCATTACCACCGAAGGTTTTCTCAATGTCTTTTTAGAAAATGGGGCGCGCTTTTATCTCGACACGGGTTGTCATCCTGAGTACGCCACGCCCGAGTGCGCCAGCCCCATGGATGTGATGATCTACGACAAGGCGGGCGAGCGGATTCTGGAAAACCTGCTCAATTATGCGCAAAACAAGGTGCATGAGGAAGGTTTTCAGGGTGAGCTGGCGATCTTCAAAAACAATACCGATTTTGTCGGTAACTCGTACGGCTGCCACGAAAATTATCTGGCGGACCGTAGCGCCGATTTCTACTACATGGCTGAACAGCTCATCCCGTTCCTGGTGACGCGACAGATTTTTACGGGGGCCGGTAAAGTATTTCGCACCCGGCGGGGCACGGTGTATCACATTTCGCAGCGGGCGCAGCACATCCGGCAGAAGATCTCCGGTACCACGACGAATGAACGCAGTATTATCAACACGCGTGATGAGCCGCACGCCATCAAAGAAAAATACCGCCGATTGCATATCATTGTGGGTGATTCGAACATGTCGGAGTACACCACCTATCTCAAGGTGGGTACCACGGCTATTATATTGCAGATGATCGAGGATGACTTTCTCCCGCCCACTTTTTCCCTGCGTAATCCGGTCCGGGCGATCAAAGATATTTCCCGTGACCTGACCTGTCGCGAACCGGTGCCGCTGAATAGCGGCAAAAAATATTCCGCCCTGGAGCTGCAGAAAGAATATCTCGATCTGGCGCATCGCTATTACAGTACGCGCCCGATGAGTCCTGAGGCGGCCGACATCTTGCAGAAATGGGAGTATGTGCTGACCAAGCTGGAAGAAGATCCCATGCAGCTGCACCATGAGATCGACTGGGTGATCAAGCTGCACCTGCTGCAAGCCTATGGGGAGCGCACCAATCTCGCTCCCGAAGCCAGTGGCGATCGCATGCTCATGCTCGACTTGCAATACCACGATATTCGGCGCGAGAAAGGGTTGTACTTCCTGTTAGCGCGGAAGGGACAGGTGGTGCGGCTGGCGACCGATGAGCAGATCGAGACCGCCATGGTTGATCCGCCCCAAAATACTCGCGCCAAGATGCGTGGCGAGCTGATCAAGCTGGCGAAAATGAAACGCATCCCCTACGATCTCGACTGGAACTATATACGTATCGGCTACCTCCTCAATCTGTGGGTCAAATGCAACGACCCCTTCCAGGAAGAAAATGAGAAGGTCACCCAGTTGAAGCGCCGTATCGAGCGGTCGAATTTTAAGTACGGCTACCTGCTATAGTGGAGCTGGGTACTGCGTACCGCAATTGGCCCCGCCAGTATGGCGGGGCAACTAGCCGTGCGCAGCACTAGCGCACGAGGCCTGCATGTCTTCTGGTCCAGCGCCGAAAATTCGCCTCGCGGTCCTCTTCGGTGGCCGTTCGGGAGAACACGAGGTCTCCATCGCCTCGGCCACCTCAGTGTTGCAGGCTATCGACCGGCAGAAGTACGACGTGCTGCCGGTCTATCTCACCCCAGAGGGGCGCTGGCTGCCCGAGGTCGAGCCAACGCATCTGCTCCACAGCGGTGCACAGCCCCCCATGCAACCCGCCGTACTGCTCTCCAGCGATCCGCAACAGCGCGGACTCCTGCCCCTCTCTGCCAGCGCCGGGGCCAGGGCCGAAGGCGCTCGTCCGGTGGATGTGGTGTTCCCACTCCTGCATGGTACCTATGGGGAGGATGGCACGGTCCAGGGGCTGCTCGAACTCGCCGATATCCCCTATGTTGGCGCTGGTGTGCTGGGATCGGCAGTGGGGATGGACAAGGGCGTGATGAAGGTCTTATTGCAGGCCGCCGGCCTACCGGTGGTGCCGCATCTAGTAGTGCGACGCCTGGACTGGGAACAGGATCCGGTGGCGGTGCACACGCAGATCCTGCGCACGCTGTCCTTGCCACTCTTTGTCAAACCGGCCAACCTGGGCTCGAGCGTTGGCATTTCCAAGGTCAAACAGGTGGAGGAATTACCCGCCGCTCTAGAACTCGCCTGCCAGTATGACCGCCGCCTCCTCGTCGAGCAGGGGTTAGACTGCCGCGAATTCGAATGCAGTGTGCTGGGCAACGATGACCCGCAAGTCTCAGTAGTTGGGGAAATCGTCTCACACCGGGAGTTCTATGACTACGAGGCCAAGTATGGCGAGGGCCAGAGCGAGTTGCTCATTCCCGCGCCGATTGCGCCGGCCCTAGCCGATGCGCTGCGCGCTATGGCCATAACTGCCTTCCGTGCCGTCGACGCTGCCGGCCTGGCGCGCGTCGACTTTTTTGTCGAGCGCCAGAGCGGGAAACCGTACGTGAACGAAATCAACACCCTGCCCGGCTTTACCACCGTCAGCATGTATCCCAAGCTGTGGGAGGCGAGTGGTCTGCCGTATGACCAGTTGATCGATCGGCTCGTGCAACTGGCGCTCGAACGGCATCACGACCGCCGCCGCTCACGCACCACCTATGATACTCGCCTGCTCACGGCCTCCCCTCAGGAGCGTTCACACAATTCGAGGTGATTGAAAAAAAACGCCATTTCCTGGGCTGCGGAGGCGGGGGAATCGGAGCCGTGGATGGCATTTTTTTCCACGTCGAGACCAAACTCCTGCCGGATGGTGCCGGCCGCCGCCTGCGCCGGGTTGGTGGCACCCATCAGGTCGCGCAAGGTCTGGATCGCGTTGTCGCGCTGGAGGAGCATAGGAATGGCCGGTCCTGAGGCCATATACGACGTCAAGTTATGGAAAAACGGCCGTTCACGGTGCACAGCGTAAAAGCGCTCAGCGTCCTGCTTGCTGAGAGAGACCATCTTGAGACCGAGCACCACAAAACCCTCGGCCTCGAGGCGCGCCAGAATTTTGCCGGCCAGGTTGCGTTGCACGGCATCTGGCTTGATGATCGCAAGGGTCCGTTCCATGTTGCTCCTCTTACGTGGTGTGTCCCAGAAGGTCGGCCATGGCCTCGCCAATGCTGGCCGGACTGTGCACGACCCGGATACCGCTGCGTTCCATGGCTGCCATTTTGGCGGCGGCAGTGCCTTGCCCCCCGGCGATAATGGCGCCGGCATGCCCCATGCGTCGTCCCGGCGGTGCGGTCTGCCCGGCGATGAAGCCCACCACCGGTTTGGTGACGTGCTGCACAATGTAGGCGGCGGCGTCTTCTTCCGCCGCGCCACCAATCTCGCCGATCAGGACCACGGCAGCGGTCTCCGGGTCCTGTTGAAACTGCTCGAGACACTGGACAAACGTGAAGCCTCCCACCGGATCCCCACCGATGCCGACACAGGTGGATTGGCCAATACCACGTGCCGTGAGCTGGGACACGGCTTCATAGGTCAGGGTGCCACTGCGAGACACCACTCCCACCCGTCCAGGCTGATGGATATGGGCCGGCATAATACCCACTTTCGCCTTGCCCGGGGAGATCACCCCGGGGCAATTTGGACCAATCAGGAGCACTTTTTTCCCTACCATATAGCGCCGTACCACCAGCATATCGCGGATGGGAATGCCATCGGTGATGCACACCACCAGCCCGATGCCAGCCTCCATCGCTTCCAGTATCGCATCCGCCGCGAACGGCCCGGGCACAAAGATGAGCGTGGTGTTGGCCCCCGTATCGGCCACGGCTTTGGCCACACTGTCGAACAGCGGACGCCCTAAGGCCGCGCCACCGCCACGGCCAGGATTGACACCACCGACAAAGCGGGTGCCATACTCGATTGCCTGCTCGGCATGGAACCTGCCCTCGCGTCCCATCCCCTGGACCAGCAGGCGGGTGTTCTGATCCACCAGAATGCTCATAGCGGGTTCTGCTCCTACCCTTGGATAGCCTGCACCACCTTGTAGGCGGCGTCTGCCATGTCCGCAGCGATGAGCAAGTTGAGACCGGACTCAGCCAGAATCTGGCGGCCCTCTTCCACGTTTGTGCCCTCCATGCGCACGACCACTGGCACCTGCACCTGTACCTTGGCTACTGCCTGGAGCACCCCCTGGGCAAAGACATCACAGCGCAGGATACCGCCAAAGACATTGATCAAGACGGCCTGGACATTGGCATCGGCCATGAGCAGACGGAAAGCGTTCTCGACGGCCTCAGCGCTGGCGCCACCACCCACGTCCAAAAAATTTGCCGGGGCAGCTCCGGCGAGCTTGATGATATCCATCGTCGCCATCGCCAGGCCAGCCCCGTTGACAATGCAACCGATGTTGCCAGAGAGTTTTATATAGTTGAGTTTGTATTGCGAGGCCTCGACTTCCAGCGGGTCTTCCTCAGCCAGATCGCGCAGCGCCACCACATCAGGCTGGCGGAAGAGCGCATTGTCGTCGAACTGCATTTTGACATCCAGGATCACAGGTGTCCCTGTCGTGGTCAGTACCAGGGGGTTAATCTCCAGCAGCGTACAGTCCTTGTCATGAAAGACGTGATACAGTTTCTGTAACAGGAGTGATAGCTCGTGCTGCGCTGCAGCGCCGACCTTGAGCTGCTCGACCAGGCGTCGCGCCTGGAATGGTGCCAGGCCCAGCAGTACATCGATAGGCTCACGAAAGATTTGGTCTGGACTGGTGGTGGCAACAGCTTCGATCTCCATCCCCCCAACGGGACTCACGAGGCACAACGGTTGCCCGAACTGCCGATCAATCACCAGCCCACAGTACAGTTCCTGCGCAATCTCACAGCCCTCTTCGACCAGCACGCGCTGGACGATTTGCCCCTCTGGCCCGGTCTGTGGGGTGACCAGATGATGGCCCAGGAGTGCTACGGCACTCTGCTCCACCTCAGCGGCGCTGGCGGCGACACGTATCCCCCCACCTTTGCCACGTCCTCCCGCATGGATCTGGGCTTTGACCACCCAGCGGTTGCCACCGAGGGTCTCGGCTACCCGGCGTGCTGCCTGTGGCGAGGACGCCACCTCGCCTCTGGGGACAGGTAGCGCATAGGCGCGTAGTATCTCTTTCCCCTGATATTCGTGGATTTTCATGCGTCTCCCCAGTCATCTCACTCTCATAAGGCCAAGCAGGGGGATGTCCTTCATATCTTCCCAGCGGCACACATGACAGGAAGCCTCTAAGGAAGCATACCACAAGAGATGTGCTCCCAGGTGGGAGCGATCATAGCGCAGTAGACAGGTAGTGTCGAGTCTCCGAACGATTGCACAGGGTGCTACCCGATTAATCAGCCAATCGAAATAAAATATATTTTTTTGCATAGAATGGCGGTATCCTTTTATACTTTGAAGGTATATGTTCAGAGTTCAAATATTCTGTTGTAGTCAATAAATAGTCATGTCCGATAGTCTCAGAAAGGCTTGCCTTGAATTTTCTTTGCATGTTTGCCACCAATGACCAATTCGTAGCAAGACTATGTGGATATACTGAAATGATACTTCTCTCTGCTATTATCAGAGATTGTTCAGAGAAATCACGATGGAAATCTTTGTCTCTCCAAAGAGCATTTTTTTCTAAAAACATTAAAAATACCGCTATACAGAGAATCATGGAGGAAAAAAGAGTAATGTATTTGCACATCCTCTTGTTCTCACCTATTAATCTCTCCAAGGCGAGGGCTACATCATTAAAGACGACAGCGATGGCTAGACTGTAGAAGGGAAGCGATGGAAAGGCATACCATCGCTTTTGCTTGGCACTGATGAGAATGGGCAGACTGCCAGCCAAAGCGATGCCCAGATAATACAAGAAGAGACGATAATGTATAGCGGAGATGGTGCTCTGCCTCAGCCGATACATCGCTGCTGTGAGCATGCCTGCAGCGAGGAGAGGGACGAGATTTTCACGGCTCACGACTTTAAGAATATTGAAATGTGACGCAGAGGTTTCTCGCTCACCCATCATACTGGCAAGAACCTGTTGACGCCAATAGCGTTTGAAGAAATGTGCGGATGCGGTACTCATAAAGAACACGAGTCCAAATGCAAGTGCTAGAGTTGTCACTAAGATAAAGGTTGTCACAACTACTCTCAGCAGTTTTTTACCTTCGCTTATCATGGAGATTAACGGCACTGCCAGGGGAAATATGCCTACGGGACCTTTTACCAAAACTGCACAGAATATGCTTACTCCCGACAATATCCCATACGACAAGGATGATAATACTTTGGGATTTTGCAGACTGACTATGCAAAAATAGACAGCTATGACAATGAAAAGGGTCATAGTGTTTTCTAACATATTGTTCGAGAATGCCCAAGAGGTCATGGGCATGATGACGAAAAGCACGCTGGGGAACCAGGTGCCTGATACCGCAGCACCCTGGGGTCTCAGGCGTCGCCAGATGCCTCCAAGACCCACGAGAATCAGCGCGCCAACGCAAAATCCCCACAATGCCTCGACATACGCAGCATCACCACAAAGACGATACGCCCATGACTGCAGCCAGAACCCTAAGGGTGGCTGTTCGTAAAAGATCGGATATACGGTAGCGGTGTAATATGGACGCCAAAAACTGCCATAGTTTTCCGCCAGGTTCCGTGCAATGCTGGCATGGGCGACCCCGTCCAAAAACATGCCATGGCTCAACATCCGGGGTAAGACGAGCAGACAGTACACAGAGAGAGCCAGGAACAACAGGGAGGATCGACTCG
>WNEY01004209.1_pt1 | contig 10918 bp, 11 predicted proteins | sample 5400531 | NCBI WGS metagenome assembly WNEY01 (sample SAMN13153338, study PRJNA577476) | soil metagenome | isolation source: 200 cm saprolite under Douglas fir tree site 1 | place: USA:California | collected 2015-04-18
CCGGGTTGGGTAGACACCGACATGTCCGCTCCGGCGCTAAACGACGCCGTGTCAAGCCAGGCAATTCTCAGCGTCATTCCCTTGGGGCGGGTGGGCAAGCCGGAAGAGATTGCGGGGCCCATTCTTTTCCTCTGCACTGAACACGCAAGCTTCATTACCGGCGAAGTTTTTAATGTGAACGGTGGCGCCGTGCTGGCAGGATAAGGTTGCCGCCCAGCCGCCGGACAAGTTAGGAGAATCATCCTAAGCCGTCCGCGGCGGGGAAAGCACCGCCCGGGCGGCTACAATTCCTCCTCAGAGCATCTAAATGGTGGAGTATGAAATTCCTCGTCCCCATTTTTCTCCTGCTGGCCAATAACTTAGGGCAAGCACCGGCGTCCCCCGGCCCTGCCCAGTCCGCTCAGTCGCTACCCGCGGGTCAGGAAAACGCCCGCAAAGCAAAAGTTCTGATCGATCAGATGATTCAGGCCCTTGGCGGGCAGGCGTACCTCAACGTGCAGGACTCCAGCCAGGAGGGACGCAGTTATAGCTTTCATCATGGCCAGTCAACCAGCGTAGGGGTGCTGTACTGGCGCTTTACCAAATTTCCTGATAAGGAGCGCGTCGAGCTGACCAAAAAGCGCGACGTTATATATTTATATAACGGTAACAAAGGTTACGAGGTCACGTATAAAGGCGCAGCTTTCATGGAAGAAAAGGCGTTGGCCGAATACCTTCGTCGCCGGGAATACTCCTTGGATTGGGTCCTTCGCCGCTGGATCAACGAGCCCGGCGTCGCGTTGTTTTACGATGGCACAAACATTGCCGAGCAAAAGCCTGCTGAGCAAGTAACCATCATGAACGCGCGCAATCAGGCGGTCACAATCTATATCGATCCCAGTACTCACCTTCCGATCAAGAAGAGTTTTAGCTGGCGTGATCCGGTTGATAAAGAGCGCAACGCTGATGAGGAGGCGTATGACAACTTCCGTCCAGTGCAGGGCATCATGACGCCGTTTAGCGTATCTCGTTATTACAATGGCGACATGGCCGGTCAGCGATTCCTGAATTCCATCAGCTATAACCGTGGGCTGAGCGATGCAATGTTCAATGCCAATGCTCCTTACGATCCAGGTAAGTCTCCTCCCAAATGAAGGATGCGGAACCTAAGCGTCTGCGGGTAACTTTCGAGGTTGCCCTCATCGGGTCAATAGATCACCACATCTCACAACGGCTCAATAAATGCTTCAGCCAGATGCTCCGTGCTCCGTCCTGCCACGAAGTGTGGCTTTTTTGCCACATACGAATTTTCATCGTTCCCGCTAAGCTGGTCATCGTATTAGAGATATTCCAAAGCCTGCTTGAGACAGGAACGAACAATTCGAGGTGCGGTGGAATTCAGCGGCATCGGACTCCACAGCGGAGCTCCGGTCACCCTGCGCATTCTGCCTGCCCCACCGGGCTCGGGGATTATCTTCCGACGCACTGATCTCGATGGCTTCGAGGTCGAGGCAACTAGCCGCAACGTGGCTCGCGTCAGCTATGCCACTAGTTTGATGAAAAAGGGCGTGCTCATTTCAACCACAGAGCATCTGCTCTCGGCATTTATCGGCACCGGAATCGACAATGCGGTCGTCGAGCTAGACAATCTTGAATTGCCGATCCTAGATGGCAGTGCACGTCCGTTCATCGAGATGATCAATAAGGCGGGGATCCGGCGACAACGGCGGCCACGCACATATTTGCGAATGCTTCGCGAGCTGGAAATGCGCGAAGGCAACAAATTTATTGCGGTTTATCCTTCTAACACGTACTCGGTTTCCTATGCCATCAACTTCCCCCATCCTCTCATTGGACGAGAAACTTTTCAGGTTGATTTGTCTGATGGCAATTATCTACGGCAAATTGCGCCAGCACGTACTTTTGGTTTCCTTCATGAGGCGGATGCCATGCGCCAACAGGGACTAATTCGCGGAGCTTCCACTGACAATGTCATCGTGCTCACGCGTGACGATGTGATGAATCCTCCGTTACGGTTCAAGGACGAATTTGTTCGCCACAAGGTCCTGGACCTCATAGGCGACCTGGCGCTCTTAGGTAAGCAGATTCTGGGCAGCGTCGTAGCCGACCGTGCCGGTCACGCGATGCACACTGCTCTGGTCTCCCGCATTCTCAGAGATAAGAGTTTGTGGCAAGAAACTACCATCGAAGAAAGCGGTCCCGCACAATCCGCGACTGAAGCGGTGGTCGCCTCAGGCGCCTTGAGATGATCCACCTCGGTTGCGATCGTTTCCGAATTCTGATAAACCACCGTGTGAGGCCGCAGTAGGGCACGTCGGAGGATCCGCATGTTCGGTCTTAGGAAAACCACACATATTCTTGCTGCAATCACGCTAGCTGTTGGTCTGTTAATGCCAACAATATCGTTTGCCCAAGGCTATCAAGCGGGCGGCGAGAACATGGCCGAGAAAAAAGAGGGGAAAGAAGGACACCCGGTCATAAAAGCCGCGATTCGAGAACTGCAACACGTGAAGATGCAGTTACAGACCAAGGCGGCCAGCGATTTCAACGGGCACAAGGCAGCGGCCATCAAGTCTGTCGATGAAGCCATCGAGCATCTAAATCAGGCCCTGCAATCGGATACCAAGTAACGAGCCTGCGTTCAGTTTCTGCCAATGTCGTTTTCGCATCTGCGGAAGGGACATTGCAATTTCCGCCGATGACATTTCAGATGTGAGACGTTCGTTGCGCCGAAGGCCGCTTCCGGGGAAAAGCCTCGCTAGTCTGCGGGCGCTGGCAGGAACAACTCAACATCCCTGGATTTTTGCTCCATTAACTTCTGGAGCTCCGCTCTAGTCCGGGCCATAACCTGAGCGGCAAACCGTTTCGCTGACTGCTGATGGTCTTTTCCCAAATCTGCAACGCGCAGCGCTAACAGGGGCTCATCTTCCTCCAGCCTTCTCAGCAAGCGTTGCGTTCTTTCGATTTTTTCATCCAGTGGAAGCACGTCTCGCCACCAATTGAAAGAATTTACAGCCTTCAGCCTGACACGAATGAGGAGTTCTGCAAGTCGCAAGCTGAATACCTCGCCATCAGCAGCCGGGCGGTTTTCAATCGGGCTGTTTGATAGCGGGCCAGTTTCGATGTAACCCGAGGCTAATCCGCTGCGAAGGCGTCCCCTGTCAGGTTTGCCGACTAGCCGACGTTCGAAAGAACGCGAGCGCCGTTTGAGCGAACTGAGCCGCAGCATCGAAGAAGAAGGGCCCATGGCCGCCGTTTGGCACTACCCAAAGGGCGGACCGGGGAATCGCGCGATACATCTCTACTGCCATCTCGACCGGGTAGAGTGGATCGCGATCCCCATAGACGATCAATGTTGAGGCGGTGATTCTGGACAAAGAAGGCGGTGTGAAATTAATGTCGTCATAGCTGTCCTTCATCCCTCGTGTCCATTCCCATAGAGCCACGATCTGCTGGTCACCGAGCTTGTGACGTTTACGCATCGCTTCCCACTCTTGAGGTGGCTGGTCGTCAGCTGGCGGGACCTGTCGCATGATCGCCCGGGCCTGGTCCGGAAAATACATGGCTGCGCTGACGACAACCATCGCTTCAATTCGATGCGGTTGCAAGGTCGCCATGTGGAGAAGGATATTTCCCCCCATGCTCAATCCGATCGCCCGACATTTCCTGATGCCAAGACGATCCAACAGCGCGAGGGTGTCCTGCGCGCACTGCCGGTGTGTAATCGTCTTGTGAGGGTTGGTGGTTCGACCGTGACCGCGTGCGTCCGGCTTGATAAGGGTATATTCGCGCACAAACTGGTCGCGGCCGGCATGGATCCAATGTTCCTGGCAACCTGCACCGCCATGAAGAAGGAGGAGCGGGTCTCCCGTACCTTCAGTCTCGTAATACATCTCGATATCGTTGAGCTGAACGCTTTCGGCCTTCATGACGCGCATTATGGCTGCAGGCGGGTAAACAAACAATCTGGTAAATGCGCGTGATAGAATACATAATCCGTTGACAGCAAGTACAGCGCCGCACCTGTGACCGCACCCCGCATTTCTATTCGAGCCGCCATGGGATAGCTCCCGTACCGTCCTCAATTGCCGGCTATTTATTTGGGGTCCGGGAGGAATTGAGGGCCCCAAGTAGTTTCATTGGGAGTTGATGTCGTCCGCACTCGAATCCGTTTAGAAGTGGTGATTACGTGCGAGGTTCGTTCGGGATAGTGCTATACGTTGGCAGCAGATTCCATGCGTTGGGCCAACCATTGATCCAGTTGATGCTGTGAGCTTTGCGCCACTTCGACGAAACGTACTCCGGCACGTCCCATTCCATCCGCCCAGGCAACCTCTGCTTTGAACTCCATCGATGGGTTGGTGCCGGGCAGAGTAAATTGAATCTTGGAAATCGACTCTTTGGCGAATTTTCCGGGATACGAGATTGCCATTCCGCCTTCGCTGATGTTGGTAGTCTTAGCTTTCAGTTCCTTCCCATTATTAAACAAAATGACGACTTCCATTTCCACGGGATGACGAAAGTACCGGCGTTGCTCACGGTGCATGAAGCCCAGGGCTGCATTGAAGCAACGCGTAGCATTGAGGTGGGAGACCGGCTTCTGTAGAACGAAATTGGCGCCCATCTTGAATGCCTCACTAGCGTCGGTTTTGCCATTCAAAACAGCGAATGCTACTGAATTTCTGTTGCTGGCGCCCTTCCGTAAGGTTTGCAATACGCTAAGACCCCCCTGGAGATCGTCGCAGTCCAGAACTACCGCGTCGAACTTCTCCGCCAGAAGGATTTCACTTCCCGCCTTTACTGCGCTGCACACTTCCACGCTGACCGACAATCGTTCCAGCACCGGCCGCAAAACTTCAACCGTAGCCAAATCATGGCTAACGAGTAGTGACTTTAGTGCCATCTTACTGTCGATGTTAGCTGCCGATTCTGGTTTGTGAAAGTAACCAAAGTAAGTGTGACCACGAGACGCTTGGAAGCCCGCCCTTTCAGCCGCATTTCACTTTTTCCGGGAAAATTGCGATTATGGCTCCGTGCGCAAATTGGTCTATCTTTCACTCGGCTCCAACCTTGGTGATCGCGCGGCCAACCTGAACGATGCGACGGCACGCCTCAAAGAGATCGGTGACATCGTTGCCGCTTCATCGTCTTACGAGACTGAACCAGTGGAGGTTACGGCGCAGCCGTGGTTTCTAAATTGCGTCATCGCTCTTGAAACCAAGAAGATGCCCAAGCAACTGCTCACCGCCATCCTTGATATTGAGCAGCAGATGGGGCGCCGGCGGAGCCAGCAAAAAGGGCCACGCATTATCGACATTGACATCCTTTTATTTGGAAGTTCCGTTGTTGATACCAAGAATCTCACCATTCCGCATCCCACCTTGCACGAGCGACGGTTCGTGCTGGAACCACTGGCGGAAATCGCTCCGGACCTACGGCACCCGGTGTTGAAGCGCTCCATGCGCGAGTTACGCGATGCCCTGCCATCGGGGCAATCGGTTCGAAGACTTAGTTCGAAGTTGTAACCTTGAAGCTGCAGTTGCCTTCCAGTTAACTTCGGGAAGCCAAGCCGCTTCGGGCGGCTTAACCCGCTAGAATCTCTTTGTGAATCTCGACGACACCATCGTGGCCATCGCCACTCCACCTGGACGGGGTGGCATCGGCATTGTCCGTTTGGCGGGCCCGGAAGCTCGCGCGATTGCGATGCCGATGCTTCTCCTGAAACATGATCTTGAGCCTGGCCGCGCTATTTTCGGCGAAGTGATTGAACCAGGTTCCTCTGGCGCGGAAAGGGCTTCGGCTTCACTCACGGCCGGATTTGCCCGCGAGATGAAATCTGCAGAACTCGGTTTCGCCTCGGGCAACGAGCAATCGGCTGACGCGCTCATCAGCGTAGCCCCGCAAACGGCAAGAGAAGGACGCCTTGATGAGGTCGTGGTGACTTTCTTTCAGAAACCTCACTCCTACACCACTGACGACATTGTCGAAATCTCGGCCCACGGTTCGCCGGTGGTGCTGCGCCACATCGTCCAGCTCGCCCTGGCACGGGGAGCACGCCTTGCTGAACCAGGCGAGTTTACTATGCGCGCTTTCCTCAACGGCCGAATTGATCTCACTCAGGCCGAGGCGGTCCGCGACCTGATCGAGTCCCAGACCTTGTATCAGGCTAAAGTTGCAGCCCAGCAATTGGAAGGATCACTCTCCCGGAGATTGCAGCCCATTAAACAAAGACTGGTTGAACTGATCGCGTTGCTTGAAGCCGGCATAGACTTTGCCGAAGATGATGTTTCTGTTCTGCCCGATGCCACTATTTTTGAACGCATTGCCGGCGTCAAAACTCCGCTGCAGGAACTTGCCGGAACTTTCGCTTACGGGAAGCTGGTGCACGAAGGATTGACACTCGCCATCGTGGGCCGTCCGAATGTCGGCAAGTCAAGCCTGTTCAATCGACTGGTCGAGCGCGAGCGCGCCATAGTTACCGCTACGCCGGGAACCACACGCGACCTGGTCAGCGAAACCGTGGCCATTGGCGGAATCCCAGTCAAGCTAGTGGATACTGCCGGAATTCGCCGAGCCCTGGACGAAGCCGAAAGCATTGGCATCCGCAAATCAATGGAAGCCCTCGCCGATGCCGACATTGTCCTGATAGTCCTCGACTCTTCTCAACCGTACGCTGCTGAAGACCACGAGCTCCTGAATCAAGTGGCGCAACGAGTCGCAGTGATTGTCGAGAATAAGGCAGATCTTTCCGGTTCTCAGTTCCCACTCAGTTCCAGGTTGACCAGAATCCGAACCTCGGCTCTTACCGGCGAGGGCATTTCCGAACTCCGCGCTGAGATTCTTCGCCACATTGGCGGGGAAGCCGGCAAACAGTCGGAGAGCGGATTCCTTACCAGCGTCCGTCACCAGAACCTGGTGCGAGACTCGCTGACTGCACTCAGTGCTGCGGAAGTCGCGGTCCATAACAAAGTTCCGCATGAAATGCTTCTGCTGGACCTCTACAGCGCTCTGCGTGCGCTGGATGAAATTACCGGTGCCACCACTACGGATGACATCTTGAACCTGATCTTCAGCACGTTCTGTGTCGGCAAGTAAGTTTCGTGAAGTGCGGATGCATCGCTCGTATCATATGACGCATGCGCGCGATATTTTCGATGTGTGCCCCAGCCGGCGCAGCAAATTTGGAAAATTGCGTTGGGATTGGTACATTCTCCCCAACATGGTTAGTCCCGGCACCTGGTACTACGAAAAATAACGTGCCGGAAATAGACAGAGGAGATTTCATGTCTCTTGTCGTGAAGCTCGAGGACGACCTCGGTGAGCGTAGCGAGTGGGTCATGCTGCATGGGGTAATTCCGGCTTTTGAGGAGCTTGAATTTCCTTTCCTACGCTGCGTTGATCCTTTCGGGAAAACCGTATTCAACCATCTTCAGATGAAAACTTTTCTTGAGGAATGGGAACGCGTCCGCGAGCGCGCCAAAGACGAACCACAACAAGAGGCTTGGAAGAAAGTTAAGGAAATGGCCCAGACTTGTAAAAGCGACCGCGATTTGTATTTGCGATTTGTGGGAAATTAGATCGCTATCAATCGCTTTTATGGACCCGAATCTTGCCGTTGTGTTATTTCGACAGAATCCCAAGCGTTTCGCGAAATAGGGTCTCAAACGATCCCGTAGGTCTACTGTTCCTGGAAATGGAAGCGAGCCCACGTTCAGCGGCTGTACGCTGATATCCCAAATTCACCAGGGCCGACAAGACATCTTCCTCAACCGGGCTCATCGTCGCCACCGGTGCGGCGGCGCTCAGGCCTTCACTGGGCAACTTGTCGCGCAGCTCGAGGATCATTCTCTCAGCCGTTTTCTTGCCGATTCCGGGAATGCGAGTTAGCCGCGCTACATCAGTGCCGCGAATCGCACTTACCATGTCGTCCGCAGGCATGCCGCTGAGAATCGTAATCGCCAGTTTTGGGCCGATTCCGCTTACCGTGATGAGCTTCTCAAAAAGCTGCTTCTCAGCTGGCCGGAGAAACCCGTAGAGCGCGATCAAATCTTCACGCACGTGAGTGTGGATGTGCAGCGCGACTTCGCTTCCCACATCCGGCAGATCAGAAAATGTAGGCACACTGATGGTTACGTCGTAGCCGATGCCGGAAGTTTCGACAACCACCTGGTTGGGGTGCTTCGCCAGCAGTTTTCCGCGCAGATGGGCGATCATGCTGCCGCCATTGTAGCAACGAGAAGGGACGACAGCGCGGTGCGACCCTAGACAGGCAGTTGTTCGCCGCCCTCGCTAGTCCGTGTGCTTGCGCGCCCTTCGCCAAAATAAAGGATTGACTGTCATTATGCAGGCTCTTAGACTTTTATTTCCCCCTCGCACGCGCCTGTCCAGGCTTATTCACGTTTTTGGAGTGGCCCACATGACAAGCCCTACAGTAACTCCGACGCCGGCGCCCTCGGTATCTTCGACAAAAGCTCCCATGACTTTTCCCGGCACAGTTCTCACTCCCGGATCGAAAGGATCCGCGGTATTAGCGGTTCAGCAACGCCTCAATAAATTGGGATGTGGCCCGGTACTGGAGGACGGCACTTTCGGCGCCGAAACTCAGGATGCCGTGGAATTGTTCCAGACACGCTTCCAGGACACCTCTGGCGCGCCGCTCAAGATCGACGGTACGGTCGGGCCAATGACTTGGGCTGCGCTGTTTGGTGCAGCAACAACGCCGACCAACGCGACAGCACCAAGCCAACTCTTGGCCGCGGTACTTCAATTTGCTTCCGGCGAAGTTGGCACGATGGAAGTTCCCTTGGGGTCGAACCGCGGCCCGCGCATTGACCAGTACTTGACCGCGGTGGGGCTTGACCCTGCTGCGGGCAGTTTTCCCTGGTGCGCTGCCTTCGTTTACTTCTGCTTCCAACAGGCGGCCAACACACTGAAAGTGCCGAATCCTGCGATCAAAGACGCGGGCGTACTCGATCTTTGGAACAGAGCCGGATCGCAGGGTGTTCGACGGATTGCTGCCCCAGAGGCGGCTGCCACTCCGTCGGTTGTGCAGCCGGGATGCCTTTTCGTCATCACAACCGGCAGTGGGAACGGTCACACCGGTTTGGTGGAGCAAGTTGCTGGTGTTCGGTTAACAACAATTGAAGGAAATACAAACCTCGGCGGATCACGTGAAGGTATCGGGGTGTTTCGCCGCACTGGACGAACCATTGCGACCATTAACCGAGGGTTTATCCAGTATTAACTTGTACGGAAAAGTTCCGTGCGGTCAAACCTGAGTCAGAAAAGGGAACTCTGCCGCCGGTTGGGGGTGATCCCGAAATGCTCGTACGCGAGCTGTGTGGCAACGCGGCCCCGCGGCGTACGATTCAAGAAGCCAATCTGGATCAGGAACGGTTCGTAGATTTCTTCGATCGCATCCGGTTCTTCCGCCAGCGCCGCGGCCAGCGTGTTTACGCCAACGGGTCCACCCTGGTACTTTTCGATGATGGTCAGCAGCAGCTTGCGGTCGATCTCGTCAAAGCCGTGGCGGTCAACTTCCAACATTTGCAGAGCGGCTTGCGCCGTCGGGAGATCGATCTTGCCGGCTCCCCGCACCTGCGCATAATCTCGCACCCGCCGTAACAAGCGGTTGGCGATTCGCGGCGTCCCGCGCGAGCGGCTGGCAATCTCCATCGCGCCAGCTTTATCCACCTCGACCCCCAGAATTTCCGCCGATCGCTTCACGATGATGAGCAGGTCGTCGTGACCGTAGAATTCCAGGCGCAGCATAATGCCGAAGCGCGAGCGCAGCGGCGCAGAGAGCAATCCGGCCCGCGTGGTGGCACCGATGAAAGTAAAGGGCTTCACATCCATGGTGTGGGTGCGCGCCGACGGCCCTTGCCCGATGATGATGTCCAGCTTGTAGTCTTCGAGCGCAGAATAAAGAATCTCCTCCAGCGCGGGCTGCAGCCGATGCACCTCATCGATAAACAACACTTGTTTATCCCGAACATTAGTGAGGATCGCAGTCAGGTCGCCCTTGATCTGGAGTGTCGGTCCGGAAGTCTGTTGAAAGGCGACGGCTAGTTCATTCGCGATGATGTTGGCCAGCGTAGTCTTGCCTAATCCGGGCGGACCGTAGAGCAACACGTGATCCAGCGCCTCTCCCCGCGAGCGGGCAGCTTCAATGGCTACCGCCAGATTTTCTTTCACCTTGGATTGACCGATGAACTCTGCCAGCCGCTGCGGCCGCAGCTTGAGCTCAAACGAAGAATCATCCTCGACTGGCGCGGCTGAGACTAGCCGCTCGCGTTCCTGCGGAAGTTTAGGAATGTTTTTTAGGGTTGCCACTGCACGGATGTTAACAGTTCTCCATTCCCGGTTGCCAGACATCCCTATGTAAGGGGTATCGAATATTCTACTTCTCTTCCGAGAGTATCCCGTTCCGAAAGAAAAACCGTTTCGTTTGGCCGGAAGGTAGCGTGACGACTGTCTCCACAATTTCAAACTGTTTGTTCAACAGATAGTCGTAACGATAAACCTGTCCGCCTGCAAGCCTCTGCTTGGAAAACTCTACCTCCATGGCCGTACCAGTTTCGCAGGAGTTCTGTACCGTTTCCGTCTTTAATGCTGGTCATGAAATATGGACCGTATCCGGGAGGTCCGACGCGAGAATCGTACTCGAAACGATTCAGGATATGCGCGCCATCGGATACTGTTTCTAAATTACCGGCAGAGTTGTAAAAATATCGTCGGATGTGTCCAACATCATCCCCCGCTTCTATGATTCGACCTGCGCCGTCGTATTTGAAGGTGATCGTGTGCCCGGAGGGAGAGATCAGCTTTTCCAAATTACGCACTCGATCGCGTTTGAACCGAATACTTCTGCCTCTTTCGTCCCGCATCTCGATGGGAGCTCCCTGCGCATAGTTCGTCG
>WNEY01004213.1_pt1 | contig 10913 bp, 12 predicted proteins | sample 5400531 | NCBI WGS metagenome assembly WNEY01 (sample SAMN13153338, study PRJNA577476) | soil metagenome | isolation source: 200 cm saprolite under Douglas fir tree site 1 | place: USA:California | collected 2015-04-18
CCTCAGTGGCCGAAATTGGCCGATGCGGTGATCGAAGCCCCGGGAGTTTATTGATAAGTGCTGAGGGCCGAGAAGAAGGGTGCATGATATGGAAGAACTTTTCGAATTAAAAGCCTACATCGAGCAAGGGCGATACGCTGAAGCACTACAGCTCGTTGAAGAAATGGAAGAGATGGCAAAAGATGATAAGATCAACAAAATCTACAGCTTCACGGTGATTATGCTGATACATCTCATCAAGAAGCACGCTGAAAAGCGCACAACCCGCTCTTGGGAATACTCCATCTGGAACGCCAGCCGCCAGATACGACGTGTGAACAAACGGCGCAAATCAGGTGGTTTCTATCTCTCCGAACAGGAAGTGTATGAGGTGATAGCAGAAGCCTACCCTGATGCACTAAAGCGGGCAGCGCTCGAAGCCTTTGAAGGACAATATGCAGAAGCGCAACTTGAAACGATGATTGATCGAGGGCAGATGCAGCAGGAAGCTTTTGAGATTATTATGAGTGACCAGGAATAACATTAAATCTTAAACTGGCCTGCATCCATAGCTCCAGTGCGCGGAGTGCGATGCAGGCCTTTTTTTTACCCACCCTGCTGCGGCTGTGCCCCGACTGCCTGTTCCTCGCGCCGACGCAGACGCGCGCTGAGTTCGCGGAAAATTTCGAACGCCATGTCCGGCTTTTGATAGATCGTCTGTTTAAATTTTTCCGGACTGAGGACCAGCAGCTCTGCCTCCTCCTCGGTGACCGCCGTCGCCGAGCGCGGCGCACTCTCAAAAATGGCCATGTCCCCAAAAAAATCCCCCTGGGTCAGGACGACGAGGGTGCGCTCGTGTGGCCCACTGTAATCTTTGGCAATGCGGACCAGTCCCGACACCAGCACGTACAATTCCTGACTAAAATCCCCTTCGTACATGATCACTTCACCAGGCAGAAAGTGTTGCTCCTCCATGTGCGAGGTGAGCACCCGAAGTTGCTCCAGCGTCATGCCGCTAAAAAGAGACACGCGTTTGAGAAAAAGCATTTTATCGGTTGTCGAGAGCACGGCTGCCTCCGTTCTTTCTGGGAGATGGGAGTTGGCAGATGGGGTGGGTCTCTTCCAGCTCCCATCTCCTATCTCCCATCTCCTATCTCCTATGGGAGTTGCACTCCCCATGATGATGGCCCATAATGGCGCGAAATGCACTCGCGAAAGGACCCCCTATGCGGCGTATACTGTGGTGTTGCTGTTGCATAATCCTATGGACCCTCTGCAGCGTCTGCGAGACGCCTGCGGAGCAAGCCAACGCGATGCGTGCGCCGCGCCTGTCGCAGCCTGCGGAGCACCCGACTCCTCCCGTCCCTGAGGGCTCCCTGCCAGCCCTGGTGTTTGATGCGTATCTGCGCTTTTTCCAACAGGTCATTTCCCCTGTCGATGGCGCACGGTCGACGATGTACCCCACTGGATCGGCCTACGCCCGGCAAGTGATCAAGAAACATGGGGCGGTCCTCGGGGTGGTCCTGACCACCGAGCGTCTGATGCACGAGGGCAACGAAGACCATGTGGCCTCGCGTATCCGGAAATACGGCATCTGGCGCGTCTACGATCCTGTGGAGGCCAACGACTGGTGGTGGTCTGGCTCCGACTGGGTCTATCGGCCTGCCGCAGACCTCTCTGGCAGGCAGTGAAGGGAGTACTCCATGGCTATTAGCAAGGAACTGCTTGATATACTTGCCTGTCCAGAGACGAAACAACCGCTCACCCTGGCCGAACCGACCTTGCTGGCCCGTGTCAATGACCGTATACGTCAGGGGCAGCTCACCAACCGCCGTGGGACACCAGTGACAGAGCCCATCGACGCTGGCCTGGTGCGTCAAGATGGGCGGTATCTCTATCCCATCCGGGATGATATTCCCATCATGCTCATTGACGAAGCCATTCCACTCGAGTTTTAAGGGTTAAGTTTTAAGTTTTAAGGGTTAAAATGGTTGATAGTTACGCTCCACGGCTTCATCCAATCCTTAAATCTTAAATCTTAAAACTTGTAACGCAAAGCGCCAGGACAGTACCATCTTGGGCGATAAAAAATCGCCAGCGACACCCACCACCGTATCCGCCAGGGTGGGACGACGCGCCAGACGGTCGATGACGTGATTGGCCAACCATGGGACGCGGAGTCCCAGTTGAATGAGGGCACTGAGGCGGTATTTATCACGAAAAGCCTGCTGATGCGCGAGTACATAGCGGCGCAGATGGCGGGCTGAGAGATCACCGCTGCGCAGCGCACGATGCGCCACGGCGGCGGCAAGCACCGCACTGTGGAGTGCCAGGTAAATGCCCTGGCCAGTGAAGGGATCAAAGAAACCTGCCGCGTCCCCGATAAACAGAATGCCATCATGCTGTGGACACGTCGTACGTTGCGCCATCGGTCCCGTCACCAGGAGCTTTTTGACAGGTACCGCATGGGCAAAACGCTGCCGCAGTTCAGGGTGGGCCTGCACGGTCTGGGCAACAAAGACCTCGGGTTTGTGCTGCGCTGCAGCCAGATGCGCCGCGCGTACGACCACACTGACGTTGACCAGCGTGTCACTCACTGGTGCGAGACCGATGTACCCCGACGGGATCAGAAACATTTCTCCCCAGGGCTGCAGAGGGTGGACACCGGCATAGTGCGTCACGAGCGCCACGTGTTGGAGCCAGCGCACGCGCCGCACCAGGCCAAGCCGTCGTGCCAGGGTCGAGTGTAAGCCATCAGCGGCAATCACCAGTCTGGCACGCACAGTAACAGGCCGGTGCGTGTGCAGTCCGTGTATCCCGCCAACCCGCTGGCCATCGAGAAGCGGCTGCCGTACCCACAGGCCAGTACGGAGTTCCACGCCCTCCCGACACGCCTGTTGCACCAGGAGATGGTCCAGCACCAGTCGCGGCAACGCCAGGCCGTAGAGACATTGGCCATGCTGCACAAAACGTCCCCAGCACGAACGGCCGCGATGATCGGTCACGCGCATGCCTTGCAAGCGCTGCGGCGACGCGGCCAGCACCGCGTCGAGGACCCCGAGCTGGGCCAGGAGTTGGTTGCAGGCCGGACTCAGATATTCGGCACAGGCTTTATCACGCGGGAAAGTGGCGCGGTCCACCAGGAGCACACGATAGCCCTGACGCGCCAGGAGAATACTCACCGCAGCGCCCGCCGGTCCGGCGCCCACGACCAGCACGTCAGCCTCCATCCGTCGCCTGCCTTCCCCCTGCCGGGGGCACATAGACTAGCACGAACCGGTATCCCAGGGTCGTATCCACGTGTGCGTGCGCTAAGCCCGCCAACCGCGCCATCTCTCGGACCTCCTCAACGCTGTAGGCCCGTAACACGGACAGTGGCCCATCATGGCGTGTCACATGATTGCGCGCCACCACGGGCAGCACGAGACGCGCCGCATAGTAGTGCAATCGACCCCGCACGAGATCGTTCACCACCACCCCATGGCGCGCCACTGCTGCCATGCTGTACAACAGGGCAATGCCTTGATGCCAATCCAGATGGTGTAACATGGTCGAACACACCACGATATCGAAGGTCTGGGCACGAAAAGGCAAGCACACACCATCGGCCTGCACCAGGGTCGTGCACGACCGGGGACGCTGGACGGCGTGCATATACTGCATGACCCCACGGTGGTTATCGACAGCCACTATGGCCAGCCGTACTCCCCGACGCCGTCCCCAGCGGGTCAGGACCTCAGGGATATCCCCAGCGCCCGTCCCGACGTCTAACACGCGGAGATGCCGCGGACAGCCCGCCCCGTGCCAGAGGCGCTGGAAGGCCCTGAGCACTAGCCAGTGACTGCCCAGATAACGATTCAAGCACCGTAAATCATCCAGATTCCCGTACAAGTCCCGTACCGGGATATCATCGGCATCAAGCCATTCCTGTCGTTGCGACCGCAGTGGCAGCCACAGTGCTTTGAGTGCGGACCAGTTCATGGTGTGTGGTGTACTGCCTCTGACTCCGGACGATAGCGCTTCAAGACCAGGGTCGCGTTAATACCGCCAAAGCCAAAGGAGTTTTTCAAGATGTAGTCCACCGTCGCGTGGACCCCACGATTGGGGAGATAGTTCAAATCACACTCTGGATCGGGGGTGACGTAGTTAATGGTCGGTGGTAAGTAATGATGGTGCAAAGCCAGGCAACAGATCGCCGCCTCAACGGCGCCGGTAGCGCCAAAGGCATGACCATGCATGGCCTTGGTCGAACTGATGGGAATAGCGTACGCCTGTTCCCCAAAGACCCGTTTGATGGCGAGTGTTTCCGTTTTATCATTGAGAGGCGTAGAACTGCCATGAGCATTAATATACCCAATCTGCTCCGGCGTTATCTGGGCTTCCTGCAAAGCGAGCTGCATCGCCCGTGCGGCTGGCTCGCCTTGCGGATGCGGGGCAGTCATATGGTGGGCGTCATTGGTCAGGCCATAGCCGAGGATTTCACCGAAAATCGCCGCGCCGCGCTGTACAGCGTGCTGTAATTCCTCAAGCACAAGCACCGCCGCTCCTTCTGCCATCACAAAGCCATCACGCTCACGATCAAACGGCCGATACGCCAGAGATGGGGTGTCATTGGCGGTCGACATGGCATGAATGACATCGAAAGCGCCAAAAGAGAGCGGTGTGATGGGCGCTTCCGCACCGCCAGCCAACACGACCTCAGCGTGGCCAGTACGGATCAGGCGGAACGCCTCACCAAGCGCCATGGTGCCAGCCGAGCAGCTATTCGCGTTGGTACTGTTCGGTCCTGTAATACCCAAGTCGATAGCGATAGTGCACGAACACGAGGCGCCGAACACCGCCAAGGCCAGCGCCGGATTGACCGCCCGCAGGCCGCCCCGGAGGTACGCATGGTGTTGGGTCTCCGCCATGGTAATCCCCCCCAGCGCGCTGCCCATCATCACGCCAACCGTGCCTGGTGGTTCGTCTGGGATCCGCAATCCCGCATCCTCCACAGCCATACGCGCGGCGATGACGGCAAACTGGGCAAAACGGTCGAGACGTTTGAGCTGCTTGCGATCGAGATAGGCTGCCACATCGAATTCGACTTCTGCGGCCATCCGTGCACGATACGGCAAGGGGTCGAAGCGCGTCAAACTGCGTACGGCCGATTCCCCGCGCTGCACCCCCTCCCACAAGCCCTGGCGTCCGTGCCCGATCGCTGTCACGGTGCCAATACCAGTGATTACCACACGACGTGTCATCATGTTTCGTATCCTTTTCCGGGGCGATGTGCAGGCTCCAACCGTCTACGCTTACCGCGTGTGGAAACCTGGGAAGTCGGTGTGTTCTCCTGTCGCATGCTGGGCATCGAACGTCAATACGACTGTGACGCACCACGGCCTTCAATATGTTGCTTGATGGTGCGCAGTGTCTTCGAGGCAATATTGCTTACGAACAGTTCTCCGATGACATAAGTAGCCACAAGAGGCCCAATAGGCGGCCAGCCCCAGGTGAGGTCGTGCACAATACGGACATGCACCAGTGGGCCATCCGCTTGCAAAAACCAGGTGACTTCCATACCGCGACTGATCCCGCGCACATGGGTAAAATGCATGCAATGGCGGGTTGGCTCCAAACGCTGACGGGCTGTCCAACGCACGGGAAAGCCGTCACGATGTGCGGCCATCTCAACCAGGCGTTCTGTGGTGTCTCCTGCGAGGACTTTGACCCAACGGTAATGCGGCAGCAAACGTGGCCATTCCTCAACAGCGCTGGCTATAGCGAAGATGTGGCCGATGTCGCCGCGTATTATAATGCTGTTCTCCGTGTGCATGTGTTTCTCCCCACCTCAGGCACTGGACAGTGCTCATGCACAAGATGAGGGTATCGGCATTATGGGATCCGTACGTCCACCAGCGCAGGTAAAACTCTTCTGTGCCCTTCTTGTGGCACCGGCCATCTCTCTGCACGAGGTGGAGACTGTCTTGGCACAGACCTACGGTCCCATTGTGCTACGCACTGCTCCTCTCCCCTTCACCCAAACCACCTATTACGAACGTGAAATGGGTCTGCACCTCACCCGCCTGTATGTTGCTTTCGAGCCTCTCATCAGCATTGCCGCTCTGGCCACCGTGAAACACACCACCAATCAGCTGGAAGCCATGTGGTCTACAGCCCAAGGCCAGCGACGTGTCAATGTCGATCCCGGCTATCTTGATCTCGCCAAAGTTGTCCTGGCGTCAACGAAGGATCATAGCCATCGGCTCTATATTGGGAACGGCATTTTTGCTGAAGTCACCTTGCGCTATCGGCAGCACACCTTTCAGCCCTGGGACTGGACCTACCCTGACTATCGTGTGCCTGCGACTCTCGCCTTTTTCCAACAGCTCCGTGAACGCTACAAAGCCCAACTCCGTCGGTCTTTCCCCTCTCCCTCTGAGGGTTAGGGTGAGGGGCTTTTCCCCAATATTCACGTTGACAACGTACTGGCTATAAGAGCCCCAAACTGTCGCAGGCTCTCCACATTATGCACCGGCAGAAAATCGTGCACATAGGGCAAAGCCGTCTGTATGCCCTTGCATAACGGCTGGTAGTTCGGACTCCCGAGCAACGGATTGAGCCAGATAACGCGCAAAGCCATACTGCGCAGTCGTGCCATGGCGATATCAAGCACTGCCGTGTCGCCAGTGTCCCAGCCATCACTGATGATAATCACCAACGTCTTCGAGGTCACCATCGTGGCCGCCATCGTCGTGTTAAACGCTTGCAAACAGGCACCGATCTTGGTGCCGCCAGACCAATCCTGCACGGTATCAGCAATGCGCTGCAGGACCGCATCGATATTCCGGCGGCGCAACAGCGGTGTAATCCGTGTCAAGCGCGTACTAAAGACAATCGTCTCGACACCACGCAACCCATTCTGTATGCCGTACAGAAATTGGATGAGGAACTTCGTATAGACGTCCATCGAGCCACTGACATCACACAACACCACCATCTTGGTCTTGCCCAGCTTTGGGCCACGCCGCACGAGGTCCATCACCTCGCCGCCGTACCGTAGGCTACGGCGCATCGTCCGTCCTGGATCGATCAAGCGCGCCTTAACTCCAGCCTTTTTCCGACGACTCAAGCGTGTCGCCATCTGGTGTGCCATCGCCATGATCAGGCGCTGCACGCGCAGCAGTTCCTGTTCGGCCATTTTCCCAAAATCCTTACGCGTGAGGACCTCCTGAGGGCTGTACAACGCCACGGCCTGCGGCGCCTCTTCAGAGCCCTCATCAGACCCCACATCCCAGGCTTGGACATGCATTTGCGGCTGTTGCAGCACCGACGGTGGCACACAGCCATCCTCCATGACTGGCAAACACGGGTCCGGCGGCATCACCCACGTGGGACCACTCCAAAAGCGCAGAAAGAGTTGTCGGAAGAGTTCACGGTCACTGGTGCGGGACACCAGGTTGGCTTCCAGCCCCGTGTAAAAGTCGTCGCGTCGAAAGACATCGATGACTTTGAGGGCCCGATAGGTATCGATAATCCTACTCGCTGTCACCCCGATACCATTGGCACGTAAGAGGTGACAGAACTCGAGCAACTTTTGTCCTACGACCTCCGCCGCCCGCTCCCCCACTTCTGCGATAAACGTTGTCTGCATCGCTGTCTCATGCTCGTATGGTGTTGAGGATGGTCTCGAGGACATCTTCATTAGCCTTATCTATATCCTCTTTATATTTTAGGATGCATCCCAACGTTTCCGCGATCGTCGGAATCTCCAGACGCTCGCGTCCCAGGTAGAGCAACGCGCGTGCCCAGTCGAGCGTTTCAGCCACCCCGGGTCGCTTGTAAAAATCCTGCCGACGCATGGCTTCGACAAATTGGCACACCTGACTGGCCAGGTGTGCGTCAATACCTGCGATCTTGGTACGGACGATGGCGTATTCTTTGTCAAAAGTCGGGTACTCAATCCAGTGGAAGAGACAACGACGCTTCAGCGCATCATGAATCTCCCGGGTGCGGTTCGAGGTCAGGATGACGAGCGGGGGACGTTCGGCTTGAATGGTGCCGATTTCGGGGATACTAATCTGGAAATCGGATAATACTTCAAGCAAAAAAGCCTCAAACTCTTCGTCCGAGCGATCAACCTCGTCAATGAGCAGCACCGTCGCTTGGGTCACGCCATTCTGAATGGCCTCAAGCAATGGGCGTTTGATTAAGTACTCGGTGCTGAAGATCTCATGCTCAATTTGCTCAGCCGTCGCACTGGCCGCGGCCTCAGCAATCTTGATATGGAGCATCTGGCGCGGGAAATTCCACTCATAGAGGGCGGTATTGACATCTAAGCCTTCGTAGCACTGCAGGCGGATGAGCTTTGCCCCCAGCATGGCCGCCAAGACCTTGGCCACCTCGGTCTTGCCCACCCCGGCCTCACCCTCCAAGAGAATCGGCTTCTGCAGTTTCATGGCCAGAAAGACAACAGTCGCCAAGGCGCGGTCGCAGATATAGTCGTGGGCGCGCATCGCCTCCTGCAGGGCTTCGATAGAGTCACATTCCATAACTGTCCTCGTCTCACAAGAGCAACACCCTGGACGGTCATTTGACAATGCGATAGGATCACTGCGTTAGACGCTACGCTTTGTGGATGGGACATGAATACACCACAAGTAAAAGTAGTATGTAGCACTTTTCCAATGGGCGAGCAAGCGCTTTTCCTCGTGTGCACAAGGGATTGATAGGGTCATGGCGGTAGGTGCCTTGGGGGGCCTTGCTTCCTATGCGTCTCTGTGCCATTATCTTCTCGTGTAGTGCTGCCTAGTACTACAACGAACCTTTGATATGGTATCATTCTGTTCCATACGCCTCACAGAAGGAGAGCAGAATGATAGAACCTATCGAAACGGTACCTACGCTGGACCTGACCCCGCAGGCCATTGACGGTCTGGCTGAGGCATTGCGCGGGTATCATGCCATCTACAGTCCTTTGTTTCGACGCCGCGAACAACGCGAGTGGGCGGAGAAGTATCTGCAGGGCTTGCTGTCGGAACTGCCACGCAAATCCGTCGAGCCGATGGTGCTGGCCCTGGAAGGTGCGAACGCCAATGCGGTGCGGACGATGCAACTGTTTCTCAGTGAAGGGGCCTGGGAGGATGACATCCTCCTCACACGCCACTGGCAGGAAGTCGACGCAGCCCTGGGCGAGGAGGATGGGGTGCTGACCTTGGACGGGAGCGACTTCCTGAAACAGGGGCAGGAGTCAGTCGGCGTGAAACGCCAGTATTGCGGCGAAGTGGGCAAGCGGGCCAACTGTCAAGCCGGGGTCTACTTGGGCTATGCTAGTCGCATGGGCTATACGCTGCTGGATCGTCGTCTCTACTTGCCACAAGAGTGGGTAGAAGATGAGACGTATGCCGAGCGTCGTCAGAAATGTGGGGTGCCCCCGGACATCGCGTTCACCACCAAGCCGGTGTTGGGGTGGGAGATGATCCAGGCGGTGCACCAGGCCGGCACCTTGCGCTGTCGCTGGGTCACGTGTGACGAAGCCTTTGGGCGTGATACCGGCTTCCTCGATCAAGTGGCGGGGAGTGGACTGTGGTACTTTGCGGAAGTGCCCCACGACACGCAGGTCTGGCGGCAACGGCCGGCCACGGCGGTGCCCGCATGGTCGGGGCGGGGACGCAAACCAATGCGTGTCCGTGTGGTCGCGGGAGCCCCCACCGCCCCCACTGTGGGGGCGGTGGCCGAGTCGTTGCCGGCTGCTCAGTGGTCGCGTCAGATGATCAAAGAGGGCAGTATGGGCCCCTTGGTGGCGGACTTTGCCGCCCTGCGTGTCATCGCCGTGCGGGAGGGCTTGCCAGGCCCGGAGGTCTGGTGCGTGCTGCGCCGCAACGTGCTGACCGGTGAGCTGAAAAGCTATCTGAGTAATGCACCAGCGGATATATCGCTGGCCGCGTTGGTGCGGCTAAGCGGGATGCGGTGGCCGATCGAAACCTGTTTTGAGGACGGGAAACAATATCTCGGGATGGGCGATTATGAAGTACGAAGTTGGTGTGGGTGGCATCATCATATGACGCTCTGTATCTTAGCCCATTTCTTCCTGGTGCGGGTGCGCCTCCGGCTAAAAAAAAAGCCCCAGGCTTGACCCTGCCTCAGGTTCAGCTCCTCCTGATCGGCATCCTTCCCACCCGTACGTTTGACGCGCAGTGGGTGCTGGAGGTGGTGGCCTATTGGCAGCGGCGCACTCACGCCGCCTATCTCTCGCATCGCAAGCGTCGGAGAGCACTGCTCATTCAACTGGAGTGAAGCTTCGTTGTAGTACTAGGCTCGGCTCCAAATCCAGCCGTTGCACTTTTCTCACGCCGTCCTATTGACAGGGGAAAAAGGATTCGGTATAGTGTCTAGCACATTCACAACTGGCTCTTTGACAATCGTAATAGTGATTCGTGCCCGCCGAGTGAGAGCTTTTCTATGAGACCGAGGATTTTGTTGTTTCCTGGTCTCAGTTCAATTTGTACGGAGAGTTTGATCCTGGCTCAGAACGAACGCTGGCGGCGTACTTAACACATGCAAGTCGTACGAGAAAGGGGACTTCGGTCCCTGAGTACAGTGGCGAACGGGTGCGTAACACGTAAGTAATCTACCCCGAACACCGGGATAACCCTCCGAAAGGAGGGCTAACACTGGATAGGGTCCCCGAGGTATAAGCCGCGGGGGAAAAACGGGCCTCTGTTTCATGCTCGTGGTTTGGGATGAGCTTGCGGCCCATTAGCTAGTTGGTAGGGTAATAGCCTACCAAGGCAACGATGGGTAGCTGGTCTGAGAGGATGATCAGCCACACTGGCACTGAGACACGGGCCAGACTCCTACGGGAGGCAGCAGTGGGGAATTTTGCGCAATGGGCGAAAGCCTGACGCAGTAACGCCGCGTGGAGGATGAAGGCCTTCGGGTTGTAAACTCCTGTC
>WNEY01004214.1_pt1 | contig 10913 bp, 10 predicted proteins | sample 5400531 | NCBI WGS metagenome assembly WNEY01 (sample SAMN13153338, study PRJNA577476) | soil metagenome | isolation source: 200 cm saprolite under Douglas fir tree site 1 | place: USA:California | collected 2015-04-18
CGAAGCATCCGTTCATGGAGCACTGGTGGCCGCCGGGCCACATCGTCGGCTGGGGGGACACGTTCATCCACGAGGCATATCACCTGCTGAAGGCGATCGCCGAGGACGGCGACGTCGAGCCGCACGGCGCGACTTTCGAGGACGGCTACCGCGCGTCCGAGATCGCCGAGGCGATCGTCCGCTCGAGCGCCGTCGGCCGCCGCGAAACGCTGTCGTTCAGAACGCTGTAGGACTGACGAGGGTCCCGCCCGCGACGCGGCTAAGCCGCGTCGCTCACCCACGCTCGCTTCATCGCACACCGCAGACTGCCCACCAATTCGCGCCGCAGGCGCGCCCCGAGCGTGAGCGGAAGCGAAGCGAGGGACAAGCACCGCCGCGCCCCGAGCGTGAGCGAACGCGAAGCGAATGTGATGAAGGAGGGCCTCCCGCGGAGGCAAACTCCGCGCGTCCTCTACGAGACGATGGGAGGCCCACGCATGTTGTACGTCGGATTGGATCTCAGCCGCAAGCGTCTTGACTTCGATGCGCGTTTCGCCGGCGGTGAGCTGGTCGAGCGGGGCGCCGTGGCGCCCGACGCGGACGGGCTGGCCGGACTGGTGCGGCGACTGGGCGATGCCGAGGTGCTGGCGGTGATCGAGTCGATGAACGGCGCCCGCTTCGTCCACGACCAGCTCGAACGGCTGGGCTGGGAGGTGCGGATCGCCGACGCGGTCAAGGCGAAAGGGCTGGCGCCTTTGGCCTGCAAGACGGACAAGATCGATGCCTGGGTGCTGGCCGAGCTCGCCCGCCGCGACCTCGTGCCCGAGATCTGGCTGCCCGACCCGGCCAACAGGGCCGAGCGCGAGCGCGCCCGCTTCCGTCTGCACCTGGTCAAGCACCGCACGGCGCTCAAGAACCGTGTCCACGCGATCCTGGTCGCGCACGGGATCGCCAACCCTTGCAGTGACCTCTTCGGCAGCGGCGGCCGGCGCATGCTCGAGCGGCTCCAGCTGCCCGAACCCTGGCGCTCGACGACGACCGCCACGCTCACCCTGATCGACGTGCTCGACGAGCAGATCGACGCCTGTGAGCGCGAGCTGCGCCAACTCGGCGCCGACCACCCGTACGTGCCGCTTTTGATCAGCTGCCCTGGCATCGCCTGGATCCTCGCCTTCACGATCGCCGCCGAGATCGGCGACATCAAGCGCTTCGCCAGTCCGCGCAAACTCGTCGGCTACACCGGCCTCACCCCTAGAGTCGACCAGTCCGGCGAAACAGACCGGCGCGGGCCGCTGCGCAAAAACGGACCCACCTACCTCCGCTGGGCGCTGATCGAAGCAGCGCACAACGCCGCACGCAACCCTCGCTACCAGCCGATCGTCGAACGCAGCCGCGCCCGTCACGGACGCACCCGCGGCAGCAAAATCGCCGCCCTCACGATCGCGCGCAAACTCAGCGAGGCGATCTGGCACATGCTCACGACAAACCAACCGTTTGCTCCGGCAGGCGCCTCTTGTCCCTTGGCCGCCTGACGGCCCAGAAGCGAATTGCGCTACCGGAGCGACTCCCACCAACCCATCACCCACAAGGGTGCAATAGAGAGATGAGCCGAACTCAAAACCAACAACACGGAGACAGCAATCGACCAACCCCAACTTGACACCCGGCCCTCTTTCATAGAGAGGGACAAGCTACGCGAGCTCGCGGACGCGGTCGGCGACCGACTCCATCTCGAGCGTCGAGCCGGTGATGTCCTTCAGGAAGTCCTCGGCCGGCCAGCGCTGGCCCTCGCCCCAGAGCTCCTGGAGCAACGAGCCTGCCTCGCGGCGCGCGAACCAGGTGTTGCCGAACTCTTCCCGAAGATGTGCGCGCAACTGCGCCTCGAAGGCCCACGAGCGCAGGTACGACGTGACGTAGAAGCTCGAGTCGATGTCCCCGAGATAGTCGATCGGGCTCGGGTCGATCTTCAGCGCCTCGCCGAGCAGCTCGACGTAGCGCGGTCGCATCGCGGTCACGTCGTCCGCCTGGTGGAACTCGATCTCGTACAGGAGCTTCGCGCAGTAGCGGCGGACGAAGAAGAGGAGGTTCGCTGCGCCTTCGGCCGCGAAGACCTCGGGGCGCGGGAAGTCGAGCCGCCGCGTCAGCCATGCGGGGTCGTCGGTCAGGTGCTGCATCAGCATCGCCCAGCCTTCGGTGACCGCACTGTCGCCGAGCCGCCGCTCCTCCACGGAGAGCTCGGCGCGCGTGTTCGCGAAGTGCTCGGCGTGACCGGCTTCGTGGAAGAGAGCGCGCCAGTCGTCGCAGCCGCCCATCGGCCGGATCACGAGCATCACCTTTCCCGGCACCTCGATCGGCGCGCAGAACGCGCGCGGCGTCTTGTGCTCGCGGTCCTCAGAGTCGATGTGCACGTTCTCCTGCGCCTGCAGGTCGACGCCGAGGTCGGCCAGGGTCGCCTCGAGCGCGGGGAGCATCTTGTCGGCGCTGAAGAAGTCGTCCCACTCCGGTGCCCGGAAGATGCGCGCTGTATCCCAGCGCTCCGCCTCGTCGAGCCCGATGCCGATGCGTGTGCGGAAAAGCCGGTCGACGGCGTCCTCGTACAGGCTCTCGGTCGAGTCGAGGAAGGCGCGGCACTGCTCGGCCAAGTCGTCGAGCCGGTACTTGAACTTGTCGACGTACAGATCGCGGTACGTGTCGGCGCCGAGCTCGCGCGCTGCTTCGTGCGTCGTTCGGTGCGACGCGAGCAGGATCGGATTCAGGTGCTCCTCGGTGAGCTCGTTGCGCGCGCGCTCGAGCCGCTCGCGCCGCGTGCGGTCGGCGCTGTTCGCGATCTCGGGGCGCAGGCTGCGGAACGGAATCTCGTCGCCGTCGACCGTCGCGGTGAGCTTGGCCTCGGTGACGGCAGCGTCCTGCTCGTAGCGCCGCGTCAGGGCGCCGACGTAGCCCTCGCACGCGAAGCGCCAGAGCTCGATCGATCGGAAGCTGCCGTCCACGGCTTGGCCGATCCGCTGCGCCTGCTCGAGGGTCGTGATGTCCTCGTAGCGCCCATAGATCGACTCGAGGTCGAAGTCGATCTTCACGCCGGCGAAGTGCTCGTAGTACTCCTGGTCGAGATCGGCGATGAAGCGGTCGACGCGGTGCCGGTAGGCGTCGAGCTCGGCGGCGGTGGGCGTCGGCACGCGCCTTAGGATACGGACCGTGCAGGAGATACGCGTGCGAACCGAACGGCGGACCCAGGTTGTCGACATCACGAAGGACGTGCAGAGCGCGCTGGACGGTGCCGCGGGCTCGGCCGTGCTGGTCTATGTCCCGCACACGACGGCCGGCGTGACGATCAACGAGCACGCCGATCCGGCCGTCGCCCGTGACTTCGAACGGGCGCTCGAGCGGATGGTCGGGGACGACTGGGGCTGGGAGCACGTCGAGGATCCGGACGGGCCTAACGCGCCGTCCCACATCCGGGCCTCCCTGATGAGCCCCCAGGTGCTCGTCCCGCTGCGGGACGGCGAGCTCGCGCTCGGGACATGGCAGGGGATCTTCCTCTGCGAGTTCGACGGTCCGCGCGAGCGGACGATCTTCGTAGCGACGCTTCGTTGATTCTTAACTGAACCGCAACGGGTATCCGACTAAGTTCCGAAGGCTTGAAGCGGACTGGGTTGCTCGCTGCGGGGCTCCTGCTCGCCGCCGCCGGTTTGGCCGGCAGCCTGAGCGGGCTTCCGCATGCCGCGACGGGGAGGAAGCCGTCGGCGACCCCGGTGGGCATCCACAAGATCAAGCACGTCGTCGTGATCATGCAGGAGAACCGCTCGTTCGACTCCTATTTCGGCACGTTTCCGGGCGCGGACGGCATCCCGATGAAGGACGGTGTGCCGACCGTCTGCTCTACGGACCCTGCGACGGGCGCGTGCGTGAAGCCGTTTCATTACTCGTTCAACCGCAACGGCGGCGGTCCGCACGACCACATCGACGCCGTGAAGGACATCAACGGTGGGCGAATGGACGGCTTCATGCAGCAGGTTCGGAACGCTTTGCGGAGGACGTGTAACAAGCAGCGCGGGCTGTTCGCGCCGCGCTGCCACCCGGACAGCATCAAGGTCGACGTCATGGGTTACCACGATGCGCGGGAGATCCCGAACTATTGGACCTACGCGAAGGAGTTCGTGCTCCAGGACCACATGTTCGAGCCGGATACGTCGTGGAGCCTCCCCGTTCACCTGTTCATGGTCTCGGAGTGGTCGGCGCGCTGCGCGCACAAGCACGACCCGATGAGCTGCCGGAACTCCATCCAGAACCCGGGCGCGCCGCCCGGTGAGCCGCAGGACCCGACCGGCAGGCGTCCCGATTACGCGTGGACGGATCTGACCTACCTGCTGCACAAGCACAACGTCAGCTGGCGCTACTACGTCTTCAGCGGCTCGGAGCCCGACTGCCGGAACAACGGCATGACCTGCGGCTCGCGCCGGCAGAGTGCGAAGACGCCCGGCATCTGGAATCCGCTGCCGTGGTTCGACACGGTGCGCCAGGACCATGAGGTCGGCGACGTCACACCGATCAGCGACTTCTTCACGGCCGCGCAAGACGGAACGTTGCCCGCGGTGTCGTGGGTCACGCCGAACGGAGCCGTGAGCGAGCACCCGCCGGGGCTCGTGTCCGCCGGGCAGGCGTACGTGACCGACGTCGTCAACGCGATCATGCGCGGTCCCGACTGGAGCTCGACGGCGATCTTCCTCACCTGGGACGATTGGGGCGGTTTCTACGACCATGTCGTTCCGCCGATCGTCGACGAGAACGGCTACGGGCTCCGCGTTCCCGGAATCGTGATCAGCCCGTACGCGAAGCGCGGGTACATCGACCATCAGGTGCTCAGCTTCGATGCGTACACGAAGTTCATCGAGGAAGACTTCCTCGGCGGGCAGGAGCTCGACCCGCGCACGGACGGGCGGCCGGATCCCAGGCCGACCGTGCGCGAGGACGTGCCGATTCTCGGCGATCTCGCGAAGGACTTCGATTTCTCCCAGCCTCCGCGTGAGCCGCTGATCCTGAATCCGCATCCGGCCTCCGGCGGGGGCTACGCTCAGGCGCATGGCCGCGCCCGTGACCAAGGATCAGGAGGTCGAGCTCGACGTCGAGTCCCTCGCGTACGGCGGTAACGGCGTTGCACGGCTGAACGGCTACGTCGTCTTCGTGCGGCGCGGCCTCCCCGGCGACCGTGTGCGCGCGCGCGTAACGAAGGTGAAGCGAAACCACGCGGAGGCGCTCGCGGTCGAGGTCGTCACGCCGGGGCCGCAGCGAGTCGACCCGCCCTGCGCACACTACCCCGCGTGCGGCGGCTGCCGCTTCCAGGATCTCGCTTACGAGTCGCAGCTCGCGCAGAAGCACTCATGGGTCGAGGACTCGTTGGTCCGGCTGGGTGCGATCGCCGAGCCGCCGCTCGAGCCGATCATCCCGGCGGCGTCGCAATTTCACTACCGCAACAAGATGGAGTACTCATTCGCGCGGACGCCGTCGGGCCCCGCGCTCGGCCTCCACAAGGCGGGGCGCTGGGACGAGGTGCTGGACATCTCGAAGTGCTGGCTGACGACTGCTCTCGGGAACGCGATCCGCGACGCGGTGCGCGACTGGGCGCGCGAGGAGCGGCTCGAGGCGTACTCGCAGGAGGACCAAAGCGGCTATCTCCGGCATCTCGTTTTTCGCGAGGGGCGCAACACCGGCCAGGCGCTGGTGCAGCTCGTCACCGCGCCCGGCGACAAGTTCGAGCGCGAGCGCCTCGTCGAGGTGCTGCGCGCGTTCCCAGAGGTGCGCTCGATCCACTGGGCAGTGAACGAGTCGCCGGCGGAGGTGACGAACCTGCCGACGACGCTGCTCTGGGGCGACGAGGCGATCGAGGAGGAGCTGAACGGACTTCGCTTCCGAGTCCGTCCGAACGCGTTCCTGCAGACGAACACGCAGATGGCCGAGCGGCTGTACGAGCTCGCGATCGAGTACGCGGGGCTGACCGGCGGCGAGACGGTGTACGACCTCTACTGCGGGATCGGGACGATCGGGCTGTCGATGGCGGCGAGCGCGCTGACGGTGTGGGGCGTCGAGATCTCCGAGGAGTCGGTCGCGTGTGCGCTCGAGAACGCCGACCTGAACGGGATCAGCAACGCGGCTTTCTACGCCGGGAACGTCGGCGTCGTGCTCGAGGAGTTGCGCGCGCGCGCCGGCGACCCCGAGGTCGTCGTCGTGGATCCGCCGCGCGCGGGGCTCGCCGGGAAGGCGCTGCGGCGCTTGGGCGAGCTCGGCGCGCCGCGCGTTGTCTACGTGTCGTGCAACCCGACGACGCTGGCCGGAGACGTGAAGAAGCTGCGGGCAGACTACGGTTACGAGCTGCTGCGCGCGCGACCGGTCGACATGTTCCCGCACACGCCGCACGTCGAGACAGTGGCGCTGCTCGAGCGCAGTGGCTAGCTTCCTCTGCCGCGCGTGCGGGACGCAGTATCCGGAGTCGGACGAGCCACCGCGCGAGTGTCCGATCTGTCTCGACGAGCGGCAGTACATCCCCGTCGAGGGGCAGCGCTGGATCACGCTCGACGAGCTGCGGTCGACGCATCGGGCCGACGTTCGCGAGGAGGAGCCGCAGCTGACCGGCATCGGCATGGAGCCCGAGTTCGCGATCGGCCAGCGCGCCCTGCTCGTCGAGTCGCCGTCCGGGAACGTGCTCTGGGACTGCCTGCCGCTGCTCGAGGAGCACGAGTCCTTCGTGCGCGAACGCGGCGGGCTAGCGGCGATCGCGATCTCGCATCCGCACTACTACACGACGATGATCGACTGGGCGCACGCGTTCGCGTGCCCCATCCTCGTCCACGAAGGCGAGCGCGAGTGGGTGATGAGGCCCGACCCGTCCGTGCACTTCTGGTCCGGAGAGACGAACGAGCTGTCGCAGGACTTGACCCTCCTGCGGCTCGGCGGGCACTTCGACGGCGGACAGGTGCTGCACTGGCGCAGCGGCGCGGACGGGCGCGGCGCGGTGCTCTCCGGCGACATCGTGCAGGTCGTGCCGGGCGCGAAGTGGGTCAGCTTCATGCGCGGCTACCCGACGCTGATCCCGCTGCCGGCACACGAAGTGGAGCGAATCGCCGCCGCCCTCGAGCCGTGGGAGTTCGACCGGATCTACGGCGCGTGGTGGGACCGCGTCGTCCGCGAGGCCGGGAAGGAGGTCGTCAGGCGCTCGGTGGAGCGGTACGTGCGCGCGCTCCAGTGACCTGGGCCGGGGTCGACGTCGGCGGCCGACGCAAAGGCTTCCACTGTGCCGTCGTATCCGACGATGCCGTTGTCGCCGGGCCGACACGCATCGACTCGGTTCGCGCAGCTGTAGAGTGGCTTTCCGCAAAACGACCGGACCTCGTCGCCGTCGATAGCCCAATGACGCTTGCGTGTGACGGGGCGAAGTCGCGGAGGGAAGAACGCGATGTGCGCCGTTCGGTCTGCGGCATCCGCTACACGCCCGATCGTTTAGGGCTCGACGCCAATCGGACGTACTACGAGTGGATCGGCCACGGCCTCGAGCTCTACGAAGCGCTCGCCGATGCGCAGCTTCACGCAGTCGAGTGCTTTCCGACCGCGTCGTGGACCTGCTGGTGGGGCCCGCGCGGCAAAGCGACGCGGGCGCGCTGGTCCAGCCAGGCGCTCGCCTCGCTGGGGTTGGGGAGCGTGCCCGACCGGCTCGGGCAAGACGCGCGCGACGCAATCGGCGCGGCGTTGACGGCGCGCGAAGCCGCGCGCGGAAACGTCGAGCGCTTCGGCTTCATCGTGGTCCCGCTTCCGGTTGTGCTCAGTCCCGACCCTCGGTGAGCGTGACGAGGTTCCCGTCGAGGTCGCGATAGGCGCTCGTCCGGCCCCATGGCTCGTCGCGTGGCTCCTGCACGACGACAGCACCCGCCGCCGCGGCACGCGAGTGCGCCGCATCGACGTCGTCGACGTGAAAGCCGACGTGCGCGTTCGCGGTCAAGCCGTCGCCGGGAGGGAAGAGTGCGAAGTGGAGGTAGGCACCGTCCGTCCACGAAACCTCGGCGTGCGGCTCGGGAGGCTGGCCCTCGTGGAGCAAGACGCCGAACGCCTCGCGGTAGAAGCGCGCCGACGTCTCGACGTCGCGGACGCGCAGCGCGACGAACACGAGGCGTGACTCGCTCACGATCGGCCGATTCTGACGTGTCCACGTACCCGGTACGTACCAGGTACGTGCCAGGCACGCGCGTGAGAAGTGCCTGCTAATCGAGTGCTGCTCGACTGTGCCGGACAGGTCCGAGTGTCTGACACCGGGTCATGGCTGTTCGGGACGTGCGGGGCGTTCCTTCCACCGCCGCCAGAGCAGATCGCCGTTCGCGAGGAAGAACGCGAGCGACAGGAGCGGCAGCGCGGGGAGGCCGTGCAGCTTCGCCGGGTTCCACCAGACCGCGAGCGCGACCGTCGCGCCGAACGACGCCGTCATTAGCACCCAAGACAACCCACGGCGCAGCGACCAGCGCGCCGTCGCGGCGAGGAAGAGCGCGAAGAAGACGAGATCCGGGATCCCGAGGTTCGCCGTGCCGCTCTCGCCGGGAATCACAAAGCCGAACGAGAGCTCGCCGAACACACCGCGGTGGTGAGTGACGATGTGCTTCGTCGGGCCCCTGAACACCGAGAAGGCGTCGACCCACGGGATGATCACGGCGACGAGTACGACCCACGACACGTCCTCGAACAGATCGAGGAACCACCACGCGAGGAACGTCGCCGCGCCGAGCTTCGCGAACGAAGCCGGACCGCCCCAGCCGGCGGCCGAGAACGCGACCGCGAGTGCGGCGCAGACGACGCCGACCACCCACCGTCCCGGCTCGCGCCACAACGGCAGCAGGGTCAACACCGTCCCAAACACCGCCGGGATGACGAGAAACGAGAGCACAGCAATGTCCCACCAAACCGTCAGGTTGGGCAGCGACGCGTGCACGGCAAAGTAGATCGCGAGTGCCGCGGCCAGCACGCCGAGCGCGACGAGGCGTCGCGTGCCGAGTGCCCCGACCGGCGATGTCCTCCGTGCTTCTGGCGGCTGCAAAGACTGCGCCACGCCGCGTCCTCAGTCGCCCCGATAGCTTCGGCTATCGGGGCTCCCTGCGTCTTTGCGTGGCTTGCTTTTCGCGCGCCAGAAGCGCGGCAACATCACCGGCCGGGGCACTGCTAGTAGGGCGGTAGCTCCGCCCACCATGGGCCGAGCGCTTTGAAGGCGTTCCAAAACTCCGTCTTCTTCTCTTGCTCGTCGAGCGACGCGTCGATGTCGGGGACGACGAGTGCGTCGATCGTGGGGGTCAAGCGCTGTAGCTCCCCTAGCTTGGGCTCGACCTCGTCTGCGAGTGGGAACTCGAGCTGGTTCAGGAACCGTAGCGTGTCGTCACCCATCGGCACGACGAGCTTCGGCTGGACGATGTGCAGTTCTCGCGTCAGCATCGCGCGCGCCTGCTCCTCTTTTTGCCCGGCGAACTTGAGGCAGTTCGTCCCGTAGACCGACAGGACGTCGACCTGGAGACGCGCAAGCGATTTTTTGATCGCGTCTCCGGCTCGTCCGTAGAACGCGACTCCTTCCTGAGCCTCCGAGGCCTGCGGTCCGTACTTCAGGAGGAAGATGTCCCCGAGCGGATGCCCCGTGCCCACGACCGGGAACCGGCCCTCGCCCGCCGCGCGCGCGATCTCGTCGCCGAGCTCGTTGATCTCAGTGATCGCCTTCTGGAGGTAGCGCTCGTAGATCTCGTCGGTCGACACGGGCACAGGGCTAGTGGCGCCTCAGTGGATGTTGCCCGGATGACATCAGCTGGAGGGCCACCACCCCGATTTCTCCTCTACCTGACCCTCTCCTTCGCCTGTGCCGCCCACTTCAACGATTGGAGGTAGAGCAGGGACTTCGGCCGGCGCAGGATCTCCGCCGTCCGCAGGCTGAGCAGGAACTCGCCGGGGCCGTCGAAGCGGCGCATGCGCAGCGCGCCGGTGCCGAGCCCCTGGAGCACGTGCGCGTCCGAGCCGGCGCCCATCGTCAGGTTGTACTTGCGCGCGAAGCGGAGCGCCTCGTCGTTGTACGTCTCGAAGAGCAGGCGTGCGTTGTAGACCTCGAAGACGTCGATGTCCGCGAGGTGTCGGTGGAGCGTCGCCGGGTCGGGGATCGCGTGCATGCGATCGAACGGGTGGGGGAGATAGACGAGCCCGCCCTGCGCCTTGATCGCGGCGATCGTGTCGCCGAACGTCATCCCGCGCGGGATCTCCTCCTGCAGGAAGAGGCCGATCACCTCGCCCTGGTTGTCGGTCTTCACCTCCTCGCCGGGAATGACGATCAGCCCCCGGCCGCGCGCGAGCTGCACGGCCTCGAGCGCGCCGGAGAAGACGTTGTGGTCCGTGATTGCGACGGCGCCGAGCCCCTCCGCCTCCGCGTGGTCGAGCAGCACGTCCGCCGGCACGCGGCAGTCGTGAGACGCGCTCGTGTGCATGTGCAGGTCGACGACGATCCAGTCGCGGTCCGCGAGCGGGTCGGCGTCGCGCTTCGGCGAGCGCTTGCGCCCGCGCAACCCCTCGTAGATGTCCTCGAGCTCGCGCGCGACGTCGGCGAACGTCTGGCCTTCGACAGATGCCCGCGCGGCAGATGCGCGTCGCTCGCGATATGCGTCGTCGTCCGCCAGACGGCCCATCTCCGCGGCGGCGAGCGGCGGTTGTTCGAGCACGCCGGGAGGCGCGGCGACGGCGGCGCCCGCCGCCGCCGCCTCGAGCGCGACGCGAGCGATCCCGCGCGGCGCGGGAACGTAGATCGCCGCCTCGTTCAGCACTGCGGCGCGGCTCGGCCCGTCGCGCGCCGTTCGCGTCTCGACGCGGCCGAGGAGCACCCGCGGCACGTACGGGCGTCCCGTCAGCGGCTTCGTCCGCAGGAAGACGATCCGCCA
>WNEY01004215.1_pt1 | contig 10912 bp, 9 predicted proteins | sample 5400531 | NCBI WGS metagenome assembly WNEY01 (sample SAMN13153338, study PRJNA577476) | soil metagenome | isolation source: 200 cm saprolite under Douglas fir tree site 1 | place: USA:California | collected 2015-04-18
CCCCAGGGGTGGTACCGTATCCCTTGCCGGCCGCGCTTTTCGCTTTACCATTCGCGGCTTTTCCACGGGAACTGGCAGCCGGAATATTTTTCGGCGTTAGTTCCGCGTTGCTGGCTTTCGGCCTGACTCGCGAGGGCTACACCCGGCTGCTGCTGTTTCTCGCCTATCCGTACTGGGCAGCCCTGCTTGTGGCCCAGTGGACGCCACTCATCACGGCGGTTGCATTCTTCCCTTTCCTCTTGCCCCTCACAATGGCCAAACCGCAAGTCGGCTTGCCGGTTGCGTTGACTCACTTGTCGCGACGCGGGGCTGCGGCGTGCTTTGCGGTCTTGCTGCTAACCTTCATCTTGATGCCTGACTGGCCGGCGCACTGGATACCACAGTTAAAGGGATACCAGCATTACTTTCCCATCCTTGTGTTGCCCGGCCCAATCCTCCTGCTGGCGCTTCTGCGATATCGCGATTCTGATGCTCAGCTTTTGTTCCTCGCCAGCATCATGCCCCAACGCTGGTTCTACGATCCCCTTATCTTGTGGTTAATTCCGAAGTCGCGGCGCGAAATTCTGGCCACCGTTTTCTTCAGTTGGGGTGCGGGCATTTGGCGCTGGTATCACATGCCGACTAGTTTCACTCAGGTTGGACGGTGGACTGTGCTTTTCATTTACCTGCCCATGCTGGTGGTCGTGCTGCGCCGGAGGCCTAAGACAGTGACCGCGCAGGTTGCACCCGACCGCTGAGGCTGCCCGCCGCCGCGTCCGTTCGCGTGATCATCCGCGCAATCGCAAACATCCAGACGAAAAACACCCAACCCAAGAGTGCCAAACGGTTGTAGCGCATCAGCAGGAGAAGCTGTAGAGGCGAGAAGAACAGCACTGAAATCCCGCATGCTACGGCAACATCAGGCAAGCTGCCAATTCTATCTTGATTGAGCAATTGGTCGCCGGTCAGAAATACAGGAAGCATGAGCATGCTTAGGTCGTATCCCATGGCGTGGTAGCTGACGAGCACGGTCACAATCATCGCCAAGGAAAACTTTAGATGCGACGAATCCGCATGGTCGGCAATGCGGCACTTCCACGCGGCAAAAACAAGCAGCGCCAGAGAAAAAATCACTAGCAGCGGAGTCTTATGAGATTCGGATAGCGGAAGCAAGTGGAGAATACCGCGTAGATTCGGCATGTCGGCGGGCACGATCGCTCCCCGGCCCATGATTTCTTCGAGGTGCAATACATATCTGGGATAGGACATCAAGCCATTAACTCCCACAATGAATGCTGAAATCACTGCCAGTGCCATGGCGACCGGAATAAAACCATACAAAATTCTTTTTCTTCCCTGCACCAATAACAATAGGACGAATGGCAGCACGAGGTGAAATTTGAATAATCCAAGAGCCAGGAACGCGCCGGCGAGGGCAGACCTCTGCTTCTTTATCGACATGAACGCCATGGCGTAAAGGAATAAGAGCAAAATCGCGTCCTGTCCTTGTACCAGCGCAAAGAAAATCGGAAAGAACGCCAGGCTAGCCAGAAGCCAGAGCAGCGGCGAATACCTTTGAAGCTGCGGAAGATATGGCCGCAAAAGGAATGGCAAGGCAACCAGCATGGCTAGGTTGAGCACATCCCAAAGCACGAACGCCTGGACGTAAGACAAGTAACTGAACGGAGCAAAGAACAAAGCTTCGATGGGGGGATGGGTATAAGGCAGCGCACCGCGGCGAATAGGGACCTCGGGCGCAAACTCCTGCTGCACCATGAACTGGACGCTCTCATCGTAGAGCTGATGACCTAGTCCCTGTCGCACTATGCTGGCTGCGCAATAATAGATGGCGAAATCCGAATATCCCTTCTGAATCGGCTTCCTGACATTCCAGAATACGATCGCATGAATCAGAACCATCGCAGCGAGATAAAGGACGACCGCCGTTCTTGGCGCAGAGGGTTTCATTCGGGTGGCTCGCTACAACGTAAGCGTGTCAGAGTTAGCCATAGAAATTAAAGATAGTCTCTGAACTATGGCGCGCCATAAAGCTGCCGGTAAACATTGGCGTTTCGCAGAATGGCCTGCACGTATTCGCGAGTTTCAGTGAAGGGGATTGACTCCACGAACTCTTGTGCGTCGCGATATTTACCTTGCGAGAGCCAGTCCTGGACGCGGTCTGAACCCGCGTTGTAAGCGGCGAGCGCGTATTCGAATGCGCCGAACTTATCTACCATGCCACGAAAGTATCGGGTTCCAAGCTGCAGGTTCACCGCAGGGGTAAACAGTTGCGCGGCATTGAAGTGGCGGAGCTTTTCTTCTTTGGCGACCAGCTTGCCGGTCTTTGGCAACAATTGCATCAATCCGACAGCGTTTTTGTTGGACACTACGGCAGCGTTGAACTCGGATTCCTGACGGATCAATGAAGCCACCAAATAAGGATCGAGCGCGTTTTGCGAAGAAAACTTTTTCAGATCAGTCCAATAAGGCTTGGGAAATAGTGCCTCCCAATAGTTCCGCGGCAAGTCGGGAATGTCTACGGCGAAGTAGTTGGGGACAGTCCGCTTCATAATTTCGATGGCGCGATTGTACTGACCGCCATCGGCGTAGAGGCGGGCCGCTTCGGGTGCCTCCCAGTTGCCTTTGTCTTCCGCGGCGGCAGCTTGCAATTCTCGTACCGCGAAATCAACCAGGCCTCCATTGGCGAGTAGTTGCGCCTTCTGAACTTCCAGATCGTCAGTCGGAATCTCGTCGTCAGTGATCTTCGCCTTAGCCGGCAGCGTCTGCACCTTGTCCAGAATCTCGTAATGCGCCGGATCGTCGGATGGCTTAAGCCCCTTCAGGCGCTGGCGCGCCAGTTCGCCGTAGTAATAATTGCGAAAGCGGTCCGAGAGCTTGACATAAAATGCGCGCGCCTTTTCGATATCGCCTTCTTCTTCGGCAAGCCGCGCCCGCCAATACAGCGCCGGTGGAACTTCCGCTGCTGCGGGATACCACGAAATCTGATCCTCGAACTGGCTCTTGGCTTCGTCGTTGTGTCCTTGCCTCAGGGTCAGCCATGCTGCCTTCCAGTGCGCATAAGCGGCCCGGCTGCCATCGGGAAACCGCTGCTGCAGCTCGCGGTAGGCTTCAATCGCCTTGTCATAATCGTGCTTGAGAAGGTGTATGTTTCCGGCGGCCAGCAGCGACTGCTCGAACCAGGGACTGGTGGGGGCGGACTGGCGCAACTGTTCAACGGTGCGGAGAAAGCCGCCATCATCGTCGGATGCGCGCGCGATCTCTCCCATCAGGTAAAGCCGCTGCGCGCCCGCTTCGCCGGCGCTCTCCGGCACAGATGCGATAATCTGCTTGCCCTCCTTGGCGTGCCCGCTGCGAAGCAGCGCGCTGGCCAGAGCCAGTTGCACGCCGGGCCTCTCCTCCGGACCGACTTCGTTCAGCAGTGCTCGATATTCGTCTGCAGCGTCGCTGTAGCGCTTGCCTTTGGCCAGCACGTCCGCGCGCGTCTTGCGTTCTGGGACCGTGGCCGAAGTCTGACCCAGCTTTCGCAATTCCGCGCCCGCTATATCGGCTTCGAAACTTGTGGGCATGGTGTAATAAAGATTGCGCAGCGCGGCGGCCGCTTTCTCATTCTGCCCGGTGGCTTCGTAAGCGCGTCCCAGCACCAACTCCGCATCTGCGCGAACGGGCTGACGCTGCTTTTCCAGTACCACCACGGCTTCGTCCCCTCGGCTCTCGGTGAGCAGTGCGTTGGCATATAAAACGCCTGCGTCCCGAATCAACTGTGAGTCAGGATACTTAGTGGAGAATTCCGCCAGAGTGGCGACCGCCTCGGCATTTCTTCCCGATTGCAAATAAGAGTTGCCGAGATAATAGCTAACGTAATCGCCGAGGTCGCCGGCATTCGCCTTGGCCCGGTTCAGCGGGTCGATAGCCTTGGCGTAATCGTGATCGACAACGTGGGCGTAACCAAGCACCAGCCAGGCTAGCGCTCCGGCATCTTCTTTGGCATGCCGCCGCGCATAGGCTTCCACCCCTGCGTAGGCCTGAGGAGTGCGGTCCTGCAACAACTGTTGTGCCATCGGCCGCAAGCTCGCGGAAGCTACAAACGCCTTGCGCATGCGTCGCAGGCGGGGCGTGGATGCCTTGCGCCTGCGTTTTTTGCTGCGGGCTTTAGCCTTGCTTTTTGTTGTTGTCGAAGCTTTCTTGACCCCAGACGACTTGGGATGAGTGCTCCCGGCTCGTTGAGCAGCGGATGACGATTGGGCGGATACCGGAGAGATGACGTTAGAAGAAAAAGCCCAGATTAATGCTAGAACCCGGACCAACTGGCGACGATGCCACACGACTCTCAACCTATCGCTGAAAATTGGCGCCCATAATTGACAAGTCATCCTCGGCCAGGCTGCGGACGACCTCGTTTTGGAAGTAGTTGCCGCTGGCAGCCACAGTGTTGCCATAACGCTTCTGGAAAGTGGACCGGCTCTTTTCAATGTCTTCTTTCAGGCGGTCGTACAAATCTTTTTTCTTGCGGCCTTCGGTGACCTTGGCTTGATTGTAGAGCTTGATTTCGTCCACCAGCAGCTTGGCGAAACGCTGTGCCTTGCGATGAACTTCCGCCTCGTCCGCAGGCATATTGGAAAGTGCGTCGCCGGCAGCACCACTGCTTGCTCCTGCTGCAGCAGACATCGCTGCCTCGGTCACGGGAGTATCTTCGACCGGAGTTTCCTCAGGCGCATGTGCCCGGGCAACTGGCGCAGCCGCCGGCACTTCCGAATGCAGCGCATGCTTCGGCGCGTGCGCGGCGAAAGGATCGATCACAGAGGGGGCGGACTGGGCAGCCACCGGCGTGGGCGCTTCCATTTTTTCCGCTGACTCAGCCGTGCCCTCGCGCTGCGATTGCTTGCGCAGTGAAACCACTTCCAGCCAGGCGCTGGTTGCGACTACTAGAACTTCAAGTGCCGTCGGATCTGCTTGTCCCTCAGCGTCAACACCGCCATCCGCATACACCAGCGCCGCCACTTTGTCTTTGAGCATCAAGGGCAGAACGTGTGCCTGATCCGTGGCGGGCTTCCCAAATTTTTCGATGAAGCGCCCATCCATTTTGGATGCATTGCCGCTGGCGCGCGTTCGGTCGCGAAGCGCTTGCGCTCCCAAACCTGAAGTCACGTCGAGCGAAAAATCTTTAATGGAATCGCTATCAGCAAAACCGCGCGCCTGCCAGCCGGTAGCTGCTCCGGCTTTAACTACGAACAAAGCCGCGCGCCCACAATACCGCGTAGCACCCTCCAGCAAAGCGCGCAGGATCTCTCTTTGCGTGGTGCCGGCATGAACCCCCGAGATGGCCGTCAGAAGCTCGTTGAAACTCGCTCCCGAGGCTCCCGATGACGCTGCCAGTTGCGGCTGCAACTCCTGGAGCACTCGCTGCACCAGTTCGTCGCGAAGCCGCGGAACATGGCTCTCCAGCACCTTAGAGACGACCCGTTCGACGACTTTCTCAATCTGGTTCCGTTCAGACATTCCTGATCTACCCTTGAAACCCCGACACTTCGTGCACCAACCGGTCTAAACCCTGATTATATGGCACTTGCCATGAATGCCAGAGGACACGCAAGTACGTGTTCTGCTGCGCAGAAATCCCCTGCCTGGAATTTATCCCAAACAGCCGGGTTATTCATACGTCAAAAGAATTGGGCGGAAAGCCGGGTTACCAAGTAAAATAACATTTCGCGACCACGCGCTACGCCTGAAAATAACTGCATCGGACGGACAATGAGTACCATCCAACCCAGAGTAGAGCAGCCGGTCAGTGATGAACTGGCGCTGGTTCAGGCAGCCAAGGGCGGCGACGTCGCAGCGTTCGAAGAATTAGTTCGACGCTACGACCGCAACGTGTTCCGCATCGCGCAGCACATAACACAGAACCGGGAAGATGCGGAAGACGTAGTACAAGACGCATTCCTGAAGGCGTACACAAACCTGGGACAGTTTCAGGGCCAGTCCAAGTTTTATACCTGGCTGGTGCGTATCGCCGTCAACGAAGCGTTGATGAAATTGCGCCGGCGGCGGCCGGAACGTACGGTCTCGTTAGACGAAGAGGTCAAGACCGAAGATGATTCTCTCCCCCGCGAAGTTGCGGACTGGAGCCCCAACCCCGAGCAGCAATACAGCCAGGCGGAGTTGCGCGACATCTTGACCCGAACCATCCAGGGCCTTCCCCCGGGCTTTCGGACGGTGTTTGTGCTGCGTGATGTAGAAGGTCTTTCGACCGAGGAGACGGCTGAGGCTTTGGATCTCAGCATTCCGGCGGTCAAGTCGCGGTTGTTGCGCGCTCGCCTGCAATTGCGGGAGCGGCTCAGTCGCTTCTTTCAGAAACGTGAGAGTGGAGATGGCAACAAGTGAAATGCTCTGAATTTCTACAAGAGCTGACGAATTACCTGGATGGTGTGATCGACGACCGCACCAAGTCCGAGCTCGAAGATCACCTGGCTTGGTGTCACAACTGCTACGTGGTCTGCGACACCACCAAGAAGACCATTGAGATTTATCGGGACTCGCAGCTCTACGAATTGCCGGAAGACCTGCGCACCCGCCTCCGCTCCGCCATCGTCTCCAAGTGCCAGCAGCACAAGAAAAGCGGTCCGCAGAGCGTTTGAGGCGACTTTTAGGGCTGGTAACCCGGTAACCCGCAAGATGTTGCACATGGACGCCTTCTCGCGGCCTATGTTTCCCCGTTCTTTCTTTCCTCACCTCTCATCAAATCGCTTGAGGGGAACCTTTTTCAGACTCGCTGAATCTAAGTGATTGAAGCTGCAAAAATCTGGCGAAGTGTCTGGATAAGCGTTTCCAGGTGAAGGGCTGTTGGGCTCGCTGTTGGGGAGGTTGTATGTTCGCAAGATTGCTGGATGCATTCTTTGGGTGCTGGCACGGTCACTACAGTTTTCCAATCACAGTTCGTTCTGGATCGAGGCGCAGTGGAGCCGCTTCCCTCACCGGGACTTATGTGGTGTGTCTGGATTGCGGCAAAGAATTTGCCTACGACTGGCGCGAGATGAAGCTGGTTTCTGATCTGCGGGGCAACCCGAAGGGAGTCCGCGCGCTGGCCGCGAAGCAAGTATAGGGGATGCTGCTTTTCTGGATAGTCTACGGTTCGAAGAATTGTAGATACAGGTTTACTTCACGACTGGATGATCAGACTTCGCACTGCCGGTAAGCAACGTCATAAGCATGTCGACGGTTTTTCGGCCTTCACCTTCCTGTTCTGAAAGGTCAACTCCCAGAAAACTATCCTGCGGTTCCAATGACTCCACTCCCGCTTGCATTTCGTTTGCATTGAGTTGCTGAATCCAAACTATTCGGAACTTGGCTTTGTGCGATCCGCGCTGCAAAGTTACGGTTTCTCCGACCTGCAGCGCCGTTCGCAGGCCTCCCAGCCGCGCCCCTGCGCGGGCTAAGTCGACGGTGTAGGCAAGCTGAGTAGTGCCGCGGACGGAAACCTTGACTGGCAGCACTGTTTTTCTGCGGTGGTGTGCACGTCGTTCCGCCATCTGCCCCATTATCATGTCAGCCGCATACATGGCAAAGTTACTGGGGTCACAACTGAAGCGAGCTGTGCTTCCGTCAACACACCTGAAAGGAACCTCTTTTCGGAGCAGTGAAATCTAAGTGAGTAAAGCTGCAAGAATCTGGCGAAGTCTCTGGATACGCTTTTTGTGGCCAAAAAGCCGATAAAGCTTGCTGGTGGGGGTGTATGTTCGCAAAACTGCTAGATGCGTTCTTTCGTCTGCTGGTACGGTCGCTACACTTTTCCAATCACCGTTCGTTCCGGGTCTCGCCGGAGTGAAGCCGATTCCCTCACTGGAACTTACGAGTAGCCGTCTGGATTGCGGCAAAGAATCTGCTTACGACTGGCCGGCGTTCGGGTGGTAGACTGTCCCCGCATCATTGGAGGTCCTCATGGCAGGCCCGACCGTGGCAAATCCCGCTTCCAGCTATTGGCAATTAGCCGCCGGGGCGGAGGGTCGTGACTATTCAGATTGGTTCTTGCAGCACGGCGTTGCTTTTGTGGGAGGTAAACCACAAGTTGCGACGATTCTGCAAATCAAACCTGGTGATCGTTTAGCGCTCAAGAGAGGCACCTCCCAACTAATAGCGGTTGGTATCGCACAGGAGCGCAGCGGCAAAGTGGTAGGGCAAGACGACAAGCAGTGGCTTAGAGACTTCGACGGTTGGGACCTCCCCGGCTACTGTTATGTTGATTGGAACAGATTGTCTGAGCCTTTGGATTGCAAGGGATTTATTCAGGGCACTATTTCCGGGATAAAGAACGAACACATCCGAAATACTATCGACGAGTTGCTGACTACGTTTCCACGTCTCAGTTCCTACGTTGTGGAACCAGAACCCACGCGGGCAATAAGTGATGAGCAGGTTTTGATTTTCCTGATCGAGAATGGTCTTCGACCGGCTGCTGCGCAAGAGTTCACTGATGCTTTGAGACGAATTCGTCACTTAGTCAAGTACTACATGGAATGGCAGTATGCAGCGGATATTCGAGAGCACGAGACGCGCACGTTTCTCATCGTCCCGCTTTTGATTGCACTCGGCTGGGCCGAGCATCAACTGAAGATCGAGCTAGGGGTAACTGGCGGCAGAATTGATATTGCTGGTTTCAAGAGACCGTTCCACAGAAACTCTGACCAAACGTGTAACTTGAGTGATTGCAGTCTGCTTGTTGAGAGCAAGGGTTTTTCCCAGGGTCTAACATACGCGGCTGGTCAAGGTCAGACATACGCGAATCATTTCCCGAACTGCAAGGTCGTACTCGTTTCAAACGGTTACTGCTACAAAGCCTATTTGAGAAATGGCGATGGTTTTTCGAGCAGACCTAGCGCTTACCTGAATCTTTTGTCGCCGACCGAGAACTTCCCGCTTGATCCCTCTAATGTGAAGGGAGCTTTGGAGGTATTCAGACTGCTGTTGCCATCAAATTCGTTCGATTGAGGGTCATTGACAAATAAGCCGCCGCCGGAAATTAACGCCCAAAGACAAAACCGGCGGCCGCAGCCGCCGGTTAATTCACATCTACAAGCCTAATTCTGGTTCTGGTCGTCGCGCCGCTTCAGCGTGGGACGATCATCGTCCGGACTCTTGCTGTCCCCGCTCTTGGTGCTCGCCGTGGTGCGTCGCAGGCTGGGTTTGCCGGTTTCCTTCTGGTCCAGCACCTTGCGGCGGTTTTCGAGGGCGGCCAGCCGCGCCTTTACGTCGTCAAACTCGGATGTCGTGACTACGTACTGCGCCCGCGCCGGTAGTATTCGCCCAATCTCCTCCTGCGACTTCGAAATCCGGTCGGGAGTCTGAGGGTGAGTGCCGAAAGCTTTTGCCAGGGTGCCGGGCTTTTTCTTCTCCTGCGCCTGCACCTTTTCAAAGAAACTGATGAACGCGTTGGGATCGTATCCCGACTTGTACATGTATTGCAGACCTAGATAGTCGGCCTCCGCCTCGAAGCCGCGCTGGAAGCTCAGGAAGGTCATAGGCAATCCCAAGCCCGCCGCCGAGCGAACAGCGTAACCAATGCCACCACCGACAAAGATCAGCGGGATGGTACCGATGTTAGCCCACTGCGCGCGCGTCATTTGCCGCGTAGCGTGCCGGGCGGCAACGTGAGCGATCTCGTGCGCCATGACGCCGGCCAGTTCTGCTTCTTCATCCGCCGCCAGGATCAAACCTGAGTTCACATAAAAGAAGCCCCCGGGGAGAGCGAAGGCATTGATGTCGTCGGCGTCAATCACCTTGATGGTGAAGGGTACCTGGGCATCGGAATTGCGCACCAAATTCTGGCCGATGCGGTTCACGTACTCGGTCACTACCGGATCCTGGATCAGCTTTACGCTGGCTTCGACTTGCTGGGCATATTCCTTGCCCATGCGAATCTCGCTTTCGAGCGAGTACCAGTTGCCCATGCCGCGTCCGCCCATCTTGCGGTTGCCAATAGCGTCCACGTCACTCTTGCCACCGTCATGCTTGATCTTGCTGTCGTCCTTCTGTGGAATTACCGGCGGCGTGGTGACCTGGTCCGTTTGGGCAGCGCCTGAGGCTGCGTTCTTATCCTGGGAAGTAGTACCCTGGTCTTGCGCCACAGCCCATGGCGTGACGCAAAACATTAGCGCAGCGGCAATTGCCAACAGACGACGCTTCATAAAACACTCCCTAACCCGCCCTTTCGGACGATATCCCATTATAACGCTGCTTCCAAGAGGGATTTTCCTTGGATCCTATAAGTCATTGGACGCCGAAAGCGGCTGTCAGGTTACCCGATATTACTGTCGGGCGGCGACTTGCGCGCTTTCCGGTGCTGGTCTTTGCCGCTAGCCGGATAAAGCCTTCATTTCGCCACGATTTCGAACTCCACCCGAACCTCATTCTTGACCTTGACCGCACCGCCACCGACAGTAACCGGGGTGATGCCGAAGGCCGTCTGCTTCAGTACGGCCACTCCCCGGTAGCGCCCACCTTGGCCTTCGACCTCGACCCTCACGGGACGCGTTTGGCCATGCAGTGTGAGATCTCCGTTGACGACGAACTTGCTCGAGCCGAGTTTTTCTACTTGGTTAGAGCGAAAACTGATGTTGGGGAACTTCTCGGTGTCGAGCACTTTCGGTCCCAGCATCGTCTGCTGGATTTCTGTCCGATCTTTATCCGACACATCCCGGTCCATCACTTTCATCTGGCGTGCATTCACCACCAGGTCGACGCCCGGCGTCCCTTCAGAAAACGACCCCCGCTCGATGGGCGCGCTGATTTCATGATTGTGTCCAAAGGCCGAGAACACGCCTGACTTGTAAACGTGGACTGTCATCACGGACTTTTCCGCATCGATCAGCCTCGACGCGTCGGCTGCCCAGGCAAACGGTACGAATGCCGCGCACAGCAGGCA
>WNEY01004216.1_pt1 | contig 10909 bp, 11 predicted proteins | sample 5400531 | NCBI WGS metagenome assembly WNEY01 (sample SAMN13153338, study PRJNA577476) | soil metagenome | isolation source: 200 cm saprolite under Douglas fir tree site 1 | place: USA:California | collected 2015-04-18
GGCACTATGGCTTTGTTGGGTTGTCCGAGGGAGCATACGGTGGCCCATGAGACTTATCCGCCTATCCCGCCCAGGATACTTACCCTCGAACCCGTGCGCGCAGCTTCTCCAACCTCCGAACGTCAGGGTTACAGCTTCCAGAATCCGGGGACAGACGGGACGTTCCCCAACGTTTGTAATCTTTCCGAAACTAGGCAACAAAGGCGAAGCCGTGCAGGGGGGCTGGCCCACCCTTTCACTGCTCAACGATAACTGAGGCTGCCCCATCGATAAGAGCGAAGGCGTTGTCAAGGGCAGAGGTTTGCTGTGGGGTGCGATGGGCACCGCCGCGTCGCCAGAAGGTTGAGGACCAGAACTCTGGGAAACGCATTTTGAATCACTCTGCGGTGGACGAGTCGTTCCACCATCCATCGATTCGACCTAAGCTTCGGCCATGATTCTTCCCTTCGGACATCCCCCTGCGGGGATGGGAGAGCGCCCAATCACCACTTGCGGTCTAGCTTGCGCTGACCAGGGGCACCCGCGGGCTGCTCTCGATGCGAACGATCTCTGGATAAGCGGTTTGCGTGCGCAGCATCCAGTAGAGTCGTATGGCCAACTTGCGTGCCGCTGCCACTTTGGCCACGGTACGCGGCTTGTGGTGGCAATGATGTTGATATTGACGGCGGAATCCGGGATCGGACGAGAATCCGGGGACGAGAATCCGGGGACAGACGGGACGTTCCCCAACGTTCTGCAGTCTTTTCGGAACTAGGTAACGAAGGCAAAGCCGAGCTGCCTGGAATCGGTTGCGGTCTTGGTGGGGCGGCCTCCCTTTCGCGGGGCGAGTGACCGCGAGGTTGACTGTTGTAAAGCGGTAACGAATTCGGGTGTCCCGAGCGGCCGGCCCGTGTGGGTGTGCTGGCGCAGGGCGCTGATCTCGGTTTGCGCTTCTGTGGCGGAAAGATACTCACTCCACTCTGCCACCGTCCAGCGCTTTCTCCATCGTTCCATTTCCAGCAGCGTGTCCGAGCTGTCGGCACGGCAGTGGGCAGCGGCGCTGGACCATCGCCACTGCTCCGCGGTCACGACTAGTCCGGCGCGCACCGGATTCAACTCGACGTAGCGCAGCGCCACCCAGAGGTGAGCATCGTCGAGTGGACAGGAATAGAATCGTCCTTGCCAAACGTGGCCGGTGGACGCCTTGCGGGCGTTCCAATACGATGCGTAGCGTCCGTGGGTGTGCTTGAGCGTTTGCGACAAGCCCTGGGGGGTGCGGGGGACAAAGATCAAATGCACGTGATTCGACATCAGGCAGTAGCCCAGCAAGCCAAGACGGTAAAGCGCAGAATATTGCCGTAGCAACTCGAGGTAAGCTACGCGGTCCGCGTCCTCGGTCAGAATCGCTTGCCGGGCATTGCCGCGCTGCGTAACATGATGGGCAACGTCAACCACCACCACGCGAGGCCATCGAGCCATTCGCAGAAAATATCAGAAAGGACTCGATTTGTGATCCGGTTTCACTGGTTTCCGGCTCGGGAGCGGGCCCCCTACTCCCATATTGGTCTGCATGGGTGGCAAAAACCTAGGGAACGTCCCGTCTGTCCCCAGGTTTGTCCTGCGCCCCGGCTTCCCGCCAAACTGCCATCGCTGAATGTTCCCGTAGCTGTGACCCACTCAGATGCGCTGACACTACTATGGCGTTCCTGCGCGAGTGCGGCATCATGACCTTGAATGCGGCATCATGACCTTGAAGTTGAGCTGCCGATTGATTTCCAAAGAGAACCGCAGTGCCAATGAGGCTTCTGTTCATTGGACTGTTAATGTCGCGGTCTATGTTTCCTGTTCAATCCTTTTGACGTCCATGTTACTGAGGTACAGCCAGGAATCCGTGGGTCGCGCCGGAGCTATCCTGGTAATCTCCTACGATGTTTCCGCTCGTGTTGACCCCCAGGGCATGCGTGAGAATGGCATTCGGAAAATCGAGGGACTGAAATCCGTCAGCTGTCCGCACGAATCCATGAGTGACAGACTGCATGTCGGTGTAGGTACCAACGAGTAGGCCAGCATCGTTCGAGTCGCCGCACCCGGTAGAAACGGCTCGAGGGAACCGCACTGTTTTGAAAACACCGCGCAATTGTCGAAATCCAATGGCTGTGCCACCGGCATTAACGGCGGCCCCCAGTATGACTCCTGAGTTACTGATGCCATTCACGTCCGTTTCTGCGACGTCCGGGAAATCTATCGTGCTGAAGCGGCCGTGCTTCAGCAGGAAACCGTGCTGCACTCCTGCATTGTCCACATATACGCCAACGATATCGCCAGCATTGTTGATGTCGAAGGCATCGGTCGAGGCTGCACCGGGAAAATCCAACGCCGTGAAATGGCCACCTTTGAGCAGAAAGCCGTGGTCTACGTTACTGGCGTCGGCGTATCCGCCTACAATGTGGCCCGAGGAGTTGATTCCACGAGCGCTGGTAAAGGTCGATCCAGGAAAGTCAATCTGATTGAACTTGCCGTTATGAAGCAGGAACCCATGTCCCTCACCTCTGACAACCGAGAACAAGCCAACGATGTCGCCTTGGCGGTTGATGTTATGCGCACGAGTGAAGATCGAGCCGGGAACGTCAATGGTCGTAAAGGTATAGGAAACCTGGGCGGACATCGTGCTTCCGATGGCCAATGCAAAAATCGCCAGTAAGAACGCTTTTTTCATAAATCCCCCTTTTCTGCACGGATCTGACTAGTGTTACGCGATTCTAAAAACTGCGGCCAAGTCCAGACATTCTTATTGCACACTGAGAATCACGGTGGTCGAATGCTGTGTAGCACCCGATGTCCCAGTGATGGTTACGTTGTAATTTCCCAAGGGTGTGCCGCCAATGCCGTGCGTGGTATCTCCGACGCTCCCTCCCCCTCCTCCGCAGGCGGCTTGGAACATCGTGCCGGTCAACAATAGGACAGCAAACACTAGACCTGGCACTCTGCTGTGTTTCTTTCGCTGCGAGTTCCTGCCACCAGCCACCAGCATTACTCCGAACATTGGTAGCCAGATGGCATAAAGCCAGCCCGAGCGGGAAGCTGAAGCCTGCGCTGCTGTCGGTGCAGTGGTGGTGATGGTAAGAGTTGAAGTTGCCCCGTTGCTGTTTGGCAGCGTCACTGCCGAAGGGGACAACGTGCAACCCGGCAGTGGCGCCGCACCCTGAACCGTGCAACTCAGCGTGATGGTGCCGTTGAAGGACCCACCTTCGGGAAATAGGCTGACGCTCTCCGTGTCTGTTTTGCCTCGCTGCACATTAAGGCTTGAAAAGTTGAGCGAGAAGGCAAAATTGGGCAACTGGTCAAACTCAGCCGTGACCGTCTGGTCGGAGTTCATGGTCAGGTCGCAGCCTGGTGCAAGCGTCGAACAAGCGCCTCCCCAACCCCCAAATCCTGAACCCGAATCCGGAGTCACCTGAAGATTCAGCACTGTCCCCGTAGGCAAGCTGGCCGTACAGACCGTGCCGCAGTTTATGGCGCCAGCGGCGTCGGCAAAGGGCGTACTCGTAACCGACCCGGCGCCAGCGCCGCTTTTCTTGATCGTCAAGGTAAACATGGGATCCACTCGCGTAGAGTGGCTTGCGCCGTTGTTTGCAGGGTTTCCGTCTAACTCCGTTGCGCTCGCCTTCACGGAGTCGGTAATCGTGCCCGTCGTCATGGGAGTGACCACTATGCTGGCCAAGGCACTGTCGCCGGAAACGAGCTTGTTGATGCTGCACCTCACCACTTGGTTTGATTGTGTACAGGTTCCCTGAGTGAGAGTCGCGGATACTAAATTCACGCTTGATGGCAGTGTATCCGTGAGCGTCACACTACTTGCGTCTTGCGGTCCTTGGTTCTGCAAACGCACCGTGTAGCTAAGACTTTGTGTAACCGACACAGGTTCCGGGGATGCACTAGCTTGGACTGCCAGGTCCGCGCCTGTGGTTGGGCTTTGGTTCAGCGCGACGGTAATGGTGTTGTCGTTCACGTTTGCCAGGACCAGATCCAACAGATGATCGTCATTGAAATTGGCGCTGGACACGAACACCGGGCCCGAACCGGTATCAAAGCTGACCTGGCTGGGAAATGTTCCATCTCCCTTTCCTAGCGATACCGTGAATCCTTGAACGTTGCCGTGACATGCCGCTATGTCGAGTTTTCCGTCGCCATTGAAATCGCCGGGGACAAACAGAATGCCGGCGCCGCTCGCGCCGACCACTCCAGACTGCGTGCCGAATTGGAATGTGCCATCGCCATTCCCCAGCACAACCGAGACTGCAAAGTTCGCAGGGCTGCACTCGTCGAGACAGAACCGGCTAACTTCTTCAAAGGCGAGATCGAGTTTGCCGTCGCCATTAAAATCAGCGGCCGCGTAATTGCCTGTGTATCCACACCGGGTAAACCGGCCACACTGAACCGTCGGAAACGGCATCGGCGGCTGAAAGGTGCCGTCGCCGTTTCCCAGAAGCATACTGTCATCTGCCACTAGGTCGAGCTTGCCATCCCCATTGAAGTCGCCCAGCACCGCGGGTGACTTTGCTCCAATATCACTCGGCGTCTGGAACGTAGCATCGCCATTGCCCAGCAGAACCCCCGCCATCGGTAATAAGATCTAGCTTGCCGTCTCGATTAACGTCGCCTGCAATAACGATTGCGGCATTGACATTGAGTTGGACTGCCGATTGGAAAGTACCATCCCCGTTGCCAAGCAAGAGGATCGCCTTTACAGGGGTCAGGCTACCCAGCACGTCTACGCTGCCGATCACGATATCAAGCTTGTGATCGCCGTTGAAGTCGCCCACCGCAATGGAATGCGGGCTCGCCCCGACAGTCAAACTGGTCGCCGCCGAGAAACTGCCGTCGCCCTTGTTAATGAGGATGCTCACGTCTCCGGTGTTTCCGTTCGCCACCGCCATGTCCGGCTTGCCATCACCATTGAAGTCACCCACGGCTACAGCTCCGGGCGCTCCCCCCACCGGGTAGTCCTTCGAGGAGAAGTTCGCCGCCATCGCGGCCGGGGGGATGACACCGACCAGAAGAACGAGAACTCTGGCGATCACAAGGCATGATTCACGCTTCATGCGCGACATGTGCGTTCCTCCTTAATTGTCGTTAACGAATATGCGGGTTCCTGATGGCCCAAAACTAAATATGAGTAACAATTGCTGCCCGTCCCTCACGAAAGGGGGAAGTTTTTCGTGTGGCACAGGCAGCAAGGTCAGTCTGAATGTCCCCGAATTCGGTTACCCTCGATGGTCAAAACCGACGGGAGACTTACTCCGTTGGCCAGTACAACCGTCTCGAAGATCGCGCGAACCTGTTTTCCGTTATTGACGAGTACACCGTCGATCGTCGATGTGCGCACCAGGTTGCCGGAGCTGTCGAAGACGTTGGCGAGCAGGCTTATCGTGCAATCACGGTTTACGGTCAGCGCGCCAGTGAGCGTCTCATGGGCGAAAGCGCCGCCCACGCTTCTGTCCTGGCCGCCCGTAGCATTACCGCTCAGATCAAAGGTGACTAAGCCCACGGCGGCGACCGGTGCAGCGCCCGTGGGCAGGATGAGGGTTCCCGTGGTTGTGAAGCCGAAAGTGCCGGCGGCAGTGGCGCTGGTGCAGGCGGCATGCAGGCCTGTTGCAAGAAGCAGGAAGACGCTGATGGCCGCGAAAGTTTTTGCAGGTTTCATGATTTTCTCCTAGGGGCGCTGCTGGGCTGCGCCGTCAAGGCCTGATTTGTACCTGCCGCTCCCCGCGGAAGTCATGAGGCAAGAGTGATGTTCTGGTGAAGTTTCGGCGAGGGCGCCATTCAAAATTTCATGGCGATTGATCAGTTCCCGTATATAATGCGGCTACTTAGCTTTACTGGAGTAGGTCGTGCACAACGACTTCCGAGTAGGGCCCTGGCTGATCCAGCCCAGTCTCAACACCGTCTCCCAGAACGGTACGTCCAATCGCTTGGAGCCGAAGGTGATGGAGGTGTTGGTGTGCTTGGCGGAGCACAGCGGCGAAGTTGCCTCCAAAGAAAAACTTCTTCAGACCGTATGGCCCGATACGTTCGTCTCCGACGATGTTCTCAAGCGCTCGGTTTCCGAGCTCCGCCGCGTATTTGGTGACGACGCCCACGAGTCCCGGATCATTGAGACCATTCCGAGGAGGGGATATCGGTTACTAGTCGCCGTCGCACCCAATCCCGTGCCCAATCCCGTGCCCATCCCAGAGAGTCCTGCGGGCATATCTCGGGGCTGGCTAGGGCGCGCCTTCAAAATAGCGGGAGCACTGCTTCTTGCTGCATTAGCTTTGCTGGCCATTCCTAGATCGCGGCACTGGCTCATGGGCAGAGTGAGCAAGCAGCCAGTCCAATCCCTCGCGGTGCTCCCCTTCGAGAATCTCTCTGGGAATTCTTCTAAGGACTATTTCGCCGACGGCTTTACTGACGAACTTATTACCGACCTTGCGGAGCAGACCAAGATCCGGGTGGTCTCACGCTCGTCGGTGATGCGGTACAAGGGATCCCGAAAGCCTCTGCCTGAGATAGCGCGGGAACTGGGAGTGGATGCGATTGTGGAAGGTTCGGTGTCGCTCTCCGATCAACAAGTACGGATCACGGCAAAGTTGATCGAGGCGTCCAGCGATCGGCATCTCTGGGCCCACAGCTATGAAAGAGACCGCAAGGACCTCTTTTCGGTGCAAAGCGAAGTGGCAGCCACGATTGCGGGTTTGATCGGTACAAACGGGGTCCGGGCCACCACCGTTCTCGGTCGACGCTTTACGCCGGAGACCTACCAGCTCTACCTGGAATGCCGGAATCTGATGCAGACAGGCACCGAGGACGGCATGCATCAGGCGATTGATTGTTATCAGCAAATTTTGAAACTAGATCCCAATTGCGCCTCTGCCTATGCCGGCATGTCTGATGCTACACTAACCTGGGGCAGCTCGACAATTTGGCGAAAGCTCGCGCTGCCGCGATCAAAGCCCTGGAGTTGGATTCGTCCCTTCCAGAAGCCCATGTCACCCTCGCGCGGCTTAGGTTGGATGAGAAAGATTTGGCCGGAGCCGAGACGGAGATTAGGCGAGCCTTATCGCTCAATCCTAGCGACGCCCAAGCCTACATCACCTACGCCATGTTGCTGATAGCGAGCGGTCGGGCGGCGGATGCCATTGCGGCAGCCAAAACAGCGCGGGAACTAGATCCGTTCTCCGCTCGTGACGCGACCCACTCTGGCATGATTCTGTTCATGGCGAGACAGTATGACAGGACCATTGTAGAAGAACAGGAAGCACTGCAACTGGATCCCCAGCGCGAGCGTGCGCGCTATTGGTTGGGGTATGCCTACGAACAAAAGGGAATGTACAAGGAGGCAATTGCCGAATACGAAAGAGTGCTGCCTGACGACGATCACGGTATCTTCCTGGCCGCTCTCGGAAGGTCCCTGGCGCTGGCAGGGGATTCTAAGAGGGCAGCGGATGTAAAGAGAAAGATTGAGCACTTCCCGGCGGGAGACTTCGTGTGGCACTACGATGCGGCCCTGTTTTATGCGGCTTTGGGTGACAAAGATCGAGCTTTCCAGTTGTTGGAAAGAGACCAGAAAGAAGGTGGTGGCTGGTCCACCTTTTTGAACGCAGATCCCCGCCTTGCTTCGCTGCGCTCCGACCCGCGCTTCCCAGATCTGGTTCGCGGTGCAGGGCTGTCGCCGTAAATTCCGCCTTGCAATCCCCACGGGTACAATGGGTCGGCTCCGGGATTCCAAGGCCGACGATTCTGGAGGGTCAGCCACTTGCGGCTGTTAGAGCTCAGGTATTGTGGTCCACGGTCAGCTCGGAAATTGTAATATTGTCCGCTCACAAAGATTCCCACAACCCCAATGTGACATCTGACCTTGGCGGGTGGCCCACCTGTTCCCCGCAGAGTACATCCCCGACTATGCCGAGGGTGCCCCATCGATTTCGCGTTTTTTGCGAAATGGGTGGGGCGATGGCACCCATCCCGAAGCGTGGGAGGGTACGGCCGGACCCCGTACTTCGTCAGGGCTAACCTCTTTCATATCCAAGTGTTTGCTTCTATTGTACGTACATCCATAGCCATACATAATGAGCCGTACAATGTTCCACGTGGAACACTTTGCACAAACCCAAATCGCACCAATGTTCCACGTGGAACACTCTTCCAGTCCGTCCCGCCCATGCGCCTATGAACCTTCCCGATTCATCCCCTCTCCCAGGACGAATTTTCCTGCTCCCCGAACCCCACACCTACCTTATATTTGTCTATGAGAATCCTGTTGTTAAGGGAACGCCCGGCCGGTGCAGCCGGTCTCGGGCAGGGGAGTGGCAGTGGCATCGTTCGGTGCGCGCTTGAAACGCGAGCGGGAGCAGCGCGGCATTTCCCTTGACGACGTCGCCTTGTCCACCAAGATCGGAGCCCGCTTCCTGCGCGCCATGGAAGAGGAAAAATTCGATCAGCTCCCCGGCGGCATCTTTAATAGAGGATTCGTACGCGCCTACGCCCGGCGCGTCGGCATCGACGAAGAGCAGGCCGTCGCCGACTACCTCGAGGCCACCGGCGAAACCATTCCCACCGGCCAGCCCGAACCCAGCCTCCCCGTGCCGCCTCCAGTTCCGCCAGAGAGCAAAACAAAAGACAGCAAAGAGAGCGCCCACAAAGAGAGCAAACCCAACCGTGACAACCACAGCACTGCGGAAGGAATTCCCTGGGGAGTGTTGGCCATGGTGCTGCTGGCGGTGGCCCTAGGCTTGTCGGTATGGAGCTACTTCACCCGACAGGTAGAGACGGCCAAGGGCGGCGCTGCCACCGTACCGGCCAGCCAGTCTGCCGGGCGGAATGCTGCGTCTCAGAGTCGTGCAGCCTCTCCTCCGGACTCGAGAACTGATCAGCATCCCTCATCTCGCAGCCCCGGAACTGCGGAACAACCGGACGATTCTTCGGTGACTCAACCGGACCAGCCGGCGCCCGGCACATTCAACGTCGAGATCACAGCGCGAGAGGACTCGTGGAGTTCCATCGCCGTCGACGGCAAGCCAGTCTTCGAAGGTACTCTGATCGCGCCCGCGGAAAAACTCCTCCCCGCGCAAAAGCTGGTGGTCATCCGTACAGGAAATATTGGAGGATTGGAGTTTGCTTTTAACGGCAAGAAACTTAAGCCCCAGGGCGACTACGGCGAAGTCAAAACCTTGACCTTTAGCGCCGGCGGCCTGCAATCCGTTCAAGCCGCACCGCCACCTGACTGAACAACAAGAAGAAGCTGAACAATAAGAAAAGAAACAAACAAATTAGCCGCTCGACGACGCCATCACGCCGTTCAACGTGAACCTGTCTCACTCCAACGTTCCCCGCTTGCGGCTGGATGTGCACAGCCGCTGCATAGCCCAAAATCATTGCGCGGTGCATGCTTCTCTGGTAGCTTTTTAGAGACCTCAAATGATGTCGAAAGATGTTGATGGATGGCGTTGGGTTCCGATTTTCTCGCCCCAGACGTAACGTCCAATTAGTTCAAGGAGAAGCCATTGTCCTCCAGAAATCGTTATTTGTTTACCTCGGAGTCGGTCACCGAAGGACACCCCGATAAAATCGCCGACCAGATTTCCGACGCAATTCTAGATGCCTGCCTCACCGAAGATCCCTCCAGCCGCGTCGCCTGCGAGACCCTGACCGCCACCGGCCTGATCGTCATCGCCGGCGAGATCACCACCAAAGCCTATGTAGATTTCCAAACCTTGGTGCGCGGCACCATCTCCTCCATCGGCTACAACAACGCGCTCTACGGCTTCGATTCCAACACCTGCGCCGTCATCTCCAGCATCAACAAGCAATCCGGCGACATCGCCATGGGCGTAGACACCGGCGGCGCCGGCGACCAGGGAATGATGTTTGGCTATGCGTGCAATGACACGCAGGAATTGATGCCCATGCCGATTTCGCTGGCCCACAAGCTGGCCATGCGGCTTTCTGACGTTCGCAAACATGGGAAGCTTCCTTACTTGCGGCCGGATGGCAAATCGCAAGTGACCGTTGAATATGACGAAAAACGCAGGTCGGTCCGGGTAGATGCGGTCGTCATTTCCGCTCAGCACGCGGAGACGGTTACCAACGACGAATTGCGCAGCGATATTTTGAAGCACGTTATCCAGGCCACCATCCCCGCACGGCTGCTCGACGCCGACACTAAATACCACATCAATCCCACTGGACGGTTCGTCATAGGGGGGCCCATGGGCGACACCGGACTTACCGGGCGCAAGATCATCGTGGACACTTATGGTGGCATGGGACGTCACGGCGGCGGCGCATTCAGCGGCAAGGATCCGACCAAGGTGGATCGCTCGGCGGCGTACATGGCGCGCCATATCGCCAAGAATATTGTAGCTGCCGGCCTGGCCGACCGTTGCGAAGTGCAATTGGCGTACGCCATCGGCGTGGCGGAACCGGTGAGCGTGCTGGTAGATACTTTCGGCACCAACAAAGTTGACGCCGCGATTCTGCCAGAGCTGATCCGAGCCAATTTTAAGCTCACGCCCAAGGGCATCATCGAATCACTCGCTCTGCGCCGGCCCATTTACTACAAGACCGCGGCCTACGGCCATTTTGGACGCAACGATCCGGACTTCACCTGGGAATCCACCGACAAGTCCGCCAAGCTGGCGAGTGACGCAGGTCTGCGCGAGCCGGTTGGGCAGACAGTGCGAAAGTGATGCTAGCCATGACGGCGCGGCGGTGCTTGACTTGAGAATCGTTGGTCCGGCCGGCACCATGTTCAACTGGACGGCAATGGCCAGCCCGTAGGACGCTTAAGATATCGGCCCTTCGAGCGCGGCGTCTCTCATAGGTATTTCCCCCGTTCGTGTATTCTGATGTTAGGAAGTTGAACCGCAATTAGAATTTCATAGAGTGTCAA
>WNEY01006038.1_pt1 | contig 10909 bp, 12 predicted proteins | sample 5400531 | NCBI WGS metagenome assembly WNEY01 (sample SAMN13153338, study PRJNA577476) | soil metagenome | isolation source: 200 cm saprolite under Douglas fir tree site 1 | place: USA:California | collected 2015-04-18
CCGGGACCGCGAACGTCATCACCTGCCCAGACGACACCGGCCCCGCCCGGCCCCCCGCCACCAGCGCGCTGTCCTGACGGCCGCCCGAAGGATCGGCCAGGTCACCGGCCCCGGCCGCGATGACCCACGGCGGGCACGCTCCCGCCGCCAGCTCCCCGGCCCGCCACCCGCCGGCATCGGGCACCGGGGTTGCGGACACAGCACACGACAGGTAAGAAGACACAGAGGCTCCTGGTTTCAGAGACAGACCTAGACATCTGATCTCTTACCAGGAGCCTCTACCGATATCACGCAACGACGCGCCGGACACACTAGCGATCCTTGGTCGCTAGCCGGCTACTAACCCCCAGGTCACACCGCATAAGACCTTAAGTCCGTGGTGTTGGGCCTGGAGCGCTGTCGGGCGCGTGCTCTCGCCGGCCTTGCAGAGCCAGCCCCGACTCGTAGGCGATGATTACTAACTGAGCCCGGTCTCGCGCACCTAGCTTTGCCAGGAGGCGGCTGACATGCGTTTTGGCTGTGCCAAGGCTCATATGCAGTGTCTCAGCGATTTCACTATTACTAAGGCCTCTTGCGACGTGTAACATCACTTCCTCTTCGCGTGCGGTAAGACTTCCGAATGGCGGTATTGAAGGATGCAAGGTAGCTGGCCGCCGGGTGAATTCGGCAATGATGCGACGCGTCACGCTAGGAGCGAGCAGCGCGTCGCCAGCCGCCACGATGCGGATCGCGGCGAGCAGATCCTCAGGCGAGGTCTCCTTGAGAATGAAACCGCTCGCTCCGGCCGCAAGTGCACCATAGATGTACTCATCTAGATCGAACGTCGTGAGGATCAGGACACGAACGTCGGCTAGGCCTGGGTCGGCAGTGATCCGGCGCGTCGCTTCGATTCCGTCGATCCCAGGCATGCGGATGTCCATGAGGACGACATCCGGATGTACCGCACGGGCCGTCTGCACTGCCTCCGCGCCGTCGGCGGCCTCGCCCAGTACCGTCATGGCCGGGTCTGAGTCGATAAGCATGCGGAAGCTGGCACGTAGTAATGCCTGGTCGTCGGCGACCACCACGCCGATGGTCATCCAGCCTCCTCGGTGACGGGAAGACGGGCCAGCACGCGGAATCCCTGCCCGGCCGGCCCGGCACTGAAATGCCCGCCGCACAAGGCGACCCGTTCACGCATGCCGGCTATGCCGTGGCCGCCATCGACCCGCTCGGCACGTCGTCGGCGGGCGCGATCCCCGCCGGGATCACGGCACTCGATCTCTACCTCGCCCGGCCGGTAACGGATGCACAAGTCCGCCGTGGCCGCTCCGGAGTGGCGAACAATGTTGGTAAGCGACTCCTGGGCGATCCGGTAGGCGGACAGGCCTTCGGTGAGGGGCAACGGGCGTTCCTCGCCCTCGATATGGAGATCGACCCGCACACCTGCGGCGGCGATCTGGCTCATCAGGAGCGGCAGGTCGGCAAGACTATGAGGAGGATCGAGGGATTCGGCCGCTGTGTCATCCGGCTGCCGCAGCACCGCCACCATACGCCTGAGTTCGCTCAGGCTCTGCCTGCTCACGCCCTCGATGATCTTGAGCGATTCAATCGCTTGCTCAGGCTGCGATTTGCTGATTACGCGCGCGACTCCGGAGCGAACCGCTATGACGCTCATCGAATGCGCGACCCCGTCATGCAACTCCCTGGCAATCCGCGCCCGCTCTTCCATCGCCGCGTGCCTGGCCCGCTCACGTTCCCGCTCAGCGGCCCGCTTGGCCAAGGCCAGCGCGTAACTCTGCCGGGTGCGGGCGTTGTCCCCGGCCAGCCAGCCGACGAGGATCGCCCCCGATGCGAAGAGCACGGTCTCCAGCGTCCAAGCGTCCCAGCCAACGACGCTGGCGGACGCTAAGCCTGCGATGGCGCCAACCACCAGCGGGTAGGGAAGCTGACGCGGCGCCGCGGCGGCTAGCGAGTAGATGGCAAATCCCGCGGCCAGGTCCGCGGGGACCCGGACACCAAGCCCGAGCAGCACGGCCTCCGCCACCAGTGCTGAGCCAAGTACCACCTTGGGATAACACCGCCGGGCCGGGAGCGTCAGGGAGGCGATACCGACGGCGACAAAGCTGGCAACCCCGAAGGCGACGCCGTGTGGCCCCGGCGGCAACGTCTCATCGTTCCCGCCCGTGTTGTACAGGCCCCGAGCCACAATGCTGGCGGACGAAGCCGCAAGCGCCACCGCCAGCAGGACTTCAAGCAGGGCTCGCTGCCGGTCGCTGAAGTGCCTGGCAATCGGGCCAGCCAGGTCAGGTTCCACAAATCCACCATAACCGCAGGTCCGCAGGCCCGAATCTGTCTTAGGTCGTACATCCAGAGAGGCACCTGCGGTTACGCCGACCGCACCAGGCACATTCTCCGATGCTCAGAAGGCTGGCGCGGCCGACGGAGCACGCAACGACCCCAGGTACGGATACCACAAGTGGGTTGGATCTTTCTCCACGGTCGAGACGATCTCACGCATCTCCTGCAACGCCTTTGGCTCCGCATCATCGTAGACATCGCCTTGCAGCAATTTCAGGACATCGATCCGGTATCGCGGATCCTGAACGAATGCGGTGAAGAGAATGTTGAGGCGGTAATAGACGGATATGAACTCATACCAGTTCCTGACACCACGCCTGAGTGTAGACTCATAGCGGGAAAAGCTACGCCTTGAAAAGTCGCCAGCCTCGTAAGCAGCCAAAATATCCTGGCACGCGATTCGTGCGCTGTTGAGGGCGACACTCACGCCACTCGAGAAGATAGGATCAACGAACCTGGCAGCGTCGCCTATGAGCACGAACCGGTCACCGCAGATCTGCCGCATCGCGTAGCTGTAGTCACCCTCCGGGCGGAATGGGCGGACACGGGTCGAGTGCTCAAGTGCCGCAGACAGGTCAGGGCGGGTTGATACAAAATTCCAGAAGAAACGATCACGATCCGTGTTCGCTCCAAGGAATTTCTGCTTCTGGGTAACGACACCTACACTGGTGATAGTTTCGGTGATCGGAATCTGCCAGACCCAGGTATCCTGGATGGGCAGGAAATGTATGAAAATGTAATTCGCCTGCTCCGGGTCTAATGATAGCGCCTGACGGTCAAGCCCATCGAACCAGGAGTGGATCGCATATTGGTTGAATACCGGATCCGGCACCTTTACCCTGAGTTGCCGGCCGAGCATTGTCTGACGGCCGGATGCGTCAAGGACCATGCGGGCACCGAACGCTGCCGTGTGGTGCTTGTCACGGCAAGTGAGAGTGACCCCACGGGGATCGCCGAAGTCTACGTCAAGTACACGACTCCCGTAGCAGACACGAGCCCCTAGGCTCTCGGCATGCTCAAGCAGGATCTGGTCGAACTTCCCGCGGTCGACGTGGAACGTGTAGTCACGGTCCACGCCCGGCTGATCACGTTCGCTAAAGGAAATCTCCGCCGCACGGAAGTCGTGCGTCAGCCCCGTAAAGCCGTTGTGCGGGACCTTCCGCGACTCGGCCGACGTCCACGCCGCACCGTACTTCCTGGGGAATCCGGCCCGCTCGACCTTGCTCATGGCACCGGTCGCAAGCAGCACCGGCGTTGTGGCTGGGACCAGCGACTCGCCTACATGCGGCCTAGGGAATATCTCACTCTCGAATACGCCAACTGACAGCCCTGCCTGGGCGAGGTAGGAAGCAGCCGTGGCACCAGCTGGCCCGCCACCTATGATTCCGATGTCGAAGTCGTATTCCACCTGTCATACTCCCTTCTGGCGTTCTAGGCGCTTCACTCGCCGATAGATGCCACTATGGATAGCTCGATGACCATCAATGTAATGTTATTCACGCTCTTGAAGTTCTGCGTGTTAATGTTCGCTACTGGAACCGGACAGCCAAACTCAGCACGGATGAAGTTAAGCAGCAAAGCCAGATTCATCGAGTTCAGTACTCCCCAGTCGAGAAGCGGGGTATTCTCGTCCACCTCAGACTTAAGGTCACTGCTGAGGAAATTCTCCCTTATGAACTCAAGCAGCTTTAGCGAAACCTCACCCTTGGTCATTTTCCTCTCCTTCCGCATTGTCATGGGCGGCCCATTTCCCATAACTGCGGCACCAGTAGACCAGCGGGCCACCGTCTGGGGTCTCGATACCGGATCCGCGGACCAAGCCGACCAGGATCGCATGCGAGCCGACCTCGATCTCGGCCTGGAGTCCACAGTCAACAAATGCCAGCGCATCCTGGATCAGAAGCGGCAGGCCAGAGGCCGGGCTCGGCTGCCATGTCGCGTTGGCGAACTTCGTGGGCAGGGCCGAGGCGAACACTTCCGACATCTCAACGCGCCCAGCCCGCAGGAGATTCACGAGAAACCCTTTGCTGTGGCGGATGGCGTCGAGGCTGCGGTTTTGCCGGTTGACGCAGATCAGCATGGAAGGAGGCGCCATCGACAGGCTGCATAGTGCGCTACAGGTGAGCCCACGTGGGATACCGCGCTCGTCCATGGCCGTTACCACGGAGACCGGGCTCGGCAGGAAGCGCATAGCCGCCCGGAAGTTCTCTGTGTCTACGTGCGGTTCAGGCATGGGAATGATCGTGCGATGCAGCCCGCCGGGAACGTCGGCCGATCTGGCCGGCACCACCCGACGGCGCAGCCCGGTAAGCGCCACATTGAAGAGAGAGGGGTGGGTGGTCATCAGGACCTCCGCTGGTGCGCTAATGCGCTATCGGGACGCGGGGTGGTGGCCAGGGCCAGCCGATCAGTCTTGCCGTTCGGGGTTTGCGGCAGGTACGGCACGAGGTGAACTTCGTCGGCGATCATGTAGCGCGGCAGGTGTTCCGCGCTGTGACGTTTGAGAGAGAGCACACTGGGTGTGCTGCCTGGCCGGGCCACGATGAAGGCCGTGAGCCGGGCATCCACACCGGCCCCGTGCACTACCACCGCTGCCTGAGCGACTTCAGGATGTGCGGCGAGTACCGTCTCGACTTCGCCGGGTTCGATGCGATGACCGCGCACCTTCACCATGTGATCGTGCCGGCCGACGTAGTCGAAGGACCCATCAGCGAGTACACGGACGATGTCGCCAGTCCGGTATGGACCGCGATGCGGGCCGTACCCCCAGTAGCCGGGCATCACGGTCGGACCGGTCACGACAAGCTCACCCTCATCACCAGGAGCGGCGATGGTTCTGTCTGGCTTCTCCGCCCAGACCGCGTCTCCGCAGACGGCCTTGCCGATCGGTACTGGCCGGTCACGCTGTAGATCAGCAGGTACTACCTCGTGACTGGTGCAGACATTGGTCTCAGTCGGCCCGTACAAATTGAACAGACGTGCGCCAGTCCAGGCCCGCAGCTCGCGGACATGGCCTATCGGGAGTGGCTCGCCGGCGAACAGCACTGCCCGGAGGCTCGCCGGAGCTGGCCGGGCGAGCATGCCCCCATCGCGCATCATCAAGATGAGGGCTGAGGGCACCGAATACCAGACCGTGATCCGCTGGCTGTGCAGGAACTCGACGAGCTGAGCTGGTGCGTATCCAAGCTCGCGCGGGATGAGACAGACCGTCGCACCCGCGCTGAAGGCCGCGTACAGGTCGAGCACCGACAAGTCAAAGGTCAGCGGTGCATGATTCGCGAACCTATCTTCTGGGCCCACGCCCAAGGTGGTGACAGCCCAGTCAACGAAAGCACGCGCGTTGCGGTGGCTGACACAGACGCCCTTCGGTGCTCCGGTAGAGCCAGAGGTGTAGAGGATGTAAGCCAGGTCATCAGGTGATACCAGCGCGCTCACGGGCGCGGCCGTCATCGAAGCTGGAGCCGCCAGGTCGAGGGACCGAGTAAAGCTGGGGAGGTCGCGGGCCAGCTGGTCGATCCTGTCACGGCCAGCGCACACCACTTGTACCGCGCCGTCTTCCACGATCTTGACGATCCGGGCTGGCGGGATGGCCTCATCGGCCGGTATGTAGGCCGCGCCCACCCGGAGTACCGCCTGCATCGCGGCGACGGCCGCGATTGACTTGTCGTCCCAGACGATAATCCTGTCACCAGGGCCAGCACCGAGCTCGATCAGGCGGCGCGCCAGGCCATTCGCCATGCGGTCAAGTTCGCGGTACCGAACCCATGATGACGGGCCGACCACGGCGATCCGGTCCGGGTAGCGCGCGGCCGCCTTGACCACTAATTCGTGCAGATTCAAAGGCCTGCCTCCTGCGCGATGATCTCCCGCTGAATCTCAGTCGTCCCGGAGAACAATGTGGTAGGCACCGAGTCCCTGAGGTATCGCTCGATTCCCGCCGAGGCCAGATATCCGTTGCCCCCGAAGATCTGGATAGCGTCAAGGCTGTTCGCCACCGCTGCCTCCGACACGGCGACCTTGCCAAGCGCGATCGCGCCCGCATATCCCGGCTGTTGCTCATCGAGCAGCCAGCAACCGCGATAGAGCAGCAGCCTGGATCCCTCCAGCCGCTGCTTCATCACGGCGATCCGATGTGAGACCGCCTGAAATCTGGCTATCGGGCGGCCAAACTGACGGCGTGTGCGGGCCCGGGCGATGCATCGCTCGAGCTGATCATCCATGAGTCCGACATACGCCGCGAACAAGCAGGCACGTTCCCAGGCCATGGCATGGGCGAAGATCGTGCTCCCCTGCCCTTCATCTCCGAGCCGGCACGAGACAGACACGCGGCACTCTCGAAAGGTGACTCGGCCAGCGGGGCAGCCGCCAAGGCCCATCTTCGCGAGCGGTTCGCTCACGGTCACGCCGGGGCTGCCGACCGGGACTACGAAGGCTGAGGTGCCAAGGAAGCCGTCGCCGGGGCTGGTAGTGGCGTATGTCAGAAGCACGTCGGCGTCGGGCGCGTTGCTGGCGAACGATTTTTCCCCGGTGATGACGTAGTCATCGCCGTCGCGGCAAGCTGACACCGCAAGCCGGGAGGTGTCCGAACCCGCTTCTTCCTCGGTAATCGCGTTGGCCGCGATCAGCTCACCAGCGGCGAGGCCGGGCAGGAAGCGCTTGCGAACCTCATCCGATCCGAAATCCCGAATGGCGACGGCGCCCGCCAGGAGGTGAGCGCTGACCGCGAACACTAAGCCGGTGTCCGGGCAGCCACGGCCGAATGCCTCCAAGCACAGAGCTGTGTCCAGCGCGCCGAGAGATCCACCGCCGTATTCGGCAGGAAGGCAGAGCCCGGTCAGGCCCAGCCGGGCAGCTGCACGCCACCGCTCGCGGCGGAGATGGCCGGCTGGCGCACCAATTCCGCCCAGCTGCTCGCGTGTCGCGTTGAGTATCTCGGCATATCGGCGCTGCTGCTCAGCCGTCAGCCCGAAGTCCACGTCTTCCGCCCTTAGACCCGCAGGCCAGACCGCTTGCTGCCAGAGGACCCTCGGTCAGCGCGCGGACCAGGACCCGCTTCCACACGTCTCGAAAGCTCGGGCACTTGTCCTCCCATATTCAACAAAATTCATCACTTGATGAAGTCATCGGGTAATGAAAATAACGCAAGCTCCAGCGGAACGTCAAGCACCCACCTGTTCCGGCTCCCTGCGGGCAACGAACGATCTCCCAGTTACAGCTGAGGCCTGGCGACTTCTAAGTCGCTAGAGCGGAAGGAGATGACTGCTGCGACAGATGTCCCGCAGCGCTGGAGGCGCTCCGCGTGCCTTGTGCATCCGGCAGACGGAGCCTTAGAATCTCATCCTATGATAAATTCATCAGATGATGAATAATTAACCACTAACCTCACCAAGACGACAGGGCGCGTCAACAATGACGAACACAACGGCGGACATTGCGATCGTTCTCTTGGACTTGGCCGTCATAATCGCGGCGGGAAGCTTGCTCGCGGGAATCGCGATGCGCTACGGGCAGCCCGCGGTGATCGGGGAGATCATCGCTGGGATCTTGCTAGGGCCCACCCTGCTCGGAGTTCTCCCAGGTCATCTGACTACCCGCCTGTTTCCTCTGCAGGACCGACCCTTCCTCAGCGTGCTGGCCAACGTGGGCCTGGTGCTCTTCATGTTCACGGTTGGCTTCGAACTGGATCAGCGGCACATGCAGCGCATTCGCTCAGCCGCCGCGGTCGTCTCCTTGACCTCGGTCGCCTTGCCGTTCGCGCTCGGCACCGGCCTGGCCCTGCTGCTCTATCGCGCCAACCGGGTCGTGCGCGGCCACGAGATCGGAAAGCTGCCTTTCGTTCTCTTCCTCGGTGTCGCGATGTCAATCACCGCGTTCCCCGTGCTGGCCCGCATCCTCACTGGCCTTCGGCTGCACCGTAGTCAACTCGGCACTTTCGTCATGACCTGCGCCGCCGGAGCGGATGTCACGGCGTGGGGCGTCTTAGCCGTCGTTGTCGCCGTGGTGATAGGCGGTGATCCGATACACACGGTCTGGCGGCTGGGTGAGATGGTGCTCTTTATCGCCGTCCTGGCGTTTGGCGTCCGTCCACTGCTCAAGTCAGCCCTCTCAAGCAGCCTGGTCCGTCGTCACCCCAGCCAGCTGCCGCTTCTGTTGATAATCGTGGGACTGCTGTTGTCGGCCTGGGTGACCACCAAGCTAGGCTTCCAGCCTATATTCGGAGGCTTCGCCTACGGGGCGGTGATGCCGAGGGACGCTGTGCATGAGGCGGCGCCAGAAGTGCCGTTGCTCGCCGAACAGGCAAGCCAGTTGCTCGTGCCGGTGTTCTTTGTCACTACCGGGCTGAGTGTCAACCTTTCAAATCTCGGCACGGTGGGCTACCTCACCGCCCTACTGGTCATCGTCACAGCTTCCGTTGGCAAATTCTTCGGAGCAGCCGGCAGTGCGATGTTGTGCGGCTTCGACCGGCGCCGCGCAGCCGCGGTCGGGGTCCTGATGAACAGCCGCGGCTTGACCGAGCTCGTCGTGATACAGGTCGGCGTGACGCTGGGTATATTGAGCGAGCGGCTTTCCTCGATGCTTATCATGATGGCGATCTTGACTACGGTAGCGACTACCCCTATATTCCGTCGCTTGTACGATGGACGATTGCAGCGCGAGGACCGCGAGACGCAATCTCAGGCAGCAGCGCTTTCGGATGGCGTCGGGAGGTTAACGCAGGATGAGCCGACCTAACCTACGTCTACAAGGTAAATCGTCGAAAATCTAGCTCATCCCCGACGCCTAGTATCAAAAGTAACAAATATCCATGAGGTGCCTCATGGTAAACATTCAGGTCAACCGGATAGCTTTATTGCTTTTGGGAGCGAAGGTGGCGTGCGAGCAGGGGTTATGGCGGGTCGGGGACTGGCGGTATCCAGGGGTGTTGCCCGTCACTGAACATTCCGATGAAGGCGGCGCTGGTAATTCCGATGTGGGGGCACGGTAAGGCCCCGCGGCCGTGGTGGCTGCGGGGCCTTGATGGTGGTGGTGCCGGTGGTTGTGGGTGAGGTGCCGGGGTTATGTGTCGGTGATTTCGGTGACGGCGGCGCGGGCGGCTTGCTCGTCGACGATGGCTTTGCCGGCGCGGGCGGCTTGCTCGTCGACGATGGCTTTGCCGGCGGTGTAGGTGGCGACGAGGGCCTGGAGGGCGAGGTTGTTGACGGCGCGGGGGTAGCCGCGGGCGGTGGTGTGGATGAGGGCGGTGGCGTCGTCGCTGAAGAGGGTGTCGGCGCGGCCGGCGAGTTTGATGTGGTGGGTGATGTAGCTGCTGGTCTCCTGGCTGGTCATGGGGGGCATGGTGTAGCGCAGGGCGACGCGCTGCTCGAGGGCGGCCAGGACGGCGAGTTTCATGGTGCGGCGCAGGGTGGGCTGGCCGACGAGGAGGCAGGCCAGGGGTGAGTCGGCGTCGAGGTTGTGGTTGGTGAGCGCGTTCGGCGGCGAGGATGGCGGAGGCCTGGGCGGTGAGCCGGGAGCCGCTGCGGTCGGGCTGGCCGCCGAAGGTGGCGACGATCATCTCGTGCAGGCCGCGGACGCCGATCATCGGGTTGGGCAGGTAGATGATGGTGTGCCGGGAGGTGTCGAGGCCGGCCAGGACGGTGCGGACCGAGGCGGTCTTGCCGGCCCCGACTTCGCCGGTGATGACGCCTATCGAGCGTTCGCTGATGCACCAGGTGATGCGGGCGACGGCTTCGTTGTGGGCGGCGTGGCGGTGCAGCATGCCGGGGGCCAGGTCGCGGCCGAAGGGCATCCGGGTGAATCCGTAGTGGGCCTGGAGTTTGTCGATCATGGCTGGTCCTGGGGGGTGCGGTGGCCGCGGCCGTTGACGGGGGCGAGCTGCTGCCGGGCGGCGTCCAGGTCGCCGGCCAGGGCGGCGGCGGACAGGCGGGCGTCGCCGAGGAAGATCGCGGCGCCCTCGACGGCCGGGGCAGGGTCCTCGCCGCGGTCGTGGCCGAGTTTCCCGGCGGCCAGGGCCTGGTCGAGGTAGCGGGTTATCTGGGTGAGCAGCTGCCCGAGCCGGCCCGCGGCCTGGGACAGGGCGCCGAGGACGTCGTAGGCGACAGCGGGCTGGTCCAGGCCGGCGCGGCAGTTCGTGGTCCAGTTCAGGCCGCGGATGGCCTCGGCGGCGATGCGGGCCAAGGTGATGGTGCCGTCGCTGGTGGGGTCGTCCAGGCTGATCATCTGCCGGAAGTCATCCACGGGAGTCTCCTTCCTCCTCCTGCTGCTGGCCGGCGCTGTCCGCGGTGGCGGGCGGGGGGCTGGCGAGGGCGGCGTAGTTGACCCGGCCGGCGGCCTGCCTGTCGTGCTGGTCGCCGAGCAGGGCGAGGTAGTCGATGCCGGTAGCGCGGGGGATGTCGTCGCCGGGCAGGGGCTCGGGGCGGGCCTTGGGGTGGGCGTGCCGGGTGATGTGGTGCGGGGTCGCGGTGCCGGCGTCCTTCCCGCCGGACCGCACCGACAGGACGGTGAGATCGAATGGGTCGAAGACCAGCTCGACGCGCCGCCCGGCCAGGGCGGGATCGACCTGGTAGCGGTT
>WNEY01004217.1_pt1 | contig 10908 bp, 8 predicted proteins | sample 5400531 | NCBI WGS metagenome assembly WNEY01 (sample SAMN13153338, study PRJNA577476) | soil metagenome | isolation source: 200 cm saprolite under Douglas fir tree site 1 | place: USA:California | collected 2015-04-18
GACGTCATGTCGAGACCTCGTCGTTGCCCACCAGCGTGCGGGCCTGTTGCTGCAGGTGATGCAGCAGCGAGAGGGCCTGCAGGGGCGTGATCTGGCAAATATCCAGCCCCACCAGTTGCTGCGCCAGAGCGGTCGTGGCCGGTGTCGCCCCGGCAGGGCGGGCGCCGTTCACCGCTGGTGGCGTCAGTCTGGCTGGCTGGGTGCCCTGGCGCTCCAGATACTGCAGGACACGGGCGGCTTCCGTGAGAATCTCGGCTGGGAGACCGGCCAGCCGCGCTACGTGCAAGCCATAGCTCTTACTCGTCCCCCCAGGCACCAACTGGCGCAAAAATACCACCCCCTCGGGGGTCTCGCGCACCGCCATATGGAAATTTTTGATCCCCGTGACCAGGGCTTCCAGAGCCGTGAGTTCATGAAAATGCGTCGCAAATAACCCACGGGCGCCCAGCCGACGTACGATGTACAGGGCCACGGCCCAGGCAATGCTGAGTCCCTCAAACGTGCTGGTGCCCTTGCCGATTTCATCCAGGATGATCAGGCTGCGCGCCGTCGCGTTGTGCAGGATGTGCGCCGTTTCGGTCATCTCCACCAGGAAAGTACTGCGTCCAGCAGCGATGTCATCGACCGCCCCCACCCGCGTAAAGATGCGATCCACCAGGCCAATGGTGGCCTCGGCCGCCGGCACAAAGCTGCCCATCTGAGCCAGCAGGACGATGAGCGCCGCCTGGCGCAGATACGTCGACTTGCCAGCCATGTTCGGCCCGGTCAAGACGAGCAATTGCTGCGCCGCGCAGTCGAGATAGAGGTCATTGGGCACAAAGCCATCGAGCGTGCGCTCGACCACCGGATGGCGCCCCTGGCGCACGCTGATACGGGAGCTGTCATCGATACAGGGCCGCACGTAGTTGTATAGCACCGCCACCTCAGCCAGCGCTGCCAGGGTATCCAACTGTGCCACTGCTGCAGCCAGACGTTGCAGCAAGGCGGCCTGCTGGGCAAGGCGCTCGCGGATGGTGACGAAGAGGGTGTATTCCAACGTCGTACGCTGCTCTGTGGCGTGTAAAATCGCCACCTCGCGTTCTTTCAGGCCCTCGGTGATGAAACGCTCGCCATTGGTCAGCGTCTGCTTGCGGATGTAGTCTGCTGGCACCAGCGGCAGATTCGACTTGCTGACCTCGATGTAATAGCCAAAGACCTGGTTAAACCCCACCTTCAGTGACTTGATCCCCGTGCGCTGCCGCTCGCGCTCCTGCAAGCGCACGACCCAGCGGGTGTGGCGCTCGGTTTCATGCATGAGATCGTCCAGGGTGGCATCGTAGCCCGGGCGAATCAAGCCACCGTCGCGGATGGTGGGCGGCGGCTCGTCCACGATGGCGCGCTTGAGCAGCGCCACGATCTCGTCTTCACCGCTACAATCATCGCGCAGCACGCCCAGCAATGGCGCCCGTAGGCCCTCCAGGGCCGCGCGCACCGTAGCGAGCCCTTCGAGGGCATAGCGCAGCGCCATCAGGTGTCGCGCGTTTGCCGTGCCGCAGGCGACGCGCCCGAGCAGACGCTCAATGTCATAGATGCGGCGCAGGGCCTGGCGCAGTTGCTGCCGACACACTGTATCCGCCGCTAGCTCTGCGACTGCATCGAGGCGGGCGTCGATGGCGTCGAGCTGCAGCAGCGGTTGTTCGAGCCAGCGTCGCAACAGGCGGGCACCCATCGCCGTGGTCGTTTCGTCGAGCACCTCCAGCACGCTGCCATGGCGGTCGCCGTGGCGTATTGTACGCACGAGTTCCAGGTTGCGCCGGGTCACCGCGTCCAGCACCATGTAGTGCGTCAGGCGATAGGCGCGCAGCGCCGTCAAGTGGGGCAAGACCGTGTGGTGGGTGGCCTGGGCGTACTGCACGATCGCCCCTGCCGCGCGCAGGGCCAGGGGCGTGTGCGCTTCGCGCTGCAGGGTTTTTAACTGCCGATGCTGCGCCAGATGCTGCTGCGCCAGGCGCAGGTCGAAGGCGTCATCGGCACAGACCGTGCAGTGCAGCCGCAGGCTCTCCGCCAGCGGGCGCCAGCACTCGTGCTCGGACCACGCCTGTGACACCAGGCACTCGGCTGGCTGCAGCCGGACCAACTCCGCCTGCAGGGTTTCCAACGCCGCATCACCTTCCAGGGTCGTCGCCAAAAATTCTCCGGTCGAGACGTCCAGCGCGGCCAAGCCAAACGCCGCCTCAGCCTCACAAATCGCCACCAGAAAATTGTTGACCCCCTCCTCCAGCATGGCCTCTTCCACCACCGTGCCCGGGGTGATGACCCGAATCACCTCCCGGCGCACCAGACCGCGTACCAGTCTGGGGTCCTCCATCTGCTCGCACACCGCTACCTTGCAGCCGGCCTTGATGAGTCGCGCAATATACGTCTCTACCGCATGCACGGGCACCCCACACATGGGCACCCGCTGCCCCTTGCCGATCTCCCGCGACGTCAGCACCAGTTCCAGCAGGCGTGACCCCAGGTGCGCGTCCTCGTCAAACATCTCGTAGAAATCGCCGAGCCGGAACAGCACGATGGTGTCCGGATGCGCCGCTTTCGCCTGGGTATACTGCCGCAGCATGGGGGTAAGATTGGCAAACGACTGCTCTGACGGAGACGCCATAGGGCACCATTCCTGGAAAAGCCTGCACTGCACACGGATATCGCGTCCTTTAACACGCTAGCATAGCAGAGATTGTATTGTCCCGCGAGATGCTCGACCTCCCAGGCCATAGGTCCTCGAGAGAGTGTGCGGTATAATGTCGGCAGCGAAGCTTTGTCATACCCTATCAGACTGTCAACGAGACAGCGGAGAGCGTTATGATGCCGTATCCGACCCTCGCCGATATACAGGCTGCTGCCGCCCGCATCAAACCGTATGCGCACCGCACGCCGGTGCTAACGTGCACCAGCCTGAACCGGCTAGTCGGGGCGGAGTTGTTTTGCAAGTGCGAAAATTTCCAGAAGGTAGGAGCCTTCAAGTTTCGTGGCGCGTGTAATGCGGTCTTCTCGCTTTCCGAGCCCGAAGCGCAGCACGGGGTCGCCACCCACTCGTCAGGCAATCATGCGGCAGCCGTGGCGCTGGCCGCGCAATTGCGGGGCATCAAGGCGCACATTGTTATGCCGGACAATGCCCCAGCAGTGAAGAAAGCGGCGGTAGCGGGGTATGGCGGTACCATTGTGTACTGTGCGCCCACACTGGCCGCACGCGAGGCCACCCTGGAGCGCGTGGTGCACGAGACCGGGGCAACCTTCATCCATCCCTATAACGATGCGCGGGTGATCGCCGGGCAAGGCACTGCAGCACTAGAGATCCTCACAGATGTGCCGGACCTGGACGTCCTCATGGCTCCCGTCGGTGGCGGCGGGCTGCTCAGTGGCACAGCCCTCGCCACCACAGCCCTCGCACCGGCCACTCAGGTCATCGCCGCGGAACCAGAAGCCGCTGATGATGCGTATCGCTCCCTGCACGAGGGTAGGATCATACCCGCTCTGGATCCGCGTACGATTGCCGATGGGTTGCGCACCTCTCTGGGAGAGCTGACCTTTGCCATTATCCAGCGCCACGTGCACCAGATCGTCACCGTCAGCGAGGCGGCGATCATCAGCGCCATGCGCCACGTCTGGGAGCGCATGAAGATCGTCATCGAGCCGTCGGCTGCCGTGCCCATCGGAGCCCTGCTCGAACGCAAGAGCGATCTGACGGGTAAACGCATTGGGGTGATTCTGTCTGGTGGTAACGTGGATCTGGACCGATTACCCTGGCTCTCGTAGACGGCTCCCCTGTCTCCATGACCTCTGCGCCGCGGGGCGTGCTTGGCGGCGGCGGGGTGTATCTGAGAAGGGACGGTGCGTCTCGACAGGCACGAACTTGTGGGGTATGGTAGGGGTAGGGGAGGAGAGGCAGGGACGTCTCCCGAAGCCGGCATACGGGGTGATGAGCAAGGGGAGGGGAGCGTGATGCACGACGGGTACAAGACCACGGGCATGAGGCGGCAGTGGATGGTACTGCTCGGGCTGCTGGTGGCCCTGCTCGTGATGAGCGCGGTACCAGGGTACGCGGGGCGGGGTGGACACGGCGGCGGGCATGGCGGACACGGCGGCGGGCATAGTGGCCATGGCTTCGGCCATGGCGGGCACCGCTTCGGCCATGGCGGCCCTGGCTTCATCGGGCCGCGCCTCGGGGTGTCCATCTGGCCGTACTGGGACCCGTATTGGGCGCCGTACTGGTGGCCGTATGACGTCCCGTCGGTTGTCGTCGCTCCACCCCCCCAGGTCTATGTCCAACCTGCCCCGCCTACCTGGTACTATTGCGACAACCCCCAGGGCTATTATCCATATGTGCAACAGTGCCCCAGCGGCTGGCGCCCGGTCACCCCGACCCCGCCTTAGGGCAGGGTACTATGCATGCCTGTAGTGCGCAGACCGCTCACCGGTCCCCCTCGCCCGCTGCCAGACGCGCGAGGGGCTTTTTTGCTACCGCGTGCTGGGCGCCGATTTTGTCCCCAAAATCGAACTTTGCGCCAGCGTTTCGGCGTGGGTCCCGCCGTGGCGGCTTGCTATCGGAGGCGGTCATGGTTGCACGAAGTGATCACCCCCACGCAGCAGGAGGATTGGACATAATGCGTACGCTGTGCGCGCTGTGCATCTGTGCCACGCTTGTCTTGGGCGCTGTTGCACCAGTAACATTTGGGCAGGAAGCTCCCGATGGTCTCCCCCCGGGCTCGCGCCCATACTCTACGGTCAAGCCGTGGCAGGGTGGCAGCACCAGGGAGGTCGGACGCGCCGTCGCCAGTGGGACCACGATCCCGATGTGGAGTTACACGACCACGTCAAGCAGAGACGGGCAGCGCTATACCGGCATGATGGTGGGCCTCAGTCCGATGTCCAGCCCCAACTCGACCACCATCATCCCCACCCAGATCGTGCCGCTCATCCTTATCATGCCCGATGGAGGCACCTTCGATCCGACAGCGCCTGATCCCTGTGCTGCCGCCCCGCTCACGGGCACCTCGGACCTTACCCTGGTCGAGCAATCGCCGATATTTCTAAGCCATGCCTACACCATGAATGGCGTCGACGTGGGCACCACGCAATATGTCGATGCCTTCCAGCAGGCCAACTTCTGGAGCCTGGTGGGTGACAAGTCGTACCATACATTGCTCAGTGCCCCGACGCTCACTCCTATAATTGTCCACGTGGCGGCGGGCCTCGGCGTTACTATCCCCCCTGGGACTTCAGGCAGGTGTGGGAATCTTGGATTGCTCGCGGATCTTGACTCGTTTGACCAGTTTGTGACAGACACCCTTCTGCCCTTGCTGGCTACTCATGGGGTGAACCCCACCACCTTCCCGATCTTTTTACTCAGTAACGTCCTCCTCTGTATGCAGAGAACCAACTGTGGCATCTTTGGCTACCACAGCGCGGTCGGCTCTCCCCCCCAGACCTACGCGGTGTCAAACTTCGACACCACCGGAGTGTTCAACGCGCAGTTTCTGGATACCACTGTGATATCCCACGAGGTCAGCGAATGGATGGACGACCCGCTCGGCACCAATCCGACCCCGCCCTGGGGAGGGATCGGACAAGTGCCTGGTTGTATGAATAACCTCGAAGTGGCTGACCCGTTGACTGGCACTGGCTTCCCGAACGTGACCATGCCCAACGGCTACACGTACCATCTGCAAGAGTTGGCGTTCTTCTCGTGGTTTTTCGGTGCCCCTTCCATGGGGGCCGGCGGCCTGTTTTCCAACAATGGGACCTTCGGCGAGGATGCCCAGCTGTGCCTGCTGGCCTTGTCCGTCAATACGCCGAGCGTGCGGACGGGGGACACGCTTACCCTGACCGCCCGCACGACCACGGGGCCAACTCCCGTCACCGTGGACGTCTATATCGTCCTACAACTCCCTGGGTGTAGCTCGCTCGCCTGCCTGCTCTTCTGGCAGGGGGGCCTGAACTTTACAACAACCCCCCAGCCCGTCCTGCGCAATTGGCCCATCAGCCCCTTCGATGGGCCAATCTTCAGCTACACCTTCGGCGGGATGGAGCCGGTGGGCAGCTATGCCTGGCTGGGGGCCTTCACGGTGCCAGGGACGTTGAACCTCATTGGCGGGATCACGCAAGCCCCGTTCACATTCAGCCCGTAAGCCTGCGGTTAGGTGTCGTCTCCATATCCCTGCTGGCCTCCGGCTGGCGGCGCCGGCAGCGGACGGCGTAGGCGCAGTATCGGCTCACATGCGCTCCTCTTTTAACACCTAAAGGCCGTAAAGCGATTGACTACCAGCACAGGGAGGTCTGTCGTAGCGATCAGGGTCTTGGCGATGGGCCCACACCAGAGCCGTTGCCAGCTCAGCCCTCGATCGGTGCCAAGCACAATCACATCGCATCTGCGCTCGGCGGCCGTCTCCAGGACGGTGGAGATACCTCCCCACGGGGAGGTTGACGCCCTGGTGATGTATCTGAGAGAGGGGACCTTGTAAGATGGCCAGCGTATCCCGAGGCACAGGACACAGGCATCCAGGCATGCTTCGTCCGCGAGTGTCAGGGCATACTCGACAGCCCTATCTGCTCCGGGAGAGCCGTCATGCACCACCAGCAGGCGCGACCACAGGGATGCACTATAGAGAGCTGGCAGTGGTTGGGGGACCACCAGGACGGGCTGCCGGGCTCGGGCGACCACGTGTCTAGCGAGGTATCTACTGCGCGGCCATGGCCATCCAGGGCACGCTGACGACCCCACGACAATCACATCACAGTCCGCCTCCTCAGCGGTCCGCATGAGGATGTCTGGAATGGCTCCCCACCGCGATGTTGCGCTGTATGAGACCCCGGCCTCTTCCGCCGCATCCACGGCGCAGGCGAGCACGTGCGCATGCGCCTCCATGACGTGTTCCATCGCCAAGGGAGCACACGTGACCATGTCTGGCGCACCGAAAATCAGGGGCACCGTGAGCACTCGCAGGAGCCACAGCTCCGCATCGGTGTGGGCTGCGAGAGCAATGGCATAGGCGACGGGTGTGTCCAGCTGCGGGTAATCACCTACTGCCACGATAATGCGTCTATACATCTCCTTCCCTCCACGACTTTGCCTGAGCGCTCAGCCGGTGGGGCTCCTCGACAGTCACGGGTTGGCCAGGTGCATGACGTGCTCCTCTGGATGTATAGTCGTGTGGGTGGACGAGAGCAGGAAGCGTCCAGCAGCACAGGTCAGGCGCGGAAGCGCTTACAGTCGATGGTGTATTTCCTGACCTTGTAGCCAATAATACGCTCCGTGGTGTGCAGGAGCTTGGCGGCCTTCGCCCGGTTCCCACGGGTGGTTTTCAGGGCATCCTGGATCAGGTCTCTTTCGAAAGCTTCAATTGATTCTATGAGCGACACGTGTGGCACCGTCCCTGAGCCCTCGGCAGTCTGCAGCGTGGGTGGCAGATGATAGCCATGGATAACCTGTCCTTCACAGACGAGCACGGCGCGCTCAACGGTGTTCTCTAACTCACGCACATTGCCAGGCCAGTGATAACTGGCGAGCATGTCAATCGCCGAGGTGGCAATGCGTTTAATCGGCTTGCCATGCTCGCGGGCATATTTCTCGAGGAAGTGCTCGGCGAGCAAGAGCACATCGTCGCGGCGCTCGCGCAGCGGCGGCACAAAAATGCTGAAGACATTGAGGCGATAGTAGAGATCGTCACGAAACGTCCCACCCGCAATCGCCTCTTCCAGGTCTCTGTTGGTCGCTGCCAATAATCGCACGTTCACTTTGATGGTCGTGGTGCCCCCGAGGCGCTCGAATTCGCGCTCTTGCAGGACCCGCAACAGTTTGACCTGCAGGGCCGGGCTCAGGTCGCCAATCTCATCGAGAAACAGCGTGCCGCCATCGGCCAACTCGAAGCGTCCCTTCTTCAGGGCCTGGGCCCCGGTAAAGGCGCCCTTCTCATGGCCGAACAGCTCTGACTCAATGAGTGTTTCGGGGAGGGCCGCACAGCTGACCTTGATGAACGGTCGTTTGGCCCGCGGGGAGTTGTAGTGCACCGCATGGGCAATCAATTCCTTGCCGGTCCCCGATTCGCCGCGAATGAGGACGGTAGTATTGGTCGGGGCTACCTGGGTAATCTGCTCGTAGACCTGCCGCATGCGGCCACTATGGCCAATGATATTGGCAAAGTCATAGCGCTCCCGCAGTTCCTCCCGCAGGTGCTGGTTTTCGTCGCGCAGCCGCTGCCGCTCGGCCTCGACCAGGTGATGGATGTTGATCGCCTGCGCAATCATCGACGCCACCACGTGCAGAAATTTTAATTCCCGGTCGTAGTCGCGCTCCTTGTGGAAGCGCAAGTCAACCCCGAGGGCACCGACGGGTCGCCGGTTGATGATGACTGGGACGCAAATGAATGTGCGCTCGTGGGTCTGTAAATTCCGCCGCCGTCCAGCCCGATTCAAAAACATCGGTTCATGACTGACCTGCGGCACAATAATCGGTTTGCCACTCTCCACGACCCGCCCGGTGATGCCCTCACCCACATTGTAACGGGCTTGCATCCCATCAGCGGGGAGACCATTGGCCGCTGCGATTGCCAGTGCACTGGACTCCTTATGGAGCAAGGTCACCATACTGGGGACCATGCTGTGATGGTGCTCAAGAATCTCCAGCACGCGATGCAGAGCCGCTTCAAGGTTTAACGTGCTGGCGAGGGTTTGACTCACCTCGACCAGTGTGGCGAGCTGTCTGATGTCACCTGTTTGAGTAGCCATACTCCGTGCCGTATGGGCAGCAGGTTGGGACCTACAAACCCAAAGAACAGATTTGTTATTAGTTGTACATTTTTGACAGAATTGTCGTACTTTGTACTACTGGTGGACGCGCCCCATGGTCTCCCCATGGCGTACGCTGGCCACTTGTGTCGTGTAGCTACCTGTGTCGCAACAGTATGCACAGGTTATAGAAGTGCAATTCTTGTTCCAGAGGAGAGACAGGCGGGCACAGAGAGCCAAAGCCAGACTCTGGATAACAGACGTAACAGACGCTGGTTGACCAGACTGACCTAGCTGAGTAAACTCAGTTCCGGTACGTCCGATCTCTATCAGCATGATAGGGGATCTATGGCCATACAGCACCAGTCTATAAGCAGAATCCTCGCCAACCTGCCCTTCAAAGTGAGTGGCTTTCCCGGGTCAATGGCCTGCCGTACTGTGCCCCAGCTACCACACCAAACCGAAGAACTGGCATACCTGATATGAATGTTTTTCAAACCCATTCCGGAATCGTTGAAGACTACGCGACCTACATTCGCAGCTTCCTCAACATCGCCGATCCCACAATCCTGGAGGTCGTTGAGGGAGAGCTGAGCAAAGGCAAGCTGTGGCCTGAACCACTCTTGCAATTTAACCCATCCTTCGAGATAGTCGGCACTGTGGTGGACCTTGCCAACAAAGGCATGTTTCATCCCGATATCGCCAGCATCTTCAAAGGCTATTCGCTGTATCGGCATCAGGTAGAGGCCATCAAGCTGGGCACTGCCGGCAAAGGCAAGGACTTCATCGTCACGTCTGGTACGGGGTCCGGCAAGTCGCTGACCTACATTGGTACCATATTTCACCATTTGCTCTCCCATCCGGGGACAGCGGGCGTGACTGCCATTGTCGTCTATCCGTTGAACGCCCTGATCAATTCCCAGTTTGAGGAGTTCACTCGTTACAAGGAGAACTACGAAAGCGCCAGTGGGAGACCTTTCCCGATCAGCTTCGGCCAGTATACGGGACAGGAGAGGGAGGCAGCGCGCCAGAAGATGCGCGAAAGCCCTCCCCAAATACTTCTAACCAACTACATGATGCTAGAACTGCTCCTGACCCGCATGCGGGAGCGTTCTATGCGCGATGCCATTTACGAGCACCTGCGCTTTCTCGTCTTCGATGAACTCCACACCTATCGTGGCCGTCAAGGGGCGGACGTGGCCATGCTCATGCGCCGGATCCGCTCCCGCTGCAGCCACGAAGTGCTCTGCATCGGCACATCAGCCACGATGGTCTCCGTTGGCAGCCTTGCCTCGCAGCGCGAGCAGGTCGCACAGGTCGCCACCACCCTCTTCGGACGGCCGTTTATGCCTGAGCAGGTGGTCCCTGAGACACTCACGCGCTCGTTGTCGTTCTCAAACGTCGGGTCGTGTACCTGTAGGCTGCGGATACATACCACAAGCGCACCCATCGACCGTCATAGGGGCAAAAAGACATAACCTAGAGGGCTATCATGGCCTCTCAGGGGTCCTCTGAGCCCTGGTGACGCCCTCGAAGCGTGCCGTGTGGACGCACGTCGCCTGCTCAGGCCTCCTCCCCTGGCTGCTTCCCATCACCACTGCGTACTCACACCCCCGCGGGTTGTGGCCACGGCGGCACACGGAAGAGCAGCACCTCCCGCAGCGTCCAGACATGATCGGTCAGTCCCGCGGCCATGGCGGGCGGCCGCGGCCGCCACCGTTTGGCTGAGCCGCTGCCGTTGGTGGGCTCGGGCTGCGGCACGGGCTGGCGGAAGCTGGCGTGAGGCAAGCAAAAGTTGTAGTACGTCTGATAGAGAGCCAGCTGCTGTCGCAACCCCTCCTCGCCCTTGCACAGCGTGCTGCCCCGTCGTCCGACCGCCGCCACATGCTGGCGCATCGACAGGTTGACGCGCTCCATGCACGCTGTATTGATCGGCCAGCCGCCAGCCGCCAGCACCTGCTGCACCGCCTCCAGGGTGCCAAACACGACCCGATGCCGCACGCGGACCAGGTGTCGCCGGCGCACCGTCTTGATGCCCTGCGCAGAGAGCAGTTGGGGGAGGGGCATCCAGCGCGGCTTCGGGGCGGGGCCTGTGGCCTGGCGGCGCTCGGGCTGGACCCATTGCCCGCAATGGGTGAGGAGGGCGGTCGT
>WNEY01004218.1_pt1 | contig 10907 bp, 10 predicted proteins | sample 5400531 | NCBI WGS metagenome assembly WNEY01 (sample SAMN13153338, study PRJNA577476) | soil metagenome | isolation source: 200 cm saprolite under Douglas fir tree site 1 | place: USA:California | collected 2015-04-18
CGGCCCGCCGTTCGATCATTCCGCAAGTGGCTGCTCGACGAGGCCACGCGGTACCGCACGGAGCATGCTCTGCGGTGACCGATGAATCGAATTCAGGTCTGCGCTGAAACTATTCATTTGAGCCCGGAGCGACGAGCGCCGACATAGGACTCGCAAGCCACAACGCAAGCGAGCCGACGATGACCGATATCCCCTTTCGTCTGCGGGACCGCCATTCCAGCCCGCGGATCGATGCCGGGCCGGGTGCCCCGAGGACCGATGTCGTCACCGCCCTTGTCAAGGAAACAATCCGGCGCTGGCGGGACCGGCTGCAACGATCGTGGCGATACGCGGCCGCGCTGCGGGAGCTGCAGGCGCTCGATCCGCGCACCTTGAAGGACGTGGGCCTCCACCGCGGCGACCTGCATGCCATCGCCTATGCCACCGCCCGCCGGGGCGCATTCGGGCGTTTCGGCGCGGTGCGCGTGCGCCGCGTGGAGATCGCCGATCTTGCGCGCTGCGTCCAATTCGGCCGCCTGCTCGATCCCGAGGACGTCCGGCTGCGCTTCGGCCGGCAAGCCGCGCTCGGCGACGGCGACACGTTTCGCCGGCTGTTCGGCCTCGACGATGGCAGCATCGAGACCATCGGCGCGTTCGACCTGAGCGGCCGGCTGCTCGGCCTCGCGACCGTCGCCTGGCTGCGGCCGGCCACCGCGGAAATCGCGCTCATCGTCCGCTCCGACCTGCAGCGACGCGGGCTCGGCGCGACGCTGCTCGCCCACGTGATCAAGAATGCGCGCGGCGCCGGCTTCCGCCTGCTGGTGGCGCAGATCGGCTATGACAACGTGCCGATACGGCGGTTGGCGCGCCGTTTCGGCTTCGAGCTCGGCGACAAGGCGAGCCCATCGAGCGAAGCGCAGCTCGCCCTCGGCGGATGACTAGAGCGCATCCCGATTGGATTGAATCGGGATGCGCTCTAGCTTCCTTGAGTGGCGCATGTCCTTTTCGGAAAACCGGCTCCCACTTTTCCGGGACATGCGCTACTGCTTCTTGCGCGAGCGCACGTCCTCGATCGCCGCCAGCACGCGCTCCGGCGTCGCCGGCGCATCGAGGCGCGGCGCCACCCGGTAGTCGGCGAGGCTCGCGACCGCGTCTCTTATTGCGAGCCAGACCGAGATCGCCAGCATCAGCGGCGGCTCGCCGACCGCCTTGGAATGAAAGATCGTGGCTTCGCGGTTGGGCGCATCGGCGAGGATGCGCGCGTTGAAGACCGGCGGCACGTCGCGGCTGCCGGGAATCTTGTACGTCGAGGGCCCGTGGGTGCGCAGCCGCCCATCCGCGTCCCACCACAGCTCTTCGGTGGTGAGCCAGCCCATGCCCTGGACGAAGGCGCCTTCGATCTGGCCCAGGTCGATCGCCGGATTGAGCGAGCGGCCGCAATCCTGGATCAGCTCGGCGCGCATCACTCGCGACTCGCCGGTGAGAGTGTCGACCGCGACCTCGGCCGCGGCGGCGCCGTAGACGAAATAGTAGAACGGCCGCCCGGTATTGCTGGCAAAGTCCCAATTGATCTTGGGCGTGCGATAGAAGCCCGCCGCCGACAGCGACACCCGCTTCTCCCACGTCATTGCCGCCAGCTCGGGAAACGACAGGCTGCGATTGCCGGCATAGACGCGGTTCGACGCAAACGCGATCTCGCCGGCCGGCACCGCAAAGTGCTCGGCCGCGACCGCGGTCATGCGCGCCTTGATCTGCTCCGCGGCGTTGAGGGCCGCCATGCCGTTGAGATCGGAGCCGGACGACGCCGCGGTCGCCGACGTGTTCGGGATCTTCGCCGTGCTGGTCGCCGACACCCGAACATGGTCGAGATCGATCGCGAACGTCTCGGCGACGACCTGCGCAACCTTGATGAACAGGCCCTGCCCCATCTCGGTGCCGCCGTGATTGAGCGCCACGCTGCCGTCGGTATAGACGTGCACCAGCGCGCCCGCCTGGTTGAGCGTCGGGCGGTTGAAGGAAATGCCGAACTTGACCGGCATGGTGGCGAGGCCTTTCTTCACCACCGGGTTCTGGCGGTTGAAGGTCGCGATGTCGCGCCGCCATTGGGCGAGGTCGACGGTGCGCTCGAGCTCGTCGACCACGCGCTCGATGATGTTGTCCTCGACCGTCATGCCGTAGGGCGTCACGTCGTTGCGCCCGACGCCGTAGAAATTCCGCCGCCGCACCGTCTCGACCGCGAGGCCGAGCTGCCGCGCGATCGCCTCGACGATGGCCTCGATCGCCAACATGCCCTGCGGGCCGCCATAGCCGCGGAACGCGGTGTTCGACACGGTATTGGTCTTGCACGCCAGCCCGCGAAACCGGACATGCGGCAGGAAGTAGCAATTGTCGGCGTGGCAGAGCGCGCGCGTGAGCACCGCCGGGGTGTGGTCGGCGACACTGCCGCCGTTGGCCGCGAGCGTGAGGTCGAGGGCGAGAATGTGGCCCTCGCGGTCGAAGCCGACGTCGTAGCGGATCAGGAACGGGTGGCGCTTGCCGGTGGCGCGCATGTCGTCGTCGCGCGGTAGCCGCAGCTTCACCGGCCGCCGCGCCTTCCACGCCAGCACCGCGGCGATGCCGGCGATGATCGTCGCCTGGCTCTCCTTGCCGCCGAACGCACCGCCCATGCGCCGCACGTCGACGGTGACGGCGTTGAACGGCAGCGCGAGCAGATGGGCGACGCCGTGCTGCACCTCGGTCGGATGCTGGGTCGAGCTCCACACCTGCATGTCGCCGGCTTCGCCGGGCACCGCGAGCGCGATGTGCCCTTCGAGATAGAAATGATCCTGCCCGCCGCAGTTGAGCTCGCCCGACAGCCGATGCGGCGCAGCCGCGAGAGCGGGCTCGACCTCGCCGCGGATCATGGTTTGCGGGGGCGAGACGAAACTCTCCCGCGCCATTGCCTCCTCGACGGTCAGCACCGCGGGCAGCGGCTCGTAGTCGACGTCGACGAGCTTCGCGGCCGCGCGCGCCTGATCGAGCGTCAAGGCCGCGACCGCCGCCACCGGCTGCCCCTCGTATTCGACCAGGCCCGCGGCCAATGCCGGCTCGTCGCTGCGGATCGGGGCGATGTCGTTCTTGCCCGGGATGTCGGCGGCCGTGATCGCGGCGATCACGCCTTCGGCCGCGAGCGCGCGAGTGAGGTCGACGCGGCGGATGCGGGCATGGGCATGCGGGCTGAGCACCAGCGCCGCCTCGAGCGTGTCGGGCACGGTCGGGACGTCGTCGAGATAGCGCGCCGCGCCGGTGACGTGGCCGACGGCGCTGTCGTGGCGCACCGCCGTGTGCACCGCGCCGCGAACGCGTGCGAGCGGCTCGTTCATAGGGCCTCCACGCGCATCGGCGCGGCGAGCGAGGTCTCGAGCTGAAAGCGGCGCAGGAGGCCGGCGGCCGCGCGCAGGCGATAGGCCGCGCCGCCGCGATGATCGCCGATCGGCGTGAAGTCGCGGGCCAAGAGCGCGTCGATATCGGCGAGCCAGGCGGGCGCCCAAGGGCGGCCGCTCACCGCCGCCTCGACGCTCGTCGCCCGGGCGGCGCGTGCCGCCATGCCGCCATAGGCCGCGCGCAATTTCACGACCTTGCCGCCCTGTCGCTCCAGGCGGAACGCGGCGATGACGGTGGAAATGTCCTGGTCGAAGCGCTTGGAGAGCTTGTAGGCGGCGAACTCGCGGCCGGCCGCGGGCAAGGGAATGCCGATCGCCGCGATCACTTCACCGGGTGCAAGCGCGGTCTTGCGGTAGCCGGTGATGAAGCTTTCCACCGGCAGCGTGCGCTCGCCGGCGCGTGAGGCGAGCCGCACGGTGGCGTCGAGCGCGATCAGGCAGGGAATGGTGTCCCCGATCGGCGACGCGGTCGCGAGATTGCCCGCGATCGTTCCAAGGTTGCGGATCTGCCGCGAGCCGATGCGGCGAACAAGCGCCCCGAACGAGGGAAAGTATTGGTCGAGGAGCGGCAAGGCTTCGGTGTAGGTCACCGCACCGCCGAGCTCGACCGCGCCGCCGTCGGTCTTGATCCGCCGCAGCTCCGCGACCGCTCCGGTCGCGATCACCGCCGGCATCGCCTCGCGATCCTTGCTGACGCGCAGCCCGAGATCGGTCCCGCCCGCGAGCAATATTGCATCCGGGAACTGCGCCATCGCGGTGAACAGCGCGTCGAGCGAGCGCGGCATGAGAAAGGCCTGCGCGCCGTGGCGGTAGTCCGCGCAAGCCGGCAGGGCGGAAAGGCGTTCCGCCGTCGCGGCGCTTTCGGCGCGGAAGCGATCGGCCGGGGCATGTCCGACGCGCCGGCACGCCTCGACGATCGACCGGTAGCCGGTGCAGCGGCAGAGATTGCCGGCGAGCGCGTCGTGAATGGTTGCGTCGTCCGTCCGCTCGCCGCCGTGATGGAACGCGAACATCGCCATCACGAAGCCCGGCGTGCAGAAGCCGCATTGGGTCGCGTCGGCGTCGACCAGGGCCTGCTGCACCGGATGGAGCGCCCCGTCTGCCGCCGCCAGGCCCTCGACCGTGAGGACCGAGCAGTCGTCGATCTGGGGCAGCATCATCAGGCAGGAATTCACCGCCTGGTACTGCACGGAGCCGTCGACCGGGCGGCCGAGCACGATGGTGCAGGCGCCGCAATCGCCCTCCGCGCAGCCCTCCTTGGTTCCGGTGAGATGCGCGCGGGTGCGCAGCCAGTCCAGCACCGTCATGGTCGGCGGCGCGCTGGCCTCGCTGCAAGGCCGTCCGTTCAACAGGAAATGCACCGCCGGCATTGCTCAGGTCCCATTGCGCGCTGGCCAGGGGCGACCGCAGCGGCAATCACGAATGTTGCAAGGCATGGACCAAGTCCGACAACCTTTGCGGAAGGCGGTTGGTCACGGGAAGGGTACACGGTTGCATAGTTTTTTGGCAGCACCTGCCGTGTAGGCCTTGGCATGATCCGGGCCGTCCGGCAACATCGAACCGCGAGACGCTTGGCATGAACGGTGCTTTTTCCGCGGTGAATTGAGTGGTGAGAACATGAAACCTGGACCGCGGAGCCCGATTGTCGCAGTGGCGGGACTGGCAATCCTGCTCGCAACCGGTGCCTGGCAGAGCACCCATGCGCAAGCCGCCGAAAAGCTCACGGTGCGCTTCACCTGGAAGCTCAAGGGCGAATATGCCCCGCTCTTCGTCGCCTTGGACAAGGGCTACTACAAGGCCGAAGGCCTCGACGTCGATCTGGCCGAAGGTTCCGGCGCCCAGACCGTGCTCAAATTGCTGGCCAGCGGCAACGAGAAATTCGGCTATGGGCCGGCGGTGTCCGCCGCGCAGGCGGTGAGCCAGGGGCTGCCGGTCAAGGTGGTTGCGCTCTATCAGACCAAGGCGCCGATGGGGGTGATCTCCTTCCCGGACGTGCCGCTCAGGAGCCCGAAGGACCTGGAGGGCAAGCGGCTCGCGATCTCGGTCGGGGAGACGTTCGGCGACATGCTCGCGCCCTTCACCCGGATCAACAACGTCGACATCGACAAGATCCAGCGGATCCAAATGGATGCCTCGGCCCGCACCGCGCAGTTCCTCACCCGCAAGATCGACGTGATGTCGGTCTATCTCAGCAACGAATGGCCGCAGGTCGAGAAGCGTGCCGGCGTCAAGTTCAACATGCTGCGGGTCTCGGATTTCGGCCTGAACCTGCTCGGCGCCTCGATCATCGTCGGCAATGCCTTCGCCGAGCAAAATCCCGATACCGTCAAGAAGCTTCTGCGCGCGACCGCCAAGGGCTACCGCGACGCCATCGCCGATCCCAAGGACGCCGCCAAGACCATGGCCAAATACATGAAGGTGCCCGAGGACCCCGAGGTGCTCGAGCGCCAAGTCGAGGCCACGGTGGTGTCGACCAATGCGCCCCAGGGCAAGCCTATCGGCTGGCAAGATGGCGCGGATTGGCAGGCCAACCTCACGCTGCTGAAGGAGACCGGCGGCATCGCCGAGCTCAAGCCGCTCGCCGCGTACTACAGCAACGACTATTTGCCGTAGGGTGGGCAAAGGCGCGCAGCACCGCTGTATCCGCGTGGGCAAAATCGCGCGCGCCATAGCCCGCGAAGACGGGCGTGAACGCCCTTATGGTCCCCACGCGTCGACGCCACGGCAGGCGATTTTGCCCACCCTACAGGTGCTTGAACCATGACCACGCTCGCAGCCACCTCGCCTGCGACTCCAAGCTGGCTCGCCGCATGGATCGCCCGCAACGGGCCGGTGCTCGCGATCTTCGCGGTCATCTTCACGCTGTGGGAAGCCGCGGTCCGCGCGCTGAACGTGCCGGACTATATCCTGCCGAGCCCGTCGGTGATCGTCGCCAAGATCGTGGTCTCCTGGCAGCTCCTGCTGGTGAACGCCTTCGTCACCTTCGAGGAAATCCTGCTCGGCTTCGCGCTCAGCGTGCTGGTCGCCATCCCGCTCGCCGTCGCCGTGGTCTATTCCCGCATTTTCGAGCGCGCCGCCTTTCCCTTCATGGTGTCGCTGCAGACCATCCCGAAGGTCGCGCTGGCGCCGATCCTGGTGATGTGGCTCGGCTACGGCATCATGCCCAAGGTGATGGTCGCCTTCCTCATCTCGTTCTTCCCGATCGTGATCAACGCCGTGATCGGCATGCGCTCGGCCGAGAAGGAGATGATCTATCTCGTGCAATCCATGGGCGCGAGCGAGCTCACAACGTTTCTCAAGATCAGGCTGCCGAAGGCGCTGCCGTCGATCTTCGGCGGGCTCAAGGTCGGAATGGGACAGGCGGTGGTGGGCGCGACCGTCGGCGAGTTCATCGCCGCCGAGCGCGGCTTGGGATATCTGCAGCTCATCTCCCAGGTGCGGCTCGACACGCCGCTCTTGTTCGCCGCGGTCGTCGTGCTCTCGCTCCTCGGCGTGCTTTTGTTCAACGCTGTGGCCGTCATCGAGCGCATCGCGCTGCCTTGGAGCCGCGTGGCCACGGACGTGGCCGAGTAGCGCGATGACGCGCAGCGACGGGAGCGAGCAGCCCGCCGCGCAGACGCGCGGCGGGGTTCCGATCGCCATTTCCGGCGTGACCAAACGTTACAACACCGCGCGCGGCGGCGAGGTGCATGCACTCGCCGAGATCGACCTCGCGATCGCGCCCGGCGAGTTTCTCTCGATCGTGGGGCCATCGGGTTGTGGCAAGAGCACGCTGCTGATGCTCATTGCCGGGCTCATTCCAGCCAGCAGCGGCAACATTGCGGTCGGCGGCTCGCGGGTGAAAGGCGCGGTCGGCAACGTCGCCGTCGTGTTCCAGCGCGACGTGCTGCTCGATTGGCGGACCGTGCTCGCGAACGTGCTCCTTCCGGTCGAGATCAAGAAGCTCGATCCGGCGACCCACCGTCGCAAGGCGCGCGAGCTCCTCCGCTCGGTCGGGCTCGCGGACTTCGAGGATAAATACCCGGCCGAGCTATCCGGCGGCATGCGCCAGCGCGTGGCGATCTGCCGGGCGCTGGTTCAGGACCCCGGCCTGTTGTTGATGGACGAGCCGTTCGGGGCGCTCGACGCGCTCACCCGCGAGCAGATGAATCTCGACCTTCAGCGCATGTGGCTGCGCGACCGCAACACCGTGCTCTTCATCACCCACAGCATCGAGGAGGCGGTGCTGCTCTCCGATCGCGTGGTGGTGATGTCGTCGCGCCCGGGCCGCATTGCCGACGTCGTGGCGAACGACCTGCCGCGCCCGCGGGGCGCGCACACCCGCAGCGAGCCGCGCTTCGTCGAGCACGTCGAGCGGATCAGGCGGCACTTTCTCGCGCTGGGCGTGCTGTCGGAGACGTGATCTCTCTCGTTCGTCATTCCGGGGCGCGCCGCAGGCGCGAACCCGGAATCCATAATCACGGACAGTGGTTATGGATTCCGGGCTCCCTCGCTAGCGCTCGGGCCCCGGAATGACGGCGGAGAGATTGTTAATCCTGGGTCTTCCCGAACTCGCAGCCCGGCGCCGCGTAGAAGTAGCGCCCGACGCCGAATTGATCCTGCTTGATCACGGGGCGGCAGCGCGCCACCCACTTGCGATGGCGCTCGGCGGATTCGGCTTCCTCCTGCTCGGTGAGAGGTCGGCGGCGCGCATCGCCGGTCCACTCCCAGCGTCCGGCACAAGACACCGCGCCGGGCGACCCGACGCAGCTGACCGCCCCGGCGCCGCCGGCCTCGGCCCGGTCGAACGTCGCTGGCGCACTCAACAGCGCGAGCGCCGCGACGCCGCCCAGCAAGAGGCGCGACCCGGAAGGCATGACCATTCTGGTTAACATCGTTCTCTCCCATCGGACACACGCGTCGTCCGAGGAAGAAAGAGCAAGGCCGGTGCCAGCGCCGCCGCCCCGTTTCGATACAATTTGACCCGCGCGTTCGTGAAAATTGGGACAGACGGTCAGTAACCCTGCGGCCCGAATACCTCGATGCCGAAACGGCGCTCGAGCGCGCGGCCGAAGCGATATTTCATCTCCGGCCCCTCGTAGGTCATCGGCGGGGTGCGCAAGAAGCCGGTCTCCGGCTCGACCTGCAGCACGGTGAACGACGGACCGTCCTCGGCCGCGATCGCGGGCAACTGCCGCTCGAGATCGTCCAGCGCCGCGATGGTGCGGGCGCGCGAAAACCCGGCGGCGCGCGCGACGGCGGCATAATCGGTGCGGCCGTCGTTCACCATCGCCAGCCCGCCGACGGTCTGGTAGACGCCGTTGGCGACGACGAAATGCTTGAGGTTGCGCGCGCCCTGCGAGGCTTCCGTGAGCAGGCAGCCGAGATTCATGCAGAGCGAGCCGTCGGCATTGATCAGCCACACCGGCGCCTGCGGCAGCGACAACGCGAGCCCGAGCGCGAAGCTCGCCGCAAAGCCCATGGCGCCGTGCATGTAGAAGCTGTCCTCGCTCTTGGTCGCGGCCCACCATTCGTTGGCCGCCATTCCGAGCGCGCACACCGCCACCGCCTCGCCGCGGTGGCGGGCAAGCAGGTCGATGGCCTCGCGGGCTTTCACGCTGCGCCCTCTCCTTTCACCAGCCGCCGCGTCAGGAACAAGACGAACGGGCGCTTCTGCAGCCGGCAGGTCTCGAAGGCGTCCGGAATGGAGCCGATTTTCTCTGGCCGGTCTACGACGTGATAGGGAAAATCGTAAGCCTGCAGCAGCGGGATGGTGCGGCGGCCCTGCACCTCTTGATAGATGCGATGGTCGTCGATCGAGCCGCGCTGGCTGACGATCAGGAAGACCGGGATCTGGTGGCGCAGGTTGAGCGTCGCAAGCTCGCCGGTGCAGGTGAGCAGCCCCGTCGCCCCCATTAGCGCGACCGCGCGCACGCCGCCGAAGAACGCGCCGCTGCAGATCGCGACCGCTTCCGCCTCGCGCGCCACCCGGACGTGGCGGATGCCGTTGTCGGCGGCGATGCGCTCGATCAACGGCGCCACCCAGTCGTCGGGCAGCGAGGCGGCGAGCTTGACGCCGCACTTCGTCAGCTCGGCATGAATTTGCGCGCTCACATCCATCGTGTTCACGGCGCCGCGGCGATCACCTCGACCTCGACCAAAAACTCCGGCCGTGAAAAACCGGAGACGATCATGAGCGTCGAGGCCGGCGCCGGATCGGCGATGTAGAGGTCGCGGACGCCCATATATCCCTTCAAATGCTCGCGCGAGACCACGAACGAATTGATCCGGACCACGTCGGCGAACGTGAACCCCGCGTCCTTCAGCACGGCGCCGATATTGCGAAAGCACAGATGCGTCTGCTCCTCGATCGTCGCCGGCACCCGGTCGTCGGGCGCGACCCCGAGCTGGCCGGAGCAGACCAGGATGCGATGGCCGGGCGGGATTTCGACGCCGTAGCTGTAGCGGGCGAACGGCGGCCTGATCCCTTGCGGAGTAATGTGTTTCATGGCGCGACACACGTCTGAGTGGAGGCAGGGCAGAGGCAGAGGCGAGACAAGACAGGCACGATGTTTGCTATACCATGCAGTCACGACCGAACGTGAGTCCGACCGGATGGCCATCCCCGCGTCGTTGCGCAACGACCTCGACGACGTTCCGATCCTGGAGGATGCGGGATCGCTGCGGATGCGCAGCCGCGATTTCTTTTGGTTCTCGCCGATCCTCAAGGATGCGCTCGACGACAAGCGCGCCGAGCTCATCGCCGTGCCGCGCAACAAGGCGGACGTGATGCGGGTCGCGGCGGCGTGCGCGAAATGTCGCGTGCCGCTCACGGTGCGCGGGGGCGGAACGGGAAACTACGGCCAGGCGGTTCCGCTCGAGGGCGGCGTCGTGCTCGATATGGGGAAGCTCGATCAGGTGATCTGGCAGCGGCCGGGCGCCGGCCGCTTCGGCGCCGGCGCCCGTATGCTCGATATCGACCGCGCGCTGGCTCCCGCCGCGCACGAGCTGCGCTTTCATCCGTCGACGCGCCAGCACGCGACCATCGGCGGCTTCGTCGCAGGCGGCGCAGCCGGCGCCGGCTCCTGCACCTGGGGGCAAATCTCCGATCCCGGCGCGGTGCTCGCGGTCGAGGTCGTCACCGTCGAGGAGCACCCGCGCGTGGTGGAGCTCACCGGCCGCGACGTGCTCAAGGTGATGCACGCCTACGGCGTCAACGGCATCATCACCGAGGTCGAGGTGCCGCTGGCGCCGAGCCACCCCTGGTGCGAGCGGATTGCGACCTTTCCGACGCTTTCCACGGCGGCGCGCTTCGCCCACGTCTTCACCGAATGCGACGGCATCGCCAAGAAGCTCGTGACCGTGCACGACCCGCACGTGGTGCCCTATCTGCGCCGCCTTGCCCCCTACGCCGAAGCCGACCAGGCCATGGTGATCGTCATGGTCGCGGAGCCGCAGGCCGAAGCCTTCGAGCTCATCGTCGCCGAGCACGGCGGCAAGGTCACGTTCCGCCGCAATGCCGAGGAC
>WNEY01004219.1_pt1 | contig 10907 bp, 7 predicted proteins | sample 5400531 | NCBI WGS metagenome assembly WNEY01 (sample SAMN13153338, study PRJNA577476) | soil metagenome | isolation source: 200 cm saprolite under Douglas fir tree site 1 | place: USA:California | collected 2015-04-18
CGGAGCTGAACGGACAGCCGGTCGAGGTCCTGATCCCGTCGGCGGCTCGCTCCGGATTTCGAGAGCTGCGGGAGCAGTTCGTCGAGTCTCCCGCCCCCGTGTTCATGGGGGCGGGCCCCCAGAACCTGTTCGCCGCCCGCAAGGACGGCGCGACGTTCCCGGTCGAGATCAGCCTGAGCCCGCTGACCACCGAAGCCGACACGGTCATCGTCGCCGTCCGCGACATCACGGCCCGCCGCCAGCTCGAGGACCAGCTCCGGCAGGTGCAGAAAATGGAGGCGGTCGGTCGCCTGGCCGGCGGTGTCGCCCACGACTTCAACAACATCCTCGGCGTCATCCTGGGACATTCCCAGATCCTGCTCAGCGGCATGGGCCCGAACGACCCGCGGCGCCCCCGCGTCGATCAAATCATGTCGGCCAGCCAGCGCGCGGCGGGCCTGACGCGCCAGCTCCTCGCCTTCAGCCGCCGGCAGGTCTTCGAGACGCGGGTGCTGGACCTCAACCAGACCATCGAATCGGTGATCAAGATGCTCGGCCGTCTCATCGGCGAGGACGTCACGCTGAGCTTCCGGCCCGGGGAGTCGCTGGGCCGCGTCCGCGCCGACCCCACGCAGATCGAGCAGGTCCTGATGAACCTCGCCGTCAACGCGCGCGACGCCATGCCCGACGGCGGCCGCCTCGTCATCGAGACCACCACCGCGGCCATCGACGACGACTACGTGCGTGTTCACGGCGGAGCCGCGCCCGGCCGCTACCTCTGCATCGCGGTCAGCGACACCGGGCACGGCATGAGCAGGGACGTGCAGGCGCACATCTTCGAGCCCTTCTTCACCACGAAGGAGCCCGGCAAGGGCACCGGGTTGGGCCTCTCGACCGTCTACGGGATCGTCAAGCAGAGCGAGGGCTTCATCTACCTGTACAGCGAGCCCGGGCGCGGCACGACGTTCAAGATCTACTTGCCGGTGGTCGGGGGCGAGGTCGAGAAGCCGGCCGAGCCGCCCCCCGCCCGCCCCGGCTCGGAAACCGTGTTGCTGGTCGAGGACGAGGAGGGCCTGCGGGAGCTGATCGATGAGCTGCTCGAGGAGAGCGGCTACCACGTGCTCGCGGCCGAGAACCCGACGAAAGCGATCGAGATCGCAGAGCGGCACGAGGGCGTCATCCACCTCCTCCTGACCGACGTGGTGATGCCACAAATGAACGGGCGCGAACTGGCGCGGCGGGTGAAACAGCGAAGGCCCGACGTGCGGGTCCTCTACATGTCCGGCTATACCGAGGACACGATCGCCAACCAGGGCGTGCTCGAAGCCGGATCGTCGCTGATCTCCAAGCCCTTCACCCAGGAATCGCTCAGCCGCAAGTTGCGGGAGCTGCTGGACCCTCCGCCGCGGGCGCAGTGACCCCGACCCCCCAAAAGGGGGGCCGGCCCGCCGGTGTTATACTTACCCCTTGCCAGCGGTTGACGGGGCGAAAGCATGCGCCCCCGCGAGCGGAGGATCAGAGGACCCATGGCGACCATAGAAACCCTCCCCCGGAAACGGGAGACCCTGGAGCAGGCCGTCATCCGGTTCGCCGGCGATTCCGGGGACGGGATGCAGATCACGGGAAGCCAGTTCACCAACACCGCGGCGATGCTCGGCAACGACCTCGCCACCTTCCCGGATTTCCCGGCCGAGATCCGCGCTCCCGCGGGGACGCTGCCCGGCGTGAGCGGCTTCCAGATCAACTTCTCCAGCCGGGACGTCTTCACGCCGGGCGACGCCGTGGACGTGCTGGTGGCCATGAACCCGGCCGCCCTCGCCACCAACGTGGCGGACCTCAAGCCGGGCGGGATCCTCATCCTCAACGTCGACAACTTCAAGGAAGTCGACCTCAAGAAGGCCCAGGCCAAGACGAACCCGCTCGAGGACCACTCCCTCGACGGCTACCGGCTCTTCCCGGTGGAGCTGACCAAGCTCACGCGGCTCGCGCTGCGCGACCTCGGCCTCGACGCCAAGTCGATGGACCGCTGCAAGAACTTCTTCGCCCTCGGCATGTGCTACTGGCTCTACAACCGGCCGATGGACCACACGTACAAGTGGCTGGACGAGAAGTTCGGGAGCAAGCCGGTGCTGGCCGAGGCGAACAAGCTGGCCATGAAGGCCGGCTACGCGTACTGCGATGCGACCGAGGCGTTCCAGGTCCGATACGAGGTGCCGGCGGCGAAGCTCGAGCCGGGACTCTACCGCAACATCAGCGGCAACACCGCCCTCGCCCTCGGTTTCGTGGCCGCCGCCCGGAAGGCGGGCATCCCGCTCTTCCAGGGCAGCTACCCGATCACGCCTGCCTCCGACATCCTGCACGAGCTCTCGATGTACAAGGAGTTCGGCGTGATGACGTTCCAGGCCGAGGACGAGATCGCGGCCGTGACCTCGGCCATCGGCGCCGCCTACGGCGGGGCGCTCGCCATCACCACCACCTCCGGGCCCGGCATGGCCCTGAAGATGGAGGCGATCGGTCTCGCGATCGCGGTGGAGCTGCCGATCGTGATCTGCAACATCCAGCGCGGCGGGCCATCGACGGGCCTTCCGACCAAGACCGAGCAGGCCGACCTCTTCCAGGCCCTCTACGGCCGCAACTCCGAGGCCCCGATCCCGGTTCTCGCCGCCGCCACTCCGGGCGACTGCTTCTGGATGGCGCTCGAGGCCAGCCGGATCGCGCTCAAGTACATGGTGCCCGTGATCGTCCTCTCCGATGGCTACCTCGCCAACGGAGCCGAGCCGTGGAAGATCCCGGCGCTCGAAGAGCTGCCCGAGATCCGGGTGAAGTACCGGACCGAGCGCGAGGGGTTCATGCCTTACTCGCGTGACCCCAACACGCTCGCCCGGCCCTGGGCCGTTCCCGGCACGCCCGGCCTCGAGCACCGCATCGGCGGGCTCGAGAAGCAGGACGTGACGGGCAACGTGAACTACGAGCCGCTCAACCACGAGCGCATGGTGCGGCTGCGCGCGGCCAAGGTCGCCGCCGTCGTGCAGGACGTCCCGGACGTGGTGCCCGCGGGGGACCCGGACGGCGATCTGCTCCTCGTGGGCTGGGGCTCGACCTACGGCTCGATCACCGCCGCCTTGCGCGCACAGCGGGCGAAGGGCCGGCGGATCGGCCACGTCCACCTGCGCCACCTGAACCCGCTGCCGAAGAACCTGGGCGAGGTGCTCAAGCGCTACCGGAAGGTGGTCGTCCCCGAGATGAACATGGGGCAGCTCCTGTGGGTGCTCCGCGCGAAGTACCTCGTCGACGCCGAGGGGCTCAACAAGATCCAGGGCAAGCCGTTCAAGCAGTCCGAGGTCGAAGCGAAGATCGAACAGGCGCTGGGGGAAATCCGATGACCGCGACATTGCCCGTCTACACGAAGAAGGACTTCCAGACCGACCAGGAGGTCCGCTGGTGCCCCGGCTGCGGGGACTACGCGATCCTCTCCGCGGTGCAGTCGGTCTTCCCGGAGCTGGGGATCCCGAAGGAGAAGTTCGTGGTGATCTCGGGGATCGGCTGCTCGAGCCGCTTCCCGTACTACATGAACACCTACGGCTTCCACACGATCCACGGCCGGGCCCCCGCCGTCGCGACCGGCCTCAAGCTCACGCGGCCCGACCTCGAGGTCTGGGTCGCCACCGGCGACGGCGATGCGCTGTCCATCGGCGGCAACCACACGATCCACATGATCCGGCGCAACGTGGGCCTGAAGGTGCTGCTCTTCAACAACAAGATCTACGGCCTCACCAAGGGGCAGTACTCGCCGACCTCCGAGATGGGCAAGAAGGCCAAGTCCACTCCCTACGGCTCGGTGGACCGCCCGTTCAACCCGCTCTCGCTCGCCCTGGGCGCCGAGGCGACCTTCGTCGCCCGCTCGGTGGACGTCTTCCAGTCGCACCTCAAGGCGACGCTGAAGCGGGCGGCCGCCCACCAGGGCACCGCGTTCATCGAGATCCTCCAGAACTGCAACATCTTCAACGACGGCGCGTGGGAGAACCTCACCGAGCGCGACCTGCGCGACGACAACACCCTCGCCATCGAGCACGGCCAGCCGCTCGTCTTCGGGAAGAACAAGGACAAGGGGATCCGGATGAACGGCCTCGAGCTGCAGGTCGTCAACCTCGGGAACGGGATCAGCGAGCAGGACCTCATCGTCCACGACGAGCGCCATCTGAACCCCGCCTACGCCTTCCTGCTCTCCCGCATGGACGGCACCCCCGGCTTCCCGACTCCGCTGGGTGTGCTGCGCGCGGTCGACGCGCCGCGCTACGAGGCGGGGATGAACGAGCAGGTGCGCCTCGCGATCCAGAAGAAGGGCCAGGGCGACCTCGCGAAGCTGCTGCGCGCCGGCGACACCTGGGAAGTGCGCTAGCGTTCCGCTAGCTCAGGCAAGATGCACGAGCTGCTGGGGACCCCCCGGGACATGGCCCTCATCGTGTTCCGGACGGTCGTCGTGTACCTGGCCGTACTCCTCGGCTTCCGGCTGATCGGCAAGCGCGAGGTAGGACAGCTCGCGCCCTTCGACCTCGCGCTCATGCTCCTGATCGCGAACGCGGTTCAGAACGCGATGGTGGGTCCCGACAGCTCGCTCGGGGGAGGGCTGACCGCCGCCTTCGTGTTACTCGGGGTGAACTATCTCCTGGGCCGGCTCGCCGTGCGCAGCCGCAAGGTGGAGAAGCTGCTCCGCGGCCGGGCGCGGATCCTCGTCAACCGCGGCCACATCTACGAGGAGAGCCTGAAGGAGGAGGGCATCACGCACGAGGATCTTCTCCAGGCCCTGCGGGAGAGCGGCTGCGCCACCCTCGAGCAATGCCGGCTGGTGGTCCTCGAGGTCGACGGCCGCATCTCGATCGTCGAGAACAAGGGTTAGCGCCCGACGCTACCAGACGCGCTACCACCTGGTCCGCTGAGGCGCCGTTCATTTTTTTCTTGACACTCCCCGCCGCGCGGACGATATTGGTGTTGGAGTCCGCCCGGCAGGGGGCTCTTCCGAGGACTGTCGTAGCGTATGTAGTGCACGTAGCGTACGACGTACGACGTTCGCAGCCGCACGGAGGTGATGTCCTATGCAACGCGAGGGCAGTCCACCGGGCTGCGTCGGGCCCTAGCGGGCCGATCGGATCAGAAGGCGTAAGACACGCGCCCTTCGAGGGGCGCGAGGGGGCGCAAGGCCCCCATAGCACCCGGGCCCGGGAGGTCTCCTCCCGGGCCCTCTTTTTATCTGGCCGCGAGAGGGAGCGTGATGCGCAGCGGACCCTCTTCGGTCTGCAGCAGCACGTCGGTCGATTCGACGGCGCTGACGAGGCCGTTGGCGAGACGATCGCCGGCCCGGTACACGTAGAGCACGCCGGCCGGAGAATAGACCAGGGCGGTCCACCGACCGCCGCTGGCGACGAGGCCCGCGAGCTCGAACTCCTCGACCGCCAGCTCCTCCGGCCGCAGGTCGAGCCGCCGCGGTCCGTTCTGGCTCGGCGCGGGCGTGGTGTCGGCGCTTCCCGCCCCGCTGACTGCCTCCGTCACCGCGTTCCTCAAATCGGAAGCGGGCATCTCCCGCGCCCAGACGCTGATCCGCCCGGGAACGTCGCGCGGCGCGGCGGCGAGAGACGGATCGACCTCCGCGAGCGCGGCCAGCACCTCCCGCACCTCACCCCGCTTCACCGCGAGCGTGATCTTCGGTGCGTCGCCGGCAAGGGCGGGCCGCGCCGCGGCGGCGTGCACACGCGACACGCGCCGCAGGGGGCCGGGGGAGAGCTTGATGCCGCCCCTCTGCAGGAGCGTGAGCGCCTCCTCGAGCTCGACGCCGGGGAAATCGACGCTGACGCGGCCGGTGACATCGGCATCGACTAGGAACGCCTCTCCGGTCAGCCGGTGCACGACACCGAAGACGTCGGCCCAATCCACGTCCCGCAGGCGCAGGTCGAGGCGACCGCGGCGCGGGCGCCGGATCGGCGGAGCGCGGAGCACGGTGGTCCCCGGCGGGTCGCGGTCGGAGCGGCACTGCTCCGCGCTGAACGGCTGGCTCGTGGGCAGCGGGATCTCGGCGTCGAGGCCCACGATCGGGCTGCGCCCGCGGACCTCGAAGCGGTAGCACGGGCCCTGACGCGCGAGCAGCACCTGGGCGACGCGGAAGAAGCCGCGCTCGAGCCGGCTCTCGAACCCCTTCAGCGTCGCCTCGCCGACGGCGAGCCCGCGCAGGAAGAAATCTTCGCCCAGGGTCGCCTGGCCCAGGACGACGGGCCGGCCCCGGGTTACGGCGGCCACCTCGGAGAGGAAGAGCCGCGGGTTGCGGCGGCTGCGTCGGAGCGTGTCGATCGTGTCCGCCTTCGCCACCGCGACGGCCTGATCGCGCAGATACTCGTCCACCTGCGGCTTCGGCATACCCGCCAACTGACCGCGCAGGCCCTCAGGAGGAGCCGGCAGGGGCGCCGTCGCCGGCCGGTACGGCAGGCGCAAGACCGCGACGACGCGCACCGCATCCCCGGCCGCCGGCGAGAGCACCAGGCTCTCCACGTCGATCAGTCGGGGCGACAGCGCCGCCTGGCGGAAGAAGCGGTCCACCTCGTCGTAGCCGCCGACAGCGGTGAGGTCCACCACGACGTCGGCCGACGGGCTGCGCGAGTCGAACGGAGGCCGCGGCTGAACGTCCAGCGACTCGAGTCCGGTCGACTGCGCCATCTCCAGCACCAGGGCACGGTCGCCCGGAGGATTGGGTCCGTCGGGAAGGATCCGCCGCAGCGTCTCGAGCCGTCGATCGAGAAGGAGGCGCTCGTCGGAGAAGGGCCGGCCGGCGAAGGTGGGGAGCAGGACCAGGAGGGCCAGGGGCACCATGCGGACGGGGCGATGTTAGCGCAACGCGTGCCTCGAGGCTCCATGGCCAGCTCAGCGGACACGACGACCCCGTGCCGGACCTCGCGCACGGGGTCGATCGCAGTGGGCGGCGGGGAAGTCCTAGTCGAAGCCGCGCTTGCGGCGGCGGATGTTGCGGCGGCTCCCCTTGTTCTTGAAGGGCCGCCCCCGGTCGTCCATCGGGGTGAACTCGTTGAAGCTTGGAGCGCTGTATCCCGCTCCGGGAGGGCGGTAGCCGCCCGGCCGGAAGGAAGGCGCGCCCATCCCCGGCGCCCGCGGCGGCCGGTTCTCGGCTTCGTTGACACGGAGCGGTCGGCCCTTGAGGTCCTTCCCGTTCAGCATCGTGATGGATTTCTCGGCCGCCTCGTCGCTCTCGAACTCGACGAAGGCGAAGCCTCGGGGACGCCCCGTCTCACGGTCGGTGGGCACCTTCGCGTCCACGACCTTGCCGGCGGCGCTGAAAGCCTGGATGAGCTCGTCGCGCGTGACGTCGAAGCTCAGGTTGCCCACGAACACCTTGTTCGAAATGGCCGCTTCTCCTCTGACGTTACCACCGCCGCCCTTTGCCGCCTCGTGGCGACCGACAAAGCGTCCCCGGGGCGCGGCGGCCGGGGACCTGCGACTCTAACAGAAACCCGATGGTCGATCTAGCCGATAGGGGGCTTCTGAGGGCCACCTTAGCACGCCCCAGTGCCGCCGGGGGGGCGCGCGACGACAATGTGGTAGCCTCGACGATTCCAAGGAGCTCGCCATGCCCAAGCCCTCTGCCGGTCGGGCCCTCGGGTTCACCCTCATACTGCTTGCCGGCGCCACCCTTCTCCTCCGCGCCGCAGAGCCGTCCAGGCCGCCCGTCACGCGTCGCGAGCCGGTCGTCGAGACCCTCCATGGCGTGGAGCTCGCGGACCCCTATCGCTGGCTCGAGGACCAGGAGGCGCCGCCGACGCGGGAATGGATCGCGGCCGAGAACGCGTACACGGATTCGGTCCTGCAGCCCTTGCCGGGCCGAGACCGCATCCAGCGCCGGCTCACGGAGCTCATCAAGATCGACACCGTGAACGTCCCGTTCGTCCGCGGCGGACGCTACTTCTTTTCGAAGCGAAAGGCCGATCAGGACCTGTTCGTCCTCTACGTAAGGAAGGGCCCGGACGCTCCCGACGAGGTGCTGCTGGACCCCCACGGCCTGAGCCCCGATCACAGCATCTCGGTGAATTTCGAGGACGTCTCCCTCGACGGGCGGCTGCTCGCCTACGGCGTGAGGAACGGCGGTGAGGACGAGGTCGTGGTGCACGTCCTGGACGTGGACATGCGCCGCGAGCGTCCGGACACGCTGCCGCGCGCCCGCTACGACGGCGTCGCCCTCGCCGCCGACGCGTCCGCTCTCTACTACTCGCGCCTGACGAAGGAGGGCCCGCGGGTGTTCCGTCATGCGATGGGCGCCGATCCCGCGCGGGACGAGGAGATCTTCGGCAAGGGGTACGCGCCCGGGAACTACATCCAGGTGGGGATCTCGGGGGACGGCCGCTGGCTGCAGCTCGAGGCCGGCAACGGCTCGGCGCCGACGAAGGTGGAGCTGTACGTCCAGGACCTGCAGAAGAAGTCGCCCATCGTCACCATCGTCAACGACGTCGAGGCGCTCTTCAGCGGCTCCGTGGCCGGCGACCGGATGTACCTGCTCACGAACTGGAAGGCGCCCCGCTCGCGCGTGATGGCGGTGGAGCTGGCGGATCCGCGGCGGGACCGCTGGAAGGAGGTGATCCCGGAAGGCCCGTCGGTCCTCACCGATCTGGTTCCCGCGGGCGGACGGCTGTTCGTGACCGGCCTCCAGGACGTGCAGAATCGCGTTCGCGTATATGACCGCGACGGCGCGCTACGGCAGGAGGTGAAGCTGCCCGCCATCGGCGCCGTCGGCCGCGTGAGCGGCGACTGGGGCCAGGACGAGGCGTTCTTCTCGTTCAGCTCCTTCGTGCAGCCCCCCACGATCTACCGTTACCAGGTCTCTTCCGGCGCGTCCGACGTCTGGGCCCGTCTCGATGTTCCCCTGCGGGGCGATGACGTCGAGATCGAGCAGGTCTGGTACCCGTCCAAGGACGGCACGAAGGTGCCGATGTTCGTGGCCCACCGGAAGGGCATCCCGCTCGACGGCAACAACCCGGCTCTCCTGACCGGCTACGGTGGGTTCGACGTCAGCGTGCGGCCCTCGTTCTCCGCCCGCGCCGCCCTCTGGATCGAGAGCGGCGGCGTCTTTGCCCTACCGAACCTGCGGGGAGGGGGCGAGTTCGGGGAGTCGTGGCACAAGGCGGGCATGCTCGACAAGAAGCAGAACGTCTTCGACGACTTCATCGCGGCGGCGGAGTGGCTGATCGCGCACAAATACACGCGGCCCGAGCGGCTGGCCATCTCCGGCGGGTCCAACGGCGGGTTGCTCGTGGGCGCCGCCCTCACGCAGCGGCCGGAGCTGTTCCGGGCGGTCGTGTGCTCCTATCCGCTACTCGACATGCTGCGCTACCATCGCTTCCTGGTCGCCGGCTACTGGGTGACCGAGTACGGCTCGGCGGACGACGCGGCACAGTTCCCCGCGCTCCGCGCCTACTCGCCGTACCACCACGTGAAGCCGGGCGAGCGGTATCCGGCCGTGCTCTTCATCACCGGCGATGGCGATACCCGCGTGGCGCCGTTGCACGCGCGCAAGATGGCCGCGCTGCTGCAAGCGTCGACGGGCTCGGAGCGTCCGGTACTGCTGCACTACGACACCAAGGCGGGCCACTCGGGAGGCCTGCCGGCGAGCAAGGTGATCGAGGACCTCACGAACGAGATGCGCTTCCTGTTCTGGCAGCTCGGGATGGGGCCGGACTAGACGGTGAGCGCGTAACTCGTCCCGGGGGAAGTTGAGTGAGTCAATGTCAGGGTGTCGTCCGTCACTGCGCGGCAAGCGGCCGGCCCGCTACACTCGCAAGCTCGTTCAATCCGTTGGAGGCCCTGCATGTTGCAGAGCGTCAGAGGCCCACGGAGGTCGTGGCCGTTGTTGGTCGCCCTCCTGCTCGTGCCCAGTCTCGCGTGGGCGGCCGGCATCGACGCCGCCCGCTTGCGCGCGGCGGCCGTCGCCGGCGATTGGAAGCAGATCCAGGCCATGGGCACGGGCGCGCTGCCCGCACTGGCGCACCTCTACGAAGCGTCGTCCGAGAAGGACCGCGCCACGATCGCCTACGTCTTCTATAGCCTCGGCTGGAAGTCGCCCGACGCCAAGCGCGTGTTGATGGCGGACGTCCACACCCAGGACCAGACGCTGCGCCTCCAGGTGCAGTGGGCGCTCGGCCGGGTGAGCGACGACGCCGACGTGGTGGACGTCCTGCTCCAAAACATGCAGAACGACCCGCGGCCGCTGTTCCGCGACAAGGCGGCGTGCGCGCTCGCCTACGACCAGATCCACCTCGCGCCCGCCCAGAAGATGCGGCTCTTCGAGGGGCTCGTGCACGCGCTCGAGGACGACAAGGTGCAGGTGCGCCAGATCGCGCTCCAGGCCCTCCAGATCCTCACCGGGCAGACCAAGGGGTTCCATCCCGTGGCCGACCCCGAGACCCGCCGCCGCGCCGTGGAGGAGTGGAAGCGTTGGCTCGTCGAGTACCGCGCGAACCTGTAGCGCGGGCCCTACTCGTCCTGCTGATCGCGGCGCCGGTGGCCGCGGCCGGGTCGGGCTCGATCCTCGCCAGCTACAGCTTCGAGGACGCCGTCGCCACCGGGCCCGACACGTTCGCGATCTTCCAGTCCGCGCGCCACGTCGGCACCGGCAAGGGCCGCGTCTCACTGAGCAGCGCCTTTCACCTCGGCGGCTACCGCTCGGTCGAGATCAAGGACGTGGCGGGCGACGGAGACTTCCCCGAGCTGCAAGGCTACTTCCCGGTCCGCACGGCCGGCCGGCTCTTCTTCCATTTCGCGTTCCTGACCACCGACCCGAAGGAGGAGCTGAACATCGCCCTCGCCGGTCCGCGCTTCTTCCAGATGGAGAAGGACGGGATCGCGTTCTGGCTCGGCACGCGCGAGGGCCGGCTCGTCCACGT
>WNEY01004223.1_pt1 | contig 10905 bp, 11 predicted proteins | sample 5400531 | NCBI WGS metagenome assembly WNEY01 (sample SAMN13153338, study PRJNA577476) | soil metagenome | isolation source: 200 cm saprolite under Douglas fir tree site 1 | place: USA:California | collected 2015-04-18
CACTGGAATGCGCGCCAAGTCGAGGAGATCGGCTCCGCCGTGCACGGGTCCCGCCACAGCGATGCGATAGCCGGCTTCGCCGGCGAGCCGCTGCACGTCGCCGCGGACGGAGTTGAAGGGATAGGCGAGCAGGACCACCGGGTGGCCGAGCTGCTTCTCCAGCTCGCGCTTCGAGGCGACCAGCTCCTCGCGCGCCTGTTCCGCGCTCAGCTCGGGAAGGCGCGCGTGGTCCACGCTGTGGGAGCCGATCTCCATCCCCGCAGCCGCGAGCGCGCGCACGCCGTCCCAGGTCAGGTAGCCGGCCTTTCCGACGAATCCGGTCACGATGAAGAACGTCCCGCCCATGCCTCGCTTGCGCAGGGCGGGCAGGACGGTGGTGACGGCATCGTCGGTGCCGTCGTCGAAGGTCAGCACCACCGCGCGCGGCGGCGGATGGCCGCTCGCCAGGGCTGAAAGCGCGATGGTGTGAAAGCCCGCCGACGCCAGCCAGTCGAGCTGCGCCTCGAAGGCGCTCTGGCTCACGTCGTCCTTGCCGATGGAATGGTAATTGAGGATCGGCGCCGCCGGCCTCGAGGTGCACGCCGCGCAGAAGAGCAGCGCGATCAGCCAGCGCCTCATGCAGCCTTCCCCACTCCGTTGCGGATCAGCCGGCCCGTGTAGGCGGCGCCGAGCAAGGCCACCACCGCGTCGGGCATGAAGCCGGCGATCCACGAATTGAGGCCGAGCTCGGCGAGCGCCAGGCCCACCCGCGAGAGCGCGTAGAACCCCACGAATGCGCCCAGCGTGATCAGATACGCCGAGCCGCGCGCGCCGCGCGCCACCACCGCGAGCGGCACCCCGAGCAGCGCGAAAGCGAGGCAGGCGAGCGGCACCGCCCAGCGGCGCACCAGCTCGAGACGGAGGCGCTGGGCCTCGCGGCGATCGCCTTCCTTCTCCAGCGCCGCGATGCGCTCGCGGAGCACCTCGCCGGGCATCTGCCCTTCGATGTTGGCGAACTTGTTCCGCACCCTGACGTCGCCACCCACCCCCACGCGGATGGTGCCGTCGTGGAAGCGGGCCACGGTCTCGCCCTTGTCCTCGAAGCGGTGCAGCTCGCCGCGCTTCAGGTGGAGCGAGAGAACTTCGCCGGCGTCGTCCTCGATGCGGCCCTCCTCGGCGAGCGCGAGGAGCGGGCGCCCGTCGCCGATGTCGTCCTCGATGAGCACGCCTTTCCAGTTGGCGTACTGGGTGGGGCCCTTCGCCTTCTCCTCGTGGGCGACATAGATCATGAAGCGCGGCAGGTGCTCGTTGAAGACGCCGGCGAGGAGGCCCGACTCGAGGTTGCGCTTGATGACGTCGTTGAGGACGGTGTTGAGGAGCTGCAGGCCCCAAGGCTCGGCCCAGCGGGCCATGCCGAAGACGGCCAGTGCGAGCGCGAGGGCGATGGCCACCGGCACCCGGTAGAGCTCCGTGGGGGATCGTCCGGCGGCGCTGAGCGCGAGCAGCTCGTTGTCGCCCGCCAGGCGGCCCAGCCCGAGCTGCACGCCGAGCATGAACGCGAGCGGCACCGCGATGACGAGGAAGTGCGGCGCGAGCGCCAGGGTGACCCGCACCAGGTCGGCGAGAGAGACGGCGCTGCCGAAGACGATCTCGTTGAGCTGCAGGAGCTGCAAGACGACCAGCAGCTGGAGGATGGCCAGAAGCCCCACGCCCAGCGGCACGAGAATCTCGCGCAGGACGAGGCGGTCGAGGAGGGTCATCGGGCCGCACTGTAGTATGTAGCGCGCCTTGGATCGCCGGAAGATTGCCGCGGCGCTGGTGGCAGCAGGGCTCGCGGGACATGCGTTTTTTGCGCCCGTCTCCATCGCGGGGATGCAGATCGCGCTCGCCGTGGCGGCGGCGGGGCTGCTGCTCGACTGGCGCAGGCCCGCGCGCACGCCTCTGGACTGGCCGATTCTCGCCTTCGTGGCGGTAGCGGTAGCGAGCGATCTGCTCTCGCGCTACGGGCCGCCACCGCCGGAGTTTGCGACGCTGTGGAGGTCGGCGATCGGGTTTTTCCTCGTGGCGCAGGGGCTGCGGGTCTTTGCCGATCCGGAGCGCGCCTCGCTGCGGCTGGTCTTCTGCGCCTGCGCGGGGCTGACGGCGGCAGCGGCGGTGGGCCTTGTGCAGTACCGGACCGGCGTCGATGTTCTCTATCTGCTGCACCTCCGCCCGCAGCAGGCGTGGGTCGAGGCGCCGGGCGTCGAGGGACGATTCGGCGCGATGGGGTTTTTCAGCTCGCGGCTTTCTTTCGGCCACAACGCGGCGGTGATCGTCTCCTTGCTCGCGGGCGCCCTGGCCGCGGGAGCGGTGCCGGTGCGGAGGATCTGGATCGTCGCGGGCGCGGGCCTGCTCGCGCTCGGGGCCATCGCCGTGACTTTCGATCGCGGAGCGTATCTGGGGCTTTGCGCGGCGGCGGTGGCGATCGCGGCCTTCGCTGCGCCTCGCGCCCGCAAGGCGCTGGCGGTGGCGCTGGTGGCGGCGATCTGCGCGGCGGCGCTGCACCCGGGCGTGCGGGCGAGATTCGCGACGTCGTTTTCCTCGCGGTCGAACGCCGACCGCGTCTTTCTCTGGACGCGGGCGGGGGAGATCATCCGCGATCATCCGCTCCTGGGAGTCGGGTTCGCCAATTACCCGCGCATCTGCGACCGCTATTACGACCGCGTCGATGCGAATTTCCCCATGCGGACCTGGGCGCACAACCTCGAATTGTCCACGCTGGCGGAAATGGGGCCCTTGGGACTCGCGGCGCTCTGTTGGCTCCTGGTCGCGGCGGCGCTGGCGTTGGTGCGGAGCGTCCGGATTCGCGTGCCCCCTCTGGCCCTGGGCGGTCTGGCGGCGGCGGCGGCGCTCCTATCCATCGCGCAGGCCCACGATGTCCTCTACGACACGAAAGTGATGTTTCCCTTCTGGTTCTGCCTGGGGCTCGCTCTCTCGCCTGCGTTCGAGCGGTCGAGTTGACTGGGCGCGGTTGATCCGCTATCCAACGGCACCCTTTTTTCCTGAGAAGAAGCTGAACATGCGCGAGAACATCCATCCCGCTTATCCGACCGCGAAAGTCCACTGTGCCTGCGGGGCGACCTGGTTCACGCGGTCCACGCACGGCGACCTGCACCTCGATATCTGCAGCAACTGCCATCCCTTCTTTACCGGAAAGCAGAAGCTGCTCGATACGCAGGGACGCATCGACCGGTTCAAGCGAAAGTACGCGAACACGCCGGTGAGGGCGGAGAAGCCGAAGAAGGCGGCGACTCCCAAGGCTTCCGAGAAGAAGGGGCCGGCGAAGGAGAAGAAGGCGAAGAAGGAGCCGGTGGCGAAGGCCTGAGAAGCTTTCACCACGGAGCGCACTGAGCGCACGGAGTTTGATTTTTCAAAAACCCTCCGTGCGCTCCGTGGTTGATCTGAAGAACCGAAGGGCCGCTTCCCTTGCAGGAGGCGGCCCTTCTTGCTTGCTGGGTCCCGGGCCGGGACCCCTGAAGTTGCGGAGGCGGTCAGGCCGGAAAAGGGGGGGAATCTTTTCCAGCGCCGCCCGCGCTCCGCCGGACGGCCACCGCGCCCTCCTCCTTGGTTATTTCTCGCGGGCGGCCACCCGATTCAGTCCTTCCTCGTCCTTGAGGACGAGGAGCCGGCCCTGGTTCGCCAGCAGCGCGTCCCTCTTCATCTTGTTGATCAAGGTCGATACGAACGAGCGCGAGGCGCCGACCAGATCCGCCAGGTCCTGCTGCGTGATGCCGTGCAGGCAGAGCTCGTTTCCGGGAGCGATGCGCTCGCCGTGCGCCTGGGCCAGGGCGATGAGCATCTCGGCCAGCCGCGCCGGAACGTCCTTGCGGGTCAGGCCGAGCACGCGCTGGCGGAGCTGCCGGACCCGCTCATTGAGCGCGCGGATCACGTCGACCGCGAGCGCCGGCCGCGCCTCGAGCAGCGCGCGGAAGTCGCGGCCTTCGATGCTCCACACCTCGCACTTGCCCGAGGAGATGGCCAGCTCCTCCGTCAGCGTCCCGTCAGGGCGGAGGACCTCGCCGAAGAGATCGCCGGGCTTGAGGATCGAGAGCACCGAGCGGCTCTTGCCCTTTCCCTGCCTGAGCAGCCGCACGCGGCCGGAGCGGAGCAGGTAGACCTTGTCCGCGGGCATTCCAGGCCGGTAGATGACGGCGCTGTGGCCGAAAGTCTCGACCTTGAAGTAGCCGCGGAAATCCACCACGTCAGCCGGGGGAAGGCTGGGCGAGGCGAGCGGCTGGAACTGCTGCTGGTAGCTCGGGTCGGTCTGGGGACGCATGCCGGAGCTCCTTACGAGCGGGGGGGATGTCTCCCGCTTGTCAGAGCACCAGACGTGCCAACGAGTGAGCAGTCGAAATTTACCTGTCTTTATCGAGAAGTGAATTTTGTTGCCCGTTCGCCGCGAACGGTTCGCTTGAACGGAACGTGCAATTTCACGCTGCAAAATATTCAGTGATTGAACGAATCTTTCAATCACCCTCGGCGTAGATTCCATATTTTCGCAGTTTTCGCTCCAGCGTGGGCCGCGAGATACCGAGGATCTGACAGGTGCGGCCCTTGTGTCCCTTGGTGAGCGCCCAGACGTGCAGGATGTGCTCGCGCTCCACCTCGTCCAGCGTGGCGACGCGCTGCTCGCCGGCCGGCGCCGCGGGCTTCGCACCTTGTGCGGGCGTCAGGCGCTGCGGGGCCTCGACCAGATGCTCCTCGAGCAGCATGTCGCCCTGCGAGAGGACGGCTGCGCGAGTGAGGACGTTCTCCAACTCGCGCACGTTGCCCGGCCAGGCGCGCTTCTGGAGCTTCTCGATCACCTCGCGCGGCACCCGGCGCAGGTTCTTGTGCAGGCGCTGGTTGATCTTCACCAGCAGGTGCTCGACCAGGAGCGGAACGTCCTCCGGCCGATCGCGCAGGGTCGGGAGCTGCAGCGTCACGACTTTCAGGCGCTGGTAGAGGTCCTCGCGAAATCGGCCCGCGGCCACCTCGGTCATCAGATCCCGGTTGGTAGCGGCGAGGATGCGCGCCTTGATGGGGATGCGGCGCACTCCTCCCACTCGCTCCACCTCGCGTTCCTGGAGCACGCGCAGCAGCTTCGCCTGGAGATTCTGGGAGAGCTCGCCGATCTCGTCGAGGAAGATCGATCCCTCCTCCGCCAGCTCGAACTTGCCGGGCTTGGTCTGGACCGCGCCGGTGAAAGCGCCTTTCTCGTGGCCGAACAGCTCGCTCTCGAGCAGCGTATCGACGATGGCCGAGCAGTTGATGCCGATGAACGGCTTTTGCGGCGCGGAGTAGCTGTGGATGACGCGGGCGATCAGCTCCTTGCCGGTGCCGCTCTCGCCGTGGATGAGCACGGTGGCGCGCGAGTTGGCCACCCGGCCCACGTCCTTGAAGAGCTGCTGCATCGCAGGCGAGGTGCCGACGATGTCGTCCAGCTTGAAGGGGCGGCTCGGCTCGACCGAGAGGTAATCGGCGCCCTTGGAGAGCCGGCGCACTTCCAGCGCGCGGTCGAGGGCGATGTCGAAGGCGCGGATGTCGATGGGCTTGTGGATGTAGTCGAAGGCGCCGGCTTTCATGGCGAGGATGGTGGTCGCCATGTCGTGGTGGGCGGTGATCATCAGCACCGGCGCCTCGGCGGCGCGCTTCTTCAGCTCGGGGATGAGGTCGATGCCCGACGCATCGGGCAGGCGCATGTCGAGCACGATGGCAGCCGGCGGGCTCTCTTCGGCGATGCGGAAGCTCTCCGCGCCGGTGGAGGCGGAGTCCACGCCGAAGCCGCGCTCCTCCAGGTGCATGGAGAGCAGCTCGCGGATGCTGCGGTCGTCGTCGACGATGAGGATGCGGTCCACGAATGCTCCGGCCGTGCCATCGCGGGCAAAGCCCGCTCCTCCTACGCGCCAAAGGTCAAAGAGATAACATTTCCGCCGCCCGGCCGCTCCTCGATGCGGGCCTCGCCGCCGTGCTCGCGGGCGATGCGCGCCACCGCCGCCAGGCCCAGGCCCGAGCCGCGGGCGCGCCGGGGCGTGAAAGGCACGAACGCTTTTTCGCGCAGCTCGGAGGGGAGCGTGCTGCCCGGGTCGGCGACCGAAAGCTCCCAGCCTCCCCGGGGCCTCTCGCGCACCGCGACTTCCACCGTGCCGCCGCCCACCTCTTCGGCCGCGACCGCGGCCTGGCGGCAGAGGATCTTGACCGCCGTGCGAATGCGCACCGGATCGAGCGATACCGGCTTCATGCGCTCCGGCATCTTGCGGGCGAACTTCACCCCGCGCGCGGCCCACTCCGCCTCGACGCCGGCGACCGCCTCCTCGATGGGAGTGAGGGGCACGCCGGGGATCATCGAGAGCGAGGGCGGCCGCGCGAACTCGAGGATCTCGTTGAGCAGGAGCTCGATGTTGAGCACCTCGCGCAGCGCGATCGAGGTGCGCTTGAGGTCGTTCTGCCCGAGCATGCCGTGGCGCTCCAGCGTCTGCAGCGCGATCTTCACCGCGCTGAGCGGATTGCGCACCTCGTGCGCCACCAGCGAGGCGAAGCGGGCGATGTCCTCGGCGCGCAGGGTGGCGTCGGCGCTCTCCTGGCCGGCGGTGAGGTCGCGCACGAATGCGACCGCCCCGCCCTGCACTCCCCGCAGAAGGAGCTGCGCGAGGAAAGGCTGGCCGCCGCGGAGAAGCGGCCGCTCCTCGGCGATGGGCACGTTCTCGCACGCCGCGGCCAGGTCTTTCGCCGCGCGCTGCCCGCCGGCGAAGAGCGAGCCTGCTGGCTGCCCGAAGAGTGAGCCGGCCTTTGCGTGAAAAACGTCCTCGGTGTTTCCGGTGGCGAAGGCGATGCGCGGCTCGTCTCCGCCGTCCCAGGCGACGATGCAGCAGTGCGGCGCGGCGCCGAGGGTGCGCGCCAGCTCCCCGGCGATCTGCGCCAGGTTCTTGCGGCGGACCTTGTTAGAAGCGGCCGGCGAGACCCACCCTGGACCCCTGGTACCTGTGCGGATCGTCTCCTGCCGCCCGGAAATAGGCCGCAAATCCAAGGGCAGCCACCCCCACGCCCAGACCGACGCGAGAGAGAAGAACCTGTGTGTTGCCGCTGCTCGCCAGCCTGGGCATGGCTCCTCGAAAGCAGCCTAGACCCGAGGCGGGGGCCGGGCAAGCGCCTCTGCGGCCTTGACTTGGCCGCTTCCGGGGAGAGAAGCTTCGGCTGGAGTAGCGCCTCGGATCCTCGCCCGATGGGCCAGAGTCCGGGCTGCCTATACGCTCATTGCATGGCGGGTCCCCCCATCCCGCGAAAAAAGGAGTAGTCGATGCGCCGCTTCTTCCGCAAGGTCCTCCGGTCCCAGAAGGGCCAGGGCATGTCCGAGTACCTGATCATCGTCGCCCTCATCGCCATCGCGGCCATCGGCGTCGTGACTGTCTTCGGCCGTGACATCCGCGAGCTGTTCTCCGGAACGACCGACAGCCTCGCCGGCAACGAGGCGACCAACAACACCGCCGTCAAGGCCCGCGTGAAGGCCAACAAGAACCTCAAGACCTTCGGCAAGTACACGGCCGCTTCAGGCGACTGAGCGAGCGCCGCCTGCTTCCACGAAGGGCGTCCGGGCGGAAAGCCCGCGGCGCCCTTTCGTGTTATCTGGAACCCATGGCGCGCGACAAGAAGGGGCAGGACGGCACCGTTCGCTCCGACGAGCACAACTCGCGCGGCATCGAGCTGGCCGACCGCGGCTGGCTCGACGAGGCCATCAAGGAATTCAAGAAGGCCATCGAGCTGGACCCCGAGTCGGCGCACGCGCACGACAACCTCGCGACGGTCTATGCCGAGAAGAAGCTCTACGCGCAGGCGCTGGAGGAATACCTGGCCGCGCTCAGGCTGGAGCCGGAGAGCGCCACCGCGCACTACAACCTCGCCTGCTTCCTCGCCACCCACGCGCACGAGATGGCCATCGAGCAGTACAAGGAGGCCATCGAGCACGACCCGGAATATCCCGACGCGCACCTGAACCTGGGGATGACCTACGCCGACCTCGATCAGCGCGACGAGGCCAAGGCCGAGTTCAAGGCGGCCATCGATCTGGACCCGGGCGATCCTCTCGCGCGGCACGAGCTGGCCGCCTTGCTGATGGACGAGGGCGACTACCGCGCGGCCATCACGCTTCTCAACGAAGTTGTGCGGCTCGAGCCCGAGAACTACGAGGCCTGGCTCGACCTGGGCATCTCCTACGCGCAGAAGGGCTTCTACCAGGAAGCGGAGCGCTGCTACGGCAAGGCGCGCGACCTGAATCCCGACGACGTGCTGCTCAACTACAACGTCGCGGCGCTCTATTCGCTCTGGGATCGGCGCAAGGAAGCCCTCGATGCGCTCCGCAAGGCGCTGGATAAAGAGCCGGCCAAGGTGCGCGGCTGGCTGGCGGCGGACCCGATGTTCGACGGGCTCAAGGGCGCGCCGGAGTTCGAGCAGCTCTTGGCCGTGCAGTAGCCGGGCAAGTCTGTTACACGCGGGCGCATGCCCAGCATCGATACCATCGCGGTCCATGCCGGCTCGCCCCAAGGCGCGAATGCGCCGCTGACGACGCCCATCGTGCAGTCCACCACTTTCCGCTTCGAGAGCGCGGCCGCGGTGCAGCGGTACGCGCGCGGGGACAGCGGCTTGTACATGTACAGCCGCGACGAGAACCCCACCGTTCACGCGGCGGAGGCGGCCGTGGCCGCGCTGGAGAATGGCGAGGCCTGCGTGCTGTTCGGCAGCGGCATGGGCGCCATGACCGCCGCGCTGATGACGCTGGTCTCGGCGGGGGATGAGGTGATCGCCTCGACCGCTCTCTACGGCGGAACCTACAAGCTGCTGCGCGACGTGCTCAGCCGCTTCGGCGTGCGCACCCGCTATGTCGAGCCGGAGGCGCTGATCCGCGAGTGCGCGAGAGGCGGGGCGCGCGTCTGCGTGTTCGAGTCGCCGACGAATCCGACCCTGCGGGTGCTGGACATCGAGGCAGTCGCGCGGACGTGTAGATCGGCCGGCATCGTCAGCGTGATCGATTCGACCTTCGCTCCGGCCGCGGTGCAGCGGCCGCTCTCGCTCGGCGTGGATCTGGTGATGCACTCCGCCACCAAGTTCCTCAACGGGCACAGCGATCACCTCTGCGGCGCGCTGATTGGAAAGGCTTCCGTCGTCGAGCCGATCCGCACCGTCTCGCACCGCCTCGGCGCATCGCTCGACGCGCAGGTGGCCTACGATCTGCTGCGCGGATTGAAGACCTTCGCGGTGCGCATGGAGCGTCACTCCGCGAACGCGCTGGTGGTGGCGCGCTGGCTCTCTCAGAATCCCGCCGTGCAACGCGTCTGGTATCCGGGCCTCGAGACCCATCCCGATCACGCGCTGGCGCGCAAGCAGATGAAGGGCTTCGGCGGGATGGTGACGTTCACGGTCGGCACCCGCGAGAAGGCGTTCCGCTTCTGGGACCGGCTCAAGCTCATCGCGCGGGCGGCGAGCCTCGGGGGGACGGAGACGCTCACGTCCCTGCCCATTCTCTTCAGCCATACCGGCTACAGCGCCGAGGAGCTGCGCCGCGCCGGGGTGGACGAGGGCATGGTGCGCATGAGCGTGGGGCTCGAAGATCCGCAGGATCTGATCGCGGACCTGAAACAGGCGCTCGAATGAGCGGCTGATTCCTGACGAAGGGAAAGGTCAGGGGGAAGGGGAAGGTCGGGGGAAAGGGGAAGGCAAGGATGATCGTTCGAATCTTCCCCATGAAAAGCTTTACGCCTACCAGGAGGCGCGAGAGCTCTTGCGCTGCGTCCAGGAAGCGAAGATCACCGACTCGAGGCTCAGGGATCCTTGATTTCCGCGCCGTGAACCGCGAGCAGCAGTTCCCGCGCCACCTGAAAGGCGACGAGTTCTTCCTCATTGTCCAGTCCGTCATCGGCGACCTCCCTCACAAGGCGCAGCGGGAAGTCGACGATGACGGACAACCTGGAACTCAGCCAAAAGAAATGACGAGCAAATCTTGCAGGCGTAGTGACGGCCGCAGGCCGGCACGAGCCTGCCGCCCGCATTGATCAAAACCCAAACCCGTTTTGGGTTTTCGTTTGGGTTTTTGGTTTGGGAAACCCAAACCCAAACCCAAACCCAAACCCGAAACCGAAACCGAAACCGAAACGAAAACCGAAACGCAATCCGAAGCTACCGGCCCGAGTCGAGCGGCACGACGCGCGCGGTCTTGCGCGCGGCGGTCACTGCGTCGCGCATCATCTCGAAGAGCTCTTTCGCCTGCGCGACGGGGCCGACCTGGAGGACGGGCTCGACCTGATCGGTCGAGTACACGGTGATGCGGCCAACCCCGCGCACGCGCTCGAGGACGGATTGATCGAGTACCACGTCGCGGACGCGCCACAGCTCGATGCTCTCGTAGCGCTTGCCGAGAATGCCCTTCTCGATCTCCAGCCGCTGCGCCGTGAGCGTGTAGCGCACGCCGCGCTTGCCGATGTAGCTGAGGAGCAGATACGCGCCCCAGAAGAGGAATACGGCGGCCAGCGGGCCGGCGAGCACGGGCCGCAACCTGTGCTCGTACCCCGCGGCCGTGAAAAGGATGGCCAGCAGCGCGCAGCAGCCGGCGCCCCAGAGGCGGAGGCGCGCGTCGGCGGCGGCGGTGGCCAGTGGCGCCGGCTGGTCTCCCGCGGGTGTCACGAGGCGAAGCTGCGGGGGCATGCGGGGCAGTTTAACCTGTGATCCGTTTGAAGCCCCTGCCGCGCAGCTTCTACGATCGCAACGCGATCAAAGTCGCCCCCGATCTCCTCGGGTGCGTGCTCGCGCGGCGCGCGCGGCGGGGATGGCTGCTGGGCCGCATCGTCGAGGCCGAAGCGTACGTCGGCGAGCACGACCTGGCCTGCCACGCGCGAGCAGGGCGCACGGCGCGAACGGAAG
>WNEY01016721.1_pt1 | contig 10905 bp, 7 predicted proteins | sample 5400531 | NCBI WGS metagenome assembly WNEY01 (sample SAMN13153338, study PRJNA577476) | soil metagenome | isolation source: 200 cm saprolite under Douglas fir tree site 1 | place: USA:California | collected 2015-04-18
GTACTCTCAATGGTTGCGCGCGCATCGCTGCTGAGTTATTCCCCCGCATCACCAACCAAGATGACCAGGATCCCGATGAAGCTGCCAAGAAGAAACCGGCGCTCGAAACTACCATCACCGGTTTCAAGGCGCCCACTGCCGTGGCCTACATCAATGCCGCGGAAAAAATTGTTGTGAGCCGTGGAGCGCTCAAAAAAATTGCCGCGCCGGCCGGAACGGATCTCGCTCTTTCGCACGATGGCAAAAAACTGCTGTACACGCGCGCGGATTCAAAATCGCCTTCGGAAAGCGCCATCGTTCTCTACGACTTCGATAGCGGCCGTTCGAAGGACTTAGTCCACGGCGCTATCAAGCAACCCTTCTGGTCTCCCGATGACACCCGCATTGCGTACCTCAACAATCAAGATCAGAAATGGCAGGTCTGGACCTTTCCGGCCGGCACTCCGGAAACGCCGGCTCTTCTTTACGTCAACAATTCCACCATGCTGCAAGGCTGGGTAGACGCACACACTCTGCTTGCCTCCGATCTGCAGAACGCCTATTGGATCGCCGATGATGGCAGGCCCCTGCAAACGGTCGCGCTGAAGGATCTTTACACGGCGATGTTCCAAATCGGAGACAGCGACTCCATCCGAGTGAATCCCGGCAATCCTGATCTGCTTCTCGTTTCCGCCAGCTACACAACGGCCCCCAAAGGCGCTCCCGCCGATTCCAATCATCTAACGGGAGGTCTGTTCTTGTACGAGCTGCACTCCAAGCGCCGCGTGGTTCTCAGCCCGCCGGAACAGTCCGCGCGCAACGGCGAGTGGTCCCGCGACGGCGTCCAGGTTTTCTACACCGCCCGCCTCGCGTCCGGCGCCCCCAGCACGTATCGCATCTTCTGGGACGGCTCCGCCCCCAAGCGTTTCATAGCCGCCAGCAACTTCGTCATCGGCCAATAAGCAAGTTCTAAATCCAGGGAGACGAGGTTGCGCGTTGTTGTCCATTATGATGGCTTGTCTCCACCTGCGTTCACTCCCGGCTAAACACTGGTGGAAGTACAATGCCGCTTGGAGGAACCCATGTTCACCGCTACCGCCAATCTGATTCTTCCTAGCACGGTCACCGGCTCGTTTCCGCGGCCGCGCTGGTTCGACGTGAGCATGTGGGGTCGCCCGCTCGACACCTGCATGCTCGATGTCCACTTTCGCGAAAAATTCCAGGATGCGCTGGCGGTCGTGCTGAGTGATCAAGAGCGCGCCGGCCTCGACATCCTCACCCACGGAGACTTTCACGTCGATGAGGACCTGGCCGGCCGCGCTTGGCACCACTACCCTCTGCAGCGCTGGGCGGGCTTCGAAGGGGACTATCTGCAACCCGAGCACACGACAGCGCCTTGGCTCCACTATCCGCCGGGCACGCTGCTGAATGAGATCTACACCGGCTGGCGATGGCCGCACATCGTCGACAAGATCGAGCACCGGCCGCTCGGCTATCCGAAGTTGTGGCGTATCGCCCAGGGAAAAACGCGCAAGCCCGTCAAGTTCGGCACGTGCTGCTCGCAAGTGATGGCGCTCTTCCTGGACATTCACACGCCCAAGTACAAGGACAAGCGCCAAGTGATCTGGGACATGGCGGAAGCCATGAACAAGGAACTGCTGGCCCTGCGGGATGCCGGGTGCCGCTGCATCCAGACCGAGGAGCCGACGTTCCACTTCATGGCGAACACCTATGGCAAGGACCACGAGCAGGTAAAGTTCATGATCGAGGCGTTTAACCGCGAGGTCCAAGGGCTCGATGACGTGGAACTGTGGATCCACACTTGTTGGGGCAACCCGAACATGCAGCGCGTGATGGAGGATACCAGCTACGCCAAGTCCATCGAGATCTATCTGGAACGCTGTCGGGGCGACGTGTGGACGCTGGAGATGAAGGATCGCAATCAGAAGGATCTCGAACTCTTTGAGCCGTTCAAACACGATCTCAGGAAAAAGATCTGCGTGGGTGCCGTCAGCCATCGCGCGCTTCAGGCAGATCGAGCGGAAGACGTGGCCGCCGAGATCCGCAAGGCGCTGAAGTACATCCCGCCCGAGCGCCTGATCGTGTCGAGCGATTGTGGCTTTGGCCGCCAAGGGTTCAACCGGGAGATCGCGTTCTACAAGGCAAGTGCGATCGCGCAGGGCTGCAATATCATTCGAAGCGAGCTTGGGCTGCCGGTGACCTACGTGCCGGCCGCCGATCCAAGATTGCAGATCGATGTGGTGCCTGGTCGCGACGTCGCGTCGACCGCGCTGGGTGCCGCGTAATACCAAAGCGCACCGACCGCCTTCGTCGATCAGTCCAGATCTTTTGTCGACGCCTTGGCCGGATCGCGTAGTGGGAAGACGTTGTGTTGGGGCGCGGGCATAGGGATGTCGCCCTTACGGTCCCTCCAGAGGAACCTATTGAGCAGCGCGGTGTCGACGGCGTCGGCACGGCCGAAATCGAGATTCTTACCTTCCTCCCATTCCTCGGTATTCATCTGATAGATCAAGCCGTTGTCGCGGTTGCGATAGTCGGAGGTGAACGCGGGCTGTTCACCGGGCCCGCTGAAGAGCGCCGCCATGACCGCGGCGCGTGAGTCGTTCGCATTCATGGACGGGACGCCAAGGAGCGACTCGATCGTGCGCACCATGTTGACGGTCGTATAGAAAGAGTGATCGACAAACGGATCAGCTGGGGCATCCCCATGCTTGGTTGGTAGAGGTGAATACTTGCTGATGACGAGGGCGATGCTGCGGTGTGAGTCGATGTGGTCGGGTCCGTCCTGAGCATCGTCTTCCAGAATGAGGAAAGCCGTATCGTCCCAATAGGGGCTGTGAGACACGGCGTCAACGACACGCCCGACCGCCAAGTCATTATCCGCAACCGATGCGGCAGGCCTGGGTTGGTTCTTGGTTCCACCCGCGGTGTGGTCGTTCGGCAGTCGAAGAAGGATGAATTGCGGCATGGCATCTTGGTGCGCGTTGCGCGAGGTCACGAAATTATTGAATTCATTCAGGAATTCATCGGCGCGGAGCTGATCGGGATAGGCGACCTCGAAATCAGGAAACAGCGGGTCGAAGTGGTCGCGGAGTTCGACCTCCGCAGCGACATTCTTGGCCAAAATGGGGATGGCCCACGGGTAGGGACTCGGGCCACCACGCGGATCGCCGACATTATTTTCCAGAGCCTCTCCTTTGTTGATGGTGCTGCGGGAGCAGCGCCTGCCGTCAGCTTTGGGCGGTCCGAAGCTGGGCGAATTCGTGCCGTGCTCCGTGCTGCACCAGCGGCTGACGATGTATTCGCCGTAATGTCGGTACGAGATTCCGTGGCTGGCGAAATTCTTCCAGAGATACCCGCCGGTGGGCTCGCCGGCATCGGGAACCTCGTCTTCCGCTGAGATGCCATTAAGTAAAGCGCCTTCGGAATCGTACGTGTGTTCGCTGCTGCGGTAGGCGATCGGCCAAGTCTTGGCCACGTAATCCGAAATGGAGGCGGAGGTGGACCACACGTGGCCGTCCCCGGAAACGTCGCCGCTGTCATAGAAATTATCGAGGACGCCGAATTGACGAGCGAGCTTGTGCTGATTGGGCGTAATGTCCTCGCCGTACATCGTCAAGGACGGATCGCCATCGCCGGTGCCCAGATCACCGAAGACCTGGTCGTAGGTGCGATTCTCTTTGATGATGTAAATGACGTGTCGGATTTTGTTCTCACCGGCGGCGAAGGCGACTCGGTCGGCGTTGCCACGCGCGGCGTTGGCTTCGGAGACCTGCTTCGTGAACGCGGCCAGGTTTGCCGGCAAATCCGCAAGGGACATACGCGCGAGCGAGCCGTTAATCATAGCTGGCCCGTACGGATAGCGAGGATGTCCATGCTTGGTTTTGCCGATTGATTTTGGATTCGGCCCGGAGCCCCGCCCCTTGGCGCTGGCGATAAGAAAATCCTTGCGGGTTGCGGCGACCACGGTAGGATACCACTGCGTAGGAATGAAGCCGATGGCTGCGAGCGGTTGGCCGGAAGTGAGTTTGGCGAGATCAAAGACGGCCACGGAATCGGAAATGGCGTTGGCGGAAAAGAGCAACTTCTCGTCGGGACTAAGCGCGAGAGATTCAGGATCGCTACCGCCGTATTGTTGTCCCGGGAGCTTTGTCGAAAGATAGGAAACCGGTTCGCTCGTCGCGGTGTCGAGGACCGCGATCTCGTCGCGCTCGGTGAGTGCCACGAAGAGCCTGGAGTTGTCGCGATTGAGGAGAAGCGCAGTCGGATGAGAGCCGCCGGCAAGCGGCGAAGCGGGCTTTCGAAGCGCAATAAAGCGGCGGACACTCCCCTTCAGCAGGTCCAGCTCCGCGACCGTGGAAGCATTCCAGAGAGAGACGAAGCCGCGCCGGCCATCGCTGGTGATCACTGCCGTATACGGAAGTGACGCCGGAATGTGCTTGAACGTGGAGAGATCGAAGCGGTGAATGATTTTGCCGTCGCCGGTATTCAAGAGCAGGGCTTCATCGGAATGGTTGCAGGCCACCAGCAGCCGCTCTTCGCCACCGCTCATACCAATGGCGAGGCCCGCAGGATAGGTAACGTCCCGGAATTCCGGCCGGCGAATTTTTCCACCGGGGATTTTGTCCCGAGGAGGCAAAGGCATGAATCTCTCCGGAGTAATGTGTCCGTTCTCGAAGGTGTAGACCGCGATACCGTTGCCAGTGCTGCCCTTTTGCTTGCCGAGCGGATCGGTCAGCGAAGCCATGGAAGCAAAGAGGTGTTTGCCGTCGAGCCCGAAGGCCAGGCCGAGGAAATACGTTTGCCGGGCTTTACTGCCGAGGCGATCGTCCGGAAAGTCAGTGAGTTCGTCGGTTTCCAGATTGAGGACGGAGAGAGATTGTTTCTCGCCTGAGGTGTAGGCGCCGTAGCCGCTGTGGAGCAGCACGGCACGGCGGCCATCGGGTGAGACTGTGATAGCGGTCGGAAGATTATTGGTTGGGCGGGGATTTCCGGGAACGTCCGCGAGGAGCTTGCCGTTCGGGAGCTGCGTGGTGTGTGGTGCATCCTGTGCAACCAGCGAAGACGCCAGGAAGAACAGGGACACGAAAAGGGAATTGGGCAAATAGCGAGAGTGATTGTTCATGGAAGGAGCATATGGGTTTTCGTTCAGGGACTATAAACGCGGGACTAGTCGCCCTGATAAGAATGAAAGTGGGCAGAGCAGTGTCACATTTCGCTCCCCCAGAGTCAAGGTGGTGAAAATACATGCGGATTCCCTTCGCCGGGCGGAACTGGCGGGCGAGTGCCGGGCAGCCGCGAGCAATTGGCAGAACGACATTCCATAGTGATGAACTATACTATCCGGCTTGCGGGTGTGCTTCCAGCACAAAGGGGGCAACTGTGGCAATCGAACGGCGTGAATTCCTCAAGACGACGGGGAAAGCAATAACTGTGGGAGCAGCGACGCTTGCGCTAGGCGGCGAGGTTCTAGGCGCAAACGATCGTGTCCGCGTGGCCGTCTGCGGAGTGCGAGGCCGCGGCAACGATCACCTCCACGGTTTTGCGCGCGTGCCGGGAACAGAGATTGCCGCACTGTGCGATGTGGATGAAAACGTTTTGAACCAGCGACTCGGCGACGTGGAGAAGCGGGGTTTGCCAAAGCCGAAATCCTACGTCGATGTGCGCAAGCTGCTGGAGGACAAAGATATTGACGCGATCTCTATTGCTACGCCCAATCATTGGCACTCGCTCATGGCCATCTGGGCCTGCCAGGCCGGGAAAGACGTGTATGTGGAGAAGCCGTGCTCGCATAATTGCTTTGAAGGACGGCAACTGGTGCGCGCGGTAAAGAAGTACAACCGAATTTGTCAGCACGGCAGCCAGTCGCGCTCGAACCCCGGCATGCTGGAAGCCATCCAGCATCTGAGTGACGGCACGATCGGCGACGTCTACATGGCCAGCGCGATTTGCTACAAGTGGCGGCCATCGATCGGTCACGCCTCGCCGGAACCAGTTCCCGGCGGCGTGAATTATGACCTGTGGACTGGCCCCGCACCGCTGAAGCCGTTTACACGCAATCGCTTTCACTACAACTGGCATTGGATCTGGGACACCGGCAACGGCGAAGTCGGCAACCAAACCAAGCCATCCACGAAATCGATATCGCGCGCTGGGGTCTAGGCGTTCGCTTCCCGGTCTCCGTATCCGCCATGGGTGGACACTTTATGTTCCAGGACGACCAGGAGACACCTAATACTTTGAATGCCACCTTCTGTTTCGATGGTCCGGACGGCAAGCGCAAAATGATGGAGCTCGAAGTCCGCCACTGGATCACCAATCACGAGGCGGAGATCGGCACCGGCGCTTACGGGGCCAGTGATGTGCCCCCCGCGGGGCTCACCGCCAACGCAAACAAAAAGAATGCGAACCAACAGACCTTGGGGCCAAAGGATGCAAAGACGAACACCATCGGCAACATCTTCTACGGATCAAACGGCTATCTCGCCATCGATGGATACGACGCCTACAAGACCTGGATAACCGATCAGGTCGAACCCGGGCCATCCGGCAAAGCTTCTGGCGACCACTACGCGAACTTCATCGATTGCATTCGCAGCCGTCGTGCCCAGGATATTCATTCGCCGATTGAGGAAGCCCACATCTCGACGACCCTCGTGCATCTGGCCAATGCATCGTATCGTCTTGGCCGCACGCTGCGATTCGATCCTGCGCAGGAGCAAGTCATCGACGACGAGGAAGCCAATCGCCTCCTGCGTGGCAGTTATCGCGCACCCTACATTGTGCCGGAACAGATTTGAGCTGTTGCGGCTTACTCATCTTTAGGTCCCTTCCCAACGAACCACTAAAAATCAACAGCTAATAACTCCTATTGGCCGATACGCGGCCACCCCTTCCATTCCAACCCATCGGCGCCTCGCCCGCCGCTATACTTGGAAAATGGGCACCCCTGCATCCCCGATCGAGCCCCGGCAGGTCGGCATCCTCATTCTGGACGACGACACGCAAAGCCAGGGCGCACTGAAGCAGATCCTCGATTCCGAGGGCTGGCGTGTGCGTGTCGTGCCTGATACCAAGATGTTCCTCGCCGAGCTGCGTACTGGGGAATGGTCCCTGGTCATCGCCAATGTGACCATCACCGGCACCGACAGCCCGCTGTTCGTCACCCTCCGCGAGCTCACCAACGTGTCCGCCGAGGAAGGCGGCCGTCTCCGCGCGCTGTATCTCGTTCCGGAAGCGAGCGGCGAGCAGTATGTGGGGGCGCTCGAGCGCGCTCGTCTGCCGTATGTGCTGCGCCCCTTCCACCTTCACGATTTTCTGGAAAAAGTCAGCGATCTGCTCGTGGAAATCAAGGCCATCGACTCCCCGATTCGCCAGGTGCGCTACGAGTTTGGTGAGCTGCGCAAGAAAAAGAAAAAAGCCGCCAAGTCCAACTCCATGTTCGCCTCGCGCGATTCCTTCTCCTACACCGAAGAAGAAATCACCGAGTATGAACGCGCCGAAGGCGAGGCCCTCAAGAGCAAGCGCAAGCGCCGCATCAATCTCGGCGATCCCTACGGTGAAACGTAGGTTTCCGTCATCTACACTCAGTTTTCAGTTCTTGGTTTTTAGTTCCCGGCATCGAGTCCGCCTTCCTTTACCTCCTTGGCGTCCTCTACTTCATCTCATCCAATCGCAGCACCGTCCGGTACAGCACTTCCGCGCCGTTCGCCACCTGCTCCGGCGAGGAATACTCCCCTGGCGCGTGGCTGATTCCTCCCCGGCTCGGCACGAAAATCATGCCCATGGGCGCAAAGCGAGCTACATTTTGCGCGTCATGCCCCGCGCCGCTCGGCAGGTCCATGATCGCCAGTCCCGCCTCTCGCGCGGAGGCTCGAATCGCCTCCTGAAATGCCGGTGTCGTTAAGGCCGGCGCGTGCAAATCTGCTTTTGCGCAACTGATCTGCACATTTTCCTCCCGGCCGATAACTTCGAAACGCCGCAAGACCCCCGCGTCCAAGCGCTCGATTTTCGCGGCATCCAGATCGCGCAACTCGACCGGAAAAATCACACGTCCGGGAATCACGTTGCTCGCCCCCGGTTCAATTTTCATCGAGCCCACGGTGCCCACTTGCTTCCCCGGCTCTGCGCGGACCTCTTCGCGCACTGAGAGCGCCGCGCGCGACGCGGCCGCCAACGCATCTTTCCGCCGGTTCATTGGCGTCGTCCCGGCGTGATTGGCGAAGCCCGTCGCCGTACAAGTTCGCAGACTGATTCCCACGATTCCCTGGACCACGCCAATCGGCACTTTCGCTTCGTCCAGAACAGCGCCTTGTTCGATGTGCAATTCCAAATAGCCCGCAACGCTTCCGGGGGCGATGCGCGCCGTTGCGATTTTCGTGGCGTCCCCTCCCATACGCGCAAGCCAATTGCTCAGCTTTTCTCCGTTGTCGTCCTTCCGCTCGGCAATATCCGCCGGCAGAATTCCCGCTGCCGCCGATGAACCGAACAACCCCGAGTAAAACCGCCCGCCCTCCTCGTTCGTCCAGATAACCACTTCCAAAGAATGCCGCGTCTTCACGTGCGCTTCGTTCAATGCGCGAATCACCTCGATCGCGCCCAGGCTGCCCACGTCCCCGTCAAAATTGCCGCCATGCGGCACGGAATCGATATGGGAGCCAAACAGCAGCATCGGCAGATTTTCCGTGCCGGCGCGCCGCCCAAAAATATTTCCCGCCGCATCCACGCGTACCGCAAGCCCCACCTCCCGCATCAGCCCCATGATGTAAGCACGGCCGGCAAGGTCTGCATCCGTAAATCCCACCCGGCTCACGCCGCCTTCGGGATTCTTGCCGAATTCGCCCAGCTTCTGCAGCGTGGCCCAAAGCCGCTCCGGCTGAATATGCCGGGCTGACGCCTCGGCCTCGGGTTTGCCTTGCCCGCGCCCCAGTGTCCCCATGAAGACCAGGCAAATCCCCGTCGCCAAAGCGTGCCGCGCTCGCGTTCGCATCGTTTGCCCTCCGCCGGGCGGAGTCTCCCACACGCGCAGAATTCCTGCAAGAAATCCCCAGCCCTCCGTTCTAACCCTGAGTGGTTCTTCACTTCTTCGCTTTGGAGGCTGTATGCAACGTTCCTTCTTCGGTGTCCTGGTTAGCTCGCTCGCCGTAATCGCCACCCTCGGAGGCCTGTCCTTTATCTCCGCCGCTCCGAGCTCCCACAAAGCTCCTCCGCCGCCCGAAGGCGACTGGCGCATCCTCGATCCCGTCACCTACGAAAACATTTCGCTCTTCCCCGTCGTGGGGGGCTCGCAGGACACCAGCTCCTTCCTCACCCTGGAAGAAGGCCTCGCCAGCGGCGAGGTCCTTGTCACCGAACGCGGCGCAGCGCGCCTGATCCGCGATCGCGGCCAGGTTCGCCCCGTACCGCAGTACGACACCGGCGCTTCCGTCAATCAGCTGGTGCTCATCAACCGCAGCAAGCGCCCGCTCCTGCTGCTCGCCGGCGAGCTGGTCAGCGGCGGCAAGCAGGACCGCATCATCGGCAAGGACCGCATCGTGCCCATGGGCGCCGAGCCGCTTCCGCTCGACGTCTTCTGCGTCGAGCACGGCCGCTGGACCGGCAGCAGTTCGCAATTCGTCGCCTCCCGCACCATCGTCCACCCCAGCGTGCGCGAGCAAGCCGCGGTGAAGCAAAGCCAGACCGAAGTGTGGGACGCCGTGCGCGCGGGCACCACGGATCGCACCGCCGCTGCCGAAGGCGCGCCAGCCGCTGCTCTTAGCCAGCAGCTCATCGCCGGCGCCATCGCGTCGGAAGCGCAGACGCAGTCGTATCGCAGGATTTACGAGTCCAGTCGCATCGGCGTGTCCGTCGATACGCTGGTCGAGGAGTTGCAGAAGCGCTTCGCGCGCGCCACCGCTGGTCTCAAGGGCGAGCGCGTGGTCGGCGTGGTCGTCGCCTATGGCGGCGAAGTCGCCTGGAGCGACATCTTCGCCTCCAGCGATCTGTTCCGCCATTACTGGAACAAGCTGCTGCGCAGCTATGCCGTGGAAGCGTTGGCGCGTCCCGGGCTGCGCGAAGCGGCTTCCGTCGATGATGCTCGCGAATTTCTGCGGCGTCCGAACGGCCGCGAAGTCCAGGAAACCGAAGCCGGCGTGTACCGCTGGCGCGAAATCACCGAAGGCAAGCTCGCGCTGATCGAGCTCGACGCGCTGCAGCCCAAGCCCATGACCCTGCATCGCCTCCTGCTCCACCGCACCTCCTGAGGTGCGGCGCGTCGTGCGGGCACGGTATACCGTGCCCCTACAGTTTGCGCACTTGGCTCTTGTCCTCTGTGCTGGCCAGCATTTCTGCGGCGGTCAGGCCCGACACCGGATGGCGCGATTGCGGGGCGATTTCTGCGAGCGGCGTTAGCACGAAGCGGCGCAGGTGCATGCGCGGATGCGGCACCTGCAATTCCGGCGTGTCGATCGTCTCGGCGCCGTACAGCAAAATATCCACATCGATCACCCTGGGACCTTTGGGCACCAGCTTCTTGCTGCCCAGGCGCGCTTCGATGGCGCGCAGTGCCTCCAGCAATCCCAATGGAGGCAGATTCGTTTGCGCCTCGACCACACAATTCAGGAACCACGGCTGCTCCCGCAAATCGACCGGCTCGGTTTCGTAAATCGACGAAACCCTCACCACCTCTACTCCCGCATCGGCCAGCGCTGCTATCGCATCCTTCAGATTTTTGGCGCGATCGCCCACGTTCGATCCCAGCGACAGATACACGGTCTGGCTCACACGATGCGCCGGGGGAGAAGTGGATTGAGGTGCATGGTCAGGTCGTACACGGACGCGCCGCAGGCTTCGGAGACGTCTTCGGGGCGTGAACCTTGCTGCCCGTCGAAGAAGGTCGCAACGTCGCCGATTTTGACGCGCTCTTCT
>WNEY01004226.1_pt1 | contig 10902 bp, 5 predicted proteins | sample 5400531 | NCBI WGS metagenome assembly WNEY01 (sample SAMN13153338, study PRJNA577476) | soil metagenome | isolation source: 200 cm saprolite under Douglas fir tree site 1 | place: USA:California | collected 2015-04-18
GGAGCGCGAGTCCGCGGTGGGGACGTTGGCGGCTGTAGTGCTGGATGTAGATGCGCGGGACGTGTTCGAGGTGGCGGCGGCCGACGATCAGGAGCCAGTCCAGAGATTCCGTTCTGACGGTGCGGACGAATCGCTCTGCGTATGCGTTCGCCTGCGGCGCTCGCACCGGCGTGTGGATCACCCTGATCCCTTCGCTGCGGAACCCTCGTCGAAACAAGCGGTGAATTTGCTGTCGCGATCGTGGATCAGGAAGCGCATCCGTTCGAAGAGGCCGGTGAAGCTGAGGTTGCGCGCCTGTTGAACGACCCAGGCTCCTGTCGGGTTCGTCGTGCAGCCGGCGAAGTGGACGCGCCGGCTTTCGAGTTCGATGAAGAAGAGCACGTAGAGGCGGTGCAGCATGACTGTTTCAACGGTGCAGAAGTCGCAGGCGAGCATGCTCGCGTCCTGCTGGCGCAGGAACACTGGCCAGCTCACCGCTCCGCGCCGCGGGGCGGGCTCGAGCCCAGCTGAGGCAAGCAGGCGCTTGACCGTGCTTCGTGAGAGGCGGTAGTCAAGCTTGATCAGCTCGCCCGCGATCCGCTGGTAGCCCCAACGTGGGTTCTCGCGCGCGAGCCGGAGCACCAGTTCGCGCAGCGCGCTGCCGGTCGGCGGACGGCCCGGCTTGCGCTGCGGATACGTCCATTTTCGGCGTACCAGCTCCCGATGCCAGCGCAGCAACGTCGCCGGCGTCACCACGAGCCATGCCGGCGCGGGTGCGGAAGCAGACGAGCAAGCGCAGCGATCAAGGCACGATCGGCGGGCCGCAGCTTCGGACGCTGATGCTGGCGAGCCAAGACCGAGAGCTGGTGGCGCAGCAGCACGACTTCGACGTCGTTGGCGAACTCGGCCCGTCGACCTCGAACGAGCAGCCTCAGAACAGCAGAGAAGGCAAGGTAAGCGAAGGAGAGGAGCATCGGCCGATACTCCCAGGCCGAGCGAGTGCGCTCACGGCTGGCGGTTCTTGCGCCGTTTAGCGATTACTGGTATCCGCGCGCGCGTGAATCAGTGAGACGTACCCAACGAGCCAAGCCGCGACACGAACAGGCTTAGGGGAGGCGAACCGCCCCGAATCTGCCGCGACACTCACAACGCTGCCGCACCTATTCGAACCCGGAATCAGGGTTTTGACACCCTTTACGCACTGTTTTCGCGCGAACCGACCGCTGCTTGGCTCAACCATCCAGGTTGGCACCGAGCCCGCGCGGCGCCTTGTCATCGGCCGCGCCAGCTCTGGAGTTGCCGGCAAACGGATGTGGCCACCTAATCGACCGCAGCTCCGGCCGCCGCGTAGGCGTCCTCGTGATCGCGGACGAACTGCTCGAAGCTGAGCGGTTCGCGCCCCAAGAGCTGGCGCACCGCCGGCGAGATATCGTGCGTGGCGCCGCCGTCGCGGTAGCGCGCCATGATCTCCGCGAAGCCGCTCGCGAGCTCGTCGGGAAGCCCTGCATCGAGCATCGATTGGCGCGCATCCTCGAGAGTCACTTCTTTCCAGCTGACCGAACGCCCGAGGACGCGCGAATAGACCGCGGCCACCTCCTCGTAAGAGAGGCTCTCGGGGCCGGTGAGCAGGTACTCCCTGCCCTCGTGCCCGCTGGTCGTTAGCACGTGAGCCGCCACGGCTGCGACATCGCGGGCGTCGATCATCGACACCTGAGTGACGTCCGGCGCGTAGAAGACGCCGTCGCGGGCGACCGAGGCAGCCTGCCCGAGCTCGTTCTGCATGAACCAGTTTGGGCGCAGGTGCGTCCAGGCCATACCTGACGCCTCGATCTCTTCCTCGATCCGCCGATGTGCCAGGACGATCGAAGCGTCGGTGCGCTCGTCGGCGCAGACCGACGACTGCTTGACGACGTACTGGAGTCCCCTCTCCTTCGCAACCGAAAGGACGCGCAGTTGCTGCTCGACCATCACCTCGACCCCAGGAGGGGAGAGCAGGAAGAGGCGCTCGACGCCGTCGAGTGCCTCACGGAGCAAAACCTCATCCTCGAACGAGCCGACGAACGCCTCGACGCCGAGGCGCTGGACCTGACGACTCTTCTCAGCCTCGTGAACGAGGGCCCGCGCCGGCACACCCGACCTGGCCAGCTCACGAACGAGATTGCTCCCCACGTTCCCCGTCGAGCCGGTGACTAGGATCACTCCCGTCCTCACCTCCTCAGCCCGCTGAAAGCGGAGCCACCTGGCTTCGGTGCTGGGCGGCCGCCCGAAGAACGCATCGTAGCGCGGAAACAGCGGTCTCGGCCGACGCGACCTAGAGGCAAAACGCAAAGGTGCTGGAAGCAGACATCGCTGCCCTGCTGGGCCCAGAACACGGCGTACGACTCCTCGAGCTGCTCGCAGCCTAAACTGGACTGTCTCCGAGTTCTCCCGACAGTTGGGAGATCGATAGGGCTTTGATCGTGACAGCGCCCCGGCCTCGGCCGGGGCGCTGTCCGACTTGCGACTCAGTCTCGCTCCTTCACCGCCAAGTGAAAGGAGTTGAGTCGCGTGTCGCATGATGACGTGCTCTTCGGCTACCGGCTGCAGCTGTTCGATCTCGCCGGCCGCACCTCGGTCAGCCACGCCTGCCGCACCTTCGGCGTGCATCGCTCGACCTATTACGCCTGGAAGCGGCAGGTCGACCGGCACGGGTTGGAGATGCTGCGTCCGCGCGAGCGGCGGCGGCCGCGGATGCCCAACCAGTTGCCCGCGATCGTGGAGGAGCGGATCGTCGCCTTCGCGCTCGCCCAGCCCGGCCTGGGTCCGCGGCGGATCGCCTCCGAGCTGGCGCGGCCGCGCTGGGGCGGCATCGTCGTCTCCGCCAACGGCGTCTGGCGCTGCCTGCGCCGACACGGGCTCAACACGCGCGCAAAACGACTCTCGCTTGTTGCCGGCTACCGCGCCCCCTACGAGCCGCCGCGCGAGCCACGGCCGGAGCCGCACATCGAGGTCGACCATCCGGGCGAGCTGGTCGGGATCGACTGCTTCTACGTCGACCGGCTACGCGGCACCACCGGCGCGATCTGGCAGCTGACCGCGATCGACTGCTACTCCTCCTTCGCCTGGGCGGAGCTCGTCGTCTGCAAGCAAGGCAACCCGACCGCGGCACAGACCTCGACGCTCGCCCGCCGCGTCGCCCGAGAGCTCAAGGCCGCCGGCTGGCAGCTCGAGCGCATCCTCGCCGACAACGGCAACGAGTACCGCGGCCAGCGCTTCCACCAGACGGTCGAACGACTCGGCGCCCGCCTCACCCACATCCACGCCGGCCGCCCGCAGACCAACGGCCACGTCGAAGCCCTGCACAAAACGATCCTCGACGAGTGCTGGCGGCCCGCCTTCGCCCGTCACCTCTACCCACGCTACAGCGCGCTCAGCCGCGAGCTCGACCGCTACCTCAGCTACTACAACACCGACCGCGTCCACCACGGCCGCCTCACCAACGGCCGCATCCCCGCAGACATCGTCGACGGTGCCAACAAGATGAAGGTCACCAGATGAGCCGCACCTGTCGGCACATCTCGGAGTCCGTCCAGCCTAAACCGCCAGTAGCCTGCGAACGGTGCGGAGGGCTTCGTCGGCGGTGCACGTCCCGGCCCGGGATGCATCCATCTGCGGATCACGCCGACGAGATTCAGCCAGCGGGCACGGGCGCACTCAACGATCCGCAGCTGATCCTGTCGGTTTCGCCGTCTCGGCATGCCGAAGGTAGGTGAACAGAGAGATCGAGTAGCAGGCGAGCCGGTGCTCGAGCATGTACTCGCCGACGGTCACGTGCTCTAGCGAGGCGTGGCAAGGATGGCAAGGTTCGGCGTTCGCTTCTGACGAGACATGTGACATCGCATCGACGGCACGTCCGCGACGCTCGACCTGACGGTGCCGTAACGCGCGCCGGCGCAAGGCTCAGAATCCGAGCGGCGCTGGATCACGTGGGTTGCGCACCGCCAAGTTCCGCCCGCCAAATCGGGTTCGAACATCGCATCGCGTGTTGCCAGAACTGGCGCGAATGTTGTACCCATTTTGTACCCATCTGAGCTGGTCCCACATGACCTGCGGTGATCCGAGATGCCTTAGGTGAGCCAAGCTCACCTCAGATGACCTGAATCGGCCGGGCTCATAACCCGGAGGTCGCAGGTTCAAATCCTGCCCCCGCTACTGAAAGGCCCCGGAAACGGGGCCTTTTTCGCCAAACCGCGCACCCTCGGGCCACTTCGGTTCCTCAAAAGCGCCATATTGATGTTCGCTTTCGGCCCGAACCCTACGAGCGAGCGGCGACGGCCTCTGCGAGCAGCTCGTCGGTCTCGGTGACTAAGGGCTGGGTGCCGAGACGGACGAAGAGTTCACGCGCGGCGGCGAGTGCGCCGTTCGCGTCTGCCCGCCCTAGCGCGACCCTGCACCGACCGAGGCCGAGCAGCGCCAGAGCCTGCTCAAGCACGAAGCCGTAGTCACTCCAGCGCTGCACGGCTTCCGAGTAGCGCTCGCCGGCCTGCTCGAAGTGACCCTCTGCTTCCGCAAGGACGGCCTGTGCGGTGAGGAGAGCGCATCGGTGTCGGGCCAGTCCGACCGAAATCCCGTCGAGCAGAGTCTTCGCCATAGGCATCCGGCCCTCCGCCGAGCAGATGCGGACGGCGTCGGTCACGTGATTCGCCCTGTATGAAGGATGCTCCTCGGTGGCCTCGCCGAACTCCTCCACGAGGGCCAGCGCCGCCGACGAACGCCCGCGAGCGTGCTCCGTCAATGCGGCGATGGAAAGGGCTGGAGCGAGGATCTGCGGGTCACCGATCGTACGCGCGCGCGGCAGGAACTCCTGGGCGAGCGAATAGGCGTCGTCGACTGCCCCCCGCCGGACGAGCACCTGCGCTTTGTAGGAGAGCGCCATGACTCCGAAGTAGCTCGCACCGTGCACCCGCTCCCACGAGATCAGCTCCTCGGCGGTCTGGAGGAGCTCCTCCCAGTCCCCGAGATCGAAGAGCAACCACAGTGTCTCGCCCTTGCTCCACATCATCGGGCCCGTGATCCCACGACCCTCGCCAAAGGCGATTCCGGCTCGATAGAGCTCGAGTCCCTGCGCTGGCCCTTCGCTCAGCCACAGGTGCTCGCCGAGGTTGATGTGAGCGCGGACGGTCTCCTGGCCGAGGCCGAGCTCGAGGCTCGTGCGCAAGGCCTGACTGAGATCGTCGAGGCCGCCGATGTCGCCGAGCAGGCAGCGAGAGCACCCGCGGAACTGAAGGGCCATGACGGCCACGTCCTTCAGGCGCAACCGCCCGGCGAGAGTCAAGGCCTTCGCTGACCAGTCGACGCACTCTTCGAATCGACCCGCCAGCATGTGCTCCCTCGCCGTCTGCGCGTAGGCGGAGGCGAGCTCACGTCCCGGCGGCTCGTGTTCGAGCAACTCGACGACCTCGGCGAGAAGCGCCCGCCCGCGCCGGGTTTCACCGCGAAAGCCATGCACCAACGAGAGGCTGACCATCGCCGCGCCTACTCCCAGGGGGTTCCCTTGCTCGCGCAGCTCGGCAATCGCTTCCTCGTACCCCTCCTCGGCCTCGGCGAACCGCCCGCCGATCCAGGCGGCCTCGGCTGCCTTAGTCAGTACTGCCGCCCGTTGCGGCTGCCTGGGAGGAAGGAGCTCAAGCGCCCGCCGGTAGTAGGACTCGGCCCTGCCGACGTCGAGCGCGAACGCCCGATCGCCCGCCATGACGAGGAAGCGACGGGTGGAGAGCTCGAGCTCCCCCTCGTCCTCGGCGGCGCCAGCCGCGCGTGTGAGGTCGAGCGCTTGTCCGTAGTGGTGCGCAAGGATCTCCGCGTGGTCAGCGACACGGTCCTCAGCGATGTGCTCGATCCACTGCGCCGCCGATTTGTGCCTTCTCGCTCGAGCCGCTCGCGGGATCTGATGGTAGGCGACATCCCGTATCAAGAAGTGCCAGAAGGAGAACTCGTCCTGGCCTTCGACGGATGACGTCCGGGCCGGTCGCACGAGCTCCTTCCTGACCAGCTCGTGCAGCCCTTCCTGAACCGCATCCTCGTCGAGACCTCCGACCGAGGCGACTGCGCCCGCCCAGAACACCTTGCCGACGACTGCGGCGTCGTGGAGAAGCTCCTTCCGATTGGTCGTGAGAGTGTCGAGGCGCGCGGCGATCAGCGCGTGAACCGACTCGGGGACGGGAATCTCCGGGTCCGAGGCGATCTCGAGGATACGGCCACGACGTACCAGGATTCCGCGGTCTGAGAGCATCTGCACGAACTCCTCCGCGTAGAGCGGGTTGCCGCCCGAGCGCTCGAGCAGCACGGCTTGGGTGTCCGCGGGGAGCACTGCCTGCGAGAGCAGTGCCGAGAGCAGCCGCGCCGTCTCTTCGCCCGTGAGCGGAGAAAGGGCGATCGTGGTCGAGTTTCGTTTGCCGCCACCCCACTCAGGCTGACGCTCGTACAGCTCGGGCCTCGCCGCGCACACGAGGAGGAGCGGCACCCCGCTCGACCAGTCGACGAGATGCTCCAGGAACTCGAGCAATGCGCCGTCGGCCCAGTGCACGTCCTCGAACACGAGCACGAGCGGTCCCTCCGCGGCGATCGCTTCGAGAAAGCGCCGCCAGGAGGTGAAGGACTCGGCACGCTCGGCCGTTCCGGCTGCCTCGGCGACCTGGGCCCCGACGAGCGGAGCGAGCCTCGCCTTGAACCAGTCCCGCTCCGACGGCTCCGTGATGACGCGCTTGACGGCCGTCTGCAACTTGGCCGCAGCCTGCTCCGGACTGTCGGACTCGAGGATGCCTGTTTGGTCCTTGACGATCTCGCCAAGTGCCCAGAAGGTGATGCCCTCGCCGTAGGGGAGGCAGCGTCCCTGCCGCCAGACGGCCGGTTCCGCCTGCTCCTCGAGGAAGGCGCGGAACTCGGAGAGCAGGCGCGTCTTGCCGATTCCAGGCTCGCCCGTGACCGTGACCAACTGCACGCCGGACTCTCGGACGGTCCGTGCGTATGTTTGCCGTAGCAGCGCGAGCTCGTCCTCGCGGCCGACGAAGGGCGTCGGCGCCGGATGCGCCTCTGCTTCCGACGCGCTGCGGACGGCTGTCACCTGCCAGATGTGGAGGGGCTCCGCTTTACCTTTGACCGAGACCGGCTCCAGCTGCTCGTAACCGATGACGTCCTTCGTCGTGCGGTATGTGATCTCGCCGACGACCACCCTGCCGACCGGGGCGACCTGCTGCAGGCGGGAGGCAGTGTTGACGACGTCGCCGGTTACGATTCCCTCGCCCGTCTCCGGGCGAGCGGCCAGGGAGACTACCGCCTCGCCCGTGTTGACCGCCGCCCGCACAGCGAGCTCGAGGCGGGGCTCCGCCTGATTCATCTCTTCAATCGCTCCAAGGATGCTGAGGGCACTCCGGACGGCGCGCTCGGCGTCGTCCTCATGGGCAACGGGCGCTCCGAATGCGGCCATCACCGCGTCACCGACGAACTTCTCGACCGTGCCTCCGAAGCGCTCGATCTCCTGCTTTACTCGCGCGTGGTAGGGGCGCAGTGTCGCCCTGACGTCCTCGGGGTCGGCCTGATCGGAGCGATCGGTGAACCCCACGAGGTCGACGAAGAGAACGGAGACAACCTTCCGCTCCTCGCTCGGTTGTCGGGCCTCCGCGAGGGGAGTGCCGCACGCGAGGCAGAACCTGGCCCGCTTCGGATTTTGCTCGCCGCACTTCGGGCAGGCGATCACGACAGTCGGGAGTCTAGACCTGACGGGCTGGCCGCTCTGTCAACGGAAGCTCGCTCTCAGGCTCTTTGAGGTGCGCCCCGCTGATTTTCACCGCAGCCACCGAATTGGTTGTCGGTCGAGTCGGGCTGGCTTCCTCGGATAGGCAGTCCCAAGGTGTCTCAGAGAGCCTCGGATGCGCCCCCGTCTCGACTCGAGGCTGCAAGCGTTCTGCAAGCACAAGGCTTCCGCGGCGATGTCACCGTGTTCCGCCTAAATGCACCGCCGCGGCAGAAAACTGCATCGGACCCGGCATTTCGGCGGAATACGGCGGAACGCGTGTACATGCGAGGCGCTCATAACCCGGAGGTCGCAGGTTCAAATCCTGCCCCCGCTACTGGAAAGGCCCTGGTAACAGGGCCTTTCTGCTTCGAGCGCTCGGTCGCCGGCCGAAAACTTTTGCCCAACTTTTGCCCGGCAGGTTTCCGCTGAAGCTAGGCCCAGGGGGATTGTGGCCTGACTACTCGGTCGCTGCGGCGCGGGGGTCCGGCGACAGCACCCTCGCGCATGCCAAGGTTCAGTGCTACGAGTGGCGCTCGCTGGTCCCGCGGGTCGAAAGGTCATGCCGCTGTAATCCGGTACTTTCCCAAGATAATCCAGCCGTAGGGAAATGTCCCTAGCGAGCGTGAATGCGCAACGTCGCAAGCATCCGGTCGACCGCGTCAATCGCCGCTGACCGAGCATGTTTGCTGCCAAACTCCACCCAGAGATCAAATGAGCGCCCCGAAGTCGAGAACTCCATCCGTGCGAACGCGCGCGTGAGTGGCATTCCCTCGACGGGGGTGCCGAAGTCTGATCGTTGCAGCCGCAGTGGCAGTGCTCTACGCGGGAAGTGGCTGACGCTGGGGCGATACTCCAACATCACGATCAGAACATCGGCCGGGCGCATTCGCCGAACTGCGCGCTGGGCACCGTCGTCACCGTCGACCGGCGGCAGCCGGACGCTCCCGGCATGCAGAATCGGAAGGCCACCAACACGCTGGTAGACGACACCTGTCCACCGCGCGGGCAGTCGCGCCGAGATTCCGTGGCCGCTCACGAACGCGGACCCGACGGTGGTTCCTGCGGCCGCGAAGGTGGTGCCAGCAAAGAGGCTCGCGGCCACTATGACGCCTATGAGACGCAAAGACATCTTCTAGCTCAGTACGAACCCTATTGCCGAATGAGTCCAGAAGGTGAGCTCGAGGGACGTCTACGACTGGACAGCAAGCATTACCGCCTCGCCAAGAGACGCTGGTCGCGGTCGAGCAAAAGCGCATCAGCCCCGTGTCGCGTTTTGGCGGAGGCGCGTCCTCCGTAGCCCAGAACGGTGGGTTGACGTTGGCTCGCTCCGATGGAAGAGTCGCGGGGGTCACCAACGGGAGGGAAGAAGGATGGCTTACTCGATTAGGTGTGCCGATGCGGGGATGGACTGCCCCGGCTCGTTCACGACGGAGACGAAGGAAGAGCTCATGAAGCACGTCGAGTTGCACGCGGACGAGGCCCATCCGGACATCGACCTTCAGCCTGAGCAGATCGAGGCGCTCGTTCAGAGCTCAGCCTAAGCAGCGCGCCGAGCGCGCGACGACCCAACTCATCCGAAACAAGTCCTCTAAGTGTCTGCTCACCAGCCGGTGGCGCCTACCGCTGAAGCGGTGTCGCGAGTCCGCCAAAACGTGACAGCAACGCACCGGACACGAGTCGGAGCTTACGACCGCTTTATCGAAGAACACCACCGCTTGAGTAGGACTAAGAACTCGTTTCAAAATGCGCTCCTTCAGAGCTTTGCACTTCGAGGTCGATCGACTGCTGGTTGTCGCGACCGGCGCGAGCGCCGGCGTGTGGAGGTGGTCCGGTGAGCGACGGAACACCGGCGTCGCGCTCACGATCCTGACGGACATCGGAGCGCGTCTCAGACCGGTGGAGCGGCGGCGGGTTCCCGGCCTGTCCTAACACCGGGCCGCGGCAGTTTCTGTAAGCCTCCGGCGATCGGTCGGCGTTCTAGGAGGCAGGGTGGTTCTTGCGATCGACCAGGGCACCAGTGGCACGACGTGCCTCGTCGTCGACGGCGAGTTACGGCCGCGCGGGCGCGGCTTTCGCCCGGTGCGCCAGTACTACCCGCGGCCCGGTTGGGTGGAGCACGATCCCGAGGACATCTGGCAGAGCGTTGTCGCGGCGACGGAGCAGGCGCTCGTCGACGCAAGTGTTCGCGCCGGCGATGTGCAGGCGATCGGGATCACGAACCAGCGCGAGACGACGTTGCTGTGGGACCGCCGATCGGGCGAGCCCGTGCAGCGTGCGATCGTCTGGCAGGACCGTCGTACGGCGGAGCGGTGTCGCGAGCTGCCGAAGGACCTCATCCGGGCGCGCACCGGGCTCGTTCCCGATCCGTACTTCTCGGCGACGAAGCTCGAATGGCTGCTTCGCGACCGCAGCCCGGACGGGCTCGCGTTCGGCACCGTCGACTCCTGGCTCGTCTGGAAGCTTACGGGCGGCCGCGTCCACGCGACCGACGTGACCAACGCGTCGCGGACGATGCTCATTCGCCTCGACACGCTCGACTGGGACGACGAGCTGCTCGAGCTCTTCGGTGTCGAGCGATCGCTGCTGCCGGAGATCCGCCGGTCGAGCGAGGTCGTTGGCAACGGCAAGCTTTCCGGCGCGAGCGCCCCGATCGCGGGGATCGCCGGCGACCAGCAGGCGTCCCTCTTCGGCCACGGCTGCGTCCACGCCGGTCAGGCGAAGACGACGTACGGCACCGGCAACTTCGTGCTCGTCCACACGGGAACGTCTCCGCCCGTTCCGCCGCACGGGATCATCGCCACCGCGGCCGCTGGCGACCACGAGTACGCGCTCGAAGGGTCCGTCTTCGTCACCGGCGCGGCGATCCAATGGCTGCACGACGGCCTCGGTCTGCTCGCCAACGCAGGCGAGAGCGAGACGCTCGCGCGCGCGGTCGATGACAACGGCGGCGTCTACTTCGTGCCGGCGCTGGCCGGCCTCGGCTCGCCGCACTGGCGCCCCGACGCGCGTGGCGTCGTCACCGGCCTGACCAGCGGCACGCGCCGCGAGCACCTTGCCCGCGCGGCTCTGGAGTCAATCGCGTACCAGACGCGCGACGTGATCGACGCGATGAACATCGAGCTCGACGTGCTCCACGCCGACGGCGGCGCGAC
>WNEY01004227.1_pt1 | contig 10900 bp, 12 predicted proteins | sample 5400531 | NCBI WGS metagenome assembly WNEY01 (sample SAMN13153338, study PRJNA577476) | soil metagenome | isolation source: 200 cm saprolite under Douglas fir tree site 1 | place: USA:California | collected 2015-04-18
GGGGTCGCCTCCTCCCTCGGGCGTCGTCTGGCTCGTAACTTGGAACGGCACTAGCGGCCCATCTGCGTCGTTGGCTCGGTCGCTCCTCACTGACGACCGCGCGGGACCTGCTGCATCTCCAGGGCGCGCTCGAGCCCGGCCCTGGAGGCGCTGTCATCGGGGTTCAGCCTGAGCGCCTCGCGATAGGCCGCGACGGCTTCGGCGAACTGACCGATCCTGAACAGCGCGCGCCCCAGCCGCGCGTGGGCCTCGGCGAGGTCCGGCTTGACCGCGAGCGCCCCATGGTAGGCCGCCGTCGCCTCCGCATACTTGCCCTGCTTTTCGAGGACGTCCCACAGGAGGAAATGACTCCGCGGGTCATCCGGGTTTCGCCGGATCGCGTCCCGGAACGCCGCCTCCGCGTCGGCGTACCGGCTCTGAGAAAAGAGCGCGCTGCCGAGCCCTCGATGGGCGGCCGCGCTGTCCGGGTAGAGGCGGATCGCGTCTCGGAACGCCGCCTCCGCGTCGGCGTACCGGCCCTGCTCGTTGAACAGCTCGCCCAGGTCGGTGTGGGCCGTCACGTAGTCCGGGCGCAGCCGGATCGCCTCGCGGAACGCCGCCGCGGCGGGGGCGTAGTCCCGCAGGAAGAAATGCGTGACCCCGAGGCCGCGGTGAAGGCGCGGGTTGAGGGGATCGAGCAGGATGGCGGCGTGGTAGGCCGCCTCCGCCTCGAGATGCCGGCCCTGCCGGCCGAGGCCTAGCGCCAGGTTCGCATGCGCCACGACGTTGGCGGGATCGAGGTGAATCGCCTCGCGCAGGTGCTGCTCGGCCTCCACGTGCTTGCCCTGGCGGCCGAGCGCGATTCCCAGCTCGAGGTGCGTCTCGGCGCGGTGGGGCGCCAGGCGCACGGCTTCACGGAACGCCGGCGCCGCCTGCGCGAAGCGCCCGTCGGCGCTGAGTGCGCGTCCCAGCTCGAAGTGCAGGTCCGCGTCTGTCGGCCTGAGGCGGGCTGCGTCGCCATAGGCGAGAGCCTCCTCGGACCAGAGACCCCGCCGCCGGCACGAGAGCGCGAGGCTCAGGTACGACCCGACGTCGTCGGGCTCGAGCCGGGTCGCCTCGCGGAACGCGGTCGCCGCCGCGCCGGCCTTTCCCTGGCGGTCGAGCGCGACGCCCAGGTTGTGGCGCAAGGCGGCGCTGCCGGGGTCGAGTCGAATCGCCTCATGGAGCGCCGCGGCGGCCTCGGCAAGCCTGCCGCGCTCGAAGAGCGCGTGGCCGAGGTCCGCGGGGCTTGAGCGCGGGGCAGGCCTGAGCTGCGCCGCCTCCCGGAAGACGGCCTCCGCTTCCCAACGGGCCTCTCTCGGCATCTTGCGTGCCACGGCTAGCAGGCCGCTCCCAAAGGCCCAAGAGTTCTTTTTGAGCCGCCTGCCGGGTTCTTCAGCATCCTGCTACAGCCCGGTGATCTTGATCCCCGCGTTCTTCCGCTTGTAGCGCCGGTTGATGGTCGCGAGCAGAGCGGTGATGCCCTCGATCGCGCCCGCGTTCGACAGCGGCCCCGCGTCGATCGACCGGAGCCCCAGGCTCGCGCCAAGCTCGACGACCGCCAGTTTCGACTCGGCGTCGTCGCCGCAGAAGAGCAGGTCGCAGTCGATCTCGCTCTCGGGTTCTGCCAGCTCGTGCGCGGCGAGGTGGTGAAACGCGGCGATCACCCGCGCCTCGTCGCCGAGCAACACCTGCGCCTCTTCGGCGGCCGAGCCGGCCGGGGGCGGAGTGAAGAGCCGCGGCCCGCCGAACGTAAGGGGAACGACCGTACTCACGACGATCTTGCCGCGGCACGCAGGCCGGAGCGCGGGCAGTGTTTCCGCCAGGCCCGTCCACGGCACGGCGAGCACGATGATGCCGCCCAGCTCCGCCGCCTCGCGATTGGTCTCGCCGACGATCGGGATCTTCCCGGTGCGCTCGCGCAGCTCCGCCGCCTTCGCCTTGGCGCGCTCCGGATCGCGCGAGCCGATGATGATGTCGTGCCCGGCCAGCGCCCAGCGGATGCCGAGCCCCGCGCCTTCCCTGCCCGTGCCTCCGATGATGGCGATCTTCATGGACCTATCTGAATAAATCGCGCGACGGGTCGCGCAGCAAGGGTTTGGAGCCTTCGTCTCCCGCCGGCAGCCCGAGCCCGCGGATGATCACGGCGGGGACGCGGTCGAGCTTCCCCATCACCAGCTCCGCCGCGCCCGCCAGCTCGTCGGCGACCGCGAGGATCGTCGCCTGCAGGGTATGCCCGGCCGGGTCGTGCTCACCGAGGTAGCTTCTGAGGGGCGCGACGCCGGCCACGCCGATCGCGATGTTGGTCAGGCCCTCGCGCCAGGGACGGCCGAACGTGTCCGCGATGATGACGCCGACGTCGGCGCCGGTGAGCGTGCGGACGCGGTCGCGGAGCTGTCGCGCCGAACGGTCGGAGTCCGCTGGTAGCAGCGCCACCGTGCCCAGGTCGACGTTCGATTGGTCCACGCCGGCGTTCGCGCAGATCCAGCCGTGATGCGTCTCGACGATCAGGACGCCCTTGTCCATGCGCACGACCCGGCGCGACTCCCGGAGAATGACCTCGACCAGTCGCGCGTCACGACCCAGCGCGGTCGCCATCGCGGTCGCGACCGGGGAGGGCGTGACGTCGGCGAGCCTGACGAGGCGGCCTTCGGCCTTCGAGACGATCTTCTGTCCGACGACGAGCAGATCGTCCGCGCGGATCGCGGTGGACTGCGCCTCGGCCGCGGCGAGGATCAGATCCGCGACCCCGTCGCCTGGGCGCACTTCGGGAATGCCTTCCACGCCGATCACTTCATAGCGCGGTGGCACGGCTCAGCCCCGCGGGGTCAGTCGGTCGCGCATACGCCATCGGGCGAGCAGCCGGCGGCTGCGTGTTGGGGACCCGGCGTCGAGCAACGCGCGCAGATCGTCGGGCGTGTCGATGTCGAGGCCGAGCCCGGCTAGGCGCACCACCGTCGGCGTGATATCGCGGTCGCGCGCGGCGGTGAGGTGGTTGGCAAACGACGGCTCGCCGAACTTGAGCGTCATCGCGTCCGGCAGCCGTAGCAGCGCGCCGTTCGTCCCGTAGCCGGAGACCGACGGCACGAACACGGCGGCGCGCTCACTGCTCGCTGCCTCGAGCATCGCGTGCAGCTCGGCGGCCGTCACGCCCGGCACGTCGCCGGGCACCGTCAAGAAGAGACCGGCACCGCGTTCGACGGCGGCGGCCTGGGCGAGGGCGACGGCCTCGGAGTGCCCGCGCTTTCCTTCCTCGTGGAGCAGCGTGACGGGAAACCGCCCAGCGAGCGCGCCGACCTCGGGGTCGCGCGTCACGACGTAGACCGTCCGGAGTCGCGCGGCGCACACTTCCTCCAAGACGTCTTCGAGCATCGCGCGCGCGAGGGCCGCGCGCTCGGCCGGCGTTAGGATGGCGGCGAGCCGCTGCTTCGCGCTGGCGAAGTCCTTGACCGGGACCGCAGCGACAGCAGTCATAGTCCTCGGCGGGGGCGGAGCCCCCCTCCAAGGAAGATAATGCCAGGGTCTCCAGCACGAGGCGCGCGAGCGCGGTCTCGCTCGCGTGGTCGGTCATGATCGTGTCGGTGACGACCGGCTCCGCGCCAAGCTCGAGCACCGCGTGAGTCTGCTTGATGTCGCGCCGGTCGATCACGAGCAGGTCGAGCCACGGAGTGTAGGTGCGCGCGACGCCGACCGGGCTCACGGGCAGCCCGCAGGCGCTCATCAGCTCGCCGGCCGGACCGCTGACGGCAGCGCTGCCGACGATCGGGCTGATCGCGAGGACGATCGCGTTCGTCTCCATGAGCGCGGCCCGGATGCCCGGAACCGAGAGGATCGGCCCGATCGAGGTGATCGGGTTCGAGGGGCAGACGATGACCGCATTGGCGGTGCGGATCGCGTCGAGGACCCCGGGCGCGGGGACCGCCTTCTCGGCGCCCGCGTACTCGATGCCGATCGTACGGGCACGCGCCTTCTCCCGAACGAAGTAGTTCTGGAAGCTCATCCAGCCGTCGGGCGTCTGGATGCGGGTCTTCACGGCGTCGTCGCTCATCGGCAGAAGCCGGATCCGGAGGCCGAGCGCCTGGCCGATCGCGTTCGTCACGCCGGTCAGGCTCACCCCGGCGCGGAGCGCGCGCGAGCGGTAGATGTGGGTCGCCAGATCGCGATCGCCGAGGCGGAACCAGGTTTCGCCGCCGAGGACACCCATCGCCGCGAGGGCGCGGAAGGTGTCATCGGCCAGGCCCCAGCCCCGCGCGACGTCGAGGCGCCCGGTCAGCGCGTAGGTCAACGTGTCGAGGTCGGGCGAGACGTGCAGACCCCAGATCTCGGTGTCGTCGCCCGTATTGCCGATGACGGTGAGGTTTTGGGGGTTCATGCAGGATGTCAGGCCGCGGAGAAATTTCGCCGCGCCGGTCCCCCCCGCGAGCGCCGTGACCCGCATTGCGGTCAGGTGGAACTTCGAGCCGAGCGCCGTCGGCGAGCCGCCAGCGAAAAACCCTGATCCTCTTCGCCGGCTGACTCGCGCCAACTCCAGAGCGCGCTGCCGCGGCGGTATGCGAAGAGCCCGGCGCCAGGCCGGCCGCGGAGCGTCGCGGGCAGCGCGACCTCGGGGACCGGGATGAAGCCGAAACGGACCCAGACGCGGTCGAGCCCCTGCGGCCGCGCGAAGATCGTCTCGACCCCATTGGCCGTCGCATGGGCGACGGCGGCGCCGACGAGCTGCTCGGCGATCTCGAGCGGCCCGTTCGCGTCGCGCGGATTCTCCGCGGGGGCCTCGACCCGACCGCTGACGACGACCGGGCCGGACAGGAGCGCGGTCGTCCCGGCGCGTTCCCCCACGACCGCGCCGACGAGCCGGGTGCCCTCCGCCCAGGCGCCGAGGGCCACCGTGGGGTCGGGGACGGTCGGGAACGCGGCGGCGGCGAATGCGAAGAGGTCCCGGGCCGGCGCGAGGTCGTCGAGCGGACGGTACTCGACGCCCTTCCACACGCGTGGCAGTATCCGAGACGCGTCCGGGGCCGTACTGGCCCCGGGAACGTTCGCAGACGTCGATGATGACGGACGTCGAGGGTTACTTCCTGCCAAGCACCGTGTCCTTCAGCGTCTTCGTGATCCGGAACTTCAGCACCCGCTTCGCCGGGATCTTGATCGGCTCGCCGGTCTGGGGGTTGCGCCCCATCCGGGCTTTGCGGTTGGCGAGGACGAGCTTGCCGAACCCGGGGAGGACGAATCCGTTCTTGGCTTCCTTCGTCGCCAGCGCGATCAACTGGTCCAACACCTCGACCACCTGTTTCTTGGACAGGTTCGCCTTCTGGGAGAGGGCTGCGATCGTCGCGGGCTTCGTCATCATCTTGGCCATGAATTCCTCCGTGGTTGGGTGTCCTCTGGACGCGGGTGCGTGCACATCACAGCGCCCGAAATTAATACCACAACCAGCCCGCGTGGGCTACCGCCGAGTGAAGCGGAACTCGGTCGCGGCCGTGAGCCGGCGGTAGGAGCCGAACCGCGCCTCCGCGTCCTCCACGCGGTCGAGCGGCGAGGCGTCGTCGGCCGCCGGGTCGTCGTAGACGCGCAGCAGCGCGTAGACGGTGTTCCGCTGGGCGGGCACGCGGCCCGCGTCGCGGATGAGCCGCCGCAGCTCGGCGGGCGGGACGAGCTGTCCGTGCTGTGCGCCGGCGCTGGTCGAGATCGATTCGTTGATCAGCGTGCCGCCGAGATCGTTCGCGCCGACGGTCAGAAGGTGCTGCGAGAGCTTCGGCCCCTCCTTCACCCAGGACGACTGGATGTTCCGGAACGACGGTCCGAGCAAGAGCCGCGCGAGCGCGTGCATCCGGACGACTTCCGTCCCGGTCGCGCCGGGCCGAACGCCGGGGACCAGGCGCTTGGCGTACATCGGCGCCTCCTGGTGGATGAGGCTCAACGGCACGAACTCGGTGAACCCGCCCGTGTCTTTCTGGATCCGCCGCAGCAGATCCATGTGCCGGACCCAGTGGGCCGGGGTCTCGATGTGCCCGTACATGATCGTCGACGTCGTGCGGATGCCGAGCGCGTGCGCCGTCGTGATGACCTCGACCCACTGCTTGACGGTGATGCGGCCGCGCGCGATCACGTCCCGGATGTCCTGATCGAGAATCTCCGCGGACGTTCCGGGCAGGGTGCCCAGTCCCGCCTTCTTCAACTCGAGCAGATAGTCCCGGATCGGGAGCCCCGAGCGGATCGAGCCGTAGAGGACCTCTTCGGGCGAGAACGCGTGGAGGTGCATCTCGGGCAGCTCGCGTTTGATCGCCGCGCAGAGGTCGATGTAGTACCGGCCGTCGAGCTTCGGCGGGAGCCCGGCCTGGAGACAGACCTCGGTCGCGCCCATCTCTTGCGCCTCGCGCGCGCGATTGACGACCTCGAGCACGGGGAGGAAGTAGCCCTCCTCCTCGCGGTGGTCCCGGCTGAACGCGCAGAACGTGCAGTGCTTGATGCACACGTTCGTGAAGTTGATGTTGCGGTTGATCACGAACGTGACGACGTCGCCGGCCTGCCGCCGGCGCATCTCGTCGGCGCCGAGCCCGAGCGCATGCAGGTCCCGGCCGGTCGCCGTCGCGAGGATGTCGCCCTCCCCGACGGAGATCTCGCCGCCGTCGAGCGCTCGGCCGAGGACGCGGCGGACGGGCGCCGACGCCCAGTCGAGCGAGAGCGCGAGGCTACCAGTGTCGCCAGCGTTCATAGGACTCCTTGACGAGGCCGTCTCCGTCGGTCAGCGCCGCGAGACGCGCGCGCAGCGGCTCGGCGATGAACTCGGGCCGACCGGCGTATTCGGGATAGACCGCGAGGCGCTCGCGCAGCTCGAAGCCGGCCGCCGCCGTGTGGCGGCGGAGGTCGGCGATCAACGGCCAGGGCCGCTCGGGGTTGATGTGGTCGAGGGTGAGCGGCGAGACACCGCCCCAGTCGTTGAGCCCCGCGTCGAGGAGCCGGGGCCAGCCGGCGGCCGAGAGGTTCGGCGGCGCCTGGATGTTCACGTCGGGCCCGAGCACGAGTCGCGCCACCGCGATCGCGCGGAGCAGATCCTCGAGCGACGGCTCCGGCTGATCCCGCATCGGGATCCGGCCCTTCGCACGGAAGTTCTGGATGATCACTTCCTGGATGTGCCCGTAGTGCTCGTGCAGGTCGCGGATCGCGACGAGCGCCTCGACGCGCTCGCGCGGCGTCTCGCCGATGCCGATCAGGATGCCCGTCGTGAACGGGATCTGGAGCTTCCCCGCGAGCGCGATCGTCCGGAGCCGGCGCGCGGGGACCTTGTCGGGCGCGCGGTCGTGGGCCATGCCGGGCCCGAGGAGCCGCTCGGAGACCGTCTCGAGCATGATCCCCATGCTCACGGTGACCTCGCGCAGCATCGAAAGGTCGCGCTCGCTCATCACGCCGGGGTTCGCGTGGGGCAAGAGGGGCGACTCCCGGAGCGTCAACCCGCACATGGCGCCGAGGTACGAGAGCGTGGTCCTGTGACCGTGGCGGCGGAGGAAGTCCCGGTGCTCGGCGAACGCCGCTTCCGGCTTGTCGCCGAGCGAGAAGAGGGCCTCCTTCGCGCCGATGCGCCCCCCGGCCTGCACGAGCGCCACGACCTCGTCGGGGGTCATGGTGTGGGCGCCCGGCTCGCCCGGGTCCCGGCGGAACGCGCAGTACCCGCAGTAGTCGCGGCACAGGGTCGTCAGCGGCACGAACACCTTCTTCGAGAACGTGATGCGCCGGCCGCGTCCTCGGTCCCGCATCTCGGCGGCTTCCGCGAGCAGGTCGGGGAGCGCCGCCGGCGGGCCGTCGATGAGGCCCTGCGCCCGCTGGTGCGAGATCATGCCGCGTACGCCCACTGGACGAACGAGTCGGGCGTGACACGGATCACGACGCCGCCGTCGCGGCGCAGCGGGACCTGCGCGTACTGCGGATACTTGGCGGTGAGCAGGTCGAGCGCGTAGGTGTGCTCCGGGCCTGCGGAGAGCAGCTCCGCCGTCCCGCGGATGATCACGTAGCGGAGGCGGCGCCAGTCGTCGTCATAGTGGTCGACGAGCACGGAGACCCGCGGGTTCTCCCTGCTGTTGCCGAGCCGCTTGAGTTCCCCCCCGGCGGCCCGCTTCGGTTTGCCGTCGATCGCCGAGTACCAACGCTGGCCGTCGAACGCGTAGCAGACGGGGACGACGAGCGGCCGGCCCGAGGCGTCGGCCGTGCCCAGTCGGGCCACGCGCGCGGTGGACACGAACTCGGCCGCCTCCGCAGTCAGACGGTGCATGGACTACTTGGGCTTGATTTTCGGGCGGACGTCGTTGGCGAAGCGTTCCATGTTGGTCAGGATCGCCTTCCCGTCCCGGGCGACCGCATCGAAGACGAAGTGCGTGACGCCGAGCGCCTGGTACTCGCGGACGTCGGCGGTGACCTGGGCGGCGGTGCCCTGGAACCGCGGCCGGTCGCCTGCGGCCGGGCGGGAGCGGCTCGGGAGCACCTGCATCGGGACGCGGAAGGTGAGCGCGATCGAGGTCGGATCGCGGCCGGCGGCCCGCGCGTAGGCGTGGAGCTGCCGCACCTTCTGCGCGTACTCGGTGGGCTCGAGGCGGGCCGGCGGCCGCAAGCCGATTGGATGCCAGCCGTCGCCCAGCTCGCCGGCCCGGCGAAGCGCGCCGTCGGTGTGCCCGCCGATCCAGATTGGGATAGAGCCCGCCTGGCTCGGCCTGGGCAAGGCATACACGCCGCGCAGCGAGTAGTAGCGGCCGTGAAAGCTCACGGGCGCCTTGGTCCAGCACGCCCGCATGATCTGCAGGTACTCGTTCGTGACCCGGCCGCGCTCGGCGAACGGCGGCGCGGCGAGGGCGTCGAATTCCTCCTGGAGCCATCCGACGCCGGCGCCCAGGATGACGCGGCCGCCCGAGAGCACGTCGATCGTCGCCAGCATCTTCGCCGTGACCACGGGATTGCGATACGGAATCACGAGCACGCTCGTGCCGAGGCGGACCCGCCGGGTCGCGCGGGCGAGATGACTCATCAGCGTCAGCGGTTCGAGGTAGTCCTGCTCCATCCCGCCGGGGAACTGGCCCGTTGGCGCGTAGGGATAAATCGACGTCGCAGCCGAGACCGGGAGCACCACGTGATCCGTGACGAAGACGGAGCTGAACCGCAGGCTCTCGGCGCGCTCGGCGATCTTGAGGATCAGATCGGGCTTGGCAAGGGGACCGCGACCGGGCAGGGCCACGCCGAACATACGCCGAATGGTAGGCCAGCGACCGGCGCTTTGCAACGACCGGGGGAGGGTGTCGCTGGTCAATGAAAATGTCATCCCTTACTGCTACGTGAAAATGTCATCCCCCGCGCTCGAAGAGTTTTGCGGAGGACGTGAAGCCGGATGGAGCGGCTCCACGGGTGGTCGCGCGCGGGGCGACGCGGTTGGGGGTGGCGAGGTGCGCGCGGCGGCGCGGCCGCCGATTGGGGGGGGTACTCCGGTACGGGGTCAGGGCGCGATCGTCGATCCTGAGCCACCTGTGCGACGGCCGTCGTCGGGTGAGAGCCGTTTCGGGGGCGGTCGGCGCTCGGCGCCCGACGTGGGGAAAGGATGAAGGCGGAGGTGGCCGAGGGTTGGGCGGCCAGCACCACGCCGTGATAGATCGCGAGGAGGTGCCCGTCGAGGAGTTCGCGCAGCTCGACGCGGCAGCCGGCGTACGAGCGGCCGCGCGGGCCCGGGGGGATTTGCAACCAGCGGGCGCCGAGGCGGACGGTGTTATCGCGAGCGACCGCGACCGAGTAGCGACAGCTGAGGAGCCGGTCGAGATCTCGCGGCGGCCGCCGCCAGACGGCGCCTGGGTCAGCGGCCGGACGCGCGAAGCGCTTGTTGTAGTCGGCGATGAATTCGGGCAGGAAGCGCGCGGCGGCCGCGAGGGTAGCGATGCCGCGCAGCCGGAGTTCACTGGTCAGACGGTCCTGCAGCGTGGCCCAGAGCCGTTCGATGCGACCCTTGGCCTGCGGCGAGTGGGCCCCGATGTAGGCGATGCCGAGGTCTTGGAGCATGCGGCCGAGGTGGGTGGGGTGCTGGGTGCCGTGCAATTCTTCGTCGAGCGTCCAGTGCCGATCGTTACGCACGAAGACGTTGAGGCGATCGCCATAAATGGCCACCGGCAGCCCGTGGGTGAGGAAGAGCCGGCGAAAGAGGGTGGCGTAGCCGTGGAGATCCTCGGTGGGGCGGAAGCCGAGCGCCAGGATGGCGCCGGTGGCGTCGTCGATCGCGCCGAGCAGCGTGAGGTACGGGCCGCGGGCTTGGAGCCAGGCGTAGGGACTGCCGTCGACTTGGATGAGGGCGCCGCTGGCGGCTTCGCGCTCGCGCCGGCGGCGGTGGCGCGGGGCCCGGCGCGGGCGCGTGGCGGGGCGCCCGAGGGCGAGCCGGATGCGCCGCACCGACTCGCGGCAGACCTCGAGGCCGTGGACCTCGCGGAGCTTTTCGGTCAGGTGTACGTCGTTCAAGCCCGGGTAGGTGGTCGTCATGAGCTCAGTGAGCTTGGCGCAGACCTTGGCCGGGAGGCGTCGCGGCGACGGCTGGCCGCGGCTGCGATGGCGCAGCGCTGGCGCCCCGCCGCTCTCGAAGCGGCGCTTGAGGCGCTGGAATTGCCGAACGGTCAGATGCAAGGCCGCGGCGCCTTGGCGATTGGTGATGCGCCCCGAGAGCGCGGCTTTGACCAGGCCGGCCCGGGGCAGTTCCTTCCGGCTCATCGTGAAAGTCTCCATAGGGACATGACACTTTCACGGAGCAGTTACCCCATGACATTTTCATGTAGCACCAACAATCCCCGTGCGCCGGGTTGACACTTCCCGCCGGCACCGGTATAGTATACGAAATCTAGTATAGCGGGTGGCCGCGCTCACAACATAC
>WNEY01004230.1_pt1 | contig 10898 bp, 6 predicted proteins | sample 5400531 | NCBI WGS metagenome assembly WNEY01 (sample SAMN13153338, study PRJNA577476) | soil metagenome | isolation source: 200 cm saprolite under Douglas fir tree site 1 | place: USA:California | collected 2015-04-18
GAGCACATCGGTCCCGCGGACGATCGCCCCGACCTCGATGTGCTCGTCGTATCGGCGGAGCGACATCCCGTCGCCGTCGCACTGAACGAGGCGCGGACCGCGAAAGGTCTCCGAGCTCTCAAGATCCGTCCCGTGCCGATGCTCCTCGCGGAGGACGGCTTGCCCGTCGCGTCACGCCGCATCCGCGCGGGCGTCATCGATCGCTCGGGCAGACGTCTGAAACCGCTCCGTGTCCTAGTAGGAACAAACAATCCCGTGAAGGTCCGGGCGGTTCGCCATGTCCTCGAGACTCTCTCCTTGCGCGCCCTCGTTCGGGGTGTGGCGGTGCGAACGGCCGTGGCCGAACAACCATTCGGCGACGAGGCCCCTCAAGGAGCATTGAACCGAGCGAAGACTGCGATCGAGGACGGCGATTTCGGTGTTGGGATCGAGGCAGGGCTCGTGTGGTCGCCCCTCGTCTCCGAGTACTTCGACGTTCAGTACTGCGCGATCATCGATCGGGCGGGACGTGTTACCGTTGGCCACGGTCCCGGCTTCGTGTATCCGGGAAAAGTCATTGAGAAGGTCAAGGCGGGCGCGACGGTCGGCGAGGCGATGGAGCGACTGACCGGGATTCAGAAGATCGGTTCGAAGGCGGGAGCGATTGGCTACCTGACAGAGGGGCGGCTCGACCGCGAGGCCCTGACCCAATCCGCCGTCCTGATGGCGATGATCCCCCGGATTCGGCGCGAGCTCTACGCCGGAGGAGCGCCACGCGCTACCACGCGTAGACCGGCTGGACGGCGCAGTGGCCGCACCAAATCGCGTTGAACACGACGACGTGGTCCGCGCGCCCCCCCGACGCCCATCCGCTGACGAATCGGTTCGCCTTCGTATGGTCCGGGCACACCGCGGCGCCGCAAAACCGGCAGATCGCGCGGGGTTCCTTGTCACAGTAATAGCACTTCATGCCGACCGAATGCCGTGTCGGACGGAATAGCCTTTCTGGGTCAGCCTTCGAGGCGGAATCTCGCGCAACCTTTTTTCGTTGTACCCCCTATCGGCTCGCGGAGCCCTTCCCATGCCGGCGAAGATCGCCATCAACGGATACGGGACGATCGGGAAACGCGTTGCCGATGCGGTCGCCCTTCAAGACGACATGGTCGTTGCCGGCGTCGCGAAGACGAAACCCGACTTCGAGGCCAAGCTCGCGGTACGCAAGGGCTTCCCGCTTTACGCGGCGACGCGGGCCGCAGCGGCGAAGTTCGAGAAAGCCGGTCTCAAGCCCGCAGGCGTCCTCGAAGACTTGGTGAAGGTCGCGGACCTCGTGGTCGACTGCACGCCCGAGGAGAGCGGATACAAGTCGCTCTACGAAAAGGCGGGCGTGAAGGCCGTATGGCAAGGCGGGGAAGAGCACTCCCTGACGAACCTATCCTTCAACGCCGCCGCGAACTACTCCGAGTGCGTCGGAGCCACGTTCGTCCGTGTGCCGTCGTGCAACACGACGGGCCTGATCCGCACGCTGTATCCGCTCGACGCCCACATCGGTGTGGAGACGGTCCTCGCGGTCATGGTGCGCCGTGCCGCCGACCCGGGGGACTCGAAGCGGGGGCCGATCAACGCGATCGAGCCGGAGCTCGAGATGCCGTCGCACCACGGTCCTGATGTCCAGAGCGTCCTGCCGAAACTCGACATCCACACGATTGCGGTCAAGGTGCCGACGACGCTGATGCACCTTCACGCGGTTAGCGTGGACCTCAAGCGGCCCTCGGATGCCGCGGCCGTCCTCGATGTGTGGAAGCGATTCCCTCGCGTGGCGTTTGTCAGCGGCGCGGACGGCATTAAATCGACGGCCCAAATCATCGAGTTGGCACGGGACCTCTCTCGCGACCGCTCCGACTTCTACGAGATTGCCGTCTGGCGAGACGGGGTCCACGTCGAAGGGAAGCGACTCTACTACTTCCAGGCGGTCCATCAGGAGTCCGACGTGGTTCCGGAAAACGTCGATGCCGTTCGGGCTATGATGGAGCTCGAGAAGGACGGCCGGAAGAGCATGGAGAAGACGGATCGTTCTCTGAAGATCGGGTTAGCGAGGTAGCCGTTTCTGTTTTCGCTTGGGGGCCGCGGTGCGGGGCGGTGCGAGTCGGTGTCGCTCGAGTCGTTCGATGCTCTTCGAGGCCCTCTGGAAAACGCCCATGAGGGCGTGGAACTCCCACTTGCTGGGCACCGATCGCCCGAGGAGCCTCCGAAACATGATCTTCGTCCGCTCCCGCTTGTGCGCCGGGTATTCCGTCGCATCCAACAGGGCCGTGAACGCCTCGTGAAGCCTTTCCTTCTCGAAACCCGACGCCGCCCGTCGCGCCGTTGCGGGCGCCTTCGCGGCGTACAGCTCGTATAGTACGATCGTGGCGGCATGCGAGAGATTCAAGATCGGATAGTCCCGAGACGCGGGGATCGTCACCAGGAGGTCGCATCGACGGATCTCCGGGTCCAGCAGGCCGAAGTCCTCCCGCCCGATGACGACGGCTAGAGTGCCCGCCATGGCAGCGACGCGCGTCGCGAGGTCGTGGGGGGTCGTCGCGATTCGAGCGAAGTGCTTTTCGTTCGTGGTGTCGACGCCCGAGGTCCCGACGATGAGGTCTGCCCCCGCCGTCGCTTCATCGAAGGTTTCCACGGTTCGGGCGGCCTCCAGAATGGAGAGCCCGTGCATCGCGCGTCGCCGAGCCTCGGCGCCGAGGGGTCCGGGGTTAACGAGCACGAGGTCACGTGCATCGAAGTTCTTCATCGCCCGGGCGACCGCGCCCACGTTGCCTTCGTTCTTCGGCTCGACGAGGACTACGCGAATCTTCGGCACGGTGCGCTCGATATATTCGTAATAAGATATTCCTTGGCATGCGGATTGCCCTCAAGATCGCGTACGACGGTCGTTCGTTCTACGGCCACCAGAGGCAACCGGACCGCCGCACGGTCGAGGGCGAGTGCCTGATGGCACTCCGAGGTGCGAAGATCCTCCGGGAGCCACGCGAATCGTTCTTCCGGAGCGCAAGCCGGACGGACCGTGGCGTGAGCGCGATCGGGAATGTCATTGCCTTCAACTCGACGTACCCGCCGGATGCGGTTGTCGGTGCGTTCAACGACAAGGCGGAAGACGTCTGGGGGTGGGCGGTGGCAGGTGTGCCGGACGCGTTCCATCCGCGGCACGCATTGGAACGATGGTATCGGTACCATCTCTTCTCCGACGTTTCCGTTTCTGCGTTGCGCCGCGCAACATCCCTGTTCGTCGGCGAGCACGACTTCCGTTCGTTTACCTCGGATCCCGCCCCCGGCCCGATGCGCATTGATCGAATCGATGTGATGCGGGATGGCCGGGTGACCCTGGTCGACGTGCGCGCGCCGAGCTTCCGTCGCTCGATGGTGAGACGGATCATTGCCGCGGCGACACGATGCGCCGTGAATGAGATCTCTGAGACCGAGATCCGAGCTTCGTTGGATGGTTCGCGGCGCGACTTCGGAATCGCGAGGCCGGAACCGCTTTTCTTGATGGATGTGCGTTACGATTTCGCGATGGCCACCCTTCTGAAGCCGAAAGTTCGGGACGAGTGGCGAATGATGCGAGACGAAGGCGAGCTTCGCCTTCGATTCCTCCAGAAACTTTTCGATTCGGTTCGCGAAGCCGCGTGGCCCGTCTGAATACTTGCTGAAGCGCCGTCCGTTGTGACCTCCGGTTGAAGAATGTGACAAACTCTCGGCGCTGCGTTTTGAGCGTAGAACGCGTTTAGAACTGTCCTAGCTTCGAAGCTGGATAAAGACTTTATACGCACCGTCCCTTCGCCCGCCAAACCCTTTCATGGGGAGGAGTCTGAAAACAATGGCAATCAAGCTTTTGCGCTCGACTGCGTTGCGCGCGACCGTAATCGTCCTCATCATGTTGGGCGCGGGGTTCATTTTCCTCGTGCACAACGCGGCCGCCGCGGGCAGCCGGACCGAAGTCGTCATCGGGTTGCAAAACGACATGACATCCCTGGACTACTTCAACCCGGAGACGAACACAGTATGGAACGCGTATCAGGTCGGCTATTCGTTCGAAGGTTTGTACGGCAGCGATCCCGACAATCACATCTTCGCGGTCCTCGCGAATCCCGCGAAGGGCACGAACGGATTCACGTTCATCTCCGCGCCCACCGCCCTGCAACCCGTCATCGACGTTTACATTCGGAGTGGGGTAAACTTCCACGATGGTCAACCGATGACCCGGGACGATGTCATCTTCTCGTACCAGGTCCTGGCCTGGTCCACCTCCCAGACGTTGATCACCTCGGCCCTGTGGTGGCCGACGCACCAGTGGCCGCACTGGACCGGCGGGACGAACACATCGCACATCGGCGTCGAGGCATCGCCGGCGCCCGATGCGGTGCGGTTCCATCTTTACAAGCCGTACGCGTTGACTTTCTTGGGAACGCTGCAAATTCCAATCATTCCCAAGCACATCTGGACGGGTCACATCGATTACTCGCAGCAGCCCGTCAACATCACGGACCCCACGAAGCGGATCAACGACAGCTCGGACTACTCAGGAAACTTTGCGTTCGGGAACCAGCGCACTGACCTCGCGTCGACCTACGGCACAGGGATCTTCAAGGTCGACTCCTGGACTCCGAACTCCGGGTCGCACATCTCGGTGTACGACGGCTACTGGGGGAAGGGTGCGGGCTACAGTGTGTCCTGGGGCGGCGTTACGTACCCGTACTTCCCCGAGCAACTGAGGTCCATCAAGTTCGTGATTTTTACGAGCCTCGATGTGATCAGCCTTGCCCTGCAGAAGGGCGAGGTCGACACCCTCATCTGGCCCCTGACGCCCGGTTTCCTTAGCCAGGTCCGGTTCAACCCCGCGATCGACGTTCAGCAAGTCACAGATGCAGGTTACTTCTACATGTCCTTCAACCTGAGACGAAAACCATGGAACGACCTCGATGTCCGAAAAGCGATCTCCATGGCGATTGACAAGGACTACATCGTCAACACGTTGATGGGCGGGTTCGGAACGAAGGGCTCGGTCCCGATTTCGGTCCACACGCCCGGGTACATCAACTCGACCGCTCAGCCGCCCGCCTTCGACCTCAACGGTGCGAAGGCCCTCATGGATTCGGTCGGAATCATCGACCGGAACGGGGACGGATTCCGAGAGTACAAGGACGGCTCTCCGATCAAAGCAACGATCCTAACGCCGCCGAAAGACTACGACCCCGTCCGGGCCGACGCGGGCATCATGATCTCGAACAACCTGAAGTCGATCGGGCTCAACATCGACGCCGCGCCGACGAGTTTCGACACGATCGTGTCGAAGGCCTTCACGGAAGTCGACTTCGACATCTATATCCTCGGATTCTTGCTGACGGGAACGCCCGAATCCTATCTGTCGGACTTTTTCGGGAGCAAGAACGACGTCGCCATCAACCCGGCTGGTTCGAACTCCGCGGGGTATCACAACCCGACGGTGGACGCGCTCCTGGATCAGATGGAAACGACCCTCGATGACACCACGCGGATTCAGATCGTGAAGGACATCGAAGGCATCGTGACGAAAGACATTCCGTGGAACATCCTGTACTACCGAAAGAACCTCAACGCGTTCCGGAACGATGCCTGGCAGGGCTGGGTCAACACGCCGCCGCAGCTGTACAACATTTGGTCCCTTGTGAAGATCCATCCCGCGGGCTTGGTCACCGTACCGCCGCCGACGGGCGTCTTCAGTGTCGCCCTGACGGTCCCAGAGCGGGCGATCGGCGGACACACGGTGAACGTCGACACGTTCGTTGCACAGAACCTCGCCCCGGTCGGTAGTGCAACCGTCACGATCAACGCGACCTGGGGTTCGAACTTCCGCACGATGAGCGGAACAACCGACGTCAGCGGGCACGTGCGGTTTGCGTGGAAGGTGCCGGTCATTCAAGGCAACCTGAAGTTCACCGCGATCGCAACGAAAGGCACGTCGAGCGCGACGACCCAGAAGTTGCTCGAGATCACGGTTGGGCCTCCGGCCCCGATCGCGACCCTCAGTCTGTCGACGACGAAACCGGTCATAGGCACCGGGGAGACGGCGGCGATCGTCGCGAAATTGATTGACGGCCTCGGGGCGCCCATCCAAGGGGTCACCGTGTCCGTCGACAAGACCCTCCTCCTCGGAGGGATCGCGCCGCTTTCCGGCGCGACTGACGCGACCGGACAGGTGACCTTCACCTATTCGGCTCCCGCCACGGCCGGGCAGTTCCCGAACCAGCACCTAACAGAGGTCGTGAAGGCCCAGGTAGCCGTAGCGGATACCGTCGCCGTCGACACCCAGCAGGCGTCGATGGTCATTTTCGTCGAGAACGACAACCCGCCGGACTGGCGCATCGTGACGGTCCAGGGGACACCGAAATTGGCACTCTCCAGCACCATCCCAGGCGACTCGACAACGATCGACGTGAAAGTCGCGAACTATGCTGGCCTCCCGCTTGCCGGGAAAGACGTTGATGTCGTGATCCCTTCGGGCAACTGGAATGCGTCTTTGAGCTTCGCGGCGGGTGCAAACCGGACAGACGCCGGTGGGTTGGCGCATTTCACTCTGACCGTGACATCAAGCGCCACGCTGGGTCTGAACACCACGAACATTCCGGTGCGGTTCAAGGTAAGGAACGATGCGGCCCAAGTGACCGATGAAGTTGAGCTGTTCGTCGCGAACGCGACGAGTGTCGGATTCGGTGCCCATGTCACGCTCTCGAGCCGAGGCGTCGTTTCCGAGCCGGCAGGGTCCTCCGACGCTACGATTAACGTCGTGAACCAGGCTGGACTCCCCGCTGCGGGCGTCCCGGTCTTCCTACAGATGTCGTACGGGGACTTGGGCTTGGCTGCACAGTTCCCGTGGTCCTACGACTACAGCGTGCCGAAGTACAACACGGGCTTTGACCAGAACTTCTTCGGACTAGGGTCCCTCGGAGGCCAGTTCCAGAACTCCTCGGCCCAGGGTCCGGCGTATGGTGTCGAGAACTTCGTTGAGGACCTCGAGGTCGTAGGAAACTTCGCGGTCATCGACTCGTGCGATCCGTCCACTTTCCCGGCTGGTTTCTCCGGAACGTACTTCGTCAACGTCACGAGTGTGACCGACGCGAGCGGACGGTTCACGGTGCCGCTGACCGCCTTGCCGCACAAGATTGACACGCCGATCCAGGTCCGCGCGTATGTCGGAAGCCCGACGGGTGCCCGGATGCACGTCGCGTTGGACGCCTGCAACTTCGTCGGGTCCATCCACGACCAAGCCTTCGTGATCGATTCGGGCGTGGTCGTGCAAAGGGCTCCCGTGTTCGCCTTGGGCTCCGTGACGATGGACCAGCCGGTCCTCACGTCGCTGGACCGAATCGGCGAGATCACTGCAACGTTCTACAAGCGCGGTGGCGCGTCGGCAGGGGACGTTCAGGTGTTCCTCATTCGGGGTGCCGGAAGGGTCGGACGCAATGCCGGGGACGCGTTCAACACGCGGGCCGGCGGGAATGCCGCCTTCTACGGGACGATCGCCGCCAACACGAACGGAGTTCTGCGTTGGAACGTCTCGGAATCGTACACGAAGGTACGAGTGGCCGGCGTCCCCGTCGACACTGCGCCCTTGAGCCTGTCCCAGCCGATTGCGTTCAGCTTCATCCCGGCCGATCCGCGGTATGCATACGGCGGACGGGAGCAGCTGTTCTCGGGAGGTGGCACAAACTACGGCGACTTCTGGTTCGCCCCGACGTTTGCGGTCATGATCGCGAAGATTCCGTTCGAGTTCACTCGCGGATATCTGTTCGTCCCCACCGCGACCGCGTTTGCTTCGGCGACGGTCGACAAGACGATCGTGCCCGAAGCGGGCACGGCCACCGTCACCGTGAACGTGACGAACGGCGTTGGTGCTCCGATTGCGAACGCAACCGTATGGAGCGGGCCAATCCAGACCCTGACGGACGCGACCGGGAAGGCGACGTTCGACATCACCGCCACGGCCGGTGCGATCGAGAACCTCGTCGTCGTAACGACGCCGGACAAGTCCCAGGTGACGCGAGCTTGGTATGGAATCCTAGCGTCGGCACCGGTCTTGTCGTACGCGTCCTTGGCCGTCAAGCCCGGCTTTGCGGGGGCCGCTTCGACGATTACGGTCTCGGTGACGAATGTCCTGCCGGTCGGTGGGCCCGCGACGGTGGTCCTCCTCGTGAACGGTGCGGCCGTCGATGCCCAAGCGATCACGATCGGGGCGAGCGGCACTGCGACGGTGACCTTCAAACACGTGTTTGACACCGCAGCCAGCTACACCGTGGCCGTCGGCGACCAAACCGCGACGACGACCGTGTCCGCCGCGCCTGGGCCGGACCCGACCGCGACGTACGCCCTCGCGGGTGGTCTCCTTGTCGTTGGTCTCGCGGTCGGAGCCGTGGTCGGTTTGATGATGAGCCGGCGCAAGAAGGGTCCGCCGCCGACGGAGGCATCGAAGGACGACATGAAGCCCGCCGACGAGGAACTTCCGTCCGAGGAGAACCTATAGGCACAAAGGGATCGGGCCGAACCCGATCCCTCTTTCCATCTTTCCTCCGACGGACGTGCATGGTGACGGAAAATGTTCTTATACGGAGGTCCCGATTGAAAGAGTAGTCGGGAAGGGGGCTGAGGAGAACGGCGGCTCTCGGTCGCTACATCGCCAAGCGGACGATTCAGGGAATCATCACGCTCCTGATCGTGACGGTCATCATCTTCATCCTTTTCGACGCAATGCCTGGAACTCCCATCGATCGGTTCCGTTCGGATCCGACGTTTGATCGGGCCCGCCTCGAGCAGCTCAACCAGACGTTCGGAATCAACGACCCCTATTTCGTGCGGATGGGCAAGTTCGTCTGGAACATGTTCTCGCTCGATTTCGGGGATTCCTTCGTGGAAGGGCGGCCCGTAACCGAGGTAATCGGCGCAGCGATGCCCCGAACGCTATTCCTCTTCGGCGGCGCAGTGATCATCGAATACATCGTCGGGGTCATCGCGGGTACCTTCATCGCGTGGCGGCGGGGTCGATTCAGCGAAGGGACGACGGTCGTAGGGAGCTTGTTTTTCTACAACATGCCCTCCTTCTGGATCGGCCTGATCCTTCTGTGGCTCTTCGCGTTCGGGGGGATCACGATTGGCGGCATCAGGACGGATTGGTTCCCGCTTCACGGGTTTAGCGACCCGGAGGAAACCGCTCGACACTTTCCCATCTTCGCGGGCCTGGGGCCCGGAAATGCTTTCTTTCAGTTCGTGGACCTTTTGTATCACGCGGCGCTCCCGATGCTCGCCCTCGTCCTGATCAGCGCGGCTGGCACGATCCTGCTGATGCAGACCTCGATGCTCGAGGTCATGGGAGAAGACTTCGTCCTCACCGCGAGGGCCAAGGGGCTCTCGGAGCGGATCGTGCGGCGCCGGCATGCGGCGCGGAACGCCTACCTGCCGGTCCTGACGTCGTTTGCGATTAGCTTGGCCTTCGTCATCGGCGGCGCCATCATCCTCGAATCGATTTTCTCCTACTTCGGCCTCGGGTACTACTTCCTGCGATCGATTTTCACCCAGGACCAGTTCTTGGCGGGAGCCCTCCTCTGGATTATCGCCGTCCTGGTGATTTTCGGAAACATCGTGGCCGACGTCCTGTACGGAGTACTCGATCCGCGTGTCCGCCTCTGAGGGAGCGCTCGGTTCGGCGCTCGCGGGGCTCCGGCTGCTTACCCGATTAACGAAGACGGTTCGCCGATCGTTCGGTGTCATCCGGGGGAGTCGCCTTGGAGTGGCGGGACTTTCGGTCGTCCTCGCGTTCGCGGTAATCGCCATCTTGGCGCCGCTCATCTCTCCATTCCCACGCAACTTCGAGGCGCCGGATTCGGATCGGTTCACCGTCTCGGCGTACCTGCGTGCGGTCCCGCAGAATCTCACGTACGGTCCTCCGGTGATGGGGCCGACGACGCCCCTCTCCAGCGATCGTCAGGGTGGGATGTGGGAGATCAGTTATTCGCGCGAAGGTCTCATCTTCATGGATTTCCTCGTGCACACGGTCGGGACGAATCAATCCCCATACGATGCGGGGAACCTCTCGATCCGCTTGGACATCAGTCAGGACTTCTCGTTCTCGCCCCGTCCGGCGCCCCCTCTGACCGCCGTGTACTACATTGTCCCCGCAAGGAACTCGTCCAACTTGGCGGGCCCGAGACATGCCAACGGCGCCCTCGCCTTCTTCGCCCAACGCGACTTCTATGTGATCGATCCGTTCTCTAAGTCTCTCATCTTCTGGTCGAGGTTGAACTTCGATCCCGTCTGGACGGGGGAGGATCCTGCCTCGGCGGGAGAAATGTTCGTCCTGCCGGTCGAGCGCAGCATCGCGCCGTTCCCGGGACTTCCCGGTCGCGATGTGGGCCCGTACCGGTACTTCTACGCGTCCGACTTGAACCACACGGAAATTTTCGAAATCACCTATGTGCACAGCGTCGACCCAACGGGTCCGAGCGGGCGCGTCGTGCTCGTCACGAACGAAACCCTGAGCGCCCCTCCGTTCGTGTACTACAACCAGGATCGGGTCACCCTCCTCGATGACTACCGGTCCGGAACCGGGCAGGCGATCCTCCTTCCGTTGACAAACGGCACGCTCGAAGTTCATAACGTCACGGGGCCGATTCGGGCTTGGAGGCCCCTCACATTGGACGGCCTCTCCGCGACCGTGAGCGGCCCGATTGGCTTCACCCGCTCCACGTTCCCCCTGTGGCTGTACGTCCCGCTCCGATCGAGCACCGCCGTCGGCGTCGGATACCTCGACATGTCCACGCTCTCCGTTGTTCACTCCTTCTCCCTGACGAATCCGGCGCTGCAGCCCATCGGCATCCCCACGAGTTACCGCGGGACGGATG
>WNEY01004432.1_pt1 | contig 10897 bp, 4 predicted proteins | sample 5400531 | NCBI WGS metagenome assembly WNEY01 (sample SAMN13153338, study PRJNA577476) | soil metagenome | isolation source: 200 cm saprolite under Douglas fir tree site 1 | place: USA:California | collected 2015-04-18
AAACCATGATGCGGTCGTCCCGGACGCCGTGGCCCAGGCGAAGATGGCGATGACCGCGAAGACGGCGGCGAAGGCCGAATGAATGAGAATTGGACGGGATGGCAAGGTCGTCCCTCCGATGTTTCGTCCGTTCGCCTGCGGCTATTAAAGGCCCAACCCCGGATTCTCGCAAGCGATAGATTTGCGCTGGCGAGGTGTGTCGACCCAACGAAACAACGCGGCGCCACACCTCCGCGGATCATCCTGAATCAATCTACTTCGTGGTCGGACCCATTGTGCGATCTCGTCGGCGTCGCACCGGCACTCATTCGCGAAGATGAGAACGAGAATCCATCTGGGGGAACGTATTTAGCGCATGTGGTCGCTTTCTGTTTTGGACTGGAGGGGAAAAGGTGCGAAGTTTTCGTCGAGCGATCAGCCCCCGCATCGATGAGCGCCCAGGACACGCTTGCAACCGCAAGTGCGGACGTAGCGGACTACCTGAGCTCCCTGGAGCGGTGGGACGGCGGGTCCGTGGCCATTCATCCGGCTCTCTCCGGTGCTTCCAATCCGCTTGAAGTGATCATCCAATTCCAGGGTCGCTCCCTCGCGGCGGAGCAAATGTACCGGGCGGCGCAAGGCGTCGCGAAACTCGATAGCGCCGCACAACGGGCATACGTCGCGGACGTCCGCGCGTCCCACGCGGACCTTCGCGCCGCGATCATCGCAGCGGGAGGCACCGTCCGCTACGACTATGCAATCGTTTACAACGGGATCGATGCGGTCCTGGACCGCGCCTCGTTGTACCACGTCTCCGGACTCCCGGGAGTCGTGCACATCCAGCCGACACAACTCGCGGCCCTCGAGCTCGACAACAGCGTGCCATTTATTCTCGGCGGCGAGACATACACGCAACTCGGGGCCGACGGTACCGGCGTCCGGATCGCGGTCATCGATACGGGAATCGATTACACGCACGCCGCGTTCGGTGGCAGCGGGAACCCTGCCGCGTATGCGGCGAACAATCCGACCCTCATCGAGGCCGAGACGTTCCCGACTGCGAAAGTGATCGGCGGGACGGACTTGGTTGGCGAGGCATATGACGCGCGCGGCGCGAGCGCTCCCGGTGGCCTGTGCAGCGCGACGCCGGCGCCGGATCCGGATCCACTTGACGTCAACGGGCATGGGACCCATTCGTCCGACACAGCCGCCGGAATGGAGGTCAAGGACGCCAGCGGCAAGGTGCTAACGCCGCACGGCGTCGCACCCGGCGCTTCGCTCTACATTATCAAGATCTTCAGCGGCTGCGCCGCAGACGGGACCGCAAGCACGTCCACCGCGAACGTCGTCGCGGCAATCGAATGGGCAATGGATCCCAACCACGACGGGGACACGTCGGACCACGCGGACGTCATCAACATGTCCCTCGGCGGCGCTTTCGGGAGGGACACCGAGGCGTCTTCCGTCGCATCGAATGCGGCGGTGAACCTCGGGGTGATCGTCGTCGCGGCAGCGGGTAACGCGGGGAACATTCCGTACATCACCGGCTCGCCGGCGGCGGCAAGCGGCGCGATCAGCGTCGCGGCAGGCAACGACCCGGGTGTCAAGGTGCAACTCCTCGCGGTGGCGGGCTCCGGAACGGCGAATGGCAACTACGAGTCCGTCCCGGCCGCGTTCGGCCCGAGCCTCGTGGACACCGGGACCAAGACGGGACCCACCAGTTTCGTCGGGCAAGCCTGCACCGCGCTCCCAGCCGGCTCCCTCACGGCTCAGATTCCGCTCATCGAACGCGGTACGTGCTTCTTCGTCGTGAAAGTGAAGAACGTCCAGAACGCGGGGGCCATCGCGGCGGTAGTTTACAACAACGTCGCGGGAGATCCGATCGTGATGGGCGGTACGGACCCGACGATCACGATCCCCTCCGTCATGGTCGGGAACGCGAACGGTCTGACGATCCGCGCGGCGCTCGGAGCCTCTTCCACCTTCGCGCTAGACCCAGCGAACCAGGTCTCCATCGAGAACCGCCTCGCGCCGTTCACCTCGCGCGGTCCGCGCTTCAACGACGCGGCGATCAAGCCGGACGTCACCGCGCCGGGGGTCGCGATCTTGTCCGCGGAAGTCGGCACGGGGACGGGGGCAACCTCCGTTTCAGGCACCTCGTTCTCCTCCCCGCACGTGGCGGGTGCCGCCGCGATACTGAGGCAACTCCATCCCGACTGGAGCGTCGAGGAAGTAAAATCTCTCCTGATGGACACGGCGACGAATGCAAGACCGGACGGGTCGACGCCGTATTCCGTATCTCGGATGGGAGCGGGCCGGGTCCGCGTGGATGTTGCAGCGGCGACAGGTAGCATCGTCGTGCCGGGAGGCGCCTCGTTCGGCGTCGAACAAAGCAGCGCGTCGGGCGTTCAACAGTACGATGTCACCCTGCAGCTCCGGAACAAGGGGTCCGCCTCGAAGACGTTTGATCTGAGCTCTGCGTTCCGGGTGCCCTCGGACGTCGGGAGTGCGATCACCCTCGTCCATCCGGCCACCGTGACGGCGGGAGAGGGCGGATCGACTTCGTTCACCCTGAGCCTGAGAGTCGATTTTGCGGCCCTGGGCGGATCCCTGTTTGAGAAGGACGGCTTCCTGACCCTGACGCAGCAAGGCGGCGGGGACGTCCTGCGGGTGCCGTTCCTCATCATTCCGATCTCGCGGGCGGCGGCGCACGCCTCAACCGGCGACGTGAGCCTCTCTTCGCCGATGTTTACGGTGTCGAACGATGGGGTCCGCTCGACCCGGGTGGACGTCTACTCGCTCGGGGCGACGAGCCCGAACGTGGACCTGATTCACGAGCCGACCGGAGCGCCGAACGATCCGGACGACTGGTTCGACATCCGCGCCACAGGAATGCGGTCCTTAGGCATCCTTCCCGTGAGTTCGCATCCGGACCAGATCCTCGAATGGGCCGTGGCGACGTGGGGCATCCGGAGCGCGCCGAACTTCATGGTGACGGACATCATCGTGAACGTGGACGGCGGCGCCCCGGACTACCTCGTCGAGGTCGCGGACCTCGGGCTCTTCACAACGGGGACGATCGACGGACGCATGGCCTCTGCCGTGTTCAGCCTGAACCCGCGGCCCGGAGCGGTCTCCGGATTGCTCGAGTTCCTCGTGCCGAATACGCTGCACGCGTCGTGGCAGAGCATCCCAATCCTCTTGTCGGACCTGAACTTCCTCGCTCGCGTCAATAACCAGCCGAAGATCGGCCTCGCAAACGAGCCGTTCACGTACTTCGTCGTGACGACGGACCTCGAGACGGGTTCGTTCGACGTGTCCGGGTTGGGCAGCTTCAACGCGAAGAAGGCCTCCCTGGACGCGTTCCCGAACATCATCGGCAGCCTCGCGGCGGGGGCAAGCGTGTCGATCACCGCGATTGGCGGCGGAACGGGTGGGCTCCTCCTCGTGTACCGCAACAACGTCGCGGGCCCGGGCCAGAGCGAGGTCGTCACGGTTCACACCTGAGACGCGCGGCGTCGAACGATGTGAGGATGTCGCGGTCAGCGGAAGCGCGCCTAGACGCGAATAACCTAGAAATAGGGTCCCCTCCATCGAGTCGGTCGTGCTCGATATCCGGCTGGTGCGCGAGGACCCAGCGAGGATTCGCAGCGACCTCGCGAAGCGCAACGCCCCGGACAAAGCGAAGTTGCTCGAATCTGTGATCGAATTGGACAAAGCGTGGCGCAAGGCCCTCGCCGAAGCCGAGGCCCTGAAACGCCGCCGAAACGAGATTACTCGCGAAATCGCGGAGGCAAAGAAAGCGGGCAAGTCGACCGACAAGCTCCGCAAGGAGGCCGCCAGCCTACCGAAGAAGATCGACGCGCTCGACCATACGATCGATGAACTCGCGACGAAGGTCCGCGAGGGACTCCTCCGGCTGCCGAACCTTCTCCATGAGAGCGTCCCGGTCGGCAAGGACGACACGGAGAACGTCGAGGTCGCTCGCTGGGGCACCGCGCGGAAATTCGACTTCGAACTCAAGTCTCACGGCGAGCTGCTCGAGGCGCTGCGGCTCGCGGACTTCGAACGCGCGCGGAAGATCGCCGGCGCCGGTTTCGTCTACCTCCTCGGAGACCTCGTGCGCTTGGACCAAGCCCTCTTGACGTTCGCACTCGACTACATGCTCAAGCAAGGATTCACGCCGGTCTTCCCTCCGTTCATGATGCGCCGCGCCGCGTACGAAGGCGTCGTCGACCTCGGGGACTTCGAATCGGTCATGTACAAAATCGACGGAGAGGACCTGTTCCTCATCGCGACCTCGGAACATCCGATGGGCGCGATGCACATGGACGAGATCATCGACGAGGCGGACCTCCCGATCGCGCTCACGGGACTCGCGACGCAGTTCCGACGGGAGATCGGCGGCCACGGCGTCGACACGAAGGGGTTCTTCCGGATGCATCAATTCAACAAGGTCGAGCAGTTCGTGTTCTGTCGTCCGGAGGACAGCTGGACATGGCACGAGAAACTCCGCGCGAACGGCGAGGCGATCTATCGCGCCCTCGAGATCCCGTACCGGGTCGTGAACGTCTGCACCGGGGACATCGGCACGGTCGCCGCGAAGAAGTATGACATCGAAGGCTGGTTTCCTCGGCAGAATGCGTACCGCGAGGTGATCAGCTGCAGCAATTGCACGGACTATCAGGCGCGCCGATTGAACACCCGCGCGGGCAAAGTCGGGGGAGACAAGTTCTTCCCGCACACGCTCAACTCGACCGCAATGGCGACCTCGCGTGGACTCGTCGCAGTCCTCGAGAACTATCAGCAAGCGGACGGCTCGATCGATGTGCCGAAAGTCCTGCGACCGTACCTTGGCGGGCTCGAAACCATTCGCGGAACCTGACCGGTCCACGGAGTCGACGTCGCCTCGGGAAGGGTTGCCGCTGAGCGAAGGTTTTAATGGTAGCTCAGTCGGTGCGGGTCAACCGGAGGCGTTCTATGGGCTTTTCGAAGGGCGTCTACACCGCGATAGTCGTAATTCTGGTTGTCTGTGCTCTGTTCAGTGTCGTCGCAACGACGAATTCGGCGGGCCCGAGGGTGCAGCCGGCGGTTGGCGGGGTCAAGGACCCCCGAGTCGCTCCGCAGCTGCCGTTCTCCAAGTCGGCAAAATACTTCGATCCCGCACTCCAAGGCACTTCCGGCCTTGTTAGCGTTCTCGTTGCAACGGATAAGTCCTTGCCGGCGGCGGACGTGGCCAAATACCTGATGGGGGCGAGGGCGCTCCCTGAATTCGGGGACGTTCGCGTCCTCCGAGGCATGATCGAATCGTCCCGGATCTCTGAGCTCCAATCTTCGCCTGGTGTCCTCGCAATCCTGAAAGACCGTCCGATTGGATTTGGCGGGCCAAGCAAGGTTCCGGTCGGTTCACACCTTCCAACGAACCTCGGGTCGTTGCGACTTCCCGAACCCGCTTCGATCCAGCGCGATTCCTTGTACGGCGGCCCGGAAACTTCGATGCGGCAAGTGGTGAACTTCACCGGAGCACGTCAAGCGTGGACCCAGCTCGGCGTTGATGGGACAGGGGTGACGATTGCGGTCGTCGACACCGGCGTGGATCTCGGAACGTTCAACTTGGGCAATGGAGCCGCCGCACGGGACGCGGCCGGTCTCCCGTCTTCGTTCGACCCCGACGGCAGCACGTTCGCATACACGACCGAGAGCGTGACAAGCTACACCGTGGGTGGCGTGACTCGGGTGACAACCGGCGGGACGGATCCCTTGATCTACCTCTTCGACCTGTTCGGTTTGTTTGGCCCGCGAGGCCCACAGGACCTCTTGTGGTCGGATTTCTGGGGCGATGTTTTCCCGGATGACATGAATGTGACGGGCCTGCCGGCCTCAAAAAGCGGAACGTACCACTTCGGCGTACTCTTCGAATGGAAATTTGTTCCGGGTTCCCTCGTCGACTTGTTCCCGGTCCTCGTCATAGACACGGTGGCTGCGGGCGTTTACGATACCGCGTACCTCGATCTGTCGTTCGACTGGTGGCTCAATGGATTCTCTCCGGATCCCCTCCCCGATTTCAGCTTCGCCGACGAGCCAGCGCTCGTGCCCGCGGGCGGAAATGTGGTCGCGGCCCGCGATATGAACGGCGACGGCTATGCGGATGTCTCCGCGGGCAGCTTGGCCTATGTGCTCGACATTTGGGGTAGGAACCCAGCTGTGCCGGACAAGTTCAAAGTCCTGCGGCCTGTCGATCCAAAAGGCGACTACATCGGGATGGTGAGAGATTGGGAAGGCCACGGCACGAGCGTCGCCGGGAGCGCGGCGGGCCGCGAATCGAATCACCCGCTCGCCGGTCCGGGCACCGCGCCTGGAGCGAAGATCATGGCAGTCCCGATCTTCGCGTGGTTTGACATCATCGAAGGCTGGCTGTGGGCCGCGGGGTTCGACCTGGTGGGGACGACCACGCCAACCTTCGTGCCCAACTACGGCGGTGTCTATGGCCAGTGGGCGTACACGGGACATCACAAGGCGGACATCATCAGCAACAGCTGGGGGAGTTCGGACTGGCTGACGTTGCAGTGGTTCTACCAATGGCCGTTCTATGATGTCTTGACGGTCATCGAAGATGCGTTGATGACACCCGGGTACGCCGATCCGGCGTATCCCGGCACGGTCATGGTGCACGCGGGCGGCAACGGTGCATCCGGCTACGGCACCGTGACGGAACCGGGCTTCAGCAACCTCGCGATCACGGTCGGCGCTTCGACGAGCCTCAACTACACGAGCCTTCCCTTCGGAGGGTTCCACAATGATGTCATGTCGTGGAGCGCGCGGGGGCCCACCGGGCTTGGGGCGCCGAAGCCGGATCTGGTACAGGTCGGCGCTTTCGCATTTGCCTCCGGGCCCGTCTGGGGCGGTGCCGGTAACGGCATCAACGCCTTCACATTGTTCGGTGGGACGAGCCAAGCCACCCCCGTGACGTCAGGTTCCGCAGCGGTCGTCATCCAGGCGTACCTGAAAGCTCATGGCTCGAGGCCTTCGCCTTTCCTCGTGAAGGCCATCCTCAAGTCGACGGCAATCGACCTCGGTTACGACGCCTTCGTCCAAGGCGCAGGACACGTCAACGTCTACAACGCCGCGGCGTTTGCTCTCGGCAAGCAAGGGATCCTCGTCACCTCCCCGGCGACGTGGGACAACGTGGAGCCGCGGATCGCGGCCCCGTGGGCATCCGCGTCCGTCTTCTACGGCCGGCAGATCCGGGTTTCGCCTCCGGCCGGACCGATCGATGACACAAGCTGGTTCGCGGGGAGCGTCCACCCCGGCGATTCACGCGCTGCCACCTTCAGCATCGCCGCGAACGCAACCATCTCGGGATCAATCTCGGCGGAGTGGCACACGCGATTGTCCTCGACGATCCTGAACGGTACAACCGGGGTCCTGGGTGCCGGATGGCTCGAGGGCTTCGGCGCGCTGAGGACCCTGCCCTCTGCGATCCCCGCCGGCGCGAACCTGATGGTCGTCCGCGCGAGCATGCCGTACTCCTATCTCGACACGAACGGGGACTATGTCTGGGACAACCGCTCCCGCATCGTCGTCGGAGATTGGGTCGACGCCAACGGCGACAGCACGATTCAGCCGACGGAGGTCCGGGTGTTCAACTACGGGTACAACGCGGGCACGACCACGGAGGCACGCGTCGGCATGCCGTACGGTCGGTTTGCCGGAACGCCGGTCTTCTGGTTCTCTCAAGTTCCGGCGCCCGGTCATACCTTCGTCCCGATGCCATTCACGATCCAAGTCGAGTTCTACGGACGGGTGCCGTGGCCTTGGATCACATTGCCTTCGACCTTTTCGGTTTCGCCAGCGGGTCCCTCAATTTGGACCGCCACCTTGGCGGTGCCGGCGGGGGCGAACCCCGGCGTGTACGAGGGACAGATCCTCGTGACCTCGGCGAACGGCAACACGACGATCCCGATTTCCGTCGTCGTGCCGAAGCTCATCGACGCGTCGACTCTGTCGGGGACGCTGACCTCCGCCTCGACCCAAATTTACGACCCTTCGACCGTCAATGGATACTTCGACTGGCGCTGGAGGTACGAGGCCGGGGACTGGAAGCTGTGGTTTGTCGACGTCGCCGATCCCACCACCGTCGCATTGCGGGTCGGTGTCTCTTGGACCGACCCGCGGACGGATGTCGACTTGTGGTCGCTCACCCCGTCGCTCATCCCGGACAACTCGTCGTTCAGTCCGTACCTGGGGAGCGGTGTGTTCCGCTGGAACACCCATACCGGGACGACCGCAGATCAGTCCATCGTCGCCACCCAATACGGTATCGACCAGTCCGCCCCTGGGCTCTACACGTTCCTGCTGCACAATGTCCTGCTCGGGGACAGCTCGATCACCCAATCCCTCACAGGCACCGTGAGCGTCGTGAAACTGAGCCCGCGCGGCCCCATCACGATCGTGGCGCAGCCGGGGAAGACTTATTCGATCCCATTGACCCTGTCGACGGGTCACAACCTGAACGGCGTCGCGTCCTTCGCGATTCCGCCTAGCTTTTCGGCGTTCCCCGCGACCGCTGAGCCGGGATTCAGTCCGCTCGTCGTGGCCGGTGGAAGGCTCTCGATTTGGGCAAACATCACGATTCCCGCGGGGACCGCGGATGGGACGTACGTAAACTACTTCGTGGTCCTCGGGAACCCCGACCAGCTCCCTCAGGTCCCCGTCCGGGTGAACGTCATTGTGGATTCCACGCGCCCCGGCGTCTCAATCCTCGCTCCGACGGCGAACGCATACCTGCGCGGTTCCGTCTCTCTGCAGGCGGCCGCGACCGACGCGAACGGTATCGCTTCCGTTTCGTTCGCGGCGGGCTCGGCCTCAGGTTCCATGTCTCGGGACGCGAACACGGGTCTCTGGACGTCGAGCTGGGATACGACCGGAACCCCGGACGGGGCGGCTGCGATTGCCGTGACCGTCACGGATTCTGCGAGCAACGTCCGTTCGGACAACCTAAACGTGATCGTCGACAACACGGGGCCGACGGCCTCCTTCACGTCCCCGAATGCCAATTCCTGGATCCGGGGAACCGTCCCCGTCTCCTTCTCGGCCGCCGATACGAATCTCGGTACGGTCACGCTCGGTTTCGCCGGGACCACGGTCGACGTGACGGGCCAGACAGGCTACAGCTTGGATACCCGAACCCTCGGAGACGGTCCCCGGCTGCTGACGCTGACGGCGGTCGACCTGGCGGGAAACACAAAACAAGTTCAGCTGATCGTGAACATCGACAACACGCCGCCGACCGCGGTACTGACCTCGCCCGCGGGAGGGACGTTCCTCAAAGGGACCGCAACGGCCTCGTTCGTGGCGACCGACACAAATGTCGCGACCGCGACGCTGTCTCTGGGGACGCAGTCCTTTGACGTCAAGTCGAAGGCGTCGCAGACGATCGATACGACGGCCCTCGCGGATGGCCTGTACACATTCCAGTTGAGCGTCACGGACTTGGCAGGGAATTCCGTCACGAGTTCATTGTCCGTCACGATTGACAACACGGCTCCAGCGGTCACGATCTCGGCACCGTCGTCGAACGCGAACTTGCGCGATACCGCCACGATTACCTGGAGCGCGACAGATGCGAACCTGGACACGGTTTGGCTCGTGATCGATGGGGAAGCGCGTGACGTTAGCGGGACGACATCGTATTCCTGGAACACCCACACGGCTGGGGACGGACCTCACACGATTCAGGTACAGGCGACGGACAAGGCCGGCAACCAGAGAGTCGGGTCGGTCAGCGTAACCACCGATAACGTCGCTGTCGCAACGGGAACTGCGATGAGCACGGGCTTGTTCAACGGTTTGCTCATCGGCCTCATTGCCGCTGCGATCGTCGGGTTCCTGGCCGGCTTCCTCATCGGTCGGCGGCGGGGCCCGAAAGAGCCCCCGCATCCGCCCTCGTCCGAGCCTCCGAAACCGCCCGACCAGGAGTTATAGGCCCAACCTGGAGGAAAAGGGAACAATCCGCTCGAACGCAATAAATAGGGACGTCGGCAATCGCGGGGCCGCAGGGCGGGTCTTCCCTGAGCCCTCCGGTCTGCCGGCATGTCTCGATCGCCTTCGAAGAAACGGCCTCGCGCCCGGCGCGACCGGAGTCGCTCCGCCGCCGGCGACAAGTCAACGTTAACATTGAAGGAAAGCGAAGCCCGCCGCGCGCGATCCTTGACACGGCACTCGACAGCGTCATCGCCATGGACCACAACGGCCGCATCCTTGATTTCAATCCGGCCGCGGAACGGACGTTTGGGTACCGACGCGACGAAGTGATCGGCCGGACTCTGGCGGAGACGATCGTCCCTCCTTCGTTGCGGGAGTCACATCGCCGAGGTCTGGCCCGGTACCTGGAGACCGGCGAGGGACCGGTCTTGGGCCGACGCATCGAACTCATGGGGTTCCGCAAGGACGGGACGGAGTTCCCGGTCGAACTCGCGATCACGCGGATTGCCGGGGAGCCGCCCACGTTTGTCGGATTTGCGCGGGACATCAGCGCGCGGAAAGATCTGGAGGCGGGTCGCGAGGAATCAGAGGAGCGGTTCCAGAAGTCGTTCTATGGAAGCCCCGTCGCAATGAGCCTCTCCGCCCTGCCGGAGGGCCGGTTCATCGACGTGAATGAGTCGTTCCTGCGTTTGTTCGGGTACGCGCGCGAGGACGTGATTGGGCACACGTCGCTCGAACTCGGTCTGTGGTCCGATCCCGCGGCGCGGGATCTGCTCCTCGAGAAGTTCCGCGGAGGCGAGCCGATTCGCAACCTCGGCTAACCCTCCGGACGAAGACCGGGGAGAGTCGGAATGTCATCATCTCGATCGAGACTCTCCCGCTCGGCCCTGGCGGAGCGCTCCTGTCGGCCGCCGTCGACATCACGGAGAAGAAA
>WNEY01014733.1_pt1 | contig 10894 bp, 7 predicted proteins | sample 5400531 | NCBI WGS metagenome assembly WNEY01 (sample SAMN13153338, study PRJNA577476) | soil metagenome | isolation source: 200 cm saprolite under Douglas fir tree site 1 | place: USA:California | collected 2015-04-18
GCCAGCATCAGCACCCGCCCCATGGCCAGCATCTTGCGCTCGCCGCCGCTGAGCTTGCCGGCCGGGCGCCGCAGCATCCCGCCGAGCCGTGGGAACACGGCGACCACGTGCTCGATCCGCCCGGCCAGCTCGCCGCGACGCAGCAGGTAGCCGCCCATCTCCAGGTTCTCCCTGACGGTCAGCGGAGCGAAGACATCATCGACCTGCGGCACGTAGCCGACGCCCGCCCGAGCCAGCTGCTCGGGCGCGGCGTTGGTGACGTCCTGGCCGTCGATCAGAACCTGGCCGCCGCTGACGCGTAGCATCCCGACGACGGCCTTGAGCAAGGTGCTCTTGCCCGAGCCGTTCGGCCCGACGACCGAGACCACCTGCCCGGGCGCGGCCTGCACCGAAATATCCCTGATCACCGGGTCACCGCCGTAGCCCGCGGTCACCCCGGACGCGACCAGGATGGGGTCAGCCGACAAGGTAGGCCTCCACGACCTCGCTGCGATCGCGCAGCTGCGCCATCGTGCCCTCGGCGAGCACCTGGCCGTCGGCCATCACGATGACCGGGTCGCAGAACTCATCCATGATCGCCAGCTCATGCTCGACCATCAAGATGGTGAGGCCCTGCTGGCAGAGTTCGGTCAGCGCCTGGCCGATCCGCCGGGCCAGTTCTGGATACACCCCGGCCATGGGCTCGTCGAGCAGCAGCAAGTCCGGTTCGGCCATCAGCGCCCGCATGATCTCGACCAGCCGGCGCTGACCGCCGCTCAGCTCACCCGCGTACTCGTTCGCCTGGGCAGCCAACCCGAAGGCGTCGATCAGCGCGTCCGCCCGGCCGATCGCCGCGGCCTCGTCGGCGCGCCAGTACCGGCGGCCAGCCAGCGCGCCGGCGAAGGAGTCACCCCGGTGCCCGGGCACGGCCGACAGCAGGTTCTCGGTGACCGTCAGCCGTTTGAACTCACTGGCCAGCTGGAACGTCCTGACCAGGCCGAGCCGGGCCCGGCGGTAGGCGGGCAGCGCGGTGATGTCGCGCCCGGCGTAGCCGATCTTTCCGGCCGAGACCTTGTCAGTACCGGCCAGCAGCGACAGCAGGGTCGACTTTCCGGCGCCGTTGGGGCCGATCAGGCCGGTCATCGTGCCGCGCGCCACGGACAGGCTGACCCCGGCCACCGCGTGCACCCCGCCGAAGTCCTTGCTGACGGCCTCCGCCGTGAGCAGGACGGCGACCGAAGCCACCTCCGGCCGAGGCCGCGCGAGCATCGCGACCGGCATCGTCCCTGACTGCGTCTGGCCGGCCTCCGGCCCGGCCGGCCGGCGCCGGATCACCCGCTTGCGCTCAGGCAGCACCCCTTGCGGCCGCAGCCACAAGAAGATCGCGATCAGCAGCCCGATCGCGACCCACTGCAGGGATGGCAGCAGGTTCGGCGGCAGGCTCGGATTGTTGTTGGAGATGAATCTCGTGATCTCCTCGAAGCCGACGGGCACGAGTACGGCGCCGAGGACCGCGCCCGCGTGGTTGCCCGCGCCGCCGATGATCACCGCGGTGAACAAGACGATGGTCTCGGCGTAGCTCCACGCGCTTGGTGACCAGACGCCGATGAAGCTGACCAGCACCGCGCCGGAGAGCCCGGCAATCGCTCCCCCGGTCACCAGCGCGCCCGTGCGCAGCGCGAGCAGGTTCTTGCCGAGCGAGTCGGCCACCTTGTCGTTGTCCCGCATGGCCCGCAACGTGCGCCCGTAGGGCGACTCAGTAATCCGCCGCAGGAACCAGTACACAGCAACCACCAAGATCAGGCCGGCGATGCCGAAACCGTACTGATAGCCGTTCGAGGTCCCCACGAACATGCCCTGGTTGAGCGGGGCGGGCACCAGGGATACCCCGGCGTCCCCGTTGAAGAGCGGCCGGTAGTTCATCACGAGCAGGTTCGTCAGCACGGCTGTGACCAGCAGGCCGACCGCGGCGAAGTCACCGCGCAGCCTCCGGCCGACCAGGAAGGTAAACGGCAGGGCGAGCAGGCCGCCGGCCACGGCGGCGCCGATCCACGGCACAGGGAACGGCAGGTGGTAGCCGCCCAGGTAGGTCTGGAAGCCGCCGTCGGCGGTGTCGGGCGGCAGCGCGAGCACCGCCGCCACGTAGGCGCCGACCGCCTGGAAGATGATGAAGCCGAAGTTCGTGACCCCGGCCACCCCGAACTGCTGGCTGAGGCCGAGGCAGGCGATCGCGTCGACGGCCGCGTACACCAGCAAGATGATCAGGTAGTACATCTGCCGCTCCCCCCGCTCAGGTCCTGGCGCCGAGCAGTCCGGTAGGCCGGATGGCGAGCATGGCAAGCAGCACCACGAACGCCACCACGTACTTGTAGTCAGGGTCGATGTAGGCCGCGCTGACCTCGGTGGCCAGGCCGATGACCAGGGCACCCAGCATCGCCCCGTAGGCGTTCCCTGGGCCGCCGAGGAACACCGCGGCGAGGATCAGGATCAGGAAGATGTCGGTGCTTGATGGGTTGAAGCTGCCCACGTCGATCGCGAACACCGCGCCGGCCAGGCCGCACAGCGCGCCGGTCAGCGCCCAGGTGATCGCGATGACCTGGGCGGCCTTGATGCCGCAGTTCCTGGCCAGCATCCGGTTGGCGGCCGTCGCCCGCATCGCCTTGCCGAGCTTGGTGTAGCGCAGCAAGCCGTGCACGCCTGCCATCACGACCAGGCTGATCACGATGATCGTGAGCTGGGCGGTGGTCAGGACCAGGCCGCCCAGCCTGATGGTGCGGCCCTGGCTCATCGCGTAGGAAACGTTGACGCCGCCAACGATCGCGGCGGTACTGAACTCGATGATCAGCGCCATTCCGAGCGAGACGATCACCAGCGTGATCGGTGCCGAACCGCGCCGCTGGAACGGCGAGTAGACCAGGTAGTTCAGCGCCGCCGACGCCACCGCGCCCGCCGCCATCGCGGCGGCTACCGCGACCCAGATCGGCGCTCCGGCCTGGTTCACCAGGTACGCGATGAACGCGCCGGCGGTCATCACCGCGGCGAACGCGAGATTAAGCACGTCGGTCACGGCGAACTGCAGGGTGAAGCCGACCGCGGCGATCGCCAGCACCGCCGAGGTGATCAGCCCGAATCCGACCGCCGCGAGCAGAATGCTCAATGTTTATCCAGGCCGGTCAGGGGCTGATCCAGGCCGGTCACGGGCTGACCGCTCGAAGCTGGGCGGCCGAGATGCTGCCGGAGACCACCACCGCTCCGTTGCTGCTGTAGGTGTCGATCTGGAAGATGCCCGGTGAGTCGTGGAAGGCGTCGAAGCTGGTCGGACCGCCCGGGCCGATGTAGCGGATCTTCTTGCCGGCCTTGAGCGCGGCCACGCCCGCGGCGAACGAGTTCACCACCACCGCCCCGGGCGCGCCGTCGCCGATCGTGGTGATGAACGGCTGCCACTTGCTCACGTCGGTGCTGCCCGCCGCGACCATGGCGAGCGCCGCCAGGTTCATGCCGTCATACAGGTGCACCGCGCCGGGGGCGGTGAAGTAGGTGGTGAAGTCGCCGGTCTGGGCGCCGCTCACCTTGCCCTTGACGGCCAGCAGCGCCTTGGTGAACGCCTGGTAGGCGGGTCCGCTGGTCGCGGTGACCAGGTTGTCGGCGTGGAAGTTCGCCGCGAAGTCGGCGGCCCCGACGGCCTTGACGCAGGCACTGTAGAAGGCGGGCGAGATGGCCGCCGAGGTGCCGATGATCGGGATCAGCTTGCCGCCGTTCAGCTGCTTGATCTCGGCAAGCAGCGTCGGGTCGGCCGAACCGAGCGCCTCGGTCATGATCGCGTCCGGATGCGCCGCCACGATCTTTTCCGCCTCGGTCCTGAACGTGGTGGCGTTCAGGTCGAGAGTTTCGTTGGCCACTACCTTCAGCCCGGCCTTGGCGATCGCCGCCACCGCCGGCTTGACGAAGGTCTGCGATCCGATGTCATTGCCGAAGGCCAGCGCGATCTTGCTGTAGTGCAGTTCCTGGGCGATGACCGTCATCGCGTAGGACTCGGCGAGGTCGGGCGGCACGAGCCGGTAGAAGTAAGGGAATTTGACGTGGTCAAACTCCGACTGGCCGGTCATGCAGAACATCGCGGTCTTGTGCGCGTTGATCACCGGCACCACCGAGGCGGCCTCATCGGAGGTGCAGCCGATGACCAGTTCGAGGTTCTTGGCGGTGTCAAACAGGTTGCCGACGGCCGGGACCGCGTCGGCCGGCTCGCCGCGGGTGTCCGCGGTCGTGCAGCTCACCTTGTGACCCAGAACGCCGCCGGCCTTGTTGATCGCGTTCGTGGTGCCGTCGCAGGACACGAGGTAGATCGGGCCGAGGGCAGCGTCGGCCCCGCTGAACGGCGCGACGTCGGCGAACGTCAGGGTCGAGGTCGAACCCGCCTGGGAGTTGCTGCTCCCCCCGCAGGCGGCCAGCCCGGCGGTCAGCGCGATCGCCGCGGCCGCGGCTGTTATCGGTGTAAGCCAGGACCGGCCCGGCAGGCCAGCAGATCCGAACATCGCTGTCACCCCAAAGGCTGTGCCTCTAGAAACCTCAGAACCCGGAGGGCGCCTGATCGGCTGGCCGCCACCGCCAGCCGTCGAGGTCCACATCCTCGGCGACAACGCGGTTGCGGATCGTGCCGACACCCTCGACAGTCACCTCGATCACGTCGCCTGGCCGGAGCCAGACAGGTGGCTTCCTGGCGAAGCCGACCCCGCCGGGCGTGCCAGTCGCGATGACATCGCCGGGCCGAAGCCTTGTGAAAGACGAGAAGAACTCGATCGCGCTCGGAATATCGACAATCATCTGCGAGGTCTTGGCCGACTGCATGACCTGGCCGTTCAGCGTCGTGGTCAGCGCCACGTCAGAGATATCCAGCTCATCGGGGGTGACCAGCTCGGGCCCGATCGGCATGCTGCCTTCGAAGTTCTTGCCGGCGGTCCACTGCGTCGCCGCCCGCTGCCATTCCCGCGCGGTCGCGTCGTTGAGCACGACGAACCCGGCGACCGCGGCCATCGCGTCGGCCGCCCTGATATAGCGGCCGCCGGCGCCGATCACCACGCCGAGCTCACCTTCGTAGTCGAATCTGCTCGTCAGCGCCGGCTTGACCAGGTCCGCGTACGGGCCGATTACGCTGCCGACACCGCGGACAAAAGCCTCGGGCCAGGTGGGCACGGACCGGCCGCCTTCGATCGCGTGCTCGGAGTAGTTCACCCCCAGGCAGAGAATCCGCCCGGGCTCTGGGACCGCGGGCCCGAAGTCCGGTTCGGCGACCTGCGCACCGGGCCGTTCGGCGACGTTCCTGACCGCCTCGAACCCGGCCGGCCCGGCCGCGAGCAGCCCAGCGAGCGAGGCATAGCCGGCCTGGCCGGTCGCATCGGCGACATCGACGTAGCCGCTGGTTCCGGCGACCTGCAGGCGAAGCCCGCGAGGAGTCATGATGGTGGCTAGCCGCACGCGCAGCCTCCAGTTCACCTAGGCCAGAACGGATCCCGACTCGTGGCCAAATTGGTCTAGCTGGGCCGATTGGTTGAGCATAGGCCGGGGACTAAGTAGGGTCAAGAGGTCCTGAGTCTCGTCGCTAACGTTTGCACGGTATTGATCCGCACAGCGCTGTGACACTAATCCGCGCAGCACTGTGACACAATTGGTGTGATTGGTTGCAATGATTGAGGATGCCGATCAGAGTGCGCGGCAGGCCGAGCGCGGGCTCGCGCTCGCCGAGCAGATCATGACCCGCGCGCTGCGCGGCGGGCTCGGGGCGGACGGCCGGCTGCCGACCGAGCGCCAGCTAGCCGCCGACCTCGGCGTGACCAGGTCCGCGGTCAGGTACGCGCTGGGCATCCTGGAGGCCGACGGTCACATCTCGCGGGAGGTGGGACGCGGCACGTACCTGCGCTCCGCCGCACCGCTGGCCGGAGATGGTGCCGCCGGATCCGCCGCCGCACCGGTCGCCGGATCAGGCCGGGCCCAGGCCTTCGCGCCGGCCGACGTGATGGTGGTCCGGCGGCTGCTCGAACCGCCCGCCATGCAGCTCGCGGTCGCCTGGGCGACGGCGGCTGACTTCGACGAGATGGACCGCTGCCTGACCGGCGGTGACCGAGCCGGCAACTACGACGAGTTCGAGCTCTGTGACCTGGCGCTGCACCGGAGCATCATCGCGGCCACGCAAAGCCCGCTGCTGTGCACGCTGTACTCCTCGATCGAGACGGCCAGGGCCGGGCACATGTGGGGCAACCTCAAGCGGCGCAGCGCCTCGGCCGAGCGCCGGGGCATGTACCAGGCCGATCACCACGCGATCGTCGCCGCGCTCAAGGCCCGCGACGCGGCGGCGGCGGTCAGCGCGATGCGGGCCCACCTGGCCCGGGTCTCCGACCACCTCAACGCCACCGACCCGGCCGCCGGCAGCTATCAGTAGCCGGCTCGGGGCGTAGCCAGTTCAGGCCGGGCCGGCGTCCCGGCGGTCGAGCTCGCGCGTCACGCTGGTAGGAAGCCGGTAGGTCATCGAGGCTCAACTCGGCCGGATGCCGGAACGATCCGTCAGGCGCGGGCAGCCACGCGGCCATCGTCGCCAGCTTCCCGATGACCGACAGCACGCGCTCGCGGCTGGCGTCGGCGTAGTGCAGGCGGACCGACCGCTCCACGACGCCGGCCACCAGATGCCGGTGCGGCACGAGCAGCGCGTTCCAGACGTACTCCGAGCGCGAGTGGCCGGGGTGGTGCAGGGCGTAGCCGAGCCCATCCACGCTCGCGTCCGGGTCGAACCCCGCGATCCCCCGCTCGTGCCGGGCGAACTCCTCCGCGATCACCACGAACCCGAGTTCGTCGGCCGGGCGGGCCTGGATGGTCACCGTCTCGCGGACCCCCATGGCGGCGAGCTGGGCCCGCCAGGGCCCGTAGGTATCGGCCGCGAACCAGGCCCCGGAGTTGCCGTCCAGGTAGGCCTCCAGCCCCCTGGTCCGCTGGTAGAGGTCGCCTGGCCGCAGCAGGCGCCGCTGCGCCGTGGCCGCGTTCTCCCCGACCAGGAACGTCGTCTCGGCTAGCTGCGCCAGCAGCCGTTCCAGGCCGGCCGGCGGCACCTCGGTCAGCGCCCTGGCCACCAGCTCGAGATCGGCGTCGTGTTGCGCTTCATCGAGATCGGACACATCGAGTTGGGCGTAACGCGGCAGCACCCGGTCGATGACTTCGGCCAGCAGATCCGGCTCGGCGTAGTCGAGCGCGTCGAGGAACCGGCGGGCCTGCGGGCTGTCGGCCAGCGTGCGGCTGACCGTCGGGAAGTCGGTCGCGACCGGGCCAGGCAGGTAGGCCGACGGTCGACCGCGCTCGTCGAACGGCGGGACGTGGGAGCCGTCCCGCAGCCGGATGATCGGCGCCGTCCTGGCCAGGCCAGGCTTGCCGTCAGGCGAGCCTGGCCCCTCCTGCCAGAGCGAGGGATGCTGGTAGACGAACCCGTACAGGCTAGCCAGCCAGTCCTCGTCCTGAGCCGCCAGAAATTGCGTGGTCAGCGCCCCGATCATCGCTTCGGCGGTCAGCTCAGCGACCCCGACCTCCTCGCGCAGGTACCGCCACAGCAGTGGGTTGTCGTGCTCGGTGACCGACTCATCGACGAAGTCGGCCGCACCGCACAGTTCGCCGAGCTGCTCCGGCGTCAGCAGGCTGGACAGGCCGGGATCCCCGGCCAGTCGCAGCCGCGCGGGCTCGCGGTAGCCGCCGGCGCCGTCAGGAATGAACGGACCGTCGATCAGCAGCGTCCGCACCGCGTCGTACAGCGGGCGGAACATCGAGCCGGCCGGGAACCGGTCCGCTTCCAGTGGCAGCGCACCGAGGACATCGACGGTGAGCTGGCCCTGGTCGCGCAGCTCGGTCAGCACCTCGCCGAGCAGGATCGCGGTCTGGCTGACCAGCGCTCGATTCCAGTCGTCGCCTTCCGGCACGTTGTCACGGGCGGGCGTGGAGCGGTAAGGCCCTTGAACGACGAAGCCGAGGAAGGTCTCCTTCTCGGTCGGGAAGAACACGCTCAGCGGCGAAGGCTGCCACCGGACCAGACGGCGGCCGTCGATCTCCGGCCGCACCGCGAACGCGACCTCGACGCCGAGCCCGGCCGCACCAGGCTCGTCGAGCTCCCGTGACCAGACCAGCCATTCCTCGTCGGTACGGCGGTTATCCCGGGGGGTTCCGGGCCATCGGGGGCCCGGGGGTGTCCCCCGGCTAGCAGAGTGTCCCCCCGGGCCAGCACTGCGGATTGTGCTTAGCCGGACGCTCCTTGATGCTCCTGGCTGCGGCTCCGACGTGCGCCGCAGGGTCACCTTCGGCCTCGACGGCCCGCTGGCGCAGATCCGCTCGATTCCGCGCAGGAAGAGCAGGATGTGCGCGGCGATGCTGTTGAGCTTGGCGGAAATCTCGCGGTAGGCGGTCTGCGCTGGCACTTCGGCGCGGTCGAACGGGAAGACGAACAGCGTGCCTCCGCCGGGCCCCGCTGGCGGCTGCGCGGAGAACGGCCGCACATATTTCTCGATCAGGAAATGTTCTTCCCCGCTGAACACCGAAGGCGAGTTCGTATACACGTACACCGACTTGAAGCCGATACCGAACTTGCCGATCTGAGTCAGGTCATCGGCCTTGGTGCCCGCGGTGACGCCGCAGATGCCGCGGACGTCGGCGGGGCTGAACGGCCGGCCGTCGTGCCGCAGCTCAAGCCGGTCGTCGAACAGCTCGAAGGTCAGCTCGGTGGCCCCGGCGTCCTCGGCGTTCTGGATCAGCTCGAAGATGAAGTGGGTGCGGTCGCTGTAGAGCTGACCGAGCAGTTCGAGCACGGCGGTGTCCCAGCCGTAGCGCGCGATGTTCTCGCGGCGGATCTCTTCGTAGTCGGCGGGCATGGAAGCGAACCTATCCGGCCGGCCGCTCCGCTATCGCTACGAGGAGATCGTGGGCACCTTCGTCGTCGAGGTCAGTACCTGGGTAATCCGCATCAGCAACGCCGGGCGGGAGAACGGCTTGGCGATCACCGAGATCGCCGGTTCTGGCCAGCCGGCCGCGTCGTCGGGGCGCTCGTACCCGGACATGAACAGCACCTTGATGCCCGGGCGAAGCTGGCGGAGCCTGGTCAGGAACTCCTGGGCGGTGATGCCGGGCATCACCACATCCGCCAGCACCAGGTCGGCCACTATGGCCGGGTCGCCGAGCAGCGTGAGTGCCTCAAGGCCGTTCGCCGCCGTGGTCACGTGATAGCCGGCCGTCGTCAGCACCCGGTGCGCGACGTCCCTGATCGCGGGCTCGTCGTCGACCACCACGATCGTGCCGACGCTGGCCCGGGCCCCTGGGTAGTCGTACGGCGTGACCCTTTCGGCGCCCTGCGCCGCCGGCAGCAAGATCGTCACGGTGGTGCCGTAGCCGGGCTTGGAGGTCAGCCAGGCCTGCCCGCCGGCCCCAGCGGCGAACCGGCGCACGGCGCTCAGGCCGAGGCCAGCCGTGGCGTCGCCGCCCTTCGTGGTGAAGAACGGCTCGAACGCGCGCTCGGCGACGACGTGATCCATTCCGGCGCCGGTATCGGATATCCGCAGCCGTACGTGCCGGCCGGGCAGCAACTCGGCCAGTTCTGACAGGTCGGCCTCGCTCCAGCCGCCGCGAGGCGGGTCGGTCTGACCCGTGTTGGCCTGCCCCGTGTTGGCCAGCCCCGTGTTGGCCTGCCCCGTGTTGGCCAGTGCCGTATCGACGTTGTCGACCGACAAGGTGATCTTGCCGCCGGTCGGCATCACGTCCCTGGAATTGATCGCGATGTTAAGTATCGCCTGCCGGAGCATGCTGGGGTCCACCTTGACGGGCCATAGCCCGCTGTCCGATGTGACGCCGATCTCGATGTGCTCACCGATGACCTGGCGCAGCAGTTCGGTCGCGTCCACGGCCAGCTCACCGAGGTCGGCCGTCACCGGCTCGGTCTGCTCCCGCCGGGCGAAGGCCATCAGATGCTTGATCAGCCGCCGGGCGCGTTCGGCCGCATCCTCGATCTGCCTCACGTCCCAGCGGACCGGGCCCCACCTGGACGTGCCGTCGGACGCCTCGACGACCGTGATCTCGTCGTTGACCAGGCTCGAGTAACTGGCGATGACGGTCACCAGGTTGTTGAAGTCGTGGGCGATGCCCTCGGTCAGCTGACCCAGGCTCTCTAGGCGGCGCGATCTGGCCAGCTCACCTTCCAGCTGACGCAACTCGGCTCGCAGCCGGACGATCTCGGTGCTGTCCTGGGTGTAGATCGCGAGGTAGCCGGTACCGTCGGCGGCCTTCATCGCCCGGCCGGCTAGCTGAAGGACGACCGTGCTGTCGTCCTTGGCCAGCAGCCGTACCTGGGTGCCGATCTGGCCGACCGCCCCGGTCGCCAGATGGCCGATCAGGTCGTCGATGGCCGGCTGATCCTCCGGGTGGATGATCGACAGGAAGTCCTTGCCGATGAGTTCGGCTGGACTATAGCCACTCTGCTGGCCGAACGTCTCACTCACGGTCAGGTAGCGGCTTGGCTGACCCATCTGCAGGCTGGTCACGATCAGGCCCCACGGCGCAGCGCCAAACTGTCCGTCGAACCGCTCGTTGCTGATCTGGAAGATCTCCCCGAGCCCGTTCCCGGCCGAGCCGGCCGCCGATGCGGGCCCGTTTCCTGGCTGATCGTTCGCCGCCATCTGTACCCCTTTCCGTGCCCCCCATTTCCGCACGTCACGGATGGGTAACTAAGAGTAGCCGTCAGTCACCGTGAGTAACAGAGTCGGGGCTCACGTAAGCGCCGCCTGCCGGTGGGCGGGCCAGGGCCTTTGCAAAAGTCGGCCGGTGGAGCTACTGACTGGGTTGGTGGAGAGTTTCCGCGTGGTGGAGCGTTGACCGCGGAATACCGCGGCAAACTCTCCCCGGAACG
>WNEY01004740.1_pt1 | contig 10893 bp, 8 predicted proteins | sample 5400531 | NCBI WGS metagenome assembly WNEY01 (sample SAMN13153338, study PRJNA577476) | soil metagenome | isolation source: 200 cm saprolite under Douglas fir tree site 1 | place: USA:California | collected 2015-04-18
CAGCTGCAGGATCGCCGCTCCGCGGCCTACCTCGGCCCCTTCATGCACCAGCACGCGTTCCACGATCCCCGGCACCAGCGTCCGCGCCTCGACGTAGGCGGACGCGCGGAACGTCGGGTTCGTTCCGTCGACGCGCAGCCGGACGGGCTGGCCCACGGTCACGCGAGCGATGTCGCGCTGCGCCACGCCGAACTCGAGCTCGAGCGTGTCCGTGCGTCCCAGCGTCACCGCCAGGTCGCCGGCTTCGAGCCGGCCGCCCAGGCGCTCCTCGGGTCGCGGGGTGAGCACCATGCCACTGACCGGCGCGCGCACCGTGGTGGCGCCGACCTGGTCGTCGAGCAGGGCCACCTCCCGGCGGAAAGCCTGGGCCCGGGTGCGCTGCAGCCGCTCCTCCGCCGGATTACCGCGGCTCGCCGCCACCGCCGCCGACCGCTCGGCGCCGGCCGCCTCCGCCGCCGCCGCCTCGCGCTGCGCCCGCAGGTCGGCGTCGCGCAGCTGCAGGATCGCCGCTCCGCGGCCTACCTCGGCCCCTTCATGCACCAGCACGCGTTCCACGATCCCCGGCACCAGCGTCCGCGCCTCGACGTAGGCGGACGCGCGGAACGTCGGGTTCGTTCCGTCGACGCGCAGCAGGGTGAGCGCCGCGACGGCGGCCACCGCGGCGCCGCCGTAGATCTGGCGCCGGCGCCGCGGCAGCTGCATGAGCGCGCGCTTCTTGGCGGCGAGCGCGCCGAGGGCGTCGACCAGCGGCACCTGGTTGTAGAGCTGGGCGTTGCGCAGCGCCACGGTCGTCTGGTTGGCGAGGATCTCCGCCAGCTCGCGCTGGGTCTCGCTCGCAAAGCCCGGCCGCTTCGCCTCGAACAGCAGCACCCCCAGCGTGCCTTCCTCGTCCTTGAGCGGCAGGTACAACCCGCTGGCCAGCTCCTCGGCCTCCAGCTCGGTGCCGAACGCGGCGACGTAACCGCGCTCGACGTCGGACGCCGGGCGCGTACGATCGGGCAGGTAGAAGGTCTCGCCCCGCTCCACGACCCACGCAGCGCGACGCGCCAGCCGCTTGGTCCGCTCGCCTTTCTGATCCACCTGCTCGTGGCCCGCGATGGCGCGGATCTCGCACTGCTGCTTCTCGAGCAGCCCGACCGCCCCCTGATCGAACGTGAGCGCGCGGGACGCGAGGTTCACCACGGAGTGCAACACGTGGTCCAGGTCGAGCGTCGAGGTGATCTCGCGGCTGATCTCGAGCAGCACGGCGAGGTCCCGGGCGCGCTTCTCGGCCGAGTGGAGCTGGGCGTTGCGGAGCGCCACTGCCGCGCTCGCCGCCAGCCCCTCCAGGATCTCCCGGTCGCGGTCATCGAAGATGCCGTCGCCCCTGACCTTGTTGACGACCTGGATCGCGCCGACCGTGATGCCCTTCGTCACCATCGCGGTGGCCATCAGGGTCGTCGTGATCAGAGTACTGGAGCGGTCCACGCGCTGCTGGAAGCGCGCGTCCTGCATCGCGTCCCTGACGATCGTGGTGCGCTGCTTCCGGGCCACGTCGCCGACGAAGCCGGTGCCGATCGGCATCGTGGTCCCGATCAGCTTCTGGCTCGCCGCACCGAGCGCGAGCTTGCAGCGCAGCACGTCGCCCTCCGCGATCCACAGCGAGCCGCCCGCCGCGCCGACCGCCGTCAGTACGGTGTCGAACACCTTGGGGAGCAGCTCGTCGAAGTCGAGTGAGGAGTTGAATTCCTGGCTGATCGAGTGCAGCAGGCGAAGGCGTTCGAGCTCCACGCGGAGATCTTCGGCCGGGACGGCCGGGGCGCCGGACTCGTCGGCCATGCGGTGGAAGAGGCGGGCTGCCCGCGCGGGTGTCAAGGCAACGGGAGTCCCTTGCCGTCGCCCGGCGGGGGCGTAGGTTAGGTCCCACCTCGCAAACCGCTGGGGGTTGTGGCCGGCCTCGCGCTCAACCTGCTCGGTCCGCCGGCCGTCGCCGGGTCGCACGGCACGCCTGCGCGCGGCATCGGCGCGGCCAAGAACCTCGCCCTGCTCGCCTATCTGACACTGGAGCCCGGGGTCCACACGCGTGAGGAACTCGCCGCCCTGTTGTGGGGCGACTCCTCCGACGCGGCGGCCCGCGCCTCGCTGCGGCAGGCGCTGAAGCGGTTGCGCGCGGCCGTGGGCGACTTGCTCCACGTGGACCGCCACGCCGTGCAGGTGCGGGGATCGATCGAGTGCGACGTCACCCAGTTCCTGCACGCGTTGGAGCGCTCCCCGCGCGAAGCCGCGGGATTCGACGTCCCCCGGTTTCTGTCGGGGTTCGCGCTACGCCACGCGCCGGTGTTCGAGGAGTGGGCCACCGTGAAGCGGCGCTGGTTGCTGCGACGCTTCGGCGAGCTGCTGCGCGGACTGGCGCGCGAAGCGATCGCCCAATCGCACTGGCGTGAGGCGCTGGGCTGGGCGGAGCGCTGGCTCGCCTGCGAGCCTCTATCCGACGAGGCCGCGCGGCTGGTGATCGAGTCGCTGTACCTGGCCGGCGACGGCGCCGCGGCCCTCGCGCGCTTCCGGGAGTACCGGGACCGCCTGGCGCACGAAATCGCTGTTCCGCCGAGCGCCGCGATGCTCGAGCTGGTGCGCCGCATCGAGCGCGACGCGGAACGCCCGCGGCGGCGGGGCGCCGCGGACCTCTCTCCTTCCGCGCCGTCCTTCGAAGCAAGCCTGATCGGCCGCGAATCGCAGTGGCGCACGCTCATGAACGTCTGGGACGCGGTCACGCGCGACGCGGGACGGGTCGTCGTGATCGAGGGCGAGGCGGGCGTGGGGAAGACGCGCTTGGCCGAAGACTTCTTGCGCTGGGCGCTCACCGCGGGCGCCACGGTGCTGCGGGGGCGCGGCTACGACGCTCAGACCGGCATCCCGTACGGCCCCTTCCTGGAGGCGCTGCGGGGCGTGCTGCCGACGCCTGGTCTGGCGGGCACGGCGCCCGAGTGGCTCGCGGAGGTCACGCGGCTGCTCCCGGAGCTGCGGCAGCGCTTTCCCACGCTTCCCGAGGCCGCCGCGGCCGTGGACGTGGATCGCCGCTGGCGCCTGTTCGAGGGAATCGCGCAGCTCGTCCTCTCGATCGCCGCAGAACGGCCCACGATCATGTTCATCGACGACGTGCAATGGTGCGACACCGAGAGCTGCGCGCTGCTGCATTTCCTGGCCCGGCGGTTCGAGCGCTCACCGGTCGCCGTGGTCGCGACGCTGACGCTGGGCGAGTTCGAGCGCGACGCACCGGCGGCACGGCTCGCGCGGGCCCTCCGCACCCACGCTCACGCGACCGTGGTCGCGCTGGCGCCGCTCACCAAGGACGAGGTGTGGCTCCTGATCCGTGAGCTGGGCCGGATCAGCGCGCCGACCGGCGGCCGCCGCTTCGCGGAGCGGGTGCACGAGGTCACGGACGGCAACCCGTTCCACGTCGTCGAGCTCATCAAGACGCTGTTCGCGCAGGGGCTTCTGGCGACCGCGCCGGGCACGGGGGAGTGGGTCGCGCCCAGCGTGCCGAGCGGGGTGAGCTACGGTCACCTGCAGATGCCTCGCACCGTCCACGACGCCATCGCGGAACGGGTGGCAGGGCTGCCGTACGAGCTGCGCGACCTGCTGGCCACGGTCGCCGTCGCCGGTCGCGGCATCCGCACCGACCTCCTGTCGCACGTGCACGGCATGTCCCGGCTGCGCGCGGCCGCACTGGCCGACGCGCTGGTCGAGCGCCGGCTCCTAGCCGAAGAAGGGGGCGTGTACCGCTGCGCGCACCCGATGATCGCGGAGGTCGTGCGCGACGGGCTCACCCCCGCGCGCCGGCACGAGCTGCATCGGGCGATCGCACTGTCGCTCGAGATCGTGACCCCGGCCGCCGGCCTCCGCGAGGTGGCCGGCGAGATCGCCCGGCATGGCGAGCGCGGGGGCGAGCGCCCCCTGGCCTACCGCTACGCGCTGTTGGCGAGCGAGGCAGCGGCGGGACGCTACGCGTTCGAAGAAGCGCTGTCCTGGCTGGACGTCGCCTCGAGCCTCGCGCAGCCGGGCCCCGAAGCGGACGCGGTCAACCGCTCCACCGCGGAGCTGCTCAGGCTCGCCGGCTGGGCGGAGCCGCCGCGCGCCCCACGGCGCAAACCCACGCCGGCGCGCGGGATCGAGCACGGCGACCTGGACCTCGCCGCCCCGGAGCCACCGGAACCGCTCCGCAGGTAACAAAACCGCCGGCGACGGGCCCGGGAGGCCACATCGCCGGCGTCGCGCGCGCGAGGCCGCGCGCAGCGGTTACTGCAGACCTCCGCTCGCCCCAAACTTCAACGGCGCGATCCGCTCTTCCAGCTCCTCGACGCCGAACTCGAGCTCCTCGGCCTTCTTCCCCGTCGCCTTCATGATCTCTTCCTTCTGCTGCGGGGTCAGCTTCAGGCTGATGCGCTTGCCCGTAGGCATCTCGTCCTCCTGTCGCATAGGGTCGCGTGCCACGTCGAACATCTGAGCCACAACATCTCGCGGCATCGTGAAATCACCGTGACACGGCGATCCCCCTCAGAACTTGAGCAGCTGCACGGCGTGATCCAGCCGTCGGATCCCGTTTCGCCGCAACACCTTGTGTACCCCGTGCAGGAACGCGGGAGTGTGCTCGATCGCCCGCGAGAAGCTGTAGATCACCTCCACAACGATGCGATCGAGCAGCGGTCGCTCCCCTCGCTCCGGAGCGTCGTCGCCCACCACGGCTCGGATCGCAGGGTGCTCGAACAGCAGGAAGCGCAGCATCGCGACCCGCACCTGCAGGCGTAAGCAGTGGGTCAGGAGATCGGGTGCGCCCGTGTAGCACTCCTTCATCCAGTAATTGGCGGCGTAGTTGCCGAGATACAGGGCAATCCGGTCGCCCAGTCGCCGCTCCCAGCGGTCCCGGCGGGCGCGGTAATCCTCCCACAGCTCTCCCCCGAGCAAGGTGCGCGCCCCGCGCCCGAGCCCCGCGACCGGAGACTCCTCCCGCAGATACGGAGCGTACACCTGCTCCAGCAGCGCCGCGAAGCGGGGCGCGGGCCGGAGCGTGAGCGCGGCCACGAGGATTTGTTGCACCAGAGCGAACGGCAGCCCGGCGGGTGCCTCGCGGCTGGCGAGCCTTCGGTCGAGCCGGGCCAGCGTCGAGGGCGTGCGGAAGCGGGTCAGCTCCCGAAACAGCCGGGCGCCCTGGAACGGCGGCGCGCGCTTGAAGAAGAACGCACCGAGGCGCTGGGCCAGACACGCGGCGAAGAAGAACCGGCTGGCAAGCGGGTACTCGCGCGCCGCGAGCAGCCCCAGAAACGCGTCACGCACGGGCAGGAAGTACCGCACGTAGGGATCGCGGCTCCTCGTGGGCACGGACGTGTGCACGAGCAAGCCTTCCCAGCCCCGGGGGTCCACTTCGTCCAGCTCCACGCCATCCTCGGCCAGGAGACAGAGCCGGGCCGCTTCGGGACACGACAGAGTGCCCGCGAGCTCGAGACGGTCGGGGAGCCGGGAGACGATGCGGGGATAAGTCGCGCAGACCTTCGGGAGCTCGGCCGCGCCGCGTGTCGCGTGAATGGCGCAGAGCTGGTCCGCGCCCAGGAAGACGCACGCGCCGTCACGCCGCTTTTGCAGCGCTGCATAGTCCGATCGGCCCGGCTCTCGCTTTCGGCTCCGGCGGCAGCCCCGCGCGAACCATTCGCGTTCAGGCTGCGAGCCGCTCAGGGTACGCTTGAGCCGCGCGTAGTCCTTCTGGTCGAGCGTAACGCGCCAGGGCTGGCAGCAACAGTTGTCCTCACACGCGCTGCCGATGCATTGGAAGCGCTGCATGTAGCGCAGCGCCACGCCGGACTCGGGGTTGGCCACGAGGCGGACTCGCCCCGGCGGGGTCGACACAGCGACACCACCGGGGCGAGGCTCCGGCGATCTAGAACTTGTACGTCCTGAGTGGCGCGATCCGCTCTTCCAGCTCCTCGACGGTGAACTGGAGCTCCTCGGCCTGCTTCCCCGTCGCCTTCATGATCTCTTCCTTCTGTTGCGGGGTCAGCTTCAGGCTGATGCGGTTCCCGGTGGGCATGCTGCCTCCTGGTTCGATGTCACACGGTGAGGCCCAACATCAGGAAGCAATCTCCGGCGGCCGCGTGAAATCAGCGTGACAGAAACGGCGGCGGCCCCGTCATCTCCATGCCCGCCAACGCAGTACCACAGCGCGCCCCTAGCCGCGCAGCGCCATCGCGTCGATCTCGACGCGCACGCCTTTCGGCAGCGCGGCGGCCTGCACCGTCGAACGCGCCGGCTTGTGGCTGCCGAAGTGCTTCGCGTACACGTCGTTCATCTGCGGGAAGTCGGCCATGTCGGCGAGGTACACGGTCGTCTTGACGACGTTGCCGAGCGCGGAGCCCGCGGCTTCGAGGATCGCCCGCAGGTTCTTCATCACCTGGTCGGTCTGCTCGGCGGTGGTCGTCCCCACCACCTGGCCCGTCGCGGGATCGATCGGGATCTGCCCCGCCGTGTAGACCATCCCATCGGTCGTGACGGCCTGGCTGTAGGGCCCGATCGCCCGGGGCGCGGCGTCGGTCGCCACGATGCCCAGTCCTTTGGTCTTGCGCATCAGAACAGTCCCTCGATCGTCCCGTCGGGGTGGACCCGAATCTTCTCCGCGGCAGGCGCCTTCGACAACCCCGGCATCGTCATGATGTCGCCGGCGAGGGGCACGACGAAGCCGGCGCCCGCCGAGGGCAGGACGTCGCGGATCAGGACGCGGAAGCCCGTCGGGGCGCCCAGCTTGCCCGGATCGTCGCTGAAGGAGTACTGGGTCTTGGCCATGCAAATGGGAGTCTCGCCCAGGCCGAGCGCGGGGAGCTGCTCCAGCGCCCGCTCGGCGGCTGCGGCGAAGTCCACGCCGTCGGCGCCGTAGATCTCCCGTGCGATCGTCTCGATCTTCTCGCGGACCGGCCGCCGCACGTCGTACAGCGGCTGGAAGCGCGCCTGCCGCCCGTCGAGCAGCTGCTGCACCGCCTCCGCGACCCCGACGCCCCCTTCCCCGCCCTTCTCCCACACCTCGCACAGCTCGACGCCCACGCCTTCGGCGCCGCACTCCTGCCGTACGGCGTCGAGCTCCGCGTCGCTGTCGCTGACGAAGCGGTTGAGCGCCACCACCACGGGCACGCCGAACTTCTTCACGTTGCGGATGTGCCGCCGCAGGTTGGCCGAACCCCGCTGCACCGCAGCGGGGTCAGCCGCGCCGAGCCGATCCTTCTTCACCCCGCCGTGCAGCTTCAGCGCGCGCACCGTCGCGACCACGATCGCCGCCTCGGGATTGAGGCCCGCCATGCGGCACTTGATGTCGAAGAACTTCTCGGCTCCGAGGTCCGCCCCGAACCCCGCCTCGGTGAGCACGACGTCGCACAGCGCCAGCGCGAGCTTCGTCGCCACCACCGAGTTGCAGCCGTGGGCGATGTTGCCGAACGGGCCGCAGTGGATGAACGCGGGCCCGCCTTCGAGCGTCTGCACCAGGTTCGGGTTGATGGCGTCCTTCAGGAGCAGCGTCATCGCGCCCTGGGCCTTGAGGTCGCTCGCCCGGACTGGCGCCTTGTCCCGCGTGAGGCCGACGATGACGCGCGCGCAGCGCTGCTCCAGGTCGTCGAGGCCGCTCGCGAGCGCCATGATCGCCATGATCTCGGAGCCCGGGATGATCACGAAGCGGTCCTCGCGCGTCGGGCCCGCGTTGAGCCCGCCCAGCCCGACGACGATGCCGCGCAGCGCCCGGTCGTTCATGTCGATGGTGCGCGGCCAGGTGATGCGGCGCGTGTCGAGCCCGTGCGCGTTGCCGTGATGCAGGTGCGCGTCGAGCATCGCGGAGAGCAGGTTGTGCGCGCTCGCGATGGCGTGGAAATCGCCCGTGAAGTGGAGGTTGATGTCCTCCATCGGCACGACCTGCGCGTAGCCGCCGCCGCACGCTCCGCCCTTCACGCCGAACACGGGCCCGAGCGAGGGCTCCCGGATGCACAGCGCGGCGTTCTTGCCGAGCCGGCGGAACGCCTGCGTCACGCCCACCGTGACGGTGGACTTCCCCTCGCCCGCGGGCGTGGGATTGATGCCGGTGACGAGCACGAGACGTCCCTTCGGCTTGCGCCGCGCCAGCGCCCCGAGCCGCACCTTCGCCTTGTACTTGCCGTACAGCTCGACCTCGTCCTCGGCGAGGCCCAGCTCCGCGGCGATGTCGGCGATGGGGCGCAGCTTCGCCGCCTGGGCGATGGCGATGTCGGTGGGAACCTTGGCCGTCGTGGTCACGGGTCCTCTCGGGCTAGAGCGTGGAGGCGACGCGCGAGCCGAAGAGCCGTTGCGCGTTTTCCGTGGTCCGTTGTCCGAGGGTGTCGAGCGGCTCCCCGCGGATGCGGGCGAGCGCGGTCGCGACCTCGCGCACGAACGCGGGCTCGTTGCGCATGCCGCGGTGCGGCACGGGCGCGAGGTACGGGGCGTCCGTCTCGACCAATAGGCGGTCAGGCGGATAGTCGGTCAGTGCCACCGCAGCATCCCAGTTCTTGAACGTGATCATGCCGGAGAAGGAAAAGTACGCGCCGATCCTCATCCCCGCTGCGAAGACCTGGGGTCCCGAGCTGAACGAGTGCAGCACCACCGCCGCACGCGCCGCGGCGAGCATCGCGGCGACGTCGTCGTCCGCCTCGCGGGCGTGCACGACGACGGGCTTGCCGAGCTCAGCCCCGAGCGCGAGCTGCGCCTCGAAGGCGCGTCGCTGCGCGTGGCGCGGCGAATGGTCGTAATGGTAATCGAGCCCCGTCTCGCCCACAGCCACCACTTCAGGTAGGGCGAGCAGCGCCTTCAGGCGGGCCGCCGCTTCCGGCGACCAGGACCGCGCCTCGTGGGGATGCACACCGGCGGTGGCCGAGAGACCGGGCCCGCCGCGGGCGAGCGCGGCGGCCCGCTCCGACTCCTCCACCGTCCCGCCGATCACCACGACGTGCCCCACGCCCGCGGCCCGGGCACGCACGAGCACCGCGTCGCGGTCCCGGTCGAACGCCGCATCGCCGAGGTGGCAGTGGGCGTCCACGAGGTAGGGGCGCAGCATGCTGCGCCCCTACTGCCGCATCGTCTGGGGCTGCGGGGGCTGTGGGGCCCGCGGCGGCGCGCCGGGGGCGGGGGAGGCGGGGGCCGCTCCGGGACGGAACTGGCGGGCGCCGCGCGCGTCCTCGCCCGGCCAGCGCTTCTCGATGTACATGAGGATCGGCGCCGCGATGTAGACCGATGAGAACGTGCCCGTGAAAATCGCGAACGTCATCACGAGCGCGAACGGCCGCAGCACCTCGCCGGCGAGGAACACGATGGCCAGTGTCGTCGCCATCGTCGTGCCGTGCGTCAGCACCGAGCGGGGCAGCGTCTCGTTGATCGAGAGGTTCAGGATCTCGTACAGGTTCTGCCGCCGGAACTTGCGCAGGTTCTCCCGCACGCGGTCGAAGATGATGATCGTGTCGTTGAGCGAGTACCCCACCATGGTCAACACCGCGCCCACCACGACGAGGCTCACCTCGAGATTCAGGTAGTGGATGAACGCGATCGTGCTGAGGATATCGTGGAACGTCGCGAGCACGGCGGCGAGCCCGAAGCGCCACTCGAACCGGATCGCCAGGTAGACGAGCGTGACGATGAACGAGAAAAAGATCGCGAGGAACGCCTTGCCTTGAAGCTCGCGGCCCACCTTCGGGCCGACCGCCTCGGTGCGGACGACCCGGTACTGGTCCGCGCCCAGGCCGCGCGCGAGTGCCGAATCCACGGCCTGCGCCGTAGCCTGCGTGCTCCCTTCCGCCGTCACGCCGCCCGCGCCGAGCCGCGCCCGGATCACGTACTCGTTGGCTGCGCCGAACTGCTGGATCTCGGCGTCGCGGACCCCCGCGGCGTCGAGCGCGCTGCGGATCTTGCCGGTGCCGACCGGCTGCGCGGTCGTGACCTGGATCAGCGTGCCGCCCGTGAACTCGATCGAGTAGTTCAGCCCGCGGACGAAGAAGAGCGCGTACCCCGGCACGATGAAGGCCAGGGTGAGGCCGATGGCCCAGCGGCGCCACTTGATGAAGTCGTAGTTCGCGTTCGCGAAGAGTCGGATCATCAGACGCTCAGGGTGGCCATGTCCGGCCGCCGCTGCAGCCAGATCATGTAGAAGGTGCGCACCACGAAGATGGCGGTAAACATCGAGGCGATGATGCCGATGATCAGGGTGATGGCGAAGCCCTGCACCGGGCCCGTCCCCACGAGGTAGAGGATGGCCGCCGTGAGCGCCGTGCTCACGTTGGAGTCGATGATCGCGCTCATCGCGTGCTTGAAGCCCTCGTCCACGGCGGTGCGGATCAGCTTGCCATGCTGCAGCTCCTCGCGGATGCGCTCGAAGATCAGCACGTTCGCGTCCACCGCGATGCCCACCGACAGGACCAGCCCGGCGAGCCCCGGCAGGGTCAGCGTGAAGCCGAACGCGGCCAGCCCGCCTAGCGTCAGCAGCACGTAGAAGGTGAGCGCCGCCACGGCGAGCGCCCCGGAGAGGCGGTAGTAGATCACCATGATCAGGACGACGAGGGCCACGCCCACGATCCCGGCCCTGATGCCGTCGGCAATCGAGTCCCGCCCGAGTGACGGGCCGATGGTCCGCTCCTCCACGATCGTGAGCGGCGCGGGAAGGGCCCCGGCGCGCAGCACCAGCGCCAGGTCCTGGGCTTCCTGGAGCGCCTTGGCGCCCAGCTCGATCTGACCGCGCTGGCCGATCTGGCTCTTGATGATCGGGGGCTGGCCCTGTACCCGCCCGTCGAGGATGATCGCCATGTAGTCGTTCACGTGCCGGCCGGTCTCGCGCTCGAAGGTGCGACCGCCGCGCCGGGAGAGCACGAAGTCCACCACCGACTGGTTCGT
>WNEY01004234.1_pt1 | contig 10892 bp, 9 predicted proteins | sample 5400531 | NCBI WGS metagenome assembly WNEY01 (sample SAMN13153338, study PRJNA577476) | soil metagenome | isolation source: 200 cm saprolite under Douglas fir tree site 1 | place: USA:California | collected 2015-04-18
GGTGTGACCGGGACGACGAGGAAAAAGAACGTGGCGAATTCGAGCACACTTGCAACCGCGACAGCGATCTCGAGGCCGACACGAAGCCTTCGACGCTCGATCCTTGAGATCGCCAAAAGCCCTGCGGCCATTGCGATTGGAATCGTGCCGGCCGCGTAGTAGGACTTGCCGACGAAGAGGAAGAGCAGCAGCGGGACGGCGGAGGCGACTCCGATCGGGCGCAGCCGCGGCGAACGGAACAGAGAGATCATCCCCGCCAGCCACAGGGGGATCAGAAAGGAGAAGTAGACGCCGAACTCGATGAGGTAGACGAGGGGGCCGTTTGCCCCACCTCGATGGTTGGTGATGTAGATCAGCGATGGGAAGCCCTCGGCGACCTGCCAGGCGAGATTCGGCGCCCAGATGAGGAGTGCGAGACCGGCCGCGATCCAGGGGTATTTCGTTCGCAGCTCCATCCGCAGCGAGGGTGTGAGCAGGACGGCGATGGCGACGCCCAGGATGAGACCGACGATGGTGAACTTCACCTCGAGCCCGATGCCGAGCGTGATGCCAAGGAGGATCCAGTGGCGAGGCCGCCCGTCGAGGACGAGGCAGAGAAACCAGTAAAGGCCGACCATCCAGGTCACCTGATCGAAGGTCACGGTCTGGAAGACCCAGTTCGTACCGAGCAGGAAGGGCGCCGCGATCGCACCTAGCAGCGCAAGTCCCTGGAGGAGCAGCGAGCCGCCAAGCCGGCGAACGTAGAGGGCGGAGAGTACCGTGAGGAAACCGCCGAGCAACGAGGGGAGCAGGCGAAGCGTCCAGGGACTGACTCCGAGGAGTCCGGTCTCTAGTCGGGCAAGGAGAGGGACGATCGGCGGGAAGTCGACATAGCCAAGCGCTGGATGGCGGCCGCAGGCAAGGTAGTAGAGCTCATCGGTATGAAAACCGAGCGTGCTGTTGGTTGCCAGGTGAATGGCGATGACGCCAAGCGCTGCGCCCCCAAAGAGAACTACGGCTGAATAGAGGGGATGTCGCGGGCTGGACAAAGTGCTCAAGCCGATTGACCATGATCAGCCTTCGTGCGCAGCGCTGCAGCGGACTAACTACCTCTCAGTTATGGCAAAGGATCGCCACCACGGTCCCGGTCCCTGGATCGCCGGGATCGTTGAGATAGCCGGGATCGGTGCTGACCACGACGATCTCTGAAACGGTTCCGGAAACGACCGAGCCCGCTTGCGAAACCGAGCTTGTGACCACGACCGCGACGAAGGACGGCACGGTGGCCGGCGGTCCTGAGCTGTTTCCTGTATCAGTCGACCATGTCGAGCCGCAGGTTGCCGGCGTTGCTCCGAGACTGTCCGCGAACCCCTTGAAGCTGCTAGGCGCCGGGCCACCACTCAAAGAGTTGCCGGCAGCCCACCGGGCGCCCCAGAAATTGACCGGTGATCCAACAGTCGCGCTGTCGTCCCCGATGACAAAGGCGCCGGTTGACAGGCTCTCGTATACGAGGGCACTCGCCACCGCCGAGGCGGACTGATAGAAACCGTCAGAAGCGAAGTTGGCCGCGATATTCCCAGGTCCGAGTGGCTGGGCGATGTCGATCGTGCACGCAGCTGTTCCCAAAGAATTTGTGATGCCGGTGCAGCTCTGGGCTGCAGCGCCGCTTCCCAGGATGAAGTCGATGGAGCGGCCTGTAATCGGGGTTGTGCCATCCTCCGGCAGGGTGCCGGACAACATCGCCGAATTTCCGTTGGCCATATTGACAGCGCCGGTGTAGGTGAGGCTGGCTTCTTCCAGCGTGACGACAAAGGGAGCGGAGGCGCTGCTCGCCTGGAACGTTGCGTCTCCGGCGAAGCTCGCCGAGACCGAATAGTTACCGACCGCACCGTTCGGATTCACGGTGCACGCAGCGACGCCCGTCACGTCAGTTGTACCGGTGCAGCTCTGTGCGCCCAGGTTCAGGGTCACCGGCTCATTCGAGAGGGGGGCGGCTGGACTCACCGAATTGTCCTGCAGGGTCGCGGACAGGTTCGCCGGATCGTTGAAGTCCGCTGAAAGGTCACCGGTATAAGTGATCGCGGTCGCGTGCGTGGAGGGCGGAGCCGGCGGCACGATTGCCCCGTTGAAACTGAACGTGAGCGATAGGAAGCCGCCACAGCACTCTGTGTAGTCGAGCTCCAGCGGGTATGTTCCCGCGACCGGGAAGTTGATCGTGATGTCATTCGGAATAGGCGCCGTACCGTGATTGAACGCACCCATCACGGGATAGCCCTTCACGAAGCTGAGTCCACTGGCCGGTGGGTTCTCCATCGGCGTGCCGGAGACGCGCATTGGCTGGTTGGCTCCTTGCGGACCGATGCCGAGCACGAATCCGTCGTCTGAAGACACATCTAATGTGACCTGTCCAGCTGACGCGACGTTCAGATCAGCGGTGAAGACCGCTTGGAAGTTGGACAGCGTCCCCACCCCAGCCTGAAAACCGTTGGCCGTGGCGGGTACGAGCGAACAGGTGCCATCCGGGTTGGGGACGACATCGGTTATCGGGACGGAGAAGGCATTGACATCGGCGCTGGTGATGTTCGAGCACGTCAAGGTGCCGGCCGGTGGGTTGAATCCAATCACAGGAAATTGCTGAATGAAGGCGGGAGGGCTCGTCGGGACAGCATCGAAGGAGCCGCTGTTGGCGGGATTCGTATAGAACGTGCCCTGCACAATGCCGATAGTCACCGGCGACGCGGCTGCTACCGAGGACTGTGTGACTGCGACTGCCCAGAGCATCACCGCTCCGGCCGTCGCGGCGCCGAGCTTCTGGAGCTGGAGTCGACTATTCATGATGTATCCCCCCTGCACTCCGTAACGGAATGCAGGTACATGCCTTGCTGTTAGTTCAATCTGAATAAATGGAACTGGCCCCGCCATTGAGCCGAAGGGCATCGGGTTGGATCGCGCTGCTCGTTCTCTTCGGGATCACGTCGACGGTCGAGGCATTCTCGGTTTCCCATGTGTTCCGCTTCTTGCCTCTCTACCTCGGGACCGTGCACGTGCCGCCACCGGAGGTGCCGGCGTGGACCGGATACCTCAACGCGGCGTTCTTCCTGTTCGGCCTGCCGTTGGTGCCTTTCTGGGGAGTCTGGGCCGAGCGATATGGACGCATCCCGATCATTGCTCGAAGCGCATTCGTCGAGATGGTGGTCTTTGGTGTGCTGTGGCTCGCGCAAAACCGCTGGCAGGCGGCGTTTGGGTTGCTCCTTGTCGGATTTCAGCTTGGGAACACCGGCGTGATGCTCACGGCCCTTCGCGCCGTCACCCCACATGGTCGGGTCGGGTTTGCGATCTCCCTTTTCGGCGTCACCCCATCGCTGGGCTTCGCCTTGGGACCGACATTTGGTGGCTGGCTCGTCGATCACGGCCTCCTGAACCTGCACACCCTGTTCGCCCTCGACGCCGTACTGTCGCTTGCCGCCGGCGTCATGCTCCTGGCTTTCGCTCGGGAGGGAACCCGCACGCCTGGGCCGACCGGATCGGCCACTCGGCTCGCCCTCGCGGCATTGCGACTTGCACTTACCGGGCGCGTGACCTTGATCGTATTCGGCGTCTTCGGCCTGGCCTATTTCGCTCAGCAGATCGCAAACCCTTTCCTTCCTCTTCTTGTGATCAGGCTCGTTGGTGGCACGTCCGGCGCGGCGGGCCAGATCGGCATCGTCTTCGGTGCATCGGCTCTGCTGGGTGCGCTCCTGTCGCCGCTTGCGGGCGCAGCTGGCGATCGATATGGATTTCGGCCTCTCCTCGCGGGAGCCTGCGTACTTGCCGCGGCGAGCCTGGCGGAGCTGGCGTTGGCACCCAATCTGGTCTGGCTCACAGCGGGCGCGGTCGCGCTTGGCGCCGCGAGCGCCACCGCGATCTCGATGGTGTTCGCGGTTCTGGCCACCGCCGTTCCCGAAGAGCGCCGCGCCACCACGCTCAACCTGGTCTTGCTGCCGATCTACTTCTCATCGATTGCGGGCGCCATCGTGGGAGCGTTTCTGGTTCGCGACGGCCTGAACACGGTCTTGTGGACCGCAGCTGTAGTCTCCCTGGTTGCCGCGCTGCTGACGACGAGATTGCCCTCAGCAGATCGAGCTTCGCTGACCTGAAGGTCAGGCCGGCGGAGCCACTGCAGAGGCGAGGAGAGTGCGCAGAGAGGTCAACTCTCGGCTGCTCAGCCGGCCCAATGGCCCGGATCGATTGGTCAGCCTTTCCCAAAACGCCTCCCGCAAACGCCGGCCTTCGGCCGTGAGCTCGACCCGCTTCACTCGCCTGTCCTGAGGATGAGACTGACGGCGAACAGCGCCCATCGCCTCGAGGCGATCGACCACGCCGGTCAGGTTCGAAGCGTCGTACTGCAGCTGGCCCGCGAGCGCTCGCATCGTCACCGCCCCGTCGGCCGGCAGCTGCAGCAGCACCTTGGCCTGCACAGCGGAGAGCCCATGCTGCGCGGCGAGTTCCGAGAAATGCGCTTCGAGACGGGCCTGCATCTGGAACCAGAGTCCAACCACCTGGCCCTCTAAACGCAGGTGCTCCTGCCCACTCTTCTTACGTTCGGCCACTGGCTCCGAAGCATAGTGGTTCTTTACCAGTACCTGGCGCGAGCCTCAGGTCTCGCCCATTGCCGCAGCCTCGGTCGGGCCTACCTCCCACTCCAGCGGATCTCCCGCCAGGTACCGCTTGAGCTCGCTGATTACGAGCCGCCCCAGACGCCGGCGCTCACGGCCCATGGCACCGGCGATGTGCGGGGTTAAAACGACGTTGTGCAATTGCCCCAACCTCGAATCGGCCGCCAATGGTTCGTGCTCGGTGACGTCGAGCACCGCCTGAAGGTCGGGACGCGCTTCGAGGGCCGCGACCAGCTCTCTCTCACGCACGATCGCGCCGCGCGCAGTATTGATGAACGTGCTCCCGAGCGGCATCGACTTGATCAATTCCCCTGTGACCAACCCTCGGGTCGACGGCAGCAGGGGCGTGTGCACCGAGACAACATCTGATCCAGCGAACAGCTCTTCCAGACCAACCGCCTTCACATCCAGACGCAGTGCCTCGTCCGGACTCAGCGCCGGGTCGCAAGCCAGCACCGACAGGTCGAATGGCCGCAAGCGCTCTCGCACGAGCCTGCCCACGCAACCCAACGAAAGCAGCCCGATCGTCGAGCCATATCCACCCGGCATCAGTGCGGCCGGCGGATACGGATCTCGCGGCGTCCTTGCATGCCCCATCAAACGCCATCCGTTCTTGAGTGAGAAGAGGATCACGGCGAGCGTGTAATCGGCCACCGGAAGCGAGTTGGCTGCGCGCGCGGTGACGACCCGCACTCCGCGACTCCAGAGCTCCGGGGTCACGAAAGGCTGCGTGGAACCGCCTCCATAGAGAACCAGCCGCAACTGCGGTGCATGTTCGAGCAGGTCGGCGTCGAGGCGAGGCAGGCCCCAACCGGAGAGCAGAACCTCGACATCATGCAGCGGTGAGGGGTCGTTTCGAATCGACTCCGGCGATTGCGGTGGGTGACGCAGATCGAGGAGTGCCGCCACCTCCTCCCGCTCGTGCGGCCCATAGACCTCGTCCAGCGCATCCGGCCTCATCAAGTACAGGCCGACCGGCCGCGTCAACTGGAAGCGGGTCCGGTGCTCTGCCGGCGCACCAGCCGTGTCGGCAAATGCTCGACGCGCAGGTCCCCGTGTCGAGCATCCAGGGCCATCCGCAGCGCCAGAGCGCCCATTTCAGCCGCCGGAACTCTCACCGTCGTCAGCGCCGGCATGACATCGCGCGCAATCGGCACGTCGTCAAAGCCGGTGACAGAAATGTCTTCTGGAATCCGCAGGCCTCGATTGCGGGCCTCCGCCATCGCCCCGATCGCCATCAGGTCGTTGAATGCGATCAGCGCGGTAGGCGTGGCTCCTTGCCGGCCCAACAGCTCGTGTGCGGCAGCCATGCCTGAGTCACGTGTGTAATCGCCAGGCACCAGCATCTCGTCCGGCAGCTCGAGTCCGGCACGTTGAAGCGCATCCCGAACGCCCGCGAGACGCTCCCGCGTGGTCGTGACCGCGGGCGGTCCACTGATCACTCCGATCCGGCGATGACCAAGCCGCACCAGCTCCTCGGCGACCTCACGGCCGCCACCTACGTTGTCGGGCAACACCGCATCACCGTGGCCGTAATGCCGACCGACCAGGACCGCTCGGCCGCCCGCCGCCTCGAACGCCATCAGCTGGTTGGTGATCGCGGTCGCGAAATCTCGTGCTTCGATTCCGCTGCTTGCGATTACCAGAGCTTCGACACGGCGCGCGCGAAAATGGGCGATGGCGGCGAGCTCTCGCTGGAGGTCCCGATGGGCGGTGATGAATATCAGCGTCCGGTCGGCGGCATTCGCCACCTCGTCCATCCCCCGAACCAGCTCCGCGAAGAAAGGATTCTCTACGTCATGCAGCACAACGCCGACCGTGGCCTCCCCGGCCGAGGCCAGTGCGCGTGCATGCGGATTCGCTTCATAGCCGAGCTGCTCGGCGGCTTGCAAGACCTGGTCGCGGAGTGCGGGCCGGACGCGGACCGTGCCGCTCAGCGTCCGCGACGCAGTCGCCACGGACACCCTTGCCGAGCGGGCGACGTCGGCGATCGTCGGCGCCTTGAACACGGTGTCGATTGTAAGCGGTTTCTGGCGATTGAATAAGACAATTGACGAACGAACCAAATCGGAATAGGCTGCGCGACAAGCCAAACGTGAAAGCGCTTTCATAACCGGGAGGGACGCCTGATGAGAGGTTGGAGCCGGCCCTTGGCGGCCGGGGTGTTGATGATCCTTTCGGCCGCCTGCACTGGTGGCGGCCAGCCGAGCGCCAGCTCGCCCGCCGCGCCGGTGACGCTCACCCTCCGCGACTTTTCGGTCGAGCAGACCGACTTCCACTCCCAGGTCGCCGCCGAGTATCAGCGCCTGAACCCCAACGTGACCATCAAGTGGGAGTCGGTCGCGCAGGCGCAGTACGAGCAGACGCTACCGCTTGCCTTCCAGAGCAGGCAGGCCCCCGACCTCTTCTACTGGCAGAAGCAGGGTTCCAACACCATGAACTGGCTGCTCTCCAACGGCTGGATCTCAACGGTCTCGCCGGATGGCAAGGTGCCCGCCGACTGGATGAAGCGCTGGCCGGCCGGGTCATTCCAGAACGGCATCAACATGAAGGACGGGAAGGTGTACGGCTTCCCATGGCAGGACACGCATTACTGGGGCCCCGGCTACATGTATATGAACAAGGCGGTCTTCGCCCAGGCCGGGCTTGACCTGAACAACCCACCGACGACATGGAGCCAGCTGGCCGACACCTGCGCCACCATCAAGTCGAAAACCAAGGCCTACTGCATGGCGGTGCCGCTAAAGGGCACTGACTGGCAGCGAACCTGGTATGCGATGGCGGCGGGCAACATGACCGACCTCTTCTTCGACTACAAGAACGGTAGGTTCTCACTCGACAACCCGGCCATGCTGGAGACGTTCAGCTACTTGCAAGGTCTCTACAAGAAGGGTTACTTCGCCCCCGGGGTGCAGGACAAGTCCTTCTCCCGCCAGCAGTTCGCCGCCGGACAGGCCGCCATATATATGGACGGGCCCTGGATGATCAGCGTGTGGGATCAGCTTGGCTTCCACAGCGACGCCTACGTGGTGGCCGCGCATCCCAATCCTGATGGCGGAGCGAAGGGCGCTCTCTCCTCTTTGAACTCGCAGAACGCCTACTGGGTGAGCTCACAAACACAGCACGCTGCCGAGGCCTGGAAGTTCGTCCAGTGGATGACCAACCCGACCGGCTTTTTCGCGCAGAACTTTCTCAGCCACCAGTTTGCGACGCTCGCCTTCTCCGACGACAAGAAGCTGCTGACCGACCCCGCCTGGAAGCAGATCTTCAAGATCGCCGACAACGCGGGGTTCCGAGTTCAATATCCCGACCCGCTGCTCAAGTGCCCCGCCCTTGCCCAGTCCAGCGCGTACACGAACGCATCCGCGCTGCACCCGAACTGGGAACACCAGGTGATGGTCGACGCCATCACCAGCAACAAGGACCTCAAACCCGCCGCGCAACTCGTTGTCTCGACACGCCAGCAGATGCTGGAGTCGGAGCTGCAGAAGGAGGCAGCCACCGGCTTGAAGGTATCGACGAGCTGCTACGAGTTCGCCACCAACGGCTGGGACTACACACAGAACTTCAACGCGGCCAACTATTCCAGGCCATAAGCTCCGGGAGCATTGAATGAGCTGAGCCGGACGGCGCCCATCGTTGAAGGGCGCCTGAGCCGGTCGTTCGTGCGTGCCTTGGCAGCGCGTGGCGCCGGTCCCGATGGCAGCCGGTTCTGGATCCCCATCTTCCTCCTCCCCTTCTTGCTCCTCTACGGGGGCTTCACGCTCTGGCCTCTTGTCGCGACCGCCTATTACTCGCTGTTCAACTGGGACGGCATCCGGCCGCTAACCGACTTCGTCGGGCTTGTGAACTACCAGAAGATCGCCTCAGATCCGATTTTCTGGCTCGCCTTCAAGAACACGCTCGTGTTCGCGACAGTGGAAACGGCCCTCAAGCTGCCGCTGTCTCTGCTCGTCGCCATCCTGCTCACGCGCCGGTGGCTGCTGTTCAAGACATTTTTCCGGACCGTTTTCTTCCTGCCCATAATCCTGCCCGTCGCTCTGGCCGGACTCGTCTTCACCTATCTGCTGAACCCGTCGAACGGCGCTGTAGACAGCTTTCTGGTCGATCGCGGGTGGATACACACGCCCATCGACCTGCTCGGTCACGGGAGCACCGCCCTCATCGCGATCATCCTGGTCGCTATCTGGCAGATCTTCGGTCAGTACCTGATCTACTGGATGGCCGCGCTACAGAACGTTCCGGAAGAGGTCTACGAGGCAGCCGACCTCGACGGTGCCAACGAGCTGCAGAAGCTGATCCACATCACGCTTCCTCTGATCCGGCCGGTGGCGCTGATCATCACCCTGCTCGCACTCGTCAATGCGCTCCATGTGTTTGGCGTGGTGGTAACCCTGACCGCGGGCGGTCCCGGGCAGGCGAGCTACACGGTCTCCTACTTCATCTACAACGAAGCGTTCAGCGAGGCTCCGTTCCGCTATGGGTATGGATCCGCGGCGGCCCTTCTCTTCGCGGTTCTGGCATTCGTATTCGTGACCGGGCAGGCCGCGATCGCGCGCGGCGCCGAGCGCGTGCGCCGGGAGTACCGCGTCTGATGGCGGTCATTGCGCGCCGTCCTGCCATCCTGAGCCGCCGCCCGCGACTGCGACGCAACGTGTATCTCAACCTGATCGCGCTGCCCGGGCTTCTGATCGTCAGCCTGGTCTGGGCCTATCCGTTCCTCTGGACCGTATCGACGGCTTTCAAGACGCAGCTGGGAGCGTTCACCGCCGGCGCCGGGCTGCTGCCACAGCCGCTCGACCTCGACAACTTCAAACGCGCGTGGGTGACGGCGGGCTTCAGCAGCTACTTCATCAACACGATGCTCTACGCGAGCGGATCGACGCTCATCGAGCTCACGAAATCCGCCCTTTGCGGTTACGTTCTCGCGCGCTACCGCTTCCCGGGCCGAGATCTCCTCTATCGCGTGATCGTCCTCACGCTCTTCGTGCCGGTGATATCGATCCTCATCCCGCAGTTCGTACTGATCGAGCATCTCGGCTTGCTCAACACCAGGCTCGGAGTGATCCTGGCGCAGTCGGGCGGCGCCGGCGCCCTCTACGTCCTTCTGTTCACTGGCTTCTTCGAGAACCTGCCTCAGGACCTGTTCGACGCGGCCCGGGTCGACGGGGCGGGTTTCTTGGAGACGTTCTGGCTGATGCTACCGCTCGCACGGCCGATCATCGCCGTGGTCGTGATCTTTCAGTTCGTCTACAACTGGAACGACTTCACCGTCCCGCTGGTGTTCACCTTGGGCCAGCCGGACCTCCAGAACCTGGCCGTGGGCATGCTGCATTTCCAGGGCACGCACAGCTTCGACTTGACCGGCTTTGCGGCGGGGATGTTGATCTCGTTTGTGCCGGTGCTAGTCGTCTTTCTGGTCTTCCAGCGCTACTTCGTGCGTGGACTGGCGGGCGCTGTCAAGGAATGAAATGAGCGCAATTCCAAGGCGCGCAGATAATGAGCGTCTGGGCACCGCGGCCTGGATCACCTACCTGCATCAAGGAGGAAGCAATGGCTGGGGACATTGGGCTGGGCAACATCCACCACATACGCCTGACGGTCACCGACATCGAGCGGAGTCGTGAGTTCTACACCACATTCTTGGGATTCAACGTTGCGGCCGAGGCGCCAGCCTCGGATGACCCTAAATCCGACCCCAGCTACCCGGTGCTGTGGGGTGGGTGCGTGATGGCAAAGGGCAACTATTTGCTCGGGCTCCGACCGGTTGCCAACAAGGGCGACCGCTTCGACGAGGATCGTGTGGGATTGGACCACCTGAGCTTCAGCGTCGTGAGCCGGGCGGCACTCAACGAGGCGATCAGAATGCTCGACGAGCGCGGCGTATCTCGGGGAGAAGTCCGCGAGCTCACGTCCTTCGGGATCTGTGTGCTGCCGTTTCGAGATCCCGACAACATTCAGTTGGAGTTGACCTCTCCACTCTGATTCGGACTTAGCGGAGTCCGCTGTAACTGTCGGCGGCGCCTCGCAAAGAGGCGTGTCGAACGTCACATCCCACGTGTGACGCGTGGCATAGGAGCTCAAGCCAACCCTCCCTACTCTCACCTCGTTCCCGACAGACCGATTACCGCGAGGAAATGAGATGGAAGCGAGAAGGACCTTTCAGGGAGGAGTGACGAGCTCGAAGCCGAATTGGATCGTGGTCGCAGCGCTGCTCGCAGCTTTGCTGCTCGCAGCCGTGAGCGTCTATCTGGCCAA
>WNEY01011451.1_pt1 | contig 10892 bp, 9 predicted proteins | sample 5400531 | NCBI WGS metagenome assembly WNEY01 (sample SAMN13153338, study PRJNA577476) | soil metagenome | isolation source: 200 cm saprolite under Douglas fir tree site 1 | place: USA:California | collected 2015-04-18
GGGTCCGTCAAATATCAATTTCAGAATTTGAGTGTATCGGCGAACGGGACGATTACAGCAAGCTCCGTCGACGGAACGAATTTTCTAGGGAAGCTTTCGAAGGATGGCAAACAATTTACGGGAGACACCATCCTCCCAAACGGAACCGATCATAAAATATCAATGAGCCGGCCTTGAAAAAATAATATGGTTGGCAGGGAAGGTGGCCAACCTTTTCACGAAATTGCGAAATGGCGGGCTTCAAGCCGCACTACCTCTACGATTTTTCGCAAGCGATGCATCGCCGAATTCATCATCGCAGAGCGGGTATCGGTTCAGGCGGAAACAACCGAAAGCGCACCGTGCACCTTGCGGGTCGGCCGGACGGTGATTTCAACGTCCTGGCGCAGAGCCGTGAGGAACTCCATGAGGCGCCCGACCGAGAAGTTACCCGCGCGATTCCGCATGAGCAAAGAGACCTGAGGCTGGCGCACCCCGAGGATTTTGGCGATCTCGACCTGTGTCATGTCTCTGTCCTTGAGGATCGCATAGATTTGCAGGGTGAGTTGCGCCTTGAGCAGCTCTTGCTCCGGATTGGGAAGGCCAAGGTCTGCAAAGACGTTTCCACTGCCTTCCATTACGCGGGAAACATGTTTGCGTGTTTTTCTTGCTTTGGGTTTCATGCTAGTTTTGCCTTTCTTTAAAGTCCCGCTCGGCTTCCGCTAGCCGCCGCTTAATTAACTCGATCTCCCTCGCCGGCGTGGCAATACCTTTTGCGGATTTCTTCTGAAACACGTGCAAAACGTAGATGGCAGCCTGGAAACGCACCGTATAAACCGCCCTCCATGCGTTTCCATGGTGCGAAGCCACAATTTCGAGCACGCTGGCTCCCCCAAAGCCTTTGAGGGGCTTGGCCGCGGGATCGGTCTTGCCCTCCTGGGCTGTATAGAGCGCGTGTCCGATCTCGATCCTGACCGGGCTAGGGAAAGAGCGCAAATCCTTGAGCGACGTTCCAATCCACCTGACGGGCTTTAGTTCCTCACGCACCTGCATACCAGTATATATATATTATTATATTCGTGTCAAATCATTCATGGCGGCAGAGGGCCAACGCCTCTTAGCCGCGCCGTATTTGAGTTGTTTGTTTGGCGTTTGACCGCATGCTGCCAGGGTGCTACAGTTTTTTAGCATTTCCACTTCCGGTGGGGCCGTGGCGCAGTTGGGAGCGCGCCTCGATGGCATCGAGGAGGTCGTGGGTTCGAATCCCATCGGCTCCACCAATCGAAAAAACATTTCACCACCGAGGGCACAGAGAGCACGGATAAGAGCAAGGCAGAGAAGAAATTTCGCCGGCTCACGGAGCCTAACTTGGGTCTCAGTCCTTGCTTGCTTCCCTGCCTCCTTGCCTCCTTCTTCTTTGCGTCCTTTGTGTTCTCGGCGATCTCTGTGTTAACTGCTTTCCGTGAAGTTCGTTTAGAATGGCTGGCCTATGGCGAAACTCACGTTTCTGGGCGCGGCTGGAACGGTCACGGGCTCCAAATATCTGGTCGAAGCGGAGGGCAAGCGGCTGCTGGTGGACTGCGGCCTGTTCCAAGGCTTGAAGGAACTTCGCCTGCGCAATTGGGATTCGCTTCCGGAAAAGCCGGCCTCGTTCGACTGGTGCGTTTTGACGCACGCGCATCTGGACCACACAGGCTACTTGCCGCGGTTGGCGCGCGACGGATTCCGCGGCCCGATCTACGCGGACGCAGCCACGATTGAGTTGTGCAACCTTTTACTTCCGGACTCAGCGCACATCATGCAAGAAGATGCCCAAAACGCGCAGCGTGGAGGGTACACAAAACACAATCCCGCGCTGCCGCTCTACACGCCGGCGGAAGTCGAGCCAGTCCTGAACGCATTTCGCGAAATTCCCCGATCCGGCCCGTTCACCATTTCGCCGCAATTCACGGTGCGCCCCCACGATGCCGGCCACATTCTCGGCTCGTCCAGCCTGGAGCTGACGATCACGGAAAATGGCAAGAAAAGCGTCGTCCTGTTTTCCGGCGATATCGGCCGCTACGACCAGCCGATCCTGAAGAATCCCGAGGCGCCACCGCGTTGCGACGTGTTGCTGTGCGAATCCACGTACGGAGACCGCGACCATCCTTCCGATTCACCGGAGGACGCGCTGGCCGATGTCGTCAATCGCGTGGCGAAGCGCGGCGGCGTAATCGTAATGCCGGCGTTCGCCGTGGGCCGCACGCAAACCCTCATGTACATCATCCGCGAGCTCGAAAACGCGAACCGCATTCCGCGCCTGCCCGTATTCGTCGATAGCCCGATGGCCATCAGCGTCACCGACCTGTATATGCGCCACAAGGAAGACCACGATCTGGCATTCACCACGGAATCGAACAGCGGGAATCCGCTCGACGCGCACACCGTGCACTACATGCGCACCGTCGATGACTCGAAGAAAATCAACAACGTAAAAACGCCGGCCATCATTATTTCCGCCAGCGGCATGGCTACCGGCGGACGCGTGTTGCATCACATCGCGCAGCGCGCACCGGATCCACGAAACGCAATTTTGCTCGCCGGCTTCCAGGCCGAAGGCACGCGCGGCCGCGCTCTCGAAGAGGGTGCGAAGACGCTTCGCATGTATGGCGAGGACGTGCCAGTCGCGGCGGAAGTGGTCAATCTGCGGCAATTCTCCGCGCACGCGGGGAAAAGCGAATTGATGCGCTGGCTGACAGGCCTTCCCGCGCCTCCGCGGCAAACGTATCTTGTGCATGGGGAACCCGCGGCTTCCGCGGCGCTCAAGTCCGCCATCGAGTCAAGTTTTCGATGGCGCGTATTGCTGCCCACTTACCTACAAATCGTAGATCTGGAGGGTTAGCACTACGCCATAGCCGGTTGCGCCGCGTTGCGCGAGAAGTGCTAAAATTAGCCTACCCTCCCCGCACTGGAGGCTCCATGCATTTTCGCCACGCGACGGGCGTTCTCCTACTATTCGTAACCAGCGTGCTGCCTGGCTTGGGACAAAGCCGTCCCACTCCAACCAGGGCCACGTACGGCATTGCTGGTTCGGTTCGCGATGATTATGACCAGCACTCGATGGAAAGTATTCGCGTGGATCTAAAGCAATCAACCGGCACCCCCATAAACACCACATTCACGCGCGGGAATGGCGAATTCGAGTTCTACGGAATTCCCAACGGAGATTACACCATCGAAATTATCGCGCGGGATTATGAACCTTATCGGGAGACGGTTACGGTCGAAAATTCGGTGCGCCGGGGCCTGACCATTTTTCTCCGCAGGCCGATGGCCGTGGCGAGCGCAACCTCCAACGGGTCCATTTCCGCCCACGAACTGAGTGTTCCTCACAAAGCGCACGATGAGTATGAGAAAGGCCTCAACCTGGTTTATTCCAAATCAGATTATAAAGGTGCGATCATCCAGTTTCAGCGCGCCATCAAGGATTTCCCCGATTTCTATGAGGCCTATGCGCAGGAAGGAAGCGCGTACACCTTTCTGGGAGAGATAGATCACGCTGAAGAGGCGATGCGGAAATCCGTTGCGCTCAGTTCGAGCCAATATTCTGAAGCCCTTTTCCTGCTAGCCGGACTGCTCAACAACACCAAGCGTTTTCCCGAAGCCGAGAATCTTTCCCGCCAGGGCGTGGCGCTCGAGGCATCCTCATGGCATGGCCACTTCGAAATGGCACGGGCGCTTACGGCGCTCAAGCGGCCAGAAGAGGCCGAGAAGAGCGCGAAACAGGCTCGGGACCTGAAGCCGGACAATCCCGCGGTGTACCTGGTCCTTGCAAACATTCATATCCAGCTGCGCGACTATGCAGCGCTGCTGAAAGATCTCGAGACTTACCTGAAGCTCTCGCCGAATGGCCCCGAGGCATGAGCAGGATCAATCCCGCTCCAAGACGCAAGATCAATCCAAAACAGACACAAAGGACCAAGAGCGATCCAATACTCAAGTCCGATCCAAGTCCGATGAACATGAGCAATCTCAGTCCAATGAACAAGACCCGCCATTGCTTCCGCCCCTGCCGCCACCTCAGCCAGAACCATAGTTTTCAAATAATTTGGATCCTCGCCATTCATCCTTCGACCGTCACGGTGCTCAGAACGAATAATGCGGATCACAAACTCTCCAGTAGTTGAGCAGATTTGTAGGCCTCGTCTTCCGAAACTGATGTGTAGTAGGGCCGCCATCGAAGAGTTAGATGGTAAGACGGTCTTGCCGTCATACCACTTACGACGTGGAAGAAGCCTCACGTCAAAAGCTTGTCGCTGAAAATTGGATTCCAAAAATTCAGGTGAACTTTTCTTTGAATGTGGAAACCTGCGAGGAGGGTGGCACGTCTAGAGGAACAAGACCACTCGAGGGGTAGGAAGCGACTATCAAAAGGCAACCGACCGTCGGCTTCCTACCCCATAATTCCCGAGTGGCACGCGTTGAGCGTCCCGAGAAAAGTTTCTATACAGCCGCGGTTACGTGGACCCGCGGAACACGCGCCGGCATGGCGGGAATTTCCGTCACACGCAATCCCAGCACAAACATCGGTAGAGGCGCGACGCGCCCCCAGCGGTTCAAGTCCCAACCTGCACGAATGAAATTAATTTCCGGAACCAGGGTAAGATCCAAAACAGCGCGAGTCTCGCCTCGATAGAATTGCTGAGGCAATTTCAATATAGGGTGCGTGCCCCAGTTTTCACCGTCCGCGGAACCCCAGATCGACACATCCACCGACTCCTGCTCGATCTGATCGGTAATATCCATGAGGCAGAAAAATGTGCGAGTCTGGCTCGCACGGATGTCTACCGCAACGCCGTAGCCGCTTTCCTCAACAAGCGTGCCCAGCGGAATTAACTCGAACTCCATGGCCATCCGATTTGCTCCCAGGCTTTAGGGGCAAATTCTAACACACGGCTGGCGAGACGGCTACGAAAGCTGAGGCCGCGCACTAGCTGGGGCGGAGCTTTGACAATTTGTCCGCGCAAGCGGCCAGTGTCGATTCCTTCTTGCAGAACGTGAAGCGGACCTGGCTTGCGCCCTGCGAGGGATCGCCGTAGAAGCTCGATCCCGGCACGACCGCGATGCCGATTTTTTCCACGAGGTAGCGCGAAAAGGAAAGATCGTCGGGAAAACGGAAATCTGAAATGTCCGTCATGATGTAATACGCGCCCGCGGGCTTGAAGCAGCGGAAGCCGGACTCGTTCAAGATACCAAGCATCCGGTCACGCTTCCCAAGATAACTTTCCGCGAGCTTCAGATAGTAACTTTGCGGCAGCTCGAGCGCGATCGCACCCGCCTGCTGGAGCGGCGCGGCGGCGCCAACCGTGAGGAAGTCGTGCACCTTGCGTATGGAGGTGGAGGCTTCCGGCGGCGCGATGGCCCATCCGACACGCCATCCGGTCACACTGTAAGTTTTCGACATGCCGTTGATGGTGATCGTGCGGTCGCGCATGCCGTCGAGCGAAGCCATGGAAATGTGACGCGTACCGTCGTAAATGATGTGCTCGTAGATTTCATCGGTAACCGCGAAGGCGTTCCAGCGCACGCAGAGATCGCGGATGAATTCCAGTTCCTCGCGCGAAAACACCTTGCCCGTGGGATTGTTCGGTGTATTTACAATGATCGCCTTGGTGTGGGGGCCGAAAGCGCGCATTAGTTCTTCGCGATCGAAGCTCCAGTCCGGCGGACGAAGTTGTACGAAACGGGGCGTGGCGCCGGAGAGAATCGCGTCCGGGCCGTAGTTCTCATAGTGCGGCTCGAAGATGACGACCTCGTCGCCAGGATTGATGATCCCCATCATGGCGGCCATCATGGCTTCAGTCGAACCGCAGCATACGGTGATCTCCTGTTCGGGATCGACACGCACGCCCTGCGTGCGCTCGAACTTCCGCGCGATGGCGTCGCGCAGCTCTTTCGCGCCCCAGGTGATCGCGTACTGATTGATGTCGTCGGCAATGGCCTGCCGCGCGGCTTCCTTCACTTCGCTAGACGCCGCGAAATCGGGGAATCCCTGCGCCATGTTCACGGCGTCGTGCTGCAGGGCCAGACGCGTCATTTCGCGAATTACGGACTCGGTAAAGCTTTCCGTCTTGGCGGATAGCATCCGGCGCGCTGCGGTTGCGACTTGGCCCGCGCCGCTCGTCGAGGCCTCTCCCGCGCTCATCGGCTAACCTCAGTCCCTGCGGGCCGCAACGACTCCCCATCGACAGGGCGATTCCCGTCGGACCGGGCAGGCCCCGTTTGCGTCTCCGCAGTTCCCGCTGGACCGTACACCTGTCGATAGACATCCGCGTTGCGAATCACGATTTGCACGTACTCCCTTGTCTCGGTGAACGGAATGGATTCCACGAACTCCGCTGTCTCGAGGTAATTCTGGCCGGCCGTCCATTGCACCACGCGGTCTTCTCCGGCGTTGTATGCCGCGAGAGCCGCTTCCGGCGTCCCGAAGACCTGAATCAGATCGGCCAGATAGCGAGCGCCAAGTTTTAAATTGTAACCTGGATCGGTCAAGCTCGCGCGCGCATATCGTATCTTGAGCTGGCGCGCCAGCTTGGACGCGGTGCTCGGCATCACCTGCATCAATCCCATGGCGCCCTGGTGCGACACCGCGTTGGACTCGAACGCCGACTCCTGCCGAACCAAGCCAGCCATAAACATTGGATCGACATGGTTACCCGCCGCGGCACTTCGCAGGCTCGATTCATAGGGCAACGGGAACGCCGTCCGCCAGGCCTCATTCGGGATTTCGGGCACGCGCCGCGCTTCGAGTTGGGGAAAGGCCTGCCGCATCGCGGTAATTCCAACCGCGTAATGGCCCGCCGCGATGGCGGCCCCGGCGGCATCGACCAACAATCTCGGGGCGCGCGTCGCTGCATAGGCGGCACGATATTCAAGCTCAGCCGACGCGTCGAAAGCGATGTCACTGAGCGCGCGGGCGCGGATTTCACGTTCCTGCGCCTTTGCGGTAAGAGGCTGGTCCATCTGCGGCAGTGGGGGAGCAGGCGGAATCACCGAAAGAAACTCCGCCGGATTCAGCGGCGCGTCGCCGATCCCTTCCGGCTCGGGAAGCAACCGCGCGGCGGCCTTGGCGCCAAAATAAGTCAGCGGAAACCGGGTCGCCCCGGCGCGATAGAAACTACGGGCCAGCGCCGTGTTTCCGGAGCGCTCGTACGCGCGACCCAGCCAATACAGAGCGTCCTGAACGTAGCTCGATGTCGGGAAGCGGCGCACATACGCCTCCAACATGTCCGCCGCTTCAGGCTTCCGCTTCAGATAGGCCGTCCAGGCCACACGCCAGGCGGCCGCCTGCGAGTTTTTTCCATCAGGAAACAGGTCGAGTGTGCGACGGTAGTATTCCGCCGCCCGATCGCGATCCAGGTTCACCCAATAGTAGTTTCCCGTTGCAAACAATCCATCCTCGACCCACGGGCTCTGCGGATGACGCTTCACGAGTTGATCGATTTCGTCGAGCATTTGCGGTTCGAGATTTTCCGAGCGATACGCCTGCGAAATCACGAAGATGCGTTCGGCGTCGAGCTCAGGATCGGTCAGGGAAACGGCAACAAGCAGTTCCGGGCGCCCTCCCGATTGCGCGTCGCACTGCGCAACCCGCAGCTCCGCGCGCTCTCGATCGGTGCCGGCGAGCTTTGGGAGGAGCCCCGAGTACTCCGAGCGAGCGTCGTGCCAGCGCTTTGCCAGAAAAAATGTTTCCGCGCGAGAAATCTGCGCCTGCATGGGAGTGCCTGGGAACTGCTCGCCCAGCGCGGCCTGAAGGGAAGCAATCCTTTGTCCCGCCGCTTTTGCTTCGTCGTTCAGAGGAAAACGGTAATAAAGTTCGAGGTAATCCGTGGCAGCCGACAAGGGCTTTTCCCCTTTCGCTGCCGCCAGCATCTCCCGTGCCTGCGCGCGCAAGAGCAGGAGCGCGGGCTTCATGGTCGTATTCGGGTAGGCGTCGAGCGCCGCCAACGCATTCTCGGTCTTGCCAATCGCCAGTGCCGTCTGGACTAGTGATGTGACACTCTGTTCGGCCATTACGCTGTCCGGAAAATCGCGCCGAAAACTTTGTAGTTGCTCGAGCCCATCTTCCCTTTGTCCCAGAGCCAGAGAAGTCTGCGCATGCCAATACTGCACATATTCGCGCAAATCCTTGTCGTCCACTGCTTTCCGCAGCCAGCCGAGCGCGAGCTCAGGCTTATCCCTCATGAGATCGTAATAACCCAGCGCTAGCGCAGCGTCGGCGCCGAGCTCATTCCTGGCATTTTTCGCCGCATATGCGGACAACACAGCGTAGGAAGTCGCGTTGGGGTGGTCGCGCAACGTGCGGGCAAGTTGCGCCAGCTGTTTTTCACCGGCAACCTCAGCCGGGGCGGCCACCGCATATTTTTCCGCCCAGCCTGCGGTGTTCTTATTTGGCGCGGTAGGAGATGCTTTCTTGGGGTGCCTCTTCGTACCCTTTGCCGGTGTTTGCGCGTGCATGGGAAATGCCGCGCCAATCATCAGCAGCGTTAACGGGATCAATATGGCGCGGAAACGGAAGGCAGCGGCTACCCCTGCGGCTGTCTTCGCGCTAGTGGCGCAGGACCGGGGAGGGATAAGGATACGCACCAAGCGCTTCTGGATTGCCACCGGCCAGGATCTCAACCATCCAGTCATAGAAATAATCCACCGGATGAGATTGAATGGCCTGAAACCGGCGATCGTATTCTTTGTGGGCCTTCTCAATGTCATCACGCAATCTTATGCACAAATCCTTGTTCTCGCGCCCCACCCGCACGTCTTCCGGGCGCAACAACTTTATGTCTTGCATCGAAACCTTGGCTACCCGATAGGCGCGTCTATGCAATTCTTGCTCATCGGCGGGCAGCGAAGCCAGACTAAAAACGGGCTGTGGTTCAGGCGGCGCGATTTCGAGCGGCGGCTCGACGGCAATCACCGGGCCCATCTGCGGTGCCGGTTCGTGCACAAAAACCGGCGCCGGCTTACCGCGTGGTGCTTGGAGGGGCGGTGGCGTTTCAAACTGCGAGAGTTCCGGCGATAGCGGGGCCTCCATAGGCTGCGGGGTCCACAAGCTTTCTCCCATCGGCTGCGGCAACCTGGGCTCAGGCAAGTCAAGTGCGGGACGTGGTTCAGCAGCCGCAGGAGGTGGGAGACGCACGATTTCCTGTTCGAACGGAGAGCGCAAGGAAGATTGCAGAGCACTGGTCACGAATCGGGAGAGCACTTCGAGTGCGGCGGAGAGCGACGCGGCGGATGTCTGCGCGCGGATCATCGGAGGCAGCGCGTTGCTCGCACGGCTGCTCGCGCACGCCGATACCAGGTCGTTGATCGCCTGAGTGAGCTCATCGGACGTCCGCTGGATTCTTCCCAGGTTGTCACGCAGCGTTCGCGATACCGCCTGGTCGATTGTGTTTGGATCTGCCGCCATCCCTTATTGCCTCCGGTGGGTTGGCCCCAAACATGATTATCGGAACGTGTGGGAAGTATTGTCAACTCCGCATCGGGCGCGCGTTTCGGCCCGCGCACGTGGGGGAAAGGCGGATGAAGAAGAAGTTGATAGTCGAAAGTTTAAAGTTGAGAGTGAAGGCCGCTTTGATGAGCAGTCCCCCTTCAACTTTCAACTGTCAACTTTCAATTCGAATCAGGTTTATGTCGAAGGGGTTCGACAGTCGATCTCTAAAAGTTGAGAGTGAAGAGCATCTCCGCAAAGGGTTTCCTTTTAACTTTCAAATGTTAAATGTCAACTCTCGACTCCGAAGCGGCGCATCTGGTGTTAAAATAGAAAGCAGGGGGCGACACGGTTTCGACGGAAGCAGTCGCGACCCGAAGGCATGCCGGGCGCCACCTGCCCGCAATCGGGTGGAAAACTAGAACTGCCAACTCACAGTTGGCTTTGGCTGCCTAGCTTAAACTAGCGTAGCTACGTTTCCCCGGGCTTCGCCTACGGGCCCGGCAAGAGACGTCACACAGTAGGCTGGCCGTCAAGTTTCGGTCCGGAATGCGACGGCGAGAACTAATCGGGCTAGCCGGTCTCGTTTCTTGCTCATTCTGAGCGAGGCTGGCGAAACAAACGGAATTGAGCTAAGCATGTAGGCTTCGGGCCGTAGCGCTTTTCGGACGGGGGTTCAACTCCCCCCGCCTCCACTCGCCTTCGCCAAAAATCGGCTACGGCGAGCTTGTCCGCCATTGCCGATTTTTGGCGAAGGCGAGTGCCCGCCGTAGCACCGAATGTAACGGCGACCCTCACGCGCCGGCACCCAAACCATGATAGGATTCCCAAATTCCAGTCCGGCAAGCGAAGGCGGGCTCCGTGTACTACGTCTACCTCCTGCGAAGCAAAACACATCCCGACCAAACTTACATTGGTTCCACGCACGATCTGCGCAACCGCCTCGCCGAACACAATTGCGGAAAATCGATTCACACCAATAAATTCAAACCTTGGGAGCTGACGGCGTACGTTGCGCTGCCTGAAAAACATCTCGCGGAGAAATTCGAGCGCTACCTGAAGAGCGGATCGGGGCGCGCGTTTGCAAAAGAACACCTCCTGATGCAAAACGGACCGAAGTCTTGAAGCCACTCCCAGACCCACCCTTGCTTCGCAAGGATGGGCCACCCGCCCGCCGCTCCTGGAGATTGTGCGCTTTGCTGGTCAGATTCAGGATTGTTTTCTGACTCTTCGAGCGCACTCATAAAACGCGGAAGCCTCCGGCGCTTACGAAACTGGCGCCGGAGGCTCGAGTCCGCAGACTTTTTGCTGCGATAGTTATTCTTCTGAACTGAACTGGAACAGATCGAACAGATCGCCAATCGCGGGTCTGTTCTTTGGGACGTACGGGTAGCCCGGTGTGGGCATGGGGTTGGGCAGGTTATCCCGGCTGCGCGAGCTGATCGGG
>WNEY01004236.1_pt1 | contig 10889 bp, 11 predicted proteins | sample 5400531 | NCBI WGS metagenome assembly WNEY01 (sample SAMN13153338, study PRJNA577476) | soil metagenome | isolation source: 200 cm saprolite under Douglas fir tree site 1 | place: USA:California | collected 2015-04-18
AAGAGCATCAAATGGCTCCGGGTCAGTGCCCGTAGGCGTACGGGACGGGGGGACTCGGCTCGGAGACCTTCTTCAGGACCTTGGCCGTCTCCTTCCTCGCCGCATGACGGGCGATGTCAGCCTGCGACACCATCCCGCAACACGCTCCCGCCTCGTCCACCACGGGCACGCGGCGGATCTGGTGGCTCTCCAGCGTCTGGCAGCAGTCTCCCAGGCTGGTCTCGGGGGTGACCGTCACGCAGGGCGTGGTCATGCAGTCTCCCGCCTCCATCAGCAGGGGGTTCTTGCCTTCCGCGACCGTGCGGCAGGTGATGTCACGGTCCGTCACCACCCCGATGGGAATTCCGGAGGCGTTGAGCACCGGGATCTCCCCACAGTCGTTGTCCACCATCATCCGTGCAACGTCGGATAGGCTGGTCTCGGGCAAACAGTACGCTACGTTCTTCGACATGATGTCGCGTACACGCATGGGCACCTCCGATCCAGAAGGTCCCTCGGGGACCTCAGGATCAAGAAGAGCAAGATCCATGCCTCGGGCCGGCGAACTCGTTCCGAAACGAGTCGACTCCATGCCGGTTCCGGTTCCAGGGTGCTGCCGATAGCTGAGGCTAGAGAGCCAGGACGAGGCGCAGGCCCTCGTCAACTTGCTGCATGGTCGGCTCGGTCACACGGCCGATCCGCTCCGTCAGACGCTTCCGGTCGATGGTCGCAATCTGGGAGACGTTGATTACCGACGGGCGCTTGAGACCGGTGCTCTTCGGGCGGCAGACGACGTTGCCGGGTGCGAAGGCCAACGCCATGTTGCTCGTAATCGCCACGACGACGGCGGTCGCGATGCGGGACCGATTGAAATCATCGGACTGCACGACGAGAACGGGCCGGCGATGGCCGGGCTCCGAACCACGCGGGCGGCCGAGACCCGCCCACCAGACTTCACCCCGCTCCACCTAATCTTCCCACTCGGAGCGACGGAGCATTTCGAGGCCGTGGGCCAGCCAGGCCTCAGCGGGTCCGTTCCTCTTCTGGGCATGGACGGCGTTGAGGCGTTCCGTGACATCAGGCCGTTCCGCACGTTTCAAGTACGCCTCGAGGGCTCGCGTGTAGAGCTGGCTGCGGGGGACTCTCAGGCGTTTGGCCGTCCGGTCGGCCGCCCGGAACAGGCGGTCCGGAATGGAGACGGCAACCTTCATGGATGGAGTATTACCATTTCCTACCCGACGGTCAAGGCCCGCTTTGCGACCGCGCGCGGGTGGGTGTCCACGCGGGCCGGCCCGGAAGCCAACACGTGACCTCGAGCCCGCCGCCGGGGCGCGCCTGCAGCCGCAGGCGGCCGCCGTGCGCCTCCAATATCTCCCGGCAGAGGGGGAGACCGAGACCGGTGCCGGATGGCTTCGAGGAATAGAAGGGAAGCAGCGCGCGCGCCATGACCTCCTCGTCCATGCCCCGGCCCCGGTCCACCACGCGGAGAACGCAGCCCTCGTCGGCCGTGCGATGGACGCTGAGCGCGATCTCCTCCGGCGCGCTGCCCGACTCGTAGGCGTTCTTGAGCAGGTTGATCAGCACCTGCTGCATCTGGGTAGCGTCGAACCAGCCGGGCTGCGCGGGCGGAGCCCCCTCCCGCCGGAACGCGCACATGCCCCGCACCTCTTCCAGGAACTCGCGCCACGGCACCTCCCGGGGGTTGGGACGCGGCAGCCGGGCGAAGCGCGCGTATCCCTCGAGAAACTCGGTGAGGTGCGCGGCCCGGTCTTCCAGCGTCTCGAAGATGCCCTCGAGGCGGTGGGCGTGCTCGGGCCGCCCGAGCACCTGACGCGCGGAGTGGACGAGGGAGCGGATCGGGGCGAGCGAGTTGTTCAGCTCGTGGTTCATCACGCGGATCGCCTTCTTCCAGACCTCGACCTCGCGCCGGCGCAGCTCGGGGGTGAGCCTCTCGACCATGAAGAGCGTGTGCCGCTGCGTGTTGAGATGGAAGCTGCGGCGGGCCGTGCGGTAAGTCTCTTCGTCCCCATCGCGTCCGATCGTGAAGAGCGCGTCGCCGCCCGAAACCGCCTCCCGCATCTGGGCCGGCCCCGTGGCGAGCACGTCGTCGAAGTGCAGGCCTTCCAGGCGCCGGCCCGTTCCCAGCATCTCGCGTGCAGAGCGGTTGGCGAAGACGACCCGGCCGGTCTGACCGGCGAGGACGATCGCCACCGGCGTACCCTGGAGGATCGTGTCGAGCAGCAGCTCGCGCTGGTAGATCTCGTTGTGGCCCTCGCGCAAAGCGTCCGCCATCTGGTTGTAGACGGCCATCAGCTCGCTCAGCTCGTCGTGTCCCGTCACGGCGAGGCGCACGCTGAAGTCGGCCTCGCGGAAGCTCTGCACGCCGTCGCGCAGGGCCTGCCGCGCGCGCTCGCCCCTCCGCTGCCCGCGGTGCACCGCCCACGCGGCGAAGCCGCCCCCGGCCACCGCCGCGGCGAGGAAGACTGACGCGGGATCGGGAAGGAAGAGGGCGGCCAGCAGCGCGGCCACCGCGGCGAGAGAGGCCTGCAGCCCGACGAGCCCGGCCACGAACAGGGCCGGCCGCGACCGCCCCGGCAACCCACCCACGCTAGGCCTTGGGCCGGCGCTCCAGGACGATGCCCAGCTTCTCCATCCGGCGGTAGAGGGCCTGCCGGCTGACCCCCAGGCGGCTGGCCGCGCGCGAGACCATGCCCTCACTCTCGCGCAGCACTTCCTCCAGACGGCGGCGCTCGCCCTCGAGCTGCGGATCGCCCCCGACGGCAGCGGTCCAGGCCGCCTCGCTTCGCCGAGCCGTCACCTCCGCCTGGCCCCCGAAGCCCAGGTCTCCGGGCGACAGGACGTCGCCGGAGGCGATGAGCGTCGCCCGTTGCACGCAGTTCATCAGCTCGCGCACGTTGCCCGGCCAGGAATGCTCGAGAAGCGCTTCGCGCGCCGCACGGGAGAGGCTGAGCGGTCGCGCACCCGACGCGGTGGCGAAGGTGCGGAGGAAGTGCTCGGCGAGCAGCGCCACGTCCTCCGGGCGTTCCCGCAGGGGAGGCACCGCCAGCTCGACCACGTTCAGGCGGTAGAACAGGTCCTCGCGGAAGCGGCCGCGGGAGATGCCTTCGCGCAGGTCGACGTTGGTCGCCGCCAGCACCCGCACGTCCACCTTGCGCGTCTCGCTCGAGCCGAGCCGCTCGAACTCGCCGCTCTGGACCACGCGCAACAGCTTCGCCTGCCCCGCGAGAGACAGGTTGCCGATCTCGTCGAGGAAGAGCGTGCCGCCGTCGGCGGCCTCGAAGCGGCCCGTCCGCCGCCGCAGCGATCCCGTGTAGGCGCCCGCCTCCGCCCCGAACAGCTCGCTCTCGAGGAGCTCATCGGGGAGCGCCCCCGCGTTGACCTTCACGAACGGGCCCGCGCGCCGCCTCGAGTTGACCTGGACGATCTCGGCGATCTTCTCCTTTCCCGCGCCGTTGGGGCCGGTGATGAGCACGGCCACGTCCGAGCGCGCCACCTGCACGGCCAGCGAGACGACGCGGTGCATGGACGCGCTCTCGTAGAGGATGTCGCGCAGGTCGTACTGCACGGCGAGGTCGGCCCGCACCCGGGTGCGGTCGGTGCGCAGCCGCTCGTTCTCGAGCTGCAGCTCGCGCATGCGCAGCAGGTTCCGCACGGTGGAGAGCAGCTTGGTGTCGTCCCAGGGCTTGGCCACGTAGTCGCTGGCTCCCTCCTTCACCATCTGCACCGCAGCCTCCAGCGAGCTCCAAGCCGTGATCACGAGCACCGGCAGCTCGGGGTCGAGGCGCTTGATGCTGCGAAAGAGCTCCAGGCCCTCACCACCGGAGGTCGAGCCGGGGCTGAAGTTCATGTCCTGGATCACGACGCCGAACTCGTCGTGGTCGATCATCTCCAGCGCCTGCTCGGGAGAGGCCGCCGCCCGGCACGGCACGTCGTTGACCTCGAAGAGGACGGAGAGGGCTCGGGCGACGGCGGCCTGGTCTTCGACGATCAAAACCTTGGACATGGCAGGCATGGCGGGCCGCTCACGTCATGGGACGCCGGCGGCGCGGCCGAGGTTGAAGAAATGCGCTAGACGTTTCGCGTCGCGACTGCGGGCGAGATGCGGGCCGCTCTGAGCGCGGGAACGAAGGTGGCGGCGAGGCCGGCCAGCCACAGGAGGGTCACTCCCACGGCCAGCAGCGGCCAGGCCATCCGCGCTCCCGCCACCGTGCTGACGAGCCCCACGTTGAGCCCGTACGCGAGCAACACACCCAGGGCCAGGCCCAGGGTCGTGATCATCCAGTTCTCGAGGAGGAAGTGCCGCAGGATGTCGGTGCGGCGCGCCCCCAGCGCGCGCCGGGTGCCGATCTGTCGCGTGCGCTCCGCGACCGAGAAGGAGGTGAGGCCGACGATGCCCAGCGACGTGACGAAGACCAGCAGCAAGACCAGCCCGCTCATCATGCTCGCCACCAGGCGCTTGCTCCCGAAGAACTGGCCCTTGATCTCCGTGATGGTGCGGACGCGCAGGTTGCGGCCGCCGTTGACGGCCAGCAGCTTCTGCTCGACCGCCTTGGCCACCGCCTCGCCCTGGCCCGGCTCGACCCGCACGAGGTAGGCGGCCCCGCCCTCGTAGTTGCGGCTCTTGTTCGTGTAGAAGACCGCGTACTCGTGGATGGGCCAGCCGTAGGGGTTGTAGAAGGCGTCGATCGTGCCGATGATCTGGTAGAAATCGCCGTCGTTGTCCTCGAGCATGTGGCCCACGAACGGCCCGTTGCCGCCGAAGGCCAGCCGGCCGTAGGCCTCGGTGATCACCACGTCCTGGGTGATCTTCTGGGCGGGCAGGCCGTCGGCGCCGCGCGGGCGGGCGGAGGCTCGCAGCGCCCGGAACATTGCCGCGCTGCTCTCGACCTCGTCGGCGGTGAAGTTGCGGCCGGCCGTGATCGGAGCGCCCAGCGCGTCGAAGCCGTGCTCGTCGACCGCGTAGATCTGGGTGCGCAGCCACTCTCCCTTGGTCCCCGCCGCGCGCAGCTCCGTGGAGCTGCCGCCCCCTTGCCAGGGCAGGAAGAACGTGTTGGTGGCCGCGCGCACGCCGGGGACCGACCGCAGGGCTTCCAGGTCCTGGCGGCGGCTGTTGTCGAGGTAGCCGTCCTCGCGGAACGCCGGGTCGAACGGCGTGCTGCGGATGCTGAGAAGGTTCGCGTCGTCGAAGCCGGAGCGCCGCGCCATCTCGCGCCGCGCGTCGAGGATCATCGAGACGCAGTTGGCCACGATGGCGAGGGTGAGGGCGATCTCCATCATGATCAGCCCGAAGCGGACCTTGTTCCGCTTCATGGCTCGCAGGATCGGGCCGAACTCGAGGGCGGGAGCGGCGGCGGTGGTGCTCAATGCGGCCTCCTACTGCAGCTTCAAGTGCATGGCGGGGGGAACGCGGCACACGCGCCAGGCCGGGTAGAGGCCGGCGACGAGCCCCGCGAGCAGGGACAGGAAGATGGCGAACAGCGCCATCGGCAGGTCGAGGCGGAAGAAGTCGTCGCGCGTCAGCAGCGTCTTCACCCATCCGTTCATCCAGGCCAGCCCGGCCAGCGAGAGAAGGATCCCCAGCACGCCCCCGATCACGCCGACCACCTCGCACTCGATGACGTGCTGCACGAACACGTCGCGGCGGCGGGCGCCCAGGGCCCGGCGCACGCCGATCTCGGGGGCGCGGGCCAGGAACTTGCCGAGCAGGAGGCCCATGAGGTTCAAGGAGCAGACGGCCAGGAACAGGAGGGAGACGACCGTGAGGGCGTTGATCTCGTTGGGCACGACCCGCTGCTCCTTCAGCCAGGCCATCATCGGGGTGACGCGGTTGTTGAGCGGGCGCGGGAAGCGGCCGGTCTTCTTCTGCTCGATCACGTAGGCGTCGACGAAGGACTTGTACTCCTCCACCTTCTCGCGGGTGGGCAGCTCGACCCACATCTGGATCCAGCACGACTCCGATGCCAGCAGGCCGTCCAGGCCCGGGGCGGGCGCGCTCTTCCATCCGTCGCGGTTGCCCACGGTCTGGATCTTCATCGGGCGAAGGAAGTTGAACGGCAGGTACATGGCCTCCGGCGCCTGCACCGCGAGCTGGGTCACATCGTAGAACTTCACCGGAGGCCGCCAGCGGTCGAGCACGCCCACGACCTTGAACTCGCGGTCCTCGATCCTCAGCATGCGACCCACGCTGTTGGCACCGCCGAAGACCGTGTCGTTCAGCTCCTCGCTCAGCACCACCACCGGCTCCGGGCCCTGGTCGGCGTTGCGGGCCCACGGGCCGCCGTAGCGGAACGGAACCTCGAACATCGGGAAGAAATCGGCGAAGCAAAGTCGTGTCAGCTGTTTCGTGGGCCGGCCGACCTTGGGGTCGGGGAATACATAGAGGTTGGCCTTGAACATCCCCGATTGCCGCACGGGGATGTCCGACCGCATCAGGCTCACCATGTCCTGGTATGCAATCTGGGTCGGGGGCCGCGTGGGATCGTCGCCCGGGTACGGCTTGAGCGGGTCCCAGTTGTCCATGCGCACGTAATGGAGCGCGCTGCTCTTGCCCGACACGGGATCCCTGGCGAGGACGTGGCGCATGGTGGAGAAGAGCGTCGCCACCGCGATGCCGAGAGCGATGCCGCCCACGATCACCATGGAGAGCACCGAGTTGCGGCGCAGGCTGAGGAGCGCGATGCGGAGGTTGTAGAGGAACATGAATGCTCCTAGCCCACGCTGGGCGCCAGGCGCGCCGCTTCCTGCCCCGCCAGGCGAGGGGCGGCGTCGAAGTCGACGACCCGGCCGTCGAGCAGGTGCACCTGGCGCTGGGCGCGGGCGGCGCACTCCGGGCTGTGGGTGACCATCACGATCGTCGCGCCCTGCTCGTTGATCTTGTCGAGCAGGTCCATGATCTCCCGTGTCATCAGCGAGTCGAGGTTGCCGGTGGGCTCGTCGGCGAGGATGAGGCGGGGGTCGCCCGCCAGCACTCGGGCGATGGCCACCCGTTGCTGCTGCCCGCCCGAGAGCTGCGAAGGCAGATGGCGCGCGCGAGAGCCGAGGCCGACGAGCTCGAGGGAGCGCGTGACCCGCGTCCGGCGCTCGGCGCCCGGCAGGCCGCGGTAGCGCAAGGGCACGTCGACGTTGTCGAAGGCATCCAGATCGGGGATGAGGTTGAAGCTCTGGAAGATGAACCCGATCTTCTGGTTCCGGATGCGGGACATCTGGTCGTCGCTGAGGCGGCTCACGTCCTGGCCGTCGAGGACGTAGGTGCCGCGCTCGAAGGTGTCGAGCAGGCCGGCGACGTTGAGGAAGGTGGTCTTGCCCGAGCCGGAGGGGCCCATGATGGCCACGAACTCGCCCGCACCCACGCGCAGCGAGAACTCCGACAGCGCATGGGTCTCGATCAGATCGGTGCGGTAGACCTTCGCGATGCTCTTCATCTCCAGCATTGCCATTCGCTCCCTCAACGCAGCAACACGGTCCGGGCGCCCTCGAACACGCTCGTGTCCGAGATGACGACCTGCTCGCCCGCGCCGAGTCCCCGCAGCACCTCGACCTCCGACACGCTCACGGCTCCCACCTCGATCGAACGCTGCACGGCGATCCCGTTGTCCACCACCCAGGCCAGGCGTCCGCCGCCGCTCTCCAGGAAGGGACCGCGCGGCAGCTTGAGCACGGCGGTCTTGCGCTCGAGCACGAGGCGCGTCGTCACCCGCTGGCTCTGGCGCAGGCCCGCGGGCAGCTCGCCCGCGAAGGCCAGCGTCCCGCGGACCTGGCTGTCGCGGATCTCGGGCGACACCGCCGTGACGCGGCCAGGATACGTACGGCCCTCGTACTGGATCTCCGCCGGCGTGCCGGGCAGGACGTCGGGGGCGTAGTTCTCCGGGATGTCGAACTCCACCTCGTAGGCGGAAAGGTCGACGACCATCATGACCGGCTGGTTGGGCGCGACCGCATCGCGGTCCTGCACGCTGACGGTGGCCACCATGCCGTCGAAGGGCGCGCGCATGACCAGCTCGTCCGCCTGGCGCTGCAGCTCGCGGGCGACCGCCTCCTGCCGCGCCAGGAGCTGGCGGCGGTTGCTCAGCTCGAACTCCAGCGTGTCCCTCTCGAGCTGGCTGGTCTCCCTCGCGTTCTTCAGGTCCAGCCCCGCCACCTCGACGTCGTCCTGGGCCCGCTCGTAGTCGGAACGGTTCAGCAGTCCCTGGTCGAAGAGCTGCTGAGCGCGCTGGAGGGCGCGCTGGGCGGCCCCGAGGCGCACGGTGAGCACGTCCACGTTCTGCTTGCTGCGCAGCGTGGCCTGACGGGCGGCGATCTGCTGGCGGCCGAGGTCGGAGCGCACCGAGAGGAGCGTGGCGCGCTCCTGCGACAACCGGCTCACCAGCTCGGGGCTCTCGACGCGCGCCAGCGTCTGCCCCTTCTTCACGCCCGTCCCTGCCTTCACCGAGAGCCACACCGTGCCCTGGGCGGGGCTGAAGAGCGTCGGGTGGAGGGCGGCCACGATGCGCCCCTGCGCGGAGACGTCGCGCTCGAGGTCGCCACGCACGACCTGGCCCAGCCGCAGTCGCGAGGCCTCCACCGCGCGCTCCGCCCGCGACCAACGGCGCAGGGTCGGGGCGAGGGCGGCCGCGCCGGCGAGGAGGAGAGCGGCGGCGACGATCGCGGCCACCGCGCGCCGGCTGAGGCCGCGCGGCCTCTCGACCGGCTTGTCCATCGCGGACGTGCCCGGGATCATGGGCCGGCTGGTCTGCAACGCCGGTGCCACGGTGCGGGCGCGCGCCGTGCTCTTGTTTACCGGGTCTTACGCGTTCGGCGGGGCCTGCGGGCGGCGGACGGCCGTCCGCTCGCGGACACCTGTCCGGCCTCTTGCGGCGCGGACAGTGCGGCCACCAGCTTCTTCGGCGCGACCGCGCGGTAACTCTCGTCGATCCAGGCGCGGAGGAGGTCGACGGGGGCCTTCTCGCGCTTCCCGAACCTGGCGGTGACCCAACCCGACTTGCCGAGGCCGTACCCGGTGGGGGACGCGAAGGGGAGGCCGAGCGCGAGCATTCCGGACTGGGGCAGCTTGACGCTCAGGCCGAGGTCGTCGCCGTCCACTCCCAGGAACACGAAAACCCTGCCCTTCACCTTCGCCACGCGCTCGCCCCACGGGAAGTCCTCGTAGGCCTCCGGGTAGCCCAGCGCGAACGCGCGCAGGAGCACGGCTTCGGGTCTCTTGGGCCTCGGAAGGCGCGGTGACTTCGTCATTCTAAGGAGACTGCTTGCCGGGCGGCCGGCGCCGGCGCAGGGCCAGGCTGAGTGCGCAGGCTGCCGCCGCGGCCAGCAAGCCCACCAGCACCGGAGGAAGCGGGCCGAGGCCCCGGCCGCCGGTTCCGAGCTGGGCCGCGACGAGGGCGGCAACGCCGGCGCCGATCGCGGCCAAGGCTTCCGGCGTGCCCGCCCTTTGCACGTACAGCCCGGCGAGGACCGGAACGAAGAGGCTCACCGTGACGACGCTGTAGAAGACGCTGAGCGCATCGATGACCGACGGGACGACGATCGCCAGCCCCACGCCAAAGGCCCCCCCCGTCACGGCCGCCCGCCGCGCAACCTTCAGCACCTGCGCATCCTCGGCGGCGGGCCGCAGGAATCGGCGGTACAGGTCCTGGGAGAGCGAGGTGGCGAGCATGAAGAGGATGGCGTCGGCGGCGCTGAGCTCGGCGGAGAAAACGGCCGCGAGACCGAGACTACCGATGGCGGGAGGCAGGTCATTCGTGAGCAGGGTCGGCAGCGCCAGATCGCGGTTGGGAAGTCCAGGGTGGAGCGCGCGGGCGGCCATGCCCAGCGTGGGGGGGATGAAGGCGAACAGCAGAAGCACGACCGCGTTGGCGGTGACACCGATGCGCACGGCACGGTCGTCGCGAGCGCCGTAGATCTTCTGGAGCAGCCCCGGGGAGACGATGAACGAGGGCGCGAGCAGCGCGAGATAGTGCCAGCCCGAACCGCCCCCCGCCCAGAAGCTCCAGTAGCCGCCTACGGCCGGGGTGGCGGCGGCCAGTCCCGCGAAGCCATCCACCCGTCCGAGGACGAGGGCGACCGCGAGGGAGAAGCCGGCGAGCTTCACCACGATCTGCACCAGGTTCACCCACGCCGAGGTGAGGAGGCCGCCGGCGGTGAAGTAGGTGGTGACGACCGCACCACCGATGAGGCAGCCGGCGTACCTCGGGATGCCGGCCACCACGTTCAGGATCGACCCGATCGCGATGAGCTGACCCGCGAGGATGAAGAGGGTCCCCACCCACAGCACCGCGGCGATCATCGCGCGCACGCTGCGGTGGTAGCGGTACTCGAGGAAGTCGCCCACCGTTCGCAGATCGTGCCGCCGGGCCAGCGTCCGGATCCGCGGTCCGACCGTGAGGCCGAGGACGAGCGAGCCGATACCCGCCGACCCCACCCACCACCAGGCGCTGAGGCCGTCGCGATAACCGAGGGCCGACGCCCCCACCGTGGAGCCGGCCCCGATGTTGGCGGCGACGAAGGTCGCGAAGATGAGGCCGGGGCCGAGGCCGCGGCCGGCCACGAAGAAATCCTCCGCACTCTTCACCCTCCGTCCGATCCATAGCCCGAGCCCGATCAGGAGGGCCGAGTAGACGAGCAGCAGCACGAGGTGAAGGGTCACGGCCCGAGCCTATGCGAGCGCCGCGGAGCGGGCAACCGGCCGTGGGTTACACTGGCGCGGCATGACCGACGCGCGGGAGAGAGTGATGGCCGCGGTGGACGCGCTGTCCGAAGAGGTGGTGGACTTCACCTCAGAGCTGGTGCGGCTGCCCACCGTGAACCCTCCCGGCGAGGGCTACGAAGAGTGCGCGCGCGTCATCGGCGATCGGCTCCAGCGCGGCGGTCTCGTTGTGGAATACCTCCCCGCCGAG
>WNEY01004237.1_pt1 | contig 10889 bp, 8 predicted proteins | sample 5400531 | NCBI WGS metagenome assembly WNEY01 (sample SAMN13153338, study PRJNA577476) | soil metagenome | isolation source: 200 cm saprolite under Douglas fir tree site 1 | place: USA:California | collected 2015-04-18
CGCCTGTACCAGCGCCTGCAGGTCCGCCACCGAGGCACCCGGCTCCTCGAGCGCGGTCCCGACGACCACGAAGTCCGCCCCCGCGACACGCGCGGCCCGCACCTGGGCCGGGCGCTTGATCCCGCCGCCTACGAACAACGGGAGCTCCGGTACCGCCGCGCGACAGGCCCGGATCACGTCCGCGGCCACGGGGCGCGGGGCGCCGCTCCCCGCGTCCAGATAGATCGCCCGCATGCCGATCAGCCGCGCCGCCGTCGCGTGCGCGGCGGCGAGCTCAGGCTTGTCCGCCGGCAACGGTCGCGTCTGGCTCACCGCCTCGACGCTCGTCACCCGGCCACCGTCCACCAGGATGTAGCCGGTCGACAGCGTCGCGACGGGATGACGCGTGAGGAAGGGAACCGCCCGCACGTGCTCTTCGATCAGGTACTGCGCGTTACGTCCGGAGACGAGCGAGAGGAAAAGGACCACGTCGACTTCGGCGGTGAGCTGCAGCGCGGAGCCGGGGAACAACGCCAGCGGGAGCCCGGACGCCGCCTGCCGAATCGCCCGCGCGACGAGCTCGGTATTCTGCGTCCCGTCGAACGACGAGCCGATCATGATTCCCGCCGCGCCCGCCTCACGCGCCGCGCGCGCCACCTCCGCAGCCTGGGCCGGCGTGGTGCGGCTCGGGTCCACCAGCACCAGCAAACCGGGACGCCGCTCGAGCAATCCGCTCACTGCTCGCTCCCCGCGATGCGCTCGGCGAGTGCCGCAAGCCCGGCGGCGTCCACTTCGGCCTGCGCCTCGAACGCGTAGGTGATGAAGGCGTCGGCCGCGAGCAGGTCGACCGCCAACTCGCGCCCGGCGGCCGGCCGACCCGCCACCCGCCCCAGCACGCGCCGTCCCAGGAGGGCGAGCTGGTCCGGCAGAGGCGCGCCGGGGGAGAGCTCCGCGTCGGCCACCGCAGCCTCGAGGCCCGCGCGTAGCGCGTCCGGGGGGACCGGGCGGCGCGCCTCCAGCCAGGCGAGTACCTCCCGTCGGGTCATCGCCGGAGCAACCCCTGGACGATCGCCCGGGCCTGGGCCCGCGCCTGACCCAGCTTCGCGGGGTCACCCGCGCCCGCGGAGGCGAAGTGCGGCCGGCCCCCTCCCTTCCCGCCCGAGACTGCCGCGATTGCATTGGCGATGTCGCCCGCCTTCACTCCCTGCTGGACCAGATCGTCGGTGACGGCGACGTGCACGCCGGCGCGCTCGCCGTTCGTGAACAGCACGGAGATCGCGCGCTTGTGGCTCGAGCGGAACGCGTCCATGACGAGCCCGATCTGATCGCGGTCCTCGAGGTCGGAGTCCACGATGTGGAGCTCGACGTCGCCGATGCGTTCCACGTTTCCCGTTTCCCGTTTCCCGCTTCCCGTCTTCAGTAGTTCCTCGACGCGCTTCTCGAGCTTCTTGTTCTCTTCCACCAGCTGCTCGATCCGCCGCACGATATGCTCGGGCTGCGTCCGCAGCGCGCCCGCCGCCTGGTCGAGCTCACCTTCGAGCTTGCGAATCAGCGCGTACGCCCCCGGCCCCGTCACCGCCTCGATGCGGCGCACCCCGGCCGCCGCGCCCGTCTCGTGCGTGAATCGGAACAAGGCGATCTGGCCGGTCGTCGCCACGTGCGTTCCGCCGCACAGCTCGACCGAGACGCCCGGCACGTCGACGACGCGCACGATGTCGCCGTACTTCTCGGTGAAGAACGCCATCGCCCCGGCCGCGATCGCTTCCTTGTACTTCATCTCGCGCGTCGTAACCGGAAGATTCTCCCAGATGTGCCGGTTCACCTCTTCCTCGATCCGGGCGAGCGTCGGGTCGTCGACCGGCCCGTGGTGCGCGAAGTCGAAGCGCAGCCGCTCGGGGGCCACGACCGAGCCCTGCTGGCGCACGTGGGGGCCGAGTACCTTGCGGAGCGCGGCGTGCACGAGGTGCGTCGCCGTGTGGTTCCGCTCGATGTTCTTGCGGCGTGGCTCGTCGACCTGGGCCACCACCGGCGTGGGCTCGAACTCGTCCGCGAAGTGGCCCACGACGGCGCTCACGCCGTCCACCTTTTCCACGCCTTCCACGTCGAGGGTCCACCCCTCTCCCTTCACCCGCCCCGTATCACTGACCTGCCCGCCCGATTCAGCGTAGAACGGATTCTCATGCAACACCACCTCCACCACGTCGCTCGCCTGCCGGAACCTGAGCACGTCGGTTTCGGCCTGTGTGGCATCGTAGCCGATCCACTTCTGCTTGCCCTTGGGCTTCACGGTACGCCACTCGCCGCCGCGCTTCACGTGCACCGCGACCCTCCCCCCGTCCGCCGTCTTGCTCCGCTCCAGCGCCTCGTGCGAGCGGGTGCGTTGCTTGCCGAGCTCCTGCTCGAACCCGGCGACGTCCACCGTCTGCCCGCGCTCGCCGGCGATCAGCTGGGTCAGGTCGATCGGGAAGCCGAACGTGTCGTACAGCTTGAATGCTTCCGCGCCGGAGATGGCCTTGGCGCCCTGCAGCTGCTCGAGCCGCTCGAGCCCGCCATCGATCGTGTCGAAAAAGCGCTCTTCTTCGGCGCGGGTGACGGATTCCAGGTGGCTGCGCTTCTGGACCAGCTCCGGGTACACGCTTCCCATCAGACCGCTCACCGTGTGCACCAGATGCACCAGCGTCGGCTCGCGGCGGCCCAGCAGCCAGGCGTGGCGCACGGCGCGGCGCAGGATGCGGCGCAGCACGTAGCCGCGCCCCTCGTTCGCGGGGTAGACGCCGTCCGCCAGCAGGAACGCCACGGCGCGCGCATGGTCCGCGAGCACCCGGTATGACGCGCCACCCGGTCCCCGATCGTACTTCTTTCCCACGACCTCCACCGCACGCTCGATGATCGGGGCGAACAGATCGGTGTCGTAGTTCGACGGGACGTGCTGCATCACCGCCGCCAGGCGCTCGAGGCCGGCGCCCGTGTCGACCGACGGAGCGGGGAGTGGGGGGCGGGACCCGTCGGGCTGTTGGTCGAACTGCATGAACACCAGGTTCCAGATCTCGAGTAGCTCCCCCGCCTCACTCAAGCGCACGAATTCGTCGAGACTGAGGGTCCCCTTCCCCTTTCCTGTTTCCCCTTTTCCCCGGATGTCGACGAGCATCTCGGAGCACGGGCCGCACGGACCCGTCTCACCCATCTGCCAGAAGTTGTCCTTGTCGCCGAGGCCGTAGATCCGAGCGTCCGGAAGGCCGGTGATATTCGTCCACAGCCGGCGGGCTTCGTCGTCCGTGTGATGCACGGTGATGTACAGCCGGTCGGGTCGAATGCCGAGCCAGTTCTTCCCGGTCACCAACTCCCAGGCGAATTCGATGGCCTCTTTCTTGAAGTAGTCTCCGAACGAAAAGTTGCCGAGCATCTCGAAGAAGGTGTGGTGCCTTGCGGTATGGCCCACCTGCTCGAGATCGTTGTGCTTCCCTCCCGCCCGCACGCACTTCTGGCATGTCACGGCCCGGGTGTACGGCCGCCGCTCGAGCCCCTGAAATACTCGCTTGAACTGCACCATCCCGGCGTTGGTGAAGAGGAGTGTGGGGTCGTCCGCCGGGACCAGGGGAGAGCTGGGGACTTCCTGGTGCCCCCGGGCCTTGAAGAACTCCAGAAACTGGCGGCGGATTTCAGCGGAGGTCATGGGGAGAATATAGCGCGGCACGGGGCAACTGAAAGGCGACGTGGGACTTACGCGCAGCGTCCCAGGAGGCTCCCAGGCCATGTGGAGTCTCCCTGTCCCCCCGGGGTTAATCAACCCGGCCTAGCCTGGAATGCGGTCGGGATGCCGTTGAAACTGCTGCGCGAGGTAGGAACGCGCCGGAGCAACGTGCGTCCGCGACAACGAGCCCGCGTAGTAGCCTCGACACCATCGCACACCTGCGCGTCAATGCGCGTCGAGTTGATACGGCGTGCAGACTCCGATTTGCAGTGTTCGAATGAACGACGCAAGGGCCATGTGCGGGGGATAACTGACCACCACGTGGACGTGATCCGAGAGGACCGCCTGGGCATGCACTCGCACATACAATGCCGAGCCGCGTCCAGCACAGTTTCCGTTACGAGTGGAGCGTCGGACTTCCGGATCTGTGGTGTGCGCCGCCACGTGTGCCACATGACGTGCGCGTACAGGCCGCAAGCCTTATGGGCCCCCTTGCACGCACCGCGACGCCCTTAAGGGTGGGTTAACCCCGGGGCGGTGCCCCGGGGTTCAAAGAATCCGCAGGGGTCAAGGGTTACCCGCACACCTCCTCCACTAGCTCCTTCAGCTGCATCCCGGCATAGCCCCGCCGCACGAGAAACGCCAGCAAGCGGCGTTTGCGCACCGGAGCTGGAAGACCGGCCAGCTGGCGAGCCCGTTTCGCCGCCACGGCCCGCGCCTCGAGCGCGGGGTCGATCCCCTCCTCCTCCAGCGCCCGGCGAACCGCGTCTTCCGCCGTGCGACGCTCCACGCCCTGCGCCTGCAGATCGCGGAGGAGGCGCGCCGGGCCCTTGCCCCGCGTCGCGCGCAGCGCGGCGTACTGCTCGGCGAAGCGGTGGTCGTCGAGCAGGCCGCGGATGGTGAGCCGCTCGAGCGCCGCCTCCACGGCGGCCGGCGGGTGCTGCTTCTTCACGAGGCGCCGCTGCAGATCCTGCCGGGCGTGCGCCCGGCGCGCGAGCGCCCGCAGCGCCGCTCGCTCGGCCGCCTCCACATCGGCAAGCTCGCGCAGCCGGCTCAGTACCGCGGGGGTGAGCTCCACCCCGAGCTGGAGGCTCAGCGGCTCGAGCGCCTCCAGTGGGAGGGAAGCAAATCGCCCCCGATCCACCTCCACCAGCCGATAGCCCGGCTGGCGTGGATCGGGGGCGAGCGCGGTGAGGGTCGGCACTCACTCCTCGGGGGCAGGGGCCTCCTCGTCGGCCGCCACCGCCACGGGCTTCACCCCGAGATGCTCCTTGACCTTCGCTTCGACCTCGAGGGAGAGGTCCGGGTGGTCCTTGAGGTACAGCTTCGCGTTCTCGCGGCCCTGTCCGATCCGCTCCTTGCCGTATGCGTACCACGCTCCGGATTTCTCGATGATCCCCGCTTCCGCCGCGATGTCCACCAGCAGCGACTCGTGGCTGATCCCCTCGTCGAACATGATGTCGAACTCGGCCTGGCGGAACGGCGGGGCCACCTTGTTCTTCACCACTTTGACGCGGACGTGGTTACCGATCACCACCTCCCGCTCCTTCACCGGACCGATGCGCCGCATGTCGAGCCGCACCGACGCGTAGAACTTGAGCGCCCGCCCTCCGCTGGTCGTCTCGGGATTGCCGAACATGACCCCGATCTTCTCGCGCAGCTGATTGATGAACACCACCGAGGTGCGCGAGCGATTGATCGCCCCCGCCAACTTACGCAGCGCCTGGCTCATCAGTCGCGCCTGCAGACCGGGGAGCGAGTCCCCCATGTCGCCCTCGATCTCCGCCTTCGGGACGAGAGCGGCGACGGAGTCTATCACCACCACGTCCACCGCCCCGGACCGCACCAGGATTTCCGTGATCTCGAGTCCCTGCTCCCCCGTGTCCGGCTGGGACACCAGCAGGTTGTCGATGTCCACCCCCAGCTTCTTGGCGTACTCGACGTCGAGCGCGTGCTCGGCGTCGATGTACGCGGCCGCCCCGCCCAGACGCTGGGCGTTCGCCACCACGTGCAGCGCCAGCGTGGTCTTGCCGCTCGACTCGGGGCCGAAGATCTCCGTAACCCGCCCTCGCGGAATGCCGCCGATCCCGATCGCCGCGTCGAGGTTGATCGCGCCCGTCGGGATGACCTCCACCCGCACCCGGGGCGAATCGGCCCCCATTCGCATGATGGCGCCCTTACCGCAGGTCTTCTCGATCTGGGTGATGGCCAGGTTGAGGGCCTTTTTGCGCTCGTCCGAGAGCTGGGGGACTTCCTTGTCCGCCGCCATGATTGTCCTCGACATGGGTTGGGAGCCTCGTTTGGTGAGGCCCGAATATACACCGAAGCCCCGGTTATCGCCACCCGGGGCGGAACGCGTCGGCCAGGTGCTCCAGCTTGCTGTCCACGATGGCGATGCAGTCGAAGCGGTAGATGTCGGCCGGCTTCCCGAAACGGTCCACCCACACCCGCGCGGCCTTCACGAGCTCGCGCCGCTTCGCCCCCGTCACCGCCTCGAGCGGGCTCCCGAAGGCCTTGCCCCGCCGAGTCTTCACTTCCACGAACGTCACCAGGTCGCCCTGGCGCGCGATCAGGTCGATCTCGGTATGGCCGACCCGAAACCGATGCGCCACGATCGTGCAGCCGCGCGACAGGAGGTACCGGATGGCCTGCTCCTCCCCGGCAATCCCCCGCCGGTGGCGCTCGTCGGTCCACTGCGACGGGTCGGTTCTGATGCCGCTTCGCACGATGGCAACTTACCGATCCGCCGGCGGTCGACGTAACCGAAACTATGCCGGCGGTGCCCTATCAACGCGGAAGTCGGAACGCGGAGCTGACGTGAGAGATCATTCGCCAAGCGACACCAGTCCGTATGTTCCGCCTTCCGCGTTCCGGCTTTAGTCCCTTCCACAAATCTCGTCCAGCTCCTCGAGTCCCACCAGCACATCCCGGGGCTTCGAGCCGTTCGCGGGCCCGAGGATCCCCGCCAGTTCCAGTTGGTCGATAATTCTCGCCGCTCTTCCGTACCCAATGCTCATGCGCCGTTGCAACAGCGAGGTCGAGCCGAGCTGATTCTGGATGCAGACTTCCGCGGCCTGCCGGAACAGCGTATCGCGCTCGCCGGGAGTGCCCTCCTCGCCCTTCCCGCTTCCGTCGTCCCCCGCTTTTTCCGCTTCTTCCAGCGCCGTCACCTGCTCGTCGATGCTCGTGCCCGTCGCCACGGCCTTTGCGGCATGCGCCTTGTACCAGTCCATCAGCCGCTCTGTCTCGTCGGTCGAGATGAAGGCCCCCTGCACCCGGAGCAGCTCGCTCTTCCCGGGCGGGAGAAACAGCATGTCCCCGTTCCCGAGCATGGTCTCCGCGCCGTTCTGGTCGAGGATGGTACGGCTGTCGACCTTGGCCGAGACCCGGAACGCGATACGGCACGGGAAGTTCGCCTTGATGAGCCCGGTGATGACGTTCACCGACGGACGCTGGGTGGCGAGCACCAGATGAATGCCGATGGCGCGAGCCTTCTGCGCGAGTGTGGCGAGCGGCGTTTCGATCTCGCCCTGCACCGTGAGCATCAGGTCCGCGAGCTCATCGACGATCAGCACGATGTAGGGAAAGATCCCACCGGTGTATTCGCCGTCGAGCGGCAACTCCTTCTGGATGCCGGCCTGTGTGGCCAGCGTCTCGCGCGGGCCCTTGAGCGGCTTCTTCTCCTCGACCTTCCCGTTGAAGTCCACGATGTTGCGGGCGTGGTTGGCGTGCAGCAGCCGGTAGCGCCGGTCCATTTCCCACCCCGCCCACTTGAGCACGCTCGCCGCTTTGTGGTGGTTCGTCACCACCGGCAGCCCGAGGTGCGGCAGGGCCGCGTACATCGAGAGCTCGACCATCTTGGGATCGATCATCAGCAGCTTGAGCTTCTCGGGCGGGTGCGTGTAGATCAGGCTCGTGATGATGGTGTTGATGCAGACGGACTTCCCGGACCCCGTGACGCCGGCGATCAGGAGGTGCGGCATCTTGGCCAGATCCGCGACCACGGGCTCGCCCTCGAGGTTCTTGCCCAGGGCGATCGGAAGGGCGCGCGTCGGGCGATGATATTCGGCGCCCTCGATCAACTCGCGCACGTGCACCATGCGCGGCATCGGGTTCGGGACTTCGATGCCCACGGCGGCCTTCCCCGGGATCGGCGCCACGATGCGGAGCGAGGGGGCGCGCATCGCGAGCGCCAGATCGTCGGCGAGGGCCGCGATGCGGCCCACTTTCACGCCGGGGCCGGGCGCCACTTCGTATTGCGTCACCACCGGCCCGACGGTTCGACCGGCGATCGAGCCCTCGACCCGGAACGTCTGCAGCGTCTCGATCAGCTTCCGCCCCATCTGCTCGATCTGCGCCAGCCCGGCGTCGCCGTCTTCGGGCGGAGCGGGATGCAGCAGATCAATTGGCGGGATGAGAACACCGGCCGGGACGGAGGCCGGTCGGGACGGCGGCGCGGGCTTGGGCTTCGGCACTTTCCGGGAAGGGGGAACGGGGACGGGCACCTCCGGTCGCTTGGCGTCAGGTTTTTCATCTTTCGCTTTCCCCGCTTCCCCGACCTTTCCACCGGCCTTACCCCGGGCCTTTTCCCCGGTCAGTTCCTGGGTTCGCAAGGCGACCAGCGGATGCCAACCGACCGTGAGAATCCCCAGCGCCGAAAGCGCGAACAGGCCCACGAGTGTCCCCCCCGCGGTCCCGACCGCCTGATGCACGCCGTGAGCGAGCACGGCGGGCACGAACCCGACCAGTTTCTGTGTCGGGCTCCAGGCGGCGTACGCCGGCGGAAAGCTCGCGCCCGTCACGGTGCCGATGCCGTACGGGAGCAGCAGGATCAGCCCCGCGCCCAGCGCCGCCGCCCGCCCGGCGGACAGGCTCCCGAGCCGCTCGAACGCGGCCAGCGCCCAACCGATGCCGAGCACGGGCAGCAGCACCGAGCCCACGCCCAGCACACGCCACAGGCGCGAGCCGATCTCGTCGCCCCAGCTGCCGGTGATCGGCAGCCGCAGCAGAGTGAGTCCGAGGAACAGCCCGACCGCGAGGGCGCCGATGCCGATCAACTCCTGGCGCGCCTTGCGGTTCATGTGATGCGGCGGTCCGCGTACACGGGGACGACGCCGAAGCGGTCCGCCTGAGCGGCGAAGTCGACATCCTCGCCCAGGCCTGAGTCCACGAGCTGCTGAGCGGCCTCGGACCCCGCGAGCGCCTCGTCCCACCCGGCGAACTGGTCGATGAGGGCGACGGCGCCGAGGCCGGCGTCGTTGAGGGCGAGCTTGCGGATGCCCTTCCGGATGACCTTGATGAGTCGGCCGGCCGTATAGGCGTCCTCCAGGGCGAACTGTTTGTCCCGCCCACCGCACACGATGACGAGGTTACCGCGCTCGGCCAGCAGCGCCCGCGCGCGCGCGGCCAGCGCCTTGAAGTTCGCCGGGGCGCCGACCAGCACGGGGTCACCTCCCTGCGTCGCGACCAGCGCGGGGGTGCCGTTGGTCGTGGCGAGCACGATGGTCTTTCCCGCCACCGCCGCCGCGGTCATCTCCCGAGGCGAATTGCCGAGGGCGAACCCCTCGATCTTCACGCTGCGCCGCTCGCCGGCGAGGACCACGCCGTCCTTCTCGAGGTTGGAGGCGAGGCGCACCGCTTCCTCCGAGGTCGCCGCGGGAATCACCGCTTTGGCGCCGCTGGCGAGCGCGGTGACGATGGTCGTCGTGGCACGCAGCACGTCGATGACGACGACGCCCCGGCCGGCGAGATCCCCCGCCCCGACGCCGGCCGGCGTAAAATGCACGTCGATCCTCATACCGGTGTGGGCGGCTGAAGGAGTTGCGGCTCGCGCTCGAGGAACTTCGTATCCACCGTGCCGGCGATGAAATCGGGATGGCGCATGACCCGACCGAGGAAGGGGATGGTCGTGGTCACGCCTTCAATGATAAACGAGTCGAGCGCCTGCCGCATGCGGGCGAGCGCCTCCGCGCGATTGTTGCCGTGCACGATCAGCTTCGCCAAAAGCGAGTCGTAGTACGGCGGCACCGTGTAGCCGGCGTAAATGTGGGTATCGACCCGCACGCCGGGACCGCCCGGCGGGTGGTACACGGTGATCGTGCCCGGGCTCGGCTGAAAGTTGCGGTACGGGTCTTCCGCGTTCACGCGGCACTCGATGGCGTGGCCGCGCAGCCGGTTCCCGTTCATCACGAACGACAGCGGCTCACCCGCGGCGACGCGAATCTGCTCTTTCACGAGGTCGAAATTGGTGCACATCTCGGTGACCGGGTGCTCCACCTGAATGCGGGTGTTCATCTCCATGAAATAGAACGAGCCGTCCTCGTCGAGCAGGAACTCGATCGTCCCCGCGCCCACGTAGCTGATCGCCTCGGCCAGCCGCACCGCGGCGTCGCCGATGTCCTGGCGCAGCGTCTGGTCGACGGCCGGACTGGGCGCCTCCTCGATCAGCTTCTGGTGGCGCCGCTGGACGGAGCAATCGCGCTCGCACAGGTGCATGATGCGCCCGTGCGTGTCCCCCATGATCTGGATCTCGATGTGGCGCGGCCGGGCGAGGTACTTCTCGATGTACACCTCGTCCGAGCCGAACGCCGCCAGTGCCTCTTGCTTCGCGAGCGAGAACGCCTGTGGGAACTGTTCGTCGTCCTGCGCGACCCGCATGCCCTTCCCGCCCCCGCCGGCCGCCGCCTTGATGATCACCGGGAAGCCGATCTTCTCCGCGATCTTCAGTCCCGCCTCCGCGTCCTCGACCGGCCCGGGAGAGCCCGGCACCGTGGGCACCTTGAGCTTCTGCGCCAGCTTGCGGGCGGCGGCCTTGTCGCCCATCTGCCGGATCTGGTCCCCGCTCGGGCCCACGAACGTGATGTTCGACGTGCGCACGATATCGGCGAATTCGGCGTTCTCCGCGAGGAAGCCGTAGCCCGGGTGAATCGCGTCTGCCCCGGTAATCTCCGCGGCGGCGATGATGCGCGGGATATTGAGGTAGCTGTCGCGAGAGGGCGCCCGGCCGATGCAGACGTCGTCGTCCGCGAACCGGGTGTGCAGGCTGTCCCGGTCCGCCTCCGAGTAGACGGCGACCGTATGGATGTCCAGCTCCTTGCACGCACGGATCACCCGCAGGGCGATCTCCCCGCGGTTCGCGATCAGCACCTTCTTGAACATCAGGGCGTGATGTCGCCGCGCAGCCCGGCCGCGGCCGTGGTGCCGCCGAACGCCTGGCTCT
>WNEY01004238.1_pt1 | contig 10888 bp, 7 predicted proteins | sample 5400531 | NCBI WGS metagenome assembly WNEY01 (sample SAMN13153338, study PRJNA577476) | soil metagenome | isolation source: 200 cm saprolite under Douglas fir tree site 1 | place: USA:California | collected 2015-04-18
CCCTTACGAGGACTCTGCGGCGCAGTCCATCCGACAGCTCCGCGCGCTCGGCCTGGAAGAGGTCGAGCAGATCCCGCGGCCGGTGGCGGGGACGGAGGACGAAGGCCGAGCCCTGCCCGCCTGGTGCGCCCAGCGCGGCCTGCGCTCGGTCGTGGTGGTGACGACGTCCGATCACTCGCGCCGGCTCCGGCAACTGCTGCGGCGGTCCATGGGGGGCGGCCCCGTCCACGTCGTGGTGCGGCCGGCACGGTACTCGCAGTTCGATCCCGGCCGGTGGTGGCAGACGCGGCAGGGCGTCCGTACGGAAGTCATCGAGCTCGAGAAGCTCCTGCTCGAGGTCGTACTCCATCCCACATCGTGAGGGCGAAATGAGGGTGGGCGCGAGAGAGGCGAGCGTGGCCGTGGCCGTGCTCCTGCGCACGGCATCGTTGTCCGCGCAGACGCAGCCGGATCCCGTCCTGCCCGGGGACACGGTCACGGCACCCGGGCCTTTCCCTCGTCCGGGTGGGCTACCGGGGCCGCCCGCTCCCGCCGCCGTGGACGCGCGGCGCCGGCCGCGCGCCTGGGAATATGCGGTGGGCGCCGGCGTTGGCTGGGACAGCAACATCCCCTTCCTCGGACCGGATGGCCCCAGCGACGTCATGCTGATCCCGCGCGGCGGCCTCACGCGCACCTTCTCGAGCCCCCATGGCGAGTTGCGCGCGACGGCGGCCGGGCGTTTCTCGGGCTATCCCCACCATGAAGACCTCCGCCGCTATTACGCCGACGCCTCCCTGGAGGGCAGCTACCGGTCTTCGCCGGCCACGGAGTGGCGCGGCAGCGCCGCCTACGAGCTGGGAGACAGCTTCTCGTCGTTCATCCTCCTGGAGCAGGGGGCCGCGCTGCCGCGGGTGAAGACGCGCTCGATGTCCGGCACCGTCGGTCTGACGAGGCAGACGGGCAAGCGCACGACGCTGCGCCTCGACGGGCGCTTCTACCGCACGGAGTTCGACGCGGCCACCCTGATCAACGGAGACAGCGTGCGCGGCTCGCTGGCCCTGGAGCGGCAGGTCGGCAAGCGGACGGCGGCCGCCCTGCGCTACACGGTGGAGGACGTGCTCTCCGACGAGGCGAACCGGGCCTACCTCACGCACTTCGCCTCCGTGCAGTGGACGCGGGTCCTCTCTCCGCGAAGCGCCGTCATGGCCGAGGCGGGGTCCAGCTTCACACCCGACGCCGAGCGGGCCGGCCTCCAGCACAGCCAGAGCTTCTTCGGCGGAGCGAGCTTGAGCCGGCACGTCAAGCGCAGCGGCGTGACGCTGTTCGTGCGCCGCGAGGTCATGCCCGCTTTCGGGATCGGCCTGAGCCGCCTCGAGCTGCGCGCGGGCCTGGGCGCGACCGTTCCCTTCGGGCGGGCCTGGGAGCTCCAGGCCTCGGCCACGCACGTCCAGCCCGAGAGGTCCAGGGTGGCCCCGCGCGCGGACGCCGTCGCCGACGACGCCTATCTCGTGATCGGCCGGCGCCTGCGGGGACAGCTCGGGATCTCCGCGGAGGCCAAGTACCGCCGCCGCGGGCAGACGAGCGGTCTGCCGACGGCGGACACGTTCCAGGCCGGCCTGTTCCTGACGCTGCTCAGCCCCGCCGGCCGGGCACCGGAAGACCGGTAGCTACTCCGCGCCCGCGCGCCCCTTGAGGCCGACGAGGAATCGCGCCACCCGACCGGGCGCGGACGCCGCCGCGTAGTCCATCCCGTAGCGGCGGTAGCCGTAGTAGCGGTGCGACGCCTTGTATTCCTGGTGCCCGTTGAACACGACGCCGACGATGCGGTCGGAGCGAAGCTTCGCCAGCGTGTCATGGATGGCGTCGCGGGGCGTGCGGCGAGAGCGGACCACGAGCTGGAAGCCGTCGACGAGGTCCTGCATGAGGGCGGTGTCCGCCACGGGCAGGACGGGGACGGCGTCGAGCAGCACGAGGTCGAAGAGCCGCCGGGCGGCGCGCAGGAGCGTCTCCATGCGCGGCGACCCGAGCACCTCGGGCCGCTTGAGCCGGGCCTCCCCCGCCGTCACCAGGAAGAATCCCCCGGGGTTGATCAACCGCACGGGGACGTGATCGATGGTGCCGCTGAGCCACTCGCTCAATCCCACCACCGGGGCCAGCCCGAGCGTCTTGGCCAGCGACGGACGCCGGAGATCGGCCTCGATCAGCAGCACCCGCCGGCCCGGCTCCCGTCCCAGCGCGCTGGCCAGCCCCAGGCTGAGCGTGCTCTTCCCCTCGCCGGGCAGCGCGCTGGTCAGGGCGAGGCAGTTGACCTTGAGCCGCCGGCAGGTGTCGAGCAGGTTCGCGCCGAACAGGCGCAGCTCTTCGCCCACGATGGAGTTGGGATCGTCGAGGCTCGAGATGATGGGGACGACCTTCCGCGAGGTGACCGTCCCCTCGTCGCGGAAGGCGGCCTCGCCGGGCAGGCTCGGACCCCAGGTCTTGGCCGGCTCCGGCGTCCGGTCGTCCGCGTCTCGCACGGCGACCCCGTCGAGGGTCGCCAGGCGCGGCCCCGAAGCGCCGGGGTCGGGCAGGTGCGGGATGACGGCCAGCAAGGGGTAGTCCTGTACGGCCTGGAGGACCTCGCTGTCCTTGACGGTCGGATCGAGGTACTCGGCGGCGAGGGCGGCGCCGATCCCCACGCAGAGGCCGAGGACCACGCCCATCCCCACGAAGATCGGCGGCTTCGGGAAGATGGGCTTGTCGGGCAGGCTGGCGGGATCGAGCATCCGGAACCGCTCGCCCTTCCAGCGCTGCTCGAGCCGGCCGGACATCTGCGCCTCGAGCTGCTTGCTCAGCAGCGTCTTGTAGTTGTCGTTGAGCTTCTCGTAGTCGCGCGTCAGGGTGGCCAGCTCCTGCTCCGTGCGCGGCGTCTCCTCCACGTCGGCGCGGAGGAGCGCCATCTTGCCCTGCAGGTCGTCCCGCCGCTTCTCGAGGTTCTTCACCTCCAGGCCCGCCCGCTCGAGCTGCTCGCGGGCCACGGGCAGCGAGGGATCGGCGTCGCTCGCGCTGTCGCCGGCGGTGGTGTCGGCCTGGCGCGCTTCGAGGAGCCGGGCCTGCAGGCGCGCGATGCGCGACCGCATGCTCTCCACGTCGGGATGCGCCTCCTTGTAGCGGCTCCGCAGCGCGGCGAGCTGCCGGTTGAGGTCGGCCAGCTCGGCCGTCCCCGCGGCGGCGGCGGGGGCGCCGGGAGCGGGGGCGCGGCCCACGCCGCGCGCGAGCGTCTCCTGCTTCTCGCGCGCGAAGAGCAGGCTCTCCTCCACCGCCTGCATCTCGCGCTGGAGCATCTGCATGGTGGCGACGTTGGTCTCGAGCTGCGAGGGGAGCTTGCCCATGTGCTCTTCCTTGTAACGCCGCACCGCCGCGTCCTTGCCCTCCAGCTCCTTGCGCGCGTCCTGCACCTGGGTGACGAGGAAGTCCACCGCCCCCTCGACCTGCTGCTCCCGCGACTTGATCGTCTCCTCGATGAAGAGCCGCGCCAGACGGTCCGTCACCTCCTGGGCCTTGAGCGGATCGCGGTGGTAGAACGTGATGGTGAAGCCGTCGTTGCCGCTCAGGTTGATGAAGACCAGGTTGCGCATCTTCTCCACGGCCTGGGTCTTGTTGAGCGTCGGGTAGGGCTGGGTCTCGGCCAGCACCCGCTCCAGCCGCGTGCGGCTGAGGATCTCCGGACGGACCGCCTCCAGGCGCGCGGCGGGGTCGCGCGTCGCGACCTTGGCGATGAAGGACTCCGGCATCTTCTCCGATTCCACCAGGACGAGCGCGGTGGACATGTACTTCTTGGGAAGGACGAAGATGGCCGCCACGGACAGGACGAAGACGGCGACCCAGGGCACGATGACCAGCCAGGGACGCCGCAAGGGCGCGTGGAGGAAGTGCCGGAACTGCGTCCAGCGGAACGAATCGTCCCCCTCGTCGTCGAAAGCGGAGGGACCAGCGTCGTGGCGCGTGTCTTCGCTCATGGGACGACGATCGTGTCACCGGCGGCGAGGAGGACGTTCTGCGAGACGTCCTTCCCATCCGCGGTGCGCTTGTAGTTGAAGGGAATCACGGTCTGGTCCTCCCGAATGATCACGATGCTCTCCGGCTTGGCGAAGTCCTTGAGCCCTCCGGCCAGGGCGAGGGCCTTGAGGACGGTCATGCGGCCCGAGAGCGGGAAGTCGCCGGGCTTGAGCACCTCGCCCAGCACGTAGATGCGGGCGCTGGTGGCCTGGGCGACGCTGACCGTGACCCGGGGGACCTCGATGAACTGTTGGAGGCCGCCCACCAGGCTGCCCGCGATCTGGCTGGGCACGCGGCCCGCCGCCGGTACGTCGCCCAGCAAGGGCATGGTGATCATCCCGTCCGGCCGCACGGTGGCCTCGAGCGTCAGATCCGGCTCCTTCCAGACCGTGATGCGCAGGACGTCCCCCACCCCGATGAGGTAGCCGGAAGGGGCGGGGGATGGATGGAGCACCGCCTTCACCGCCCGCTCCTCGGCGCCGGAAGTCGCGGCGAGGAGCGCGCAGGACAGACCAAGGGGAACGACCGACAACCTGTTCACGCGCCTGCCTCCCATCGTGGTCACGACACACGCCCGTCGTATGAGGGCGTCACGCACGTCGTGCAATATCGAAGCCATGGTCATGAGCCACCGCCCACGAACGCCGCGGCCAGGGCCACGTACGGACCCTGGTAGCCGATGGAGCTCTCGGTGATCTCCCACGTACGGGCCGTCCAGGCCGCCTGATCCGTCCAATCGCGGTAGAACAGGTTCGGGCAGGCGGCGCGACCAGGCGGCACCGCATCGCCCGAATAGTCCAGGTTGGGGCCGCCGGGCACGAAACCCGGGGCGGGGCCGAGCACCGACGTCTTGTCGTCGGAGACGCCGTGGTTGTCCCGGCCCCGGAAATAGGGGTACTCCGGCTCGAAGACGGAAGCGGGCTTGCCCACGAAATTCGCCCGGGAGTAGCTGTCCTGGGACTGCCCGAACCAGTTGTGGAAGATCTGCCAGGAGGAATGCTCGCCGCCTCGCGAGGCCATGTTGGTCAGGTACACCATGCCGAGCGGGTTCTGGCCGTGGAAGTAATGCAGCACGTCGAGCGCATGGCGGCGACATACCGCGGCCGTCCGGGACCCCGTGGCCCCCAACCGCGCCGCCTGCAGGAGGAACACGCCGTCCTCGGCGCGAATCGCGTTCGAGCCCCAGTGGTAGGACGAGAGCGGCATTCCGCTGCGGTAGAGGTCGTCCGCGGAGAAGAGGCGGTCCACCTGCCGGCCGATGGCCGCCCTCATGTTCGCGGCGACCTCGGGAGTCGCTCCCGGCGCGCGAAGGTAGGTGAGGGCGGCGTGCGTGTCGTAGCGCGCAGCGTCCAGGCTCACCCCCGACCAGCCCGCGCCGTGGTAGGAGTCCACGTAATGGCGCGCGGAGACGAGCGTGGGGTCCATCCGGAAGACCTCGGCCGCCGCCCAGACCTTCTCGTCGCCGTCCCCGCGGCCCTCCAGCCAGCGCCAGGCGGAGAGGCTCGCCGCCTTGAGCGTCGCCGCATAGGCCGGCTGTCCGGCGGCCAGGAACGCTCGCGCCCCGGCCGCGCAGCTCCCCGCGAACACGGCGCCGGATTGCAGCGTCGGGTCGTGGTAGTAGCGGCGGGTCGTGTCGGCGCTCGGGGGTGCCGCGCCGCTGTCCGATCCGGCCGCGTGCACCTGGGAGAGCACGGAGCCGTCGGGAAGCTGCATGCGCAGCAAGAAGTCCAGCTCCCACTTGACCTCGTCCAGGAGGTCGGAGATGCCGTTGCCCGACTCCGGGTTGCCGAGGCTCCCGTCCGGGAAGACGCCGGGATCGTCCTCCCAGGCGCGCAGGAGGAACAGGATCGCGTTGGAGGCGGCGTACCAGACGTACTTGTTGTAGTCGCCCGCGTCGTGCCACCCCCCGCTGAGATCGAGCCGGCCGTGGTCCGCATGGCCGGGGGCGGGACCGGTCACGATGTCCGCGCGGTGGCAGGCGGCGCCGTCCTCCCACGACTGCGCGTACGCGGCCGGCTTGGCCACGCCGCAGCGCTGGCGATAGAACGTCTTCAGCGCCGTCTTCATGACCTCGGCGTAGGCGTCGGGAGCGATCACGAACGCGTAGGATCGGGCGCCGAGCGACGCGCTGAAGAGGTGGAACACCCCGCGCGCGTCGAACGGGGTGAAGTCCACCCACCAGATCCGATCGCCGGAGCCGGCGTCCGGGCCCTTGCTCTGGATGGACCCTCCGTCGGCGGGTACGGTGAAGGCCACGGCGCCCGCCGGCGTCCGCACCTGGACGGCCCCGCCGGGATCGGCGGTGAAGATCGCCACCTTGGTGTCGCCCGGCCGATACCCGAAGTTGTCGAGCTTGACCGGCATCGCGACCAGCGGCGGCGCGCCCTGGCCGTCCGCCGCCCGCGCGAAGGCGGCGAGCGCGGCGTCGCTCCGGCAGGCCGCGACGCCGGTCGCCGCGGCCAGCATCAGGCAGACGGTGGGCAGGTCTCGGGCGGGGACGGTCATGGCGTCTGGGGCACGAGCGGCGCCTCCGGCGCGAGCGCCGGCGCGACCGCGTGGGGCCGCGAGGTCGGCCAGTAACGCTTGAGCTGGAGGAAGTGCTTCTCGAACAGCTCGTAGCTGAGCCAGGCGACGGCCATCGAGACCGCGATCCCGGCGGCGGCCTGCAGGGCCACGGCGGCCGTGTGCGACCCGACCGCCGCCGCCAGCGCGAACTCGGTCCCGTGCCGGCCGAAATAGTACGAGAGGAAGTGGTGGTAGACGTAGAGCCCGTAGCTGTACTTGCCCAGCGTGGTCATGGTCGCGCTGCGGAAGAAGCGGCCCACGAGCGACGAGGCCGGCGCGAACAGCGCGTGCAGGAGCAGGGCCGCGAACAGGACGCGGAACACGCCGCCGCGCACGGCCCGCATCCCCTCCAGGCCGAAGTCGGTCAGGCGATGGAGGCCGAGCTGGAAGGCGAGCACCGCTACCGCCACGAGCGCCATGGGCAGCACCGCGCGCCGGAGAGCGGCTTCTCCGCCCGGCTGGCGCAGCCAGACGGCGAACAGCCCGCCGAGGCACAGCGCGTCGAGCTGGAACGGCGTGAGCACGGTGGTGACGACCGGATCGACGCCGTAGAGCGAGGCGGCCGCGCGCGCGCCCAGCGACGCGAGGGCCGCGCCGAGGGCGGCCTTCATGAGCAGCCGCGGCCGGTCGGCGAGCAGCCAGACCACCAGGGGCCACACGAAATAGAAATGCTCCTCGACCGCCAGCGACCAGAAGTGCGTCAGGTACGACAGCGACCAGCCCTTCTGGACGGAGAGGTACACGTTGACTCCGTACAGCCAGGCCCAGGACTGGTGCTCGCGGAGGCCGGAGAGCTCGGAGCCGCGAAGGGCGGGCAGGAGGGGCACCACGAAGAAGACGACGGCCAGCACGCCGTAGTAGAGCGGGAAGATCCGGAGCACGCGGCGCATGTAGAAGCTGCGGAAGTAGGCGGGGTCGTGCCGTGAGTCGTACAGGATGCCGGTGATGAGGAACCCGGACAGGACGAAGAACAGGTCGACGCCGAGCAGGCCGTAGGAGAGCACCCCGTTGACCGCCGCCTCCCACCGGTTGGTGGCCGTCGTGTTGGCCACAAAGTGGAAGAGGAGTACCAACAGGATGGCCAGTCCGCGCACCCCGTCCAGGGCAGGCAGGTGCCCGCCGAAGGCCGTCTTGGGCCTGGAAGGCCGGTCAGGTGCGGCCGGAAGTCCGGCTTGGGGCGCGTGGTCGAGCATCTCCGCGTCTTCACTCACTGAAAGGTTCGTGCCACCTGCCGCCGCGATGGCGGCATGATCCGTGCAGACATGCTGGACTCGGCGGCGCTCGCCGCGGCCGTCCGCGTCGCGCGCCAGGACCCGTCTACACCGATGCAGCCAGAGCGCTTGCAGATCCTGTACCTCTCCCAGATGCCGCCGAGCCCGCCGCGCTTCGGAGCGCAGGCCCGGATGCATGGCTTGATGAGCGAGCTGGCGCGGCGCCACGACCTCACGGCGCTGTCGCTGTTCGACGACGGGTTCGACGCCGACGAGTGCCGCCGCGCGATGGCCGCGTACTGCCGCGAGGTAGTCCTCGTGCGCAACCCCAACGGGCGCGGCGCCGCCGCCAAGCGGATCCTCCAGCTCCGCTCGCTGGCCTCGCGGCGAAGCTTCGAGCGCCACCTCTACTCGGTGGCGGACCTCCAGGCGTCGCTGGACCGCCTGCTCCGGAGCCGCCGCTTCGACGTCGTCACCGCGGACGTGTCCTACCTGGCGCATTTCCGCCTGCGCCAGTCTCCCCCGGGGACGCCGCCGCCGGCGGTGCTGCTCAATGCCCACGACATCGCCTACGACCTGGCCCGCCAGATGGCGCGCGGCGCCGGCGACCCCGGACGGCGCCTCTACAACGCGATCAACTGGCGGAAGCTCCGCCGGGAGGAGTGCGTCGCCTTCCGGAGCGCCGACGGCGTGTTCGTGTGCAGCGCCGCGGACCAGGCGCGGCTGGGAGCCGATGCGCCCTCCGCGCGCACCGTCGTCATCCCCAACGCCGCCGACGTGGACTTCTTCCAGCCGCGACCCTCCGATCCTCCCGCCGACGGCCGCACGGTCTTGTTCTTCGGCCTGCTGTCCACGATCCCCAACATCGACGGCGTGCGGTTCTTCGTCCGCGATATCTGGCCGCGCATCGCCGCCACGCGCCCGGACGCGCGCTGCCGGATCATCGGCGCGCGCCCACACGCCTCGGTGCGCGAGCTGGCCGGGCCGGGGGTCGAGGTCGTGGGCCTGGTGGACGACCTGCGGCCGCACCTGGCCTCGGCGGCGGCGGTCGTGGTGCCCCTGCGCCTGGGCGGAGGCACGCGCCTCAAGATCGTCGAGGCCATGGCCATGGGCCGCCCCGTCGTCTCCACGACGCTCGGCGCCGAAGGGATCGAGGTCACGCCGGAGCGCGACATCCTGATCGCCGACGATCCGGCGCGCTTCGCGGCCGCGGTCACCCGCCTCCTGGACGACCCCGCCCTGGGGGCGCGGCTGGGCCGCGCGGGCCGCGAGATCGCCGTCCGCCGCTACTCCTGGAAGGCGGCGGCGGCGAGCCTGGAGCGCTTCTTCGAGCAAGTGGTGGCGGGCCGCCGGGCGGCATGAGGGCGCGACGCGGATGAGGTTCGAGCCATGAGGACGGCGCTGATCGGGGCGGGGCAGATCGCTCGCCAGCATCTCTCCTGCCTGCAGCAGCTCCCGGGAGTGGAGGTGGCGGCGGTGTGCGACCTCGCCCCGTCGGTCGCCGAGTGCGCGGCGGAGCGCTACGGCATCGGCTCCTGGTTCACGGACCACCACGAGATGCTGCGCGACATCCGGCCGGACGTCGTCCACGTGACCACGCCACCCACGTCGCACCATCGCCTGGCCGTGGACGCGCTCGACGCGGGCGCCCACGTCATCGTGGAGAAGCCGGCCACGGAGACCCTGGGCCAGCTCGAAGGCCTCGTCGAGCGCGCGCGGGAGAAAGGGCGGGCCCTCGTCGAGGACTACAACTACGTGTTCAACCGGGCGCCACGCGAGATCGTCCGGCGCATCGAGAGCGGCGAGTTCGGCGCCGTGGTCCACGTCGAGGTGCTCATCTGCCTCGACATCCTCGGGCCGGGCGGATTCGGCGACCCCAATTCGCCGCACCCCGCCCTCAGCCTCTCCGGCGGCGCGATCGCCGACTTCCTGCCTCACCTGGCGTCCCTGGCCCACCTGTTCGTGGGACCGCATCGGCGGGCCCAGAGCCTGTGGACGAAGCGCAAGCCCTCCCCGCTGCCGTACGACGAGTTCCGCGCCGTGGTGGAGGCCGAGCGCGGGACGGCGGCGCTGGGCTTCAGCGCCAGCGCGCAACCCGACGCGTTCTGGCTGCGCGTGTACGGCGAGCGGATGCAGGCCACGGCCAACCTCTTCGAGACGCGCCTGACCTTCGACCGCCTGCGGCCCGGGCCCAAGCCGCTCCGTCCCGTCCTCAACGGCCTGGAAGAAGGGCGCCACATCCGCCGCGCTGCCGTGGGCAGCCTGCTGCGCAAGCTGCGCGGCGGACCGGGAGCGTACGAGGGCCTGTTCGAGCTGCTCGGCCGCACGTACCGGGCCCTCGCCGAGGGATCGGCGGTCCCCGTCGGCGAGCCGCAGGTCCTGGAGGTCAACCGCCTGGTGGCCGACCTCAAGCCGGAAGGACAGCCGCGGTGAGGGCGCTCGTGACGGGCGCGAACGGCTTCCTGGGCCGGCACGTCGTCGACGCGCTGCTCGCGCGCTCTCATCAGGTCCGCGCGCTGGTGCGCCCGGCGGCGCGCCTGGAAGGCCTGGGTTGGCCGGCGTCGGTCGAGGTCTTTCGCGCCGACCTCCGCACGGCCCGCGATCTCGAGGCGGCCTTTGCGGACGTGGACGTGCTCGTGCACCTGGCCGCGCTGGTGGCGGGAGCGGAGGACGTCCAGTTCGCGGCGACGGTGGTCGGCACCGAGCGGCTCCTGGGCGCCATGGCCCGCACGTCCTGCCGGAGAGTGGTGCTGGCCAGCAGCTTCTCCGTCTACGACTGGAGCGCCATCGGCGGCACGCTCGACGAGCGCTCGCCGCTCGAGCCCGTGCCGGACCTCTACGAGCGCGACGGCTACAGCATCGCCAAGTCCTGGCAGGAGCGCGTCACCCGCCGCCTGGCCGGGCGGCAGGGCTGGGACCTCACCGTGCTGCGCCCGGGCTTCATCTGGGGCCGCGACCACGCGTACGTGGCCGCGCTCGGGCTCCAGATGGGGCGCGTGCACCTCGTCATCGGCCCGTGGTCGCGCTGCCCGCTCACGCACGTCGAGAACTGCGCCGACCTGTTCGCCCTCGCCGCGTCCGATCCGCGCGCGGTG
>WNEY01004239.1_pt1 | contig 10888 bp, 8 predicted proteins | sample 5400531 | NCBI WGS metagenome assembly WNEY01 (sample SAMN13153338, study PRJNA577476) | soil metagenome | isolation source: 200 cm saprolite under Douglas fir tree site 1 | place: USA:California | collected 2015-04-18
TGCGAGGGCGCGGACTCCAAGGGCCACGGCTTGATGCCCGAGCTCGGGAGTGGCCACAAAGCCCATGCCGCAAGCCGCGCGGCCGGCGGGGAGATCCCCCGGCCAGGCGAGGCGCGAACGAGAAAGCGCTGGGGGCACTGGGGCGAAGGCTACCGTCCGTCGCCGGTTCGGGCTAGTGCGCCGCTACCAAAAGAATCTCGAAATCGTTATGTGGTTGCTACATTCCCAAAAGGGACTGGACCCGGAGCGCAACCGAGAGGTTGAGCCGCGTTTCGGGATCCTCGAGGTCCAGGCCGGTGATCTCCCGGATCCGGTCCAGGCGGTAGCGCAGGGTGTTCGGATGGACACGCAGCTTCTGCGCCGCGTGCTGCTGCTCGCCGGTTTCGAGGTAGGCCCGGAGCGTGGCGACCAGGGCGCCCTTGCGGGCGCTGTCGTGCTCGATCAGCGGGCCGAGGTGACGCCGGCTGTAGTCGACCAGCCGCTCGTCGCTGACCGCGGCCAAAAGGCCCGTCAATCCGAGCTCCGGCACGGCCACCACCTGCGCCCATCGCTTGAACCGCGCCAGGGACTCCATCACCGACGTGACTTCGCGCAGCGCTCCCTCGACGCCGGTCGGCGCCTCGATCGGGGCGCTGAACCCGACGGACACGGTGAACCCCGGCTTCCATTCGCCGATCGCCTGTTGGACCTGGAGCCCAAGGGCGTGGCTGCGCGCCTGGTGGTCGCCCACCTCGGTGCCCAGCGGCAGCAGGGCGACGACCTGGTCCGACCGTCCCTGGACCAGGGCGCGCTGGTAGCTGGCGCGCACGACCGCGGTCACGCGGCGAAGAAAGTCGCGCTTCAGGGCCTGGATCGCGTCCTCGGAGATCTGGCGCGCTCGGGTGAAGCCGCGGAAATCATCGATGTCGACCAGGACCACGATGTGGCTGCCCTGCAGCGGATAGCCGACGTGTCGGGCGCGGCGCTGGGCGGCGGCCTCGTCCCCATAGGTCCCGTGCAGCAGGTCTTCGAGGAACTCGCCCCTGACCCGTCCCTCGACCTCGGACAGCTCGCGCTCCTTGGCGATCGAGAGCGCCAGCACGAGCGCCGCCTGCTCGATGGCCATGAACGCCAGCTCTTCGTTGTGCGGCGGGTGGTCGAGGATCGAGATGTAGCCGAGCACCTGATTGGCGGCGAAGATCGGCGCGATCAGGCGCTCGCGCGACATGCCCAGATGAGGGAACGCGGGCACCTTCACGGGCCCGCGCTTGGCCTCGACCTCGCGCAAGGTGCGCTGGATCTGCGGGTCGAACAGCACGCGATGGGGTGTGCCCTGGCGGAGGATCGTCTCCTTGCGGTGCGGGTCGGTACTGCCGCCGGCGTGGGCGAGCAGGTGAAAGCTAGCGTCCTCGACGACGACCGCGCTCTCGAGCAGGTCGGCCAGCGTGCGGCAGATCTCGTTGACGCCCTTGCCGTCGAGCACGAGCTCGGTGAAGCGGCGGTGGATCTCGATCGAGCGTTTGAGCCGCCAGTGCTCGGCGTTGATGATGCGCTCGAGCAGGGGCTCCATCAGGTCGACGAACTGGACGTCCGAGGAGATCGTGAAGAGCGGCACCTTCAGCCGGTCGGCCTCGGTGATCATCTCGGGCGGCAGCCGGCGCAAATACGGAAGCGGGCGCACCACCAACCCGGCGCCGCCGCCTTCGGCGATCCGGGCGACCAGGCGGATCTGCGCGTCGAGGTCGTCCTTGATCGGGAAGCCGCTGGTGAACATGAGGTCGCCGGCACGTGGTTCGACCTCGGGCGTCTCCATCAGGCGCACCCACTCGACCTGCCGGTCGAGCCCGTCGGCGCCCGCGACGAGCTTGGCCGAGGCCAGCACAGAGCGCATCGCCTCGCGCACGGTCGGACGGGGCTCCTCGGGCTCCGCCTCGACCTTTTTGGTCGCCATATTCCGAAGCTTAGGGTGTGAACGGGAGACAGGCAAGGTGGGGCGCCCGTTGTGCGGCGGGCACTAGGAGGCGTTGGGTACGTCGCGGTACTGTGACTTCATGTCCTACGAAGAGGCCCCGGCTTGCGATCGGCACGACGAGAGCGTGACGATGCAGCTGCGCACCATGCACTCCGACTCCACACGGCCTGACGTCCTGGTGGGACTGTTCGAGTGTCCGGAGTGCGGGCATGAGCGCCGACTGCCGATCGGCAAGGGCGAAACAGCAGAGAGCGCGGCCTAGTAACTAAGGGACGGGATTCCGCCATTTAGGCACGAATGGCTGTATCTCACGGCGCCCGGGTTAGCGCCATCCGGGCTCAATTGGTCGTATAGAGGCGTTCGTCATGCGTCGGCGGCGACGACGCTAGTTCTTCGCGATCAGCTCTCGGAGGACCAGAGGCAGGATGCCGCCGTGGTGCAGATAACCCACCTCCGTTTCGTTGTCGACCCGCGCCCGGGTTGTGAACTTCGTCACCTTGCCGTCGTCGGCGACGGCGTGGACCTCGACGACCTGCCCCGGCTTGATTGTTTCCAGGCCGTGGATCGTGTAGTGCTCCTGGCCTGTCAGGCCGAGCAGGTGAGCGTTCTCACCCGGCACGTACTGCAGCGGCAGGATGCCCATGCCGACGAGATTGGAGCGGTGGATGCGCTCGAAGCTTTCGGCGATCACCGCGCGAACTCCTAGCAGCAGCGGGCCTTTGGCCGCCCAGTCACGCGACGAACCGGTCCCGTACTCCTTGCCCGCGAGCACAATGAGCGGCACGCCTTCAGCCTTGTAGCGCTGCGCCGCCTCGAAGATCGTCACCTCATCGCCGCCCGGGAAGTGGCGCGTCCAGTAGCCCTCGCGTGAGGCCAGCGCGTTGCGCAGCCGGATGTTGCCGAACGTCCCGCGTTCCATCACCTCATGGTTGCCGCGCCGCGCGCCGAAGCTGTTGAAGTCGAAGCGGTCGACTCCCTTCTCGATCAAATAGCGACCGGCGGGGCTGTCCACCGGGATCGCGCCCGCAGGTGAGATGTGGTCGGTGGTGACGGAGTCGCCGACAACCGCGAGCACCCGCGCGCCGTCGATGTCGGTCAGCGCCTTCGGTGCCGGCGAGAATCCCTCGAAGTACGGTGGCTCCTTCACGTAGGTCGATCCTGGATCCCACGCGAAGATGGGCCCGGTGGGCGCATCCATCGACTTCCAGTGCTCGTCGCCTTCGAAGATGCGCGAGTACTCGCGCTTGAACATCTCCTGCTTGACGCACCGCTGGACGACGGCGTTGACCTCGTCCTGCGACGGCCAGAGCTCGGAGAGCATCACCGGCTTGCCGTCCGGCGTGTGCGCGACGGGGTCGGTCGCGAGGTTCTTCTGCACGTTTCCGGCCAGGGCAAACGCCACCACCAGCGGCGGCGATGCGAGGTAGCTCGCCTTGACCAGCGGGTGGATGCGGGCCTCGAAGTTTCGGTTGCCGGACAGCACCGCCACCACGCTCAGGTCTTCTTTGATGACCGCGGCCTCGATCTCGGGGCTCGCGAGCGGACCGGAGTTGCCGATGCACGTCGTGCATCCATAGCCAACGAGGAAGAACCCGAGCTTCTCGAGCGGTTCCAGCAGATCGGCCGTCTGCAAGTAGTCGGTGACCACGCGTGAGCCGGGCGCGAGGCTGGTCTTGACGTAGGGGCTCACCGTCAGGCCCAGCTCGACCGCCTTTTTCGCCAGCAATCCCGCGGCGACCATGACCGAAGGGTTCGAGGTGTTGGTGCAGCTGGTGATCGCTGCGATCACCACTGACCCGTTCTCGACCGTGGCCTCGGGCTTGGCCGCCACGGCGACCGTCGCCCGGCCGTTGATGGGGCCGCCTTCCTCTGTCAAACGCGAGATCGCCTCCGGCTCCGGTTTGGGTCCCTTGGTGAACACGGTCGTGAAGCTCTTCCACACATCGGGCAGCGCGACGCGGTCCTGCGGCCGCTTCGGCCCGGCCACGCTCGACTCCACCTTGCTGAGGTCGAGCTCGAGCAGCTCGGTGAACTTCGGCGTCGGCGCGCCGTCGACCCTGAAGAGACCCTGCTCTTTCGTGTAGCGCTCGACCAGGTCGATCTGCTCGCGGTCGCGGCCCGTGACCTCGAGGTAGCGCAGGGTTTGATGGTCGACCGGAAACAGCGCCGAGGTCGCGCCGTACTCGGGGCACATGTTGCTGAGCGTCGCGCGGTCGGGCACCGAAAGGCTGGACAGGCCGTCGCCGCAGAACTCGACGAACTTGTCCACGACACCGTGCTTGCGCAGCATCTCGGTCAAAGTCAGCACCAGGTCGGTGGCCGTCGCGCCAGCGGGCAGCGCGCCAATGAACCGGACGCCGACGACGACTGGTGGCGCGAGGTACGCGGGCTGGCCGAGGATCGCGGCCTCGGCCTCGATTCCACCTGTGCCCCAGCCCAGCACGCCGAGGCCGTTGACCATGGTCGTGTGGGAGTCGGTCCCCATCAGCGTGTCTGGGATGGCGACCTTCTTGCCTCCGATGTCTCTCACCTGCACGACCTTGGCGAGGTACTCGAGGTTGACCTGGTGGCAGATCCCCATGCCCGGAGGGACCAGCGAGAAGTTGTGGAACGCCTGCTGCGCCCAGCGCAGGAGTGAATAACGCTCGCGGTTGCGCTCGATCTCCTTCTGGATGTTGCGCGTGTAGGAGTCGCGGAATCCGAACGAATCGACCTGGACCGAGTGGTCGATGATGAGGTCCACCGGCACGAGCGGATCGACCCTTCCCGCGTCTTTGCCGGCGCGCTGCATCGCCGAGCGCATCGCCGCCAGGTCGACCACCGCGGGGACCCCCGTGAAGTCCTGCATGAGGACACGTGCGGGGAGAAATGGAAGCTCCGCGGTGGCCGGCGCAACCGCCGGCCAGTGGGCGAGCACGCCGACGTTCGACTCTTCGGTGACCCCCGCCTCGGCCAGGCGGACCAGGCCCTCGAGCAGGACCTTGACGGTCATCGGCAGCCCGCTTGGATCTTCGATCCAGGCTTGAGCCAGGTCGTTGAGTGGATAGAACTCGAGGTCTGTTCCGCCGAGTCGCGCCCGCTGAATCATGCTGAGATCGTACTAGCGCCCCGCTGCGCGCATGGCCTCAGCGATGCGTTGTGGACCCTCGGTTTTTTCGATCTCCTCGATCGGCGCCGGCAATGCCAGGCGCCAGTTGGGCATCTCGCTTGTGGTGCCGGGCACGTTCGGGCGCTCGTGCACCCCGAGTGCGTCTTCCATCGAAACTAGTACCAACCTGGTCCGCCCGCGCGCCAGGCGCTCGTAAACGGCAACGGCCACGTCGATCGGCGGCGTCTCGTCGGGCAGGTCCGTCATGCTCACCAGCTTCTCGCGCAGGTGATGGAGGCGGTGCTCCGGCTCGCTGAGCGTCCAGATGCCCGCCACCGTCGGCAGGTCGTGGGTGCCCACCGCCGCGACCGCGTCGCGGGGCCACCGGTCGGGATCCGAACCCTCGAACCACACCAACCGATAGGACAGCGAATCCTTCTTGCGCAGGTTTCGTCGCACAGCCGGCTCGACCAGACCGAGGTCCTCGCCGATGACGAAAGCGTGCGCGCGTCTGCTCTCGCCGGCGAGCAGCGATAGGAGAACCTGTGCCGGGTATTTCACGTATGCGCCCCGGGCCGCGGTTTTTCCGTCCGGGATCAAGAACAGGCGGAACAGGCCCATCACGTGGTCGAGCCGCACCCCGACGGCGTGACCCGATGCGCTGCGGATGGCGTCGATGACAGGCGCCCAGTGGGCTTGGCCGAGCTTCCACGGATTGAAGGCGGGGATGCCCCAGTCCTGGCCATCGCGGAAGAACTCATCCGGCGGCGCGCCGACCCGCATTCCGGGGGCGAGGTAGTCTCGCCAGCGCCATGCGTCGAAACCGTCCGACGCGAAACCGACGGGCACGTCGGTGATCAGTCCGATCTCGCGCGACGCTCGCGCGAGCTGCTGGTCGACGTGGAACTGCAGCCATTGGTGGAATGCGATGCGCTCGGGCTGCAGATGACCGACGTCTTGCGGCCAACCCCTCCACGCCGGGCCGTGGACCTCGCAGACCGCGTTGAACGTCGCGAAATCGCGGAGGTGCGTTCCCTGGCGCGCCACAAATTCGGCCAGGCCTTTGGGTTGGGGGGCGATGCGAAAGATCTTTTCCAGCGCTTCGGACTTGAGCTTGAAGACCTCGTCGTAATCGATCAGCCGCTGTTGGTTCAGACCGCGCGCCGCGTCGCGCTCAGCCGAAAGGTCGACCGTTTCCGCGCCCTCGATCTTTTCGGGCCGCAGGTAGACCACGTTGCGGAATCGGCGCGTCGATGCGTAATACGGCGACGGCTGGTACGGGAGGGTCGGGGTCTGCGCGCCGAGCGGGTTGAGCAGGATCACGGACGCACCGGCCTTGCGCGACCAGCGCGCGAACCGGCAAAGGTCGGCGAGGTCGCCGATGCCCCAGCTGTCTTGCGAACGAAGCGCGTACAGCTGGACGGCCCAGCCCCATGCCCGCCTCGGCGCGGGCCAGCACGGATCGTCCGGAAGTTTCGGTCGCCTGCGACGCGGAGGGCGCTCGGCGGCTGCGCCCATTGCGGTGAGGATCGCCTGCTCGACCTCCGGAGTCGTCTCGACAAGGTCGCCCTGCCACCCGTGATAGGCAGGCACGATGCCCCACCGGCGCGCCCGCTCGGAAATGTTGCTCAGGCCAGCGCGCGAAACGGTTCCGGCTCAAACCCGGCCAGGACTTCCTGCCATCCGACGAGAGCCTTCATCACCGCGGGGTCCTCCCGCACGAGCCACGACAGGTGCCGCAGCGCGTGCTCGAGCACCGCGTCGACACCGATCGATTTCGGCGCCGCCATCGCCTCGCCACGGGCCAGCTCCGTTCGCCCCACGGGCAGCGAGAGCAGCGAGTCGAGCGGGAGGCTCGACGGCGGTTCCACCACCGCGATGTAGGTCAGGACTATCCGGCCGTCCTCGTGGCGCCACGATGTCGAGTGGACGACGATCGGCCCGAGCGAATACCACTTCAGCACGTCGAGCACGACCTCGGCGGGTTTCGCAGAGGTGGGCATGCCCACGTGCAGCGAGTCCGCGTGCATCGGCTTCATCCAGAACAGGGCGCCATCGCGCAAGCCCACCGGCAGGACCTCGAGGGTCTGGGCGACGAAGTTCGGCGACCACGGGACCGAGGAGATCGGCGGCCCAATCGTCTCCACGAGCTCGGCCATCCTGCCTCTAGCGGTGCGCCGGCTCGGTCCGGTTTTACCCGCCATTCCGGTGACCGGCCTTGGTCCCGTTCTCGACGGTCCTCCAGATCGCCCGGACCTGGGCCGGGGTGATCTCCTGCCGGTGCTCGGAGCGCCCATGGGCCTGGATGCTGGCGATAACCTCCGACTTCGAGCCTCGGGTCGTCCACCCACACCTGCAGGTGACTTCCATCAACACGCCCACAGCCTAACGCGGGGATGGGCCGCGTACGATGCTGCCATGGCGATCGCAGAGGACCTGGAAATCGCCGCGTTCCTGAAGGGTCAGCCGAAGAAGCTCTTCGTCGGAGGCCGCTGGGTCGAGGCCGCAAGCGGCAAAACGTTCGAGACCCTCAACCCCGCGACCGGTGAGGTCCTGGCGCGTGTGGCGGAGGGAGGCGCGGAGGACATCGACCGCGCCGTCGCGGCGGCGCGCAGCTCCTTCGACCGGGGCACGTGGCGCGACCTGCCGCCGGCGGAGCGGGCCAAACTGCTGTGGCAGGTCGGCGACTTGATCGAGGAGCGGGCCACCGAGTTCGCGCAGCTCGAAACCCTCGACAACGGAATGCCCATCAACGACGCGCTGCTCTTCCACGCTCCGCTGGCCGCGGCGACGTTTCGCTACTACGCGGGATGGGTGACCAAGCTGGACGGCGCGACGCAGCAGATCTCGCTGCCGGGCAAGTACCTCAGCTACACGCTTCGCGAACCCATCGGCGTCGTCGGACAGATCATCCCGTGGAACTTCCCGCTGTTGATGGCCGCGTGGAAGATCGCGCCGGCGCTGGCCTGCGGCAACAGTGTCGTGCTCAAGCCTTCGGAAGAGACGCCGCTGAGCGCGCTTCTACTGGCCGAGCTTTTGCAGGAGGCGGACCTGCCCGCCGGGGTCCTCAACGTCGTGCCGGGCCGCGGCGAGACGGCGGGCGCGCGGCTGGCCTCGCATCCGGACGTCGACAAGATCGCCTTCACCGGCTCGACCGAGGTGGGCAAGCTCATCACCAAAGCGTCAGCCGAGAGCAACCTGAAACGCGTCAGCCTCGAGCTCGGCGGCAAGTCGCCCAACATCGTCTTCGCCGATGCGGACCTGAGCAGGGCCGTGTCCGGAGTGTTCTTCGGCATCTTCTTCAACCAGGGCCAGGTGTGCTCGGCGGGTTCGCGCCTGTTCGTGCAGGAAAAGGTGTACGACCAGACGCTCGACGAGCTGCTGAAGACGCTGAAGGACACGCGCATCGGTCCCGGCATCGATCCGGTGACGCAGATGGGACCGCTCGTGTCGAAGACTCAGATGGAGCGCGTGCTGGGCTACATCCACACCGGCAACCAGGAAGGCGCGCGTCTACTGGCGGGCGGCCACCGCGCAGGCGGTCTCGATTCCGGTTATTTCGTGGAGCCGACCGTGTTCGCGGACGTCGACGGCAAGATGCGGATCGCGCGCGAGGAGATCTTCGGGCCGGTCGTTGCCGCCATCCCGTTCTCCGACGAAGACGACCTGGTCGCGAAGGCGAACAGCACGATCTACGGTTTGGTCGCCGGTGTATGGACAGGCAATGTGAGCCGCGCTCACCGCGTCGCGCACGCGCTGAAGGCGGGCACTGTTTACGTCAACTGCTATCACATCGTCGACCCTGTCACGCCGTGGGGCGGGTACAAGCAGAGCGGATGGGGCCGGGAGCTCGGCCCGTACGCGCTGGACCTCTACACGGAAACCAAGAACGTCATCGTCGACATCAGCTGACGGTCACGCACGCAGCGCGGCGATACCCCTCCAGTGGCTATAAAGCCCTGGCTCAACGTCCGCCAGATGAGGCTGCGGTGGCGCCAGGCGGGCTCCGCGAGGAGCAGGGCCAGGATCACCGCGAGGACGAAGTGCGACGGGTAACTCATGCGGATGTAGGCGCCGAAGTCGTACGTCGCGTGGGCGAGCGCGGCGGTGGTCGTGTTGAGGTGCCGCCTGATGAGGCCGTACCCCAGGCCATGGACGAAAACCATGCCCAGAATCGGCGTGAACCCGTACTGGACGTGCAGCATCGCGAAGAGCGCGGCCGTCACGACGATGCCGAACCTCGGCTGGAGCGCCCCTCGGAACAGCGTTTCCTCGCCGACCCCCGCGAGGACCGCGAAGATGGGAAAGGTCCACCACGGCAGGTCGCCGAAGATGTGCTGCGAGTTGGCTGAGATCGCGTAGAGCGCCTGCGGAGTCAGGAAGAAGGTCAGCAGGTTCACCGGGATGTTGGACAGCGAGAACACCTGCGCGAGCAGCACCGCCAGCGCCACCTGCCACCAGCTCGGCGACGCCCATCCCAGCCGTTCGATCGCCGGCCGCCACGTCCGCCACACGCCGAGGCCGACGGCGGCTAACGCCAGGGCGACAAGCGACAGCTCTGTTCCCGCAAGCGCCTGGAGCGATTCCTTTCCGTACGAGCGGGGGTCGAGCGCGAGGCCGCTGACCTGGTAGTAGACCCAGTGGGTCGCCACGCCGACAGCCAGCTGGACCGCGACGAGCAGCAGCGGATCGGTCCGGGTTGAGATGAACGCGCGCCAGAGGCTGAGCGCGATCACCAGCAGCGCGCCCGCGACGAGGAACCAGCGAGCCGGCGCACCTCCTCCCAGGATCCGAAGCAGGCTCGCGACGGCGACGTAGAGCGCGCCGGCCGCGCTCAGCGAGATCGCTGTGAGGGCTGCCCAGCGCCGAGTGCGGCCGATCGCGGCGATGAGCACCAGTCCGGCGGCGAGCCATTGCGCCGTATACGTCGAATTGAGCGTCGCGCCGGGCGGGGTCAGCAGGACGGCCGCGACGGCGAAGATCGGGATCCACAGCCGCGCCGTCAACCACGAACGGCTGATCACGTCTCAACCCTACCCGGGGGTACGCTGACCCTGGTTTGCGTTCGGGGGTCCTGTGTCTTTTGAGCGTTTTGTGGGTCGCGGTCCAGCCGCCGGGTCCGAGCCCGACCGAGCCGGCGCCGGCGCCTCCAGCTGCGGCGCCGCGGGTCGCGGCGGCATCCGAGGCCGACGTCTTCCAGTACCCGCTGCCCACCTGGTCGCCGCACTGCCTGGGGTTTGGGAGCCAGTGGCGGTACTGCAACGGCACGGCGCTGCGTGCGTGCCCGTCCGGAGCGGTCTGGCTGCATACCGGCGCAGACATCGCCACCGGCATCCAGCCCGTGACCGCCGCAGGTGACGGCGTGATCGTGGGCTACCTCATCGACCCCACGTTCCGCGGCGGCGTGCTGATCCGACACCAAACCACAGCGGGCGCCGTCATCACTCAGTACTGGCACGTGTGGCTGCGGCCGGGCTTCGCGGTCGGCACGGCGGTGAAGCGAGGCGAGGTGTTCGCCGACGTAGCGGACATGGGCAGCCGCACGCACCTGCACTTCGCGGTGTTCAACGGGGATTTCGAGCCGCATGCGTGGAACGGCGCGCTGCCCCCGACGCCGTGCTCAGGCTTCCCGACGTTTCCTTATCGGTTCGTCGACCCGACCGCGTTCATCGAGTCGCACCAGCCGGTGCCGCATTTCGCGCGGGGTATCCGGTTCTAGGCGCCGATTCCGCCTCTTTGGCGCCAACGGTGCGCCTCCCTGTCGCAGCTCCCTGCCGGAGCTACTCGTCGTAGGCCAGGTTGGGGCGCAGCCAGCGCTCCGCTTCGGCCGCGGTCATGCCCTTGCGGCG
>WNEY01004240.1_pt1 | contig 10887 bp, 8 predicted proteins | sample 5400531 | NCBI WGS metagenome assembly WNEY01 (sample SAMN13153338, study PRJNA577476) | soil metagenome | isolation source: 200 cm saprolite under Douglas fir tree site 1 | place: USA:California | collected 2015-04-18
ACCTCATGCCTCGGCTGCGTCGTCCGTGAGGTCGCCACGTCGGCGTCGCAAAGGTAATCTGTTCGGAAGGGCGGTAGTCTACTACAGGCAAACAGCGCGACCATATCGATAGAATAAAAGTCGTGGCGATGATCAGCGCGGTCGTTCTCGCGGCGGGCGCCTCGACGCGGATGGGGACCCAGAAGCTGCTGTTGCCTGTCGGCGGCGAGCCGCTCGTCCGGCGCACGGTCCGGCAAGTCTGCGACGCCGGCTTCGACGATGTGCTCGTCGTGGTGGGGAGCGATTGGGAGAACACGCTGGTGGCGCTCGACGGCCTGCCGATCCGCCACGCAGTGAATGCGGAGTACGCGAGCGGCATGGGCAGCTCGTTCCGTACGGCGGTCTCGCACCTGGGCGAAAGCGCAGCCGCGATGTTCGCGCTCGCCGATCAGCCGTTCGTGACTTCGAACGAGTACCGGACCGTACTCGACGCCTACCGCCATCACACGCCCGCCATCGTCAGCGTCCGTTACGGCGGCGTCATGGCGCCGCCGCATCTGTTCGAGCGCGAGCTCTTCCCCGAGCTCGCCCAATTGCTGCATGGCGCCCGTCCCGTACTCCAGCGCCACCTCGACCGGACACTGGTCCTGCAGTTTCCCCCCGATCTATTGATGGATATCGACACGCCCGAGGATTACGAGCTCGTCAAGAGCCGTCTTAGAAAACGAACTTCAGCGCCAGTTGCCCCACCCGCGGGTCGAACGCTGCCGTGATCGTCCCAAAGTTCGCGGCGCCGAGCACGGCGTTCGGCGTCCCGAAGTTCGGAGTGTTCAGGAGGTTGAAGACCTCGGCCCGAACCTCGATCACCTGACGCGCGCCCAGCCGTATCCGCCTGATGAGCGCGAGATCCACGTCGCGATACGAGGGACCGCGAACCGGGTTCCGCGACGCCGAGCCGATGGTGAACTGGGGCGCGACGGCGAACGCGGCGGTGTTGAACCATTGGCCGGGCGTCCGCTGGTCGGCCGGCAACGCCGGTTCGGCGGCGAGATTCGGCCGCTGCACGCCGAAGCCGGCGAACGCATTGAGGTTCGTGGCCTGTGTCACCGCGACGGGCACGCCGGATTCGAGCGTGACAAGGGACGCAATCGCCCAGTCGTTGGCAATCGCTCCCAGCACACCCCGCAACTGCCGGGCGCGGCCGGCGCCGGCGGGCAGATCCCAGGCCACCGACGACACGAAGACGTGCGGGATGTCGCCCGTCGAATAGTCGCGCTCGCGCGCCCTGTCGAAGCTGTCGGCCACGGGATAGTTCACGATGGGGCCCGTCAGGATCGACGCGTCGAACACCGACGATGCATCGTCCACCAGCCTGGACCGCGTGTAAGCGATCGAGTACGACAACCCGTGCGCGAGCCGTTGCCGAAGGCTCAGTTCGAACCCCTGATACCGGGTGGCGCCCACGTTGTTCCGATACAGGCTGACCGTCGTATAGGCGGGATACGGCTTGAGGAGCTGCGCCAGCGGAATCGTCGGATCGCCGAGCGACGACGACCGCGGGATGATGCCGAAGTACGGGTTCGGCACCCGCTGGGTCAGCGCGGATCCGAGCGCGAGCTGATCCACGGACAGCTGATTGAGATTGCTGTCCGGAATGCCGACGTGCGTGATGTTCGATCCGACGTACGCCGCCTCAACGGTCGTGTTCGTCGTCAGCTCCCGCTGCACCGACAGGTTCCACTGCTGGACGTAGCCGGACCCGAGCGTGCTGTCGACCGCGAACACGCCCTGGCCGAGACCCGCCAACGGTGTGGGCGCGATCGGCGCGACGCTCGGGCCGTTCTGCAGCACGAACGCAGGCGAGATGTTGTCGAGGGTCCGCTGCGAAACGGTCTGCAGGAACGGAAACGTCGGCGTCGTGAATGGTGTCGTGATCCCCGCCATCTCGATCCAGACCAGACCGTATCCCGAGCTGATGATGGACTTGTCGGTCAGTCGATAGACGGCGCCCAGACGCGGCCCGAAGTTGTCCTTCTTCAGCGGACGAACGGGATTGGTCCCCGGGTACTCCAGCTGCTGCGTCCGCACGTTGAAGACGGCCGTCTGCCCGTTGATCTCGGTCGACGGAAAATTCAGCGTGTAGCGCAGACCGGGGTTGATGGTCAGCCGATCGGAGACCTTCCAATCGTCCTGGATGAAGTACTCCTGGAAGCGTGCGCGCTCCCGGATCGTCGACTGTTGCAAATCGATCGAGAATGTCTGGACCTGGCCGAGCAGGAAGCTGGCGAGCGGCGTGCCGGTGTTGGCGACGCCCGGCAGGTCGCTGAAGAGGCTGCTGAAGGTGAACGATCCCGTCGGAGACGGGGGTTGGACCACGTTCAGCCGTTCCCACCGCCAATCGAATCCCATCTTAAGCGTGTGGCGCCCTTTCAGCCACGTCAATGAATCGGCCACCTCCGAGACGCTGGTGTCGAAGTCTGACGCCGTGTTCGGGGGCGAGCCCAGCTGCTGGTAGCCGCTGATGAGAAATGTCGGCAGCGTGTCCGGGAACTTCGCCGTGGACGGAATCCCGGGGATGTTGAGGGCCGCGCCAGCGGTCGTCGAGAGCCGGGCCGCAGTTCGTCCCACGGTGCGACGCGTGTCGCCGATGCGCAGCTCGTTCAGCACGTTGGCCGAGAACGTGTGCTGGTAGCTCGACGCAAACGCCCATGCGTCCGTGTCCTGCGGTCCCGGCGTGCCGCTGGTGACGCCGCTTCCGTCCGTGAGCGGCGTCACCGGCACGAACCGGTCCCGGAAAGACGAGAGGCGACCGAACACCTGATCGCGGTTCGACGAGAACGTGTGATCGAGGCGTGCGTCCCACTGGTCCTGGCTGTCGTTCTCGTTCGCCGAACGACGGTAGTTGTTGGCCGTGCCTGAAGAGATCGGCAAGGGGTACCGCTGCAGGAGCGCCAACGCCACCGAATCCATCCGGGCCAGCGGAATCGCGTTGTCCGGAAACGCGCTGCGGGTCGAGCCCACGGTCGTGGCCGGATCGTAAATGAGCGGGACCCGCCCGGCGATCGCTTCGGTGAAGATCCCCCGTCGCTGCAGCAGCGTCGGGACAGTGGAGATCAGGGTGCGGCCGATCGACTGGCGCTGCCCCTGGTAGTCCGCGAAGAAGAACGTGCGGTCCTTCACCAGCGGTCCGCCGAGCGTGCCGCCGAACTGGTTCCGGCGGTAGTCGGGCGCGACCAGGTTCGTCGACTGAAACACACTCCTGGCGTTGAGCGCTTCATTGCGGAAGAACTCGAATCCAGCGCCGTGGAACGCGTTGGTGCCGGCCTTCGTGGTCAGATTGATCACGCCCCCGTTGAAGCGGCCGAACTCGGCGGGCGGACTGTTGCTCTCGATCTTGAGCTCCTGAATCGCGTCGACCACTGGAAAGAACGCCACCTGGCCCGGCTCCGGCTGGAGCACGGAGATGCCGTCGAACAGGTATTCGTTGGTGCGCGGACGTCCGCCGTTGATGCGCGGCAGCGGTGAGTTGGGCGCGAGGGCGACGCCGGGGGCGAGCGACGCGAGCGTGATGAACGCGCGGCCGTTCAACGGCAGGTGCACGATCTGCTCCTGCTCCACGACAGTCCCGAGGCTGGGGGTTTCCGCGCGGAGGATCGTGGCATCCCCGGTGACGGTGACCTGTTCGCGCACCTCGCCGATGGCGAGCTCGAAGTCGATCCGGGCCTTCCCGCCCGTCGAGAGCCGGATGCCCGCTCGCCGAACCGGCCTGAACCCCGGCAGCTCGACGTCGACGCGGTACTCGCCCGGCGCCAGGCCGGGCGCGGTGTACACACCTTCGCGGCTCGACACGACGATGCGCTGCCGGTTGGTCTCGACGCTGGTGACGGTGACGGTCGCGCCCGGCGCGGCCGCGCCCCCCTGATCTCTCACGACGCCGGTGATTTCACCGGCGGCCACCTGGGCTAGCAGCCCGTGGTGAAAGTCTGGCTGCATTCGACCGGCGATGCATCCCCGCTCCACCCCACCGCGCTGGAAAACGCGCGGCGGGGACCCCGGCCGCTGGCTGCGCTGCTCCTTCCTCAAATACTCCCGGTATTGCCACCCCACCGCGCAAAACACGCGCGGCGGGGGCCCCGGTTCTCGGTCGTCGCGCCTTGCCACCGGGGCGCCTCGCCGGTCTCGGTGCGACGCCAGACTTTCACCACGGGCTGCGAGCGGTGCCGCGCTCGCGGCGACGCACCACGCCGCGAGGAGCGACAGACGCATCGAACACACCAGGCGGACGCGCATTCAGCCTCCGGCAAGCCGTGAGGCGCGCACTCTATCTCGAATACAACCAGGATTCAAATCGGCTCTAATCGATTCGAATCGGTTATCGTGGCGAAACGTACGTAGGGCACCGCTTCAGCGGTGCTTGGCTGCGGCTCCGGACGCCTCCAACCCGCGCGCTCATTCTGCGGCCGCGACAGGATTCGGGCCGGTTTCGAGAGGTCTCAGCCGATTGCCGCTTCTCACGTCCTTCTTGCCGATCAGATCGTCCGGAAGACGATGCCCTTCGACTTGAAGATCTGGACCGCATTCGCCTTGAGCTGATCGTTGCCGGCGAAGCCTTCGTCGAGACACACGACGCGCTGCGGGCTGCCATCGGCCATGGCGCGAATCACGTCGAGAGTGAGCGCGCGGTCCAGGCAGACGAGGAAGCGGCCATCCGCCGCGCTGAAGATATCCTTGCCACTGACCGACGTCGACGCGACGCGGGTGGTCGGAGCATAGCCCTCTTTGAGAAGGATCTCGAACATCAGATCCTCCGGCGTCCGATCGGGCCGAATGCGCCGGATGTGGAGCTCCAGTTGTGTCTCGAGCTGGGTGGGGTCGCTTGCTGCGTCCGCATTCCATAGCCGGAAGTTGGAAGCCGCGAGCTGCAACGATCTGAATCCGATGTTGTGACCGGTATCCAGCGGCAAGGACCCGGTCGCCGCCGTTTCGACGACCCGCCGTACGCGCTCTTTCACAATCTTCGTGATGGTCGGATAGTCGTCGCGCCCGGTGGGCTCCGGGAGCTGCACGAGAATGAACGCCCGCCGGCCGCCGTCCTCCTGGTTCTGGTCGAGCACGGATTGCCCGGTCGTTCCACTACCAGCAAAGAAGTCCAGCACAATCGAATCTTTCTCCTTCGCGCCCATGTTCAACAGGTGCCTGATCAGCTTTGTCGGCTTGGGGTTGTTGAAGATCTTCGGACCGATCAGCTCGCTCAATTCTCGAGTGCCGTCACGATTCCGTCCGTGTTCTTTGTCAACCAATAGACTTCGTGGCGTCACCCCCTGCAGCGATTCCCAGGTTTTCGTATAGACGCGCCACTCCGACGTTTTCCTGTCGCGATCGAACACGAGCTCGTCTCGCCGTTCAACAGCCGCCCTCCGGCCCCATCGCCAGATGGTTGTCGGGTTCGACGGATCGGGCTGCGGCGGACGAATCGAGGTGCCATCCGGACATTCAATGGCGAAATCCATCGAGCTGTTGTAAGTCAGACTGGTCTTGTCGAGGCGTTCCAAATAATAGCGACGTCCGTTTTCGGACCGGCGGTACTTGGCTGTCATCGCCGGACTCTCATGCTCGATGGCGCCGAGTGAGGCTCGCTCCGGGTCCCGTGCATAGCAGAGGATGTACTCATGCTCGGCCGCAACGTATCCGCTGTCGTCGCCGCCGCCTGCCTTTCGTTTCCAGACGAACGTCGCGACAAAACATTCCTCGCCAAAAATCTCGTTCAGCAGCACACGAAGCGACACGACTTCACGATCGTCGATGCTCGCGAAAATGATCCCCTCGTCTCGAAGCAGGTTACGGGCAAGATAGAGTCTCGGGTACATCATGTTCAGCCACTTCGAGTGGAAGCGGCCGCCGGTTTCCGGGTTCGTGCCGAACTTCCTGCCCTCAGCGTCGACCTGGCCGGTGTATTGGAGATAGGTCTGCAGCGATTCGCCGTAGTTGTCCGGGTAAATGAAATCGTTCCCGGTGTTGTATGGTGGGTCGATGTAGATCATCTTGACCTTGCCGAGATACGATTTCTGCAGCAGCTTCAGCACCTCGAGGTTGTCGCCCTCGATAATCAGGTTCTCAGCCGTATCGAAGTTGACGCTCTCCTCGCGGCACGGCCGCAGCGTGGCCAGGCTCGGCGCCTGAATCGCCTTGAAGCAGTCCGCCTTGCCCGGCCAGGTCATCCCGTAACGCTCGCGGCCGACATCGACCGAGTCGCCGAGCGCCTGCCTCAGGCAATCGAAATCGATCTTCCCGTCCTCGGTCCGTACTTCGGGAAACAGTCGCACCAGCTCACGCCGCCTGCTCTCTGCGATGTCTGCCGAGCGCGGGTCGACCTTGTCTGCGTCCTGTCGATCACTCATGATGTGTCGCGCGGAAAACATGTGTTGTTCAGACTCAGGCCGGGTCAGCAGTTTCGGATGGATGAATCGCATTCCCGGCCGACTGCCTGAACGTCACGTGTTGTTCGGTCTGAGGATGTCGGACGGACGGAGCCCGAAGGGGTGAAACGGCAAACGCACCAAGGGCGCAAGGACAATGACACTGCTGAGAAGGTTGGACGTCTCCCTGATCAGAACCGGAACACGATGCCGCCGGTCGCGCGCGTGAAGTTGAAGCCGCTGAAATCGATGCCGAACCCGTTGGCCCCCTCCGAGTGCTTGAAGCTGCGGAAGTAGCGGACGTCGCCCTTGACGCCGATGTGATCGGCGAAAAAACAGATCACGCCGCCCCCGATGTCTCCGCCGAAATCATTGTGCTTCACGGTAAACAGATCGGCCGTGTCCTCGACCTCCGGTCGGATGAGACCGAGCCCTCCCACGATGTACGGCCGGATGCCCTTTCCACGTTGTCCGCCGACCGGCACGCCGATGAGCACGTTGCCCATCAGCGTCGACACATGACTGCTCGACACGAGCTTCGTGTTGCCTTGATCGAAGAAATCCGGCGAGAAGCCGAGATCGATCTCACCGCCCACAACGCCCGCGGTCATCGCGCCGAGCGACACGCCGGCGTCGAACTTCTTGTCTCCGGTGTTCCCGCCGAAGTGGGCGCCGGCAAACGGCGTGATGAACCAGTCCGCTGCGGCCCGGCCGGGCGCGACCGCGAGGAGTCCCAGTGCTGCAAGCATGAACACACGGATTCCGAAACGCATTGCGAATGCTCCTTTCGAGTGATGAACCGTGGCCGCCTCGGTCAGTCGTTCTTCGCGCCCAGCAGAATCCACCGGCGGATGATCTTGACCTGACCGTCGGTCAGATAAGGCGGACCATTGAACGGCATCTGCCGGCCGACGATACCGGTCGTCCCTTCGAGCTTCTGAATCAGGTAGCTGTTATCAGGGTCACCAGGAATGACCAGCGTGGCGCCGGGCTTGTTGCGACTGGCTACATTGACGAGGCCGCTGAAGGCGTTCACCGATAGATCCAGACCGGCCGCTGGATTGCGTCCCTGACTCGTGTGACAGGCAATGCATCGCTGAGGATTGGAACCCGACGACTGGATGACCGCGAGCTGAATCGACGAGAAGGTCGGCGCCAGGTCGGGCGTCGGCCCGGTCAGGCTCGAAAGTTTGTTGACACTCTCGCAACTGGCGACCATGAGCCCCGTGGCGACGATGGCGATCAGCCCAAACAGGCATCTGCGCAAAGCACACATCACGAACCTCCTCACACGGTCGGCCGTTGTGGCGACGACCGAATCCGTGAGAATGTCGCTCAACGGCCCAGCAAGGGCAAGCGAAAGTTTTCGTGCTTCACCGAAAGATCGTCCGCAATCCAAATTCTCGTATACGTCTGCGCCGGATACCCGAGGACGTCCGCATTACCGTGACGACGATCAGCGTCAAGACGACCCATCCACGCAGCAGGAGCAGACGTTGGGCCCGTCACACCATCTTGAAGCGGCAGATCTGAGCCGGCTCGCTGCCAGGGCCGGGAGCGGTCAGGCCGGCATCGCAGTAGTACATGTAGCCGTCGTGAATGCACATCCCGTGCGGATCCGGGTCGGACGTCCTGGAAAGCGTCACGATCTCGAGCACGTTGCCGGAGTTCGGATCGATCTTCTGAATCAGATGGTCACCGGCGATCAGGACCCAGAGCGCGCCGTTGTCCCAATCGAGTCCGTGGGGGCGGTCGCCGCGTGCCGGACGGAGGCGCAATATGCGGAAGTCCTTCGGATCGACTTCGGCCACCGCCTGGATGCTCAACGCCGTGACCCACAGTGTCTGCGTTTGCGGCACAAACGTGATTCCGTGCACACCGCCGCCCCAGAGCAGCTGATGAATCTTGACGGTCTTGCCTGTTTTCAGATCCGCCTGAATCACTTCACCAAACGGCTTGTCCGTGGGACGCGGAGGGCGCCGGCCGCTCACGCCGCCGTTGGCGCCCAGCCACAGGTAACCGGCCCCAACGGCAATCCCGCTCGTGTTGTGCGACTCGGTCTGCACCTCGTGCAGCACTTTACCCGTCTTCCAGTCCACTCTGAACACGCGCTCGGAGACCTGATCGCCGATCCACAAACCGTCCGGCGCCGCTTCCAACGCGTTCGGGTGAACGTCAGGCGCCTTGAACAGGCGTTCGACCTTCGCCTGACGCGTCGGCACCGGTGGTGTTTTGGCCGGCGCGTTCCCCTCTTGCGCCGATGCGAGCTTTGCCGTCACCATCCCGGCGACCATCGCCGCCGGCGCCGTCCCGATGAACTCTCGACGTCTGATTTTCATAAGTCACCAACTTACCAATTCACCAATTCACCTTTCGCGCTCGATGTTTCTCGCCTACTTTACGCCGATCGAGGCGGCTCTCACCTCTTTTCGCGCAGCTTGAACACGTACAACGCCTGACCCGTGTTCGGCACCTCGATCTCCGGAAGGATGGTGGCGGGCACCTGCCGCGGACTGCCACCGCCCAGGCCCGTCGTCACCGCCACGTACTGGTGGCCGTCCGCATTGAACGAGACCGGAAAGCCCTGGACCGATGTGCCGAGGCGCGCCTGCCACAGCGCTTTGCCGGTTCGCACGTCGTGCGCGCGGAACGTCCGATCGAGATCGCCGACGAACGCGACGCCACCCGCCGTGGACAACACGCCGGTGAGATACGACGCGCGCTGCTCGTGACTCCAGACTTCCTGCATCGTCTTCACGTCGTACGCGGCGAGCTTCCCGACGTTGCCGTCGCTGCCGGGCATCTCGAAGAACCGACGGTCGCCCGCGGTCCCACCCGATCCTTCTTTGAATTCGACCTGTCGCGGCCGCATCTCCATGCAGGACTGGCTCAGATACCCATGCAGGTCGGCGATGGTCTTGTCGCCCCATTGGTTGAGAAAGTTTGCTCCCGCAAGTTGTGGCGCCTCGAACGAGCCCTTCAGATCGCGGAGGTGGCAACCGGAGCAGCTCGCGTCGTACGCCGCCCGGCCCGCGTCGGCCTGAGCGGCGGTGAACACCGCGCGGGGCTGCGGCTGCGGTTGCTGCGCCGCGATCAATCCGATCGTCAATCCCGCGAACACGACCGCGAATGGAACGACAGGCGCCCGGGCAAAGAGACTCATCGGCCGCCATCATACGCCTATCAATGGTAGAGTGGGCCGCTTTGAATGAGACGCTCGTATATGTCGGTACGTACACCCGCGGCAGGAGCCAGGGCAAAGGTATCTACTTCTTCAGGCTGCAAACCGAGAATCTCGAGGTTCCCCAGAACATCACGCTCGTGCCGCTCGGATTGGCCGTGGAGACGCCGAATCCATCGTTCATCGACCTCGATGTGCAGCGGCGGCTCCTGTTTGCCGTGAACGAGATCGACGACTTCGAGGGCAAGCCGACCGGAGCGGTCAGCGCGTTCTCGATCGATCAGGCGACCGGCGCGCTGACGCTCTTGAATCAGCGGCCTTCGATGGGCACGGGACCGTGCCATCTCGTCCTCGACAAAGGAAACCGGAACGTCCTGGTGGCGAACTACGGCAGCGGCAGCGTGGCCGTGCTGCCGGTTGGGTCCGACGGGCGGCTCGGCGCCGCCACGGCGGTCGTCCAGCACTCGGGCAACAGCATCCATCCCGATCGTCAGAAAGGTCCCCACCCGCATTGCATGACCCTTGATCCCGCCAATCGTTTTGCGTTCGCGTGCGATCTGGGTCTGGACAAGGTCTTGAGTTACCGGTTCGACGCTCGGCAAGGGAAGCTGATTCCAAACGACCCTGCGTTCGTGTCGACCAGGCCGGGCGCCGGTCCGAGGCACATGATCTTCCGGCCGGACGGCCGCTTCGCCTACGTCGTCAACGAGCTGAGCTCGACGGTGACGGCGTATGCGTACGATTCGAACACCGGCGTCCTGAAAGACGCGCAGACAGTGACGACGCTGCCGGAGTATTTCGACGGCGCGAACACCGGGGCGGAGGTCGGCGTCCACCCGTCGGGACGATACCTCTACGTTTCGAATCGCGGGCACAACAGCGTGGTGCTGTTCGCCATCGATCCGGAGAGGGGAACGCTCACCTACATCGAGGAGCAAGGGACGGGCGGCAGCACGCCGCGTCACTTCGGGATCGAGCCGTCCGCGAAACATCTGGCGATCGCGAATCAGGATTCCAACACCGTCCTGGTGTGTCGAATCGACGCCGGGAACGGCCGATTGAAACCGTCCGGCGTTTTCGCGTCCGTCCCCTCGCCGGTCTGTGTGAAGTTTCTGCCGCCGCTCGGATGAAGGCATGGAGACAAGGCTCCAGGTGTCGAGGTGAACGCGATGAAGCTTTCCAGGCGAACGGTCCTTCGCGGTGCCGGCGTGACGATGGCCTTGCCCTGGCTGGAATCGTTGAACGCCCTGGCCGCTACGCCGTCGCCGTTTCCCAGGCGCTTTGCCGTGCTGTTCATGGGCAACGGCATCA
>WNEY01004242.1_pt1 | contig 10887 bp, 4 predicted proteins | sample 5400531 | NCBI WGS metagenome assembly WNEY01 (sample SAMN13153338, study PRJNA577476) | soil metagenome | isolation source: 200 cm saprolite under Douglas fir tree site 1 | place: USA:California | collected 2015-04-18
TGTTTTTCCCGGCACCGCTTGCACAGGGTTGGGACTTCGGTATTGTCCACCAAATGTTTGATTGGTTGCTGGGCGCGAAGGTAGGCGAAGATGTCTCGTAAATCGTCATCGGTCATCTTTCCGTACCACAGCCACGGCATGAGGGCATGGAGGGAACGGGCTTTGACCTTTCCCGAGCGCATGACTTCCAGGAAGAGGTTTTCATCGTAATAGCCGATGCCGCTTGGATCCGGGGTGATATTAGGGCTGACGATTGTGAAGCCGTTGGGCCCATCGATCAGGTTTCCGCCAGCAAATAATTTTGCGAATACGGGAGCTTCCGGATGGTACCAACTCGTATGACAGCCAACGCAGTCGGCCACGCTGGCCAGATATTCTCCGCGTTTTTGCGGAGTGGAGAAATCGGGGGCAGGGACGGGCGAGGTGATGGGCCGCTGCAAATCTGCATACCGGAGCCTGCGACCCAGAGGAATGCGGGTTTGAGGCAGGGAATTGCGAAGCGGTGGAACCGAGCGCAGGTAGACGACGATCGATGCAACATCTTCGTCCGAGAGATCATGGAATGCGCCGTACCACATCTGCGGATGAAGCATGCGGCCGTCATGGCCAATGCCTTCCCGGATAGCGCGCGCGATCATGTCATCGGTCCAGCGCCCCGCACCGGTCTCTGAATCGGAGGTAATGTTGGGAGCGACCAGCCAAGGCCGTCCGTCGTCAGCGAATACGTGACCCGCACCCTTTTTGCCCGGAAGCGGCGGCGCGCCCGGGGCGCTCCAGTCACGCTCTGAATGGCAGCGGAAACACCCGAGCGCGCCTTCGGCAAGGTACTCGCCGCGTTTCTGGCGCTGAGGGTTTCGCGCAAACTGCACGTCCCGCAAGGGCCTGCTGCGAGGTCCGACAATGAATGCGCGCCATGCGGCAGGATAAAAACTCCAACCGATAATAATTCCGGGCGCGACCAGCAAAACCAGCAGGATCAGCAGCACAGCACTCGACAGCAGCGGTTTAGGTCGGAGTGTCATTGGGCCATCCCCAAGTCCGAGTATCTTACGCCAGAAGATAACGGAGGGCGGCATGACCTTCTGAGGGCTTGGTTATAGGGGCAATTCCGGCAGGACCGGCGGATGGAAGAAATAGGGGGAGGCCTTTAAGTCCCTTTGGCTTCCTTGCACGCTTCCAAAGTCGGTTGATGTCGAAGAGAAGAGGGGCGTCTATGGCGTCGGTTGAGGCATAGATGCCAATGGGTTGCTGGCGGCTTCCATGCGCTTATCCCGCTTTTCTCGCTAACGCTGATCTTCTTCCATTAGACTAATTAGTCCAACCGAGGCCCGACACGATTGCGCAACTCCATGGCACGTTTGCCGCTTTGCATCCTTGCTCTACTCATACTTATTCCCACCACATCAGCGATTGCCCAAACCGTGCCGAGAGAACTGTTTGATGGGCTTAGATGGCGGTTGATCGGCCCCTTCCGTGGTGGCCGAGTGGTGGCTGTGGCCGGAGTGGCAGGCGACTCCACAACCTTCTATTTTGGCGCCGTCAATGGCGGCATCTGGAAGACAACCGACGCGGGTGTGGTCTGGACGCCGATTTTTGACAGCCAGCGGGTCGGTTCAATCGGCGCACTGGCCGTTGCTCCCTCGGATCCCAAAACCATTTACGCTGGAACCGGCGAGTCCGACATTCGTTCCGACCTCTCGTCTGGAAATGGTGTCTACAAGAGCGTTGATGGCGGGCGGACGTGGGCTCACTTGGGGCTCGAGGATACGCGCCAGATCAGCCGGATCGTGATCGATCCGCAGAACCCGAGCGTCGTGTACGTGGGTGCTCTGGGACATGCTTACGGGCCAAACGCGGAGCGCGGCGTCTACAAATCGATAGATGGCGGCCGGAGGTGGAGCAAGGTTCTCGATCAGGGAGCAGAAATCGGCATCTCGGATCTGGCGATCAGTTCCGGCCATCCCCAACTGCTGTTTGCGGGGACGTGGAGCACGCATCGTCCGCCCTGGAGCACGTATGCTCCAATCGACGGGCCCGGCGGCGGCCTTTATCGCTCTCAAGACGCCGGCAAGACGTGGACTCGCATCAACGGCAACGGACTTCCCGACGGCGATTGGGGACGGGTAGGAATTGATGTTGCGCCGGACGGTAACCGAGTGTATGCGCTCATTCAAGCAAAGAAGGCGGGTCTTTACCGTTCTGATGATGGTGGAAATACGTGGGTGCTGGAGAACGCAGATCCACGGTTGACCAGCCGCGCCTGGTACTTCAACAGCATTACAATCGATCCGCAGAATCCTGATGTGATCTACATTCCGAACGTCGCCCTCTACCGATCAGACGATGGCGGCAAGACCATTTCAATAGTTCGCGGTGCGCCGGGTGGAGACGACTACCATCAGATTTGGATCGATCCCAAGCGTCCTTCCAGCATGGTGCTCGGAACGGACCAGGGGACCACGATCAGTCTGGATCACGGCCAGACCTGGAGCACATGGTACAACCAGCCCACCGCGCAGCTCTACCACGTGATCACGGATAATCAGTTTCCATACGTCGTGTACGGCACCCAGCAGGATAGCGGAAGCGCCGCTGTCTTCAGCCGCACCGACCACGGCCAGGTTACTCCACGGGACTGGTTTCCAGCCGGCCCGAGCGAGAGCGGTTATATGGCGCTCGATCCGAATGATCCCGACATCATTTATCAGAGCGGGAGCTATGGCAGCGTTGCACGTTTCAATCGACGCACAGGCCTCAGTCAGGACGTCACTCCCTGGCCCGTATCCGTGTTCGATTCCCGGATCAATCAGCGAAAGTACCGCGCACCCTGGAGCCCGGTGCTGGTGTCTTCCCCCTCTAATCCCAAAGCCCTCTATCTGGGGACGCAGTACGTGCTGAAGACAGTCGATGGGGGTCTGCACTGGGAGACGATTAGCGCCGATCTCACGGGATCAGCTCCGCAGGGAGGAAGCAAAAAGCCCGAAAGTGTCCCGACCCTGGAGAATGCCAAACAGGGAGGGTATGGCGTTGTCTGTACCATCGCGCCATCAGCGCTCAACCGGGACCTCATCTGGGCGGGTAGCGACACGGGACTAATTCACATCACCAGGGATGGGGGAAAGACCTGGAGAAATGTGACGCCACAAGGGCTCAGTGCCTGGAGCAAGATCTCTATGATCGAGGCTTCGCACTTTGATTCGGCCGTAGCTTATGCCACGGTCGATCGCAGCCGCCTCGATGATGGAACACCCTACCTGTATCGAACACGCGACTATGGAGCAAGTTGGCAACGGGTCACTGATGGGATAGAGGATGGCGCTTTCTTGCGCGCAGTTCGCGAGGATTCTCAGGTGAAGGGCCTGCTCTTCGCCGGAACCGAATTGGGGATCTACGTGTCTTTTGACGACGGCGATCGCTGGCAGTCGTTGCAACTGAATTTACCTGTCAACTCGGTTCGAGATCTGACGATTCACGGCGATGATCTGGTGATCGCGACGCACGGCCGTTCCTTTTGGATTCTTGACAACCTCACCCCACTTCGCCAGGCGCCCGAGGCCAGCAAGGCGGAAGGGAATGCGTGGCTCTACCATCCTGCCGCGGCCATTCGCGTGGATAACGACGCGTTTGTCGGGACGCCGCTTCCGCCCGAGGAACCGACGGCCGAAAATCCGCCGAATGGCGCAACGATCGACTACTTTCTGAAGTCCACGGTTGGCAACGTGAAGCTGGAAATATTCGACGCCCGCCACGAGATCGTGCGCAGCTTCTCGTCCGACGATAAGAACGCCGGGAAGCACGCGCCCCTTCCCGTGGCAGAGCGTTGGTTCCCGAAGCCCGAAGCCCTGGAGAAAATCCCCGGAATGCATCGTTTTGTATGGAACTTGTCCTGGGGGAGTTCTGGAGGGCCGATCGCAGATGAAGAGGCAGATTTCCACAATCCCGCCGGACCGAAAATGGTACCGGGAACTTACGAGGTCCGGCTCACGGTTGACGGACACTTCCAGAACCAATCATTGGAAATCGTTATGGACCCGCGCTCGCCCGCGACTGCTGAGGTTCTGGCGCAGCAATTCCATCTGGGCCGACAGATCTTCGACGAAACGCTCCAGGCACGCCGCGCGCTGGCCGAGATCAGCTTAGTGCAGAAGCAGCTCGCGGAGGCACAACAGAGGCCAACAACCCAAAACCCTGCGCTGAAGGGTGCGCTGGCGGAAGCACAATCCAGCCTGGGCAAGATCCTTGCCAACAAAGAGAAATCGGAAGCGCCGGGGATCGAGGATGCCTACAAGGATATGGCATCGGCACTACGAGTTGTCGAAGGAGGCGATCGCCCCGCTCCTGCGCAGGCCATCGCAGTCTTCAGAGAGTCAAGCCAACAAATCGAAGCGCGCATTAGCGAATGGACAAAGTTCAAACAGACGAGACTGCCGGAAATTAACCAACAATTGCGGCAGGCGAATCTCGCGCCCATTACCGAAATCGAACAGGATGTCGAATTTCTGATGTCGCGCTAGAGCTTCGGGTTCGAGTTTGACGGGGGCTTGCTGGGTTTCACTTTGCTGGGCAGCCAAAGATCGCGCTGCCACGGCACAAGGCGGCGGGGAATCCGACTTGAGAGACGCCATTGTACGGAATTTTATTTCCGCGATAACCAGGCCTACATCGGTGGACGCATTTGTTAATCGGCGCAATCCGTCCCATTTTCTCCGTCATTGGAATGGAGCGGTTGGGCGGCAAGGACACGCAGACTACAGGCTTGATCGGTGCCCACCCGGTGGTTCAAATTGCATAACGTTCGAATCGACCGCGCCGCACATTGACCGCTGAAGTGCGGCATGAGCATGAACTAAATCCTCTTCCTCGCGGGGGCAGTCGAGAATGATAAGTCGCACACCACCTCGTAAGTAGGCAGATAAGTAAAAAGCCACATCGTCGTAGGATCCCACGAGATAGGGACAATACGTATCGCTGCCAAAAGGCCCCAGCCAGTAGACATCTCTCCTCATGGCAGGGTGATCGCTTTTGAGATCGGAGAGTTGAAGAAGCCACGATGAGTCGCTGGTTTGCACAGCGGTTTTGTGCACGGCCTGCCCCTCGGGATTTTCAGGGAACCTAGCCTTCGCCTCGGTCCAAGCCTGCTCGGCGGTTTCGCGCGCCAAAATACCGATTCGGACGCCGGCTCGCAGACCTGCGCATTGCGCCTCCGGCAGGACGTTCACGCTGTTGGTTTGTGCCGGATGCAACGGCTTTGGATACATAACGGCGGTTGCCTTGAGAACTCCCGCACATTTCAGTCCTCCCGGCGACGAACCCGAAACTGTCAGCCTGGGAAGCAGATCGTCACCTACACTCCCCTCCAGTTGGAGACCGAATACTCTGTAGTACCGTCCCTCTGCGGTGATCCTCTTGCCGGTGAGCAGTTTCATCATCAGCAATCCATACTCCGACAAGCGCTCGTATCGAGCGTCGTGTTCCAAGAAGTCACCTAGTGCCGCCAGATCAAACCGAAAGCCTCCTGCGACCAAGTTTAGGTCAACGGAACGGCCGTAGATGTGCGCCAGTGCCGCCACCTTTTGTGCCGCGGCGTAGGGGTGCATGTAGACTGGTTGCAATGCGATAAGCGGCGACAATGTGTGCGTGTGAGCGATGACATCCTGCGCCAGCACCCATGGGTCGGAGCCATGGTTGTCCGTATACATCAGCATACCCCGGCAGCCGTGCTGATCACTCCATTGCGCTACCTGACGCAATTTCGACACATACGCTTCATGGGATAGACCATCCTCAGAAGGACTGCTGGTGTAGATGTCAATTTCGCCAAACTGTCGAAATGTAGTTAGCATTTACTACCTCCGCTATCCAGTTATCCGCCGTTATCCGGCCCGAAAACAAGACGCTTCCCGCAGCGCACATACGCCGCGAGTGCGGGAATCTTCATTCGTGATTCGTGCAGGTTTGGGATCGGAGAGCACGGATCTCGTCGACCTTTGCTTTCTGCCCGGCAACTTGTGACTCCATCGCCTTGTGGTTGATATCGAGATACCCGCCTTCAATGTTGTTCCTCGCAGTTAATTCGTCAGCTTTGCTCTTCGAGTTCTTATAAGCGATGCCCGAAATGACTCCAAGGTCATAGAGCAGCTTTGTCGATGAGCGCCTGGATATCACAAAAATCTTGTGCAACCGAATCGCCGAATTCCGGCAGCATTATCTGATTGAAACCACAGGAACGTGTACTTGTATCTGCGATAAGTCAATCGACTAAACCGTCCGAACGCGAACTCGCGTGTCCATAACTGGACGTTATCATCATCATCGTGTTTTAAAGGATGTATCGGATACGCTAAATAGTGCGCGCCTTGGTGGTTGTACTGAAGAGAGTTGAAGAATACATTCGCTAATAATCGGCGGCCACAACCGTAAGTCAATAAAGCTGCCAGACTAAGCGAACAGTAAGTGCGGAGAAATTGTGCACTACGGGCCTTGAAAGAAAAAGAAAAACACGAGCGCAAGTTCTTCATTTCAAACATTTGCTGACACACAAGAAGAAATTTATGAAATTCGTAGTTGACATCGATCATAGTCCGTGTTACAAACTCTCGGCAGTGATCGATTTGTGATGCCCAATTCTGTGGCGCCGGAACCCTCTGGCGAATGGCGGCAGCCCATCCAGCGATTCCCTAAGATGTCGCATAACATCACAGAGTCCCCTCTGCGCGACGTCGCACGACTTTGCGGTTCGAAGACGTACCTGAGTCGCTGAAACCAACGCAGTCCAACTCCAACTAAGCACTTCAACCCATACCTTGTCGCCGCCGCACTCCTGTTCGGGCAATCCAGCCCGATTCCATGAAAGGGGAGAGCGGTTCAGAAATGTACTTCAGACCGGCAATCAAAGAGGTTCGCATCTATGGCCGAGCATAAATCAGGGCGAACATTAGTCGACGTGTTGCGCCATCGGGCGGAGTACCAGGGCGGCAAGGTAGCGTATAGGTTCCTTCCAGATGGAGAACGCGAAGCCGCATCGGTCACTTATGCCGAACTAGACCGGCAGGCACGATTGATTGCGGGGCGCCTGCAAGGAGTCGCCGCGCGAGGCGCCCGGGCGCTTTTGATGTATCCCTCCGGGTTGGAATATGTGGCCGCGTTCTTTGGGTGCTTGTATGCGGGAATCATCGGCGTTCCCGTTTTCCCGCCACAACCGAACCGCAGGCCAGGCCGTCTGCTCAGTGTGGCGGCGGATTGCCAGGCGGACGTCATTCTAAGCGCGGGAGTGACGGCGAAGCAGGCGCTTCCCATGCCGGTCGAAGCGATGGGCGCGAATCCCCGGCATGCGATCGACACCAGTGACGCGGCATCGTGGCCCGGCAGTCTCGCCGCTCAGTGGCAGCCACCGGTACTGTCGGACGCCGACATCGCCTTCCTGCAGTACACGTCAGGTTCGACAGCCGAGCCGAAAGGCGTGATGGTTTCGCACGGGAACATCATGCACAACCAGAAATTCTTGCAGGAAGCCCTTGAGAGCTCCGCGGAAACGGTGATGGTGTGCTGGCTGCCGATGCATCACGATATGGGATTGATCGGCTTTATTCTGGCGAGCACGTATTTGGGGGCTGCTTGCGTGATGCTTCCGCCGGCGGCATTCATTCAGCGGCCGGCGCGTTGGCTCGAAGCGATCAGCCGCTATCGAGCCACTTACTCGGGGGCTCCGAATTTCGGTTACGAGTTGTGCATCCGCAGCGTAGCAGCAGAACAACGGGCTGCCATCGATCTAAGCAGTTGGAAAGTTGCGGCGAACGGTGCGGAACCGATTCGATGGAGCACACTCGTTTCCTTCCAGGAGAAATTTGGGCCATGCGGGTTTGGACCAGAGGTGTTCCGCCCTTGTTACGGCCTGGCGGAAGGGACGCTGCTGGTGAGTTGCGGTATCGCTCCGCAGCCGATCGTCTCGAAGAGCGTTCACAATTCGGCTCTTGAGCTGAATCGCGTGGTAGAAGCCGAGGGCAACGCCAAAATCCTCGTCAGCTCGGGAAAGATTCACCGGGAGCAAAAGCTGGCGATTGTGCACCCCGAGACTCGCCGCATTTGTTCTGAAGGGGAGGTCGGCGAAATCTGGATTTCAGGTCCGAGCGCGGCGCAAGGCTACTGGAACCACCCGGAACTAAACGAGGCCAACTTTCGGGCCCACACGGCTGATACAAATGAAGGCCCATTTCTTCGGACCGGAGATTTGGGCTTCGTTCAGGAGGGCAATGTGTACGTCGCCGGAAGGCACAAGGATCTGATCATCATTCACGGGCGCAATCATTATCCGCAGGATATCGAACAGACTGTCGAAGCCTGCCATGCCGCATTACGGCCTGGATGCGGCGCCGCTTTCTCCATGGAAGTCGATGGGCAGGAGCGGCTGGTGATCGTCTCCGAAGTGCAGCGCTCTCATATTCGGAGTTTGAACCGTGAGGAAGTGGAGGAATCGATTCGGCGTGCCGTAGCCGCTGAACACGAGCTGGATGTGTTTCAGATCGAACTGGTAAAGCCCGCGACAGTGCCAAAGACCTCCAGCGGAAAAATTCAGCGCCGACTCTGCCGCAAGAAGTATCTTGCGGGCGATCTCGAGAAACTGGAGAATCGTCGCGGCAGAGTTGCGCCGCTCACTACCCAGCCATCAACGCCGCGCTACGCAACCAGCAAGTCGCCTATGGAATTCAGCCTGTTCTACTTTTCCAGTAACGAGGAGAGCGACAGCGATAAATACAAGCTGCTGCTGGATGGAGCGAGGTTTGCCGACGATCATGACTTCACTGCTGTGTGGGTTCCGGAACGCCACTTTCATCCATTCGGCGGCATCTATCCGAATCCGTCCGTATTGGCGGCGGCGTTGGCCGTCAGCACCAACAGAATTCGAATCCGGGCTGGAAGCGTAGTGCTTCCATTGCACAATCCGATTCGCGTGGCTGAAGAATGGGCGGTTGTCGACAATCTGTCGAAGGGACGAGTGGATCTGGCGCTGGCCCGCGGCTGGAATCCGAACGATTTCGTATTGATGCCGCAAAATTATCCGGAGGCTCTGAAGCATCTTTACAACGGACTGAGCACCCTTCGGGCGCTTTGGAGCGGCGGGAAAGTCGAAGTCATCAACGGAACAGGACAACGAGTGGAAACTCGAATCTTCCCGTTGCCGCATCAGCGGGAGATTCCTATTTGGATCACGTGCACCGGAGGCATGGAGCGGTTTGTGGAGACTGGCAGGGGCGGCTTCAACGTGCTCACGGCATTGCTGTTCCAATCGACCGATGAGTTGGCGGAGAAGTTGAATGCTTATCGCGCCGCGCGCGCCGAGAGCGGCTACGACCCGGCGTCCGGTCACGTAACACTGATGATGCACACGTTCGTCGGCGGCAATGAGAGCGAGGTCAAGAAAACAGTTCGCGGTCCGTTCATCGAATACCTGAAGAGCTCGACCGACCTGTGGCGGCAGAATTCCAGGGACCTCTCGGAGCTCAGCGACGAAGAACGCAAGAAAGTCCTGGACTTCGCTTTCGAGCGCTACTACCGAACCAGCGGGTTGTTCGGAACTCCGGATACCTGCCTTCCAATGATTGCGGGGCTCAAAGAAATTGGCGTGGACGAGATCGCCTGTCTGATCGATTTTGGTGTAGATACCCGGACCGTTTTGAAGAATTTGAATGCGTTGAGTTGGCTGCATTCGAAGGCGCAGTCTCTTCCAGCAGCAGAAGGGAATGCGGCAAGAGAGAAGCTGGTTGCCACTGGGGTTGCCACTCGTGGTGACGTGCTCGAACACACTTTGCTCTCTACCAGCTTGTCGAGTAGCAGAAGCGAAGGCCGCAGCTCGCCGCGCGACGCCGCGTTGCTGAATGTCGATATTTCGATGACTCAAAATGACGAGCTTCTGCAATGGATGCGCGAGGTCACAATCGCCGAGATTGCCCGCGTTACCGAGTCCGGCATCGAGGCAATCCTGCCCGGCAAGCACTTCTTGAGCTTGGGAATTAATTCATTGAAAGCGGTTGAGATCATGAGCGCAATCCAAACCAGGTTCGAAGTGGAGTTGCCTTACTCGCTGCTGTTCGAATTCCCCACGGTGGAGCGCTTGACCGCGGCCGTGGCCCGCGAACACCGCAGTCGCCTGCTGCATCGCATGAAGGCACTGGCATCTGCAAATGCGCCCCAGTTGGTGGCAACCTCTGCCCAAGTGCTGAGCCCGAGCACTCAGTTCGAAGCCTTAAGCCCGGTATGCAGCGCGATTGGAGCAGATACTTCCGCACTCGAGCCGCAAGTATACCTGCGGGATACAGGAACCGATTAGCACTCGAGCCGGACAAGCACGAAAACATCCAGGTTTGCGCTCACCGGCCGCAACACCCTTCCAAAAACGAAACTGATTTTCAGAGTTCGTAAAGCCCGCAACCATCAAGGAGAAACACGTATGGCCGACCAGCAGGAAGACAGCCGAAACTACACAGTAGTGATGAACCATGAAGAGCAGTATTCGATCTGGCTTTCGCACCGAGATCTGCCCCTGGGATGGCAGTCCTGCGGGAAGTCCGGCAGCAAGCAGGAGTGCCTGGATTACATCCAGTCAGTCTGGACCGACATGCGCCCACTGTCTCTCCGCAAACAAATGGAAGCAGATGCGGAGTCGCGAGTCTCTTAGCAAAACAATTGTGCAAGCCCACTGCGTCTCGACCAACGGGCAAATACTCTCATGTGCCGTTAGAAAAAGCTCCGACTGGCACAAGTCAGCCTAACCAGGATCCGCTACCGATGCGGCAGAGATCTCTCTGAAGGAGGGTCAATGTTTCGGATCAGCCTGATAAACATGCCTTTTGCCGACTTGTGGTTTCCTTCGATCGCCCTCACGCAAATCAA
>WNEY01015151.1_pt1 | contig 10887 bp, 10 predicted proteins | sample 5400531 | NCBI WGS metagenome assembly WNEY01 (sample SAMN13153338, study PRJNA577476) | soil metagenome | isolation source: 200 cm saprolite under Douglas fir tree site 1 | place: USA:California | collected 2015-04-18
TCTAGATTCCGTCGGCTTGCCGCTGGGCGCCGGTCCGTTCGGCTGCCTTCCTCGGGCGGGCCTGCATCTTTTCCGGGTTACGCTGACGGATGCTAGAAAACTGACCGCACGCCCGCCGGTCGCGGAAAGGCACGCCCGACAGAGGCCGTGACCCCCAAGAGACGTGTGAGCCACCCGTCATGAGTTTCACTGGACACCTCTTTCTCGGTCTTCTTGAGGGGGTTGTCTCAGGCCTGGTGATCGCGCTCACGGCCATGGGCCTCTCGCTGGTCTTTGGCGTCATGCGGATCGTCAACGTCGCACACGGCGAGTTCTTCATGTTGGGCGCAGTCTTCGCCTGGTACTTCTCGTCGCTTACCGGCAGCTTCTATCCGGCGCTGGTGGCGGCGCCGATCATCGTGGCCCTGGTTGCCCTGCTCGCCGACCGCTTCATCCTGCGGCCGATCCGCTACGCGCCCGAAGCGACCATCGTGGCCACGATCGGACTGCTGTACATCCTGCAACAGCTCGTGCTGACCTTCTACGGACCCTACGCGCGGCCGGTGGCCGCGCCGATCTACTTCCGCGTGGACTTTCCCTGGTTCGGGTATTCTGGTTACAAACTCGTCGTCGCCGCGCTGGCGGCGCTGGTGCTGGCGGCGCTCTGGCTCGTGGTGACGAGGACGAGGCTCGGCCTCTACATGCGCGCCACACAGCAAGACCGCGAACTCGCGCAGGCCTTCGGCGTGCCAACGGAGCGCGTCTACGCCGCCGCGTTCGCGCTCGGCGCCGTCCTGGCCGCGATCGCTGGCGTGCTGATCGTGCCGGTGCAGCAGGCGCACTATCTGATGGGCCTCGACGCCCTGCTGCTCTCGTTCATGGCCGTGATCATCGGCGGCGTCGGCAGCCTCACCGGTACCCTGGTCGCCGCGCTTTTCATCGGCCTGATCGACGGGGTCATGTCCGTCTTCTTCACGCCGACGCTGGCCAAGATTGTGGCCTCGCTGCTGGTCGCCTTCGTTCTGGTGCTCAAACCGATGGGGCTGTTCGGCGAGGATCGTCTGTGACGGTGCGCGTCCTGAGCGGGGAAGCGGCGGCGCTGGCCCGCGCCAACCGTCTGGTCTGGGGCGTGCATCTGGCGGTTGCGGCGTTCTTGCTGCTGCTGCAGTTCGTGCTGCCGCCTTTTCACCACGGCATGCTCGCTCGGATCATGGTCCTCGCCTCCTACGCGACCGGCTACAACCTCCTGCTCGGCTATACCGGGTTGATGAGTCTAGGGCACGCGATGTTCTTTGCCGCCGGGATGTATGGGACAGGGCTGACGGTATACTACCTTGGATTCGGCGCCCTCCCGGCCATCCTGATGGGGTTGCTCGCCAGCATCGCGGTGGCGCTGGTGATCGGGTGGATTACCTTGCGAACGACGGGCGTCTCATTCCTGATCGTGACGATGATGTTCGCCCAAGCCTTCTTTCTCGCCACGCTGTATTTCAACCGGATCACCGGCGGCGACCAAGGGCTCGTGCTGACCGGGCGTCTGCTTCCCGTGCATTTGGGGCCGCTCACGCTCAGCCTGGCGCAGCCGGGGGTGAAGTACAACGTGGCGCTGGTCGTCTTCACCGCCTGCGTCCTGTTGGGTCTGTGGCTGGTGCGCTCGCCGGCAGGGCGGGTGCTGATCGCCATTCGTGAAAACGAGGAACGGGCGCGCATGATCGGCTACAACACCTTCCACTACAAGTGGCTGGCCCTGACAATTTCCGGCGCCGTCTCCGGGCTCGCCGGGTCTACGTACACGCTCCTCTTCTCCTACCTCGGGTCGTCCTTCGCCTCGATCCTGTACTCGATCTTCCCGCTGCTGTGGACGCTGGTCGGCGGCGTCGGGACGATCATCGGTCCGCTGGTGGGCACCACGATGATGACCTACGCGGTGGATATCACCAGCGGATATACGACCGCCTACCTGATCGTGGTCGGCGCCGCCCTGGTGATCCTGATCATGCGCTTCCCGCAGGGCATCCTGGGTGCCGTCCGGGCAAGGTGGCCGCAATGGCTCCGGTGAGTCCGCTGTTGGAGACGGTCAACCTGGAGAAGTGGTTCGGCGGCCTGCGCGCCGTGCACTTGGTGAACTTCCGCCTCGAGCGCGGCGAGATCAGGGCGATCATCGGCCCCAACGGGGCCGGGAAGACGACGTTCGTCAGCATGATCAGCGGGCGGATCCCGCCGACCTCCGGCCGCGTGATTTTCAAAGGCCGCGAGATCACCCGCTTGCCGGCGCACGCGCGGGTGGGGTTGGGCATCGCCTACACGTTTCAGCTTGTCAGCATCTTCCGCAACCTCAGCGTGTACGAGAACGTGGCGCTGGCCGTGCAGCGGCGGCTGATGCACCATTCGCTGGACACGATCAAGGCCAATCCTCGCTCCCTGACCGCGGAGGTCGAGGCCGCCCTGGCCGAGGTCGGACTCTCCCCGCCTGATGACCGGTCGGCGGGCACGCTCGCGCACGGCCACCAGCGACTCCTGGAGGTCGCCATGGCCCTGGCGCTGCACCCCGAACTGCTGATCCTGGACGAACCCACGCAGGGGCTCGCGCCGGAGGAGATCGCCGGCTTCGGGGCGCTGATTCGGCGGATCGCGGGGAATGTCACCGTCTTGCTGATTGAGCACAACATGGAGGTCGTGCTGGGACTCTCGCAGCGGGTCACCGTGATGAACTGGGGCGACATCATCGCCGAGGGGACGCCGCAGGAGATCGAGGCCAACCCCGAGGTGCAGCGGGTCTATCTGGGGCAGTGATCGTATGGCGCTCACCGTTGAGGGCATCGACTGTTACTATGGCGAGGCGCAGGTCCTGCACGGTGTGTCGCTACGCCTGGAGCCCGCGCAGATACTGTGCTTGCTGGGCCGCAATGGCGCCGGGAAGACGACGACGCTCAAGGCGATGATGGGCCTGGTCCGGCCTCGGACCGGCAGCATCCGTCTGGATGCGACGGAACTCACGCGGCTACAGCCGTACGAAGTTCCGCGTCACGGGATCGCCTACGTCCCGCAGGGCCGCGGTGTCTTTCCGCGATTCACGGTCGAAGAGAACTTGAAGATGGGACTGCTGGTGAAGGGTACTCATCGGCGCATCATGGAGAGGATCCTGGAGTTGTTCCCGGTACTCCAGAGTCGGCTGCGTCAGCGCGCCGGAAGCCTCAGCGGCGGGGAGCAGCAGATGGTCGCGATGGCCCGCGCGCTGTGCACCGAGCCGACCTATCTGCTGTTCGACGAACCCACCGAAGGGCTGATGCCGCTGCTGGTGGCGTCGGTGCTGGAGACGATCCGCGTGCTGAAAGAGCGCGGGGTCGGGGTTTTGCTGGTCGAACAGAAAATCGACGCGGCGCTGCGGGTCGCCGACGCGGTGGCGCTGCTGGAGACCGGTCACGTCCGCTACTCAGGCACGCCGGCGGAGCTGGCCGCACACCCGGAGCTACTGCTGCGCTACGTTGGAGTCAGACGGTCGGGAGTCTGAGCCGGTCGGCGGCCAACTGCACCGCCTTGATGATGTTGACGTAGCCGGTGCAGCGACAGAGGTTCCCGGCGATCGCCTCGCGGATTTCCTCCTCGGATGGATCGGGCGTTTCCTTCAAGAAGGCGGAGATCGTCATGAGGAACCCGGGGGTGCAGAACCCACACTGCAGCCCGTGCGCGTCCCAGAACGCTTCCTGAATCGGGTGCAGGCGCTCTCCGTTGCTCAGCCCCTCGACGGTCATCAGGGCGTGCCCGTCGGCCTGCACCGCCAGCAGCAGGCAGGAGCGCACCGCCTGACCGTCCAGAAGAATCGTGCAGGCGCCGCAGACGCCGTGCTCGCACCCCAGGTGGGTGCCGGTCAGACCGAGGTCTTCGCGGAGCACGTCGGCCAGCGTGCGGCGCACAGGGACCGTGACGACGTAGCGTTTCCCGTTCACGTTGAGCGCGACGGCCTGCTCGGCGACCGGCTTCAGCGTCGCGCCCTTTCTCGCGCCAGGCTTCCGCACAGAGACATTCCGCCCGCGCCCGTGGCCGGGTTTTCCGCGCGCCCGACGGGCCGGTGTCATGAGGCGCCTTTCGCGCGAGACGCCGCCGTCTGCAATGCGCGGCGGGCCAGCGCCCCGCCCACATGTCGGCGGTAGTCTGCGGACGCGTGGATGTCGCCCTCGGGCTGCAGTCTGTCGCTGACGAGCCGCCCGATCTCTGTCAGCACCCCCTCATCCAATGTGCGGCCACCGACGAACGATTCCGCCTCCGGCATCCGTACGGGAGTCGGACCAACCCCAGTGAAGGCGAGCCGGACATCGCGGCAGCGCTGTTCCCCGTCAAGGCGAAGGACCGCCGCCACGCCGACCAGGGCGAAATCCCCGTGCCGACGGCTGACCTCGACGAACGCCCATCCGCCGTCGCGCCACAGCGGGGGAAAGCGGACTTCGGTCAATATCTCCGTCGGCTCAAGCGCGGTCGCCAAATATGAGACAAAAAATTGCTGCGGCGAGAGTACGCGTGGAGTGGTCGTTCCGCGGCCATTGCGCGCGACGATAAAGGTGGCCTCCAGCGCGGCCGCCACCGCGGGAAGTTCCGCCGCCGGGTCGGCGTGGGCCAGGCTGCCACCGATGGTGCCGCGGTTCCTCGTCCCGTTCTCACCCTTGATGTAATCCAGGGCGCGCACGCGGTTGAGGTCGATCAGCACCGCTGGGCGGGCCAGCCGCATGTTGATCAGCGGCATCAAGCTCTGGCCACCAGCGAGGAGCTTCGCATCGCTGCCGTGCTCGGCCAGCAGCGCGAGCGTCTCCTCCACGGTACGCGGTGCGGCGTAGCGAAAGGGCGCGGGTTTCAGCGTCGTTCCCTCCTCTCGTCGGTCGCCGAGGGCCCCCCGACCACAGGCCGAGTCGATCGGCGCAGCAGCGTCAGGATTCGGTCGGGAGAAAGTGGCAGGTCGGTCACTTCAATCCCCCAGGGGGCTAGGGCGTCAGACACGGCATTCGCAATCGCCGCCCCGACCGCGGCCGTTCCTCCTTCGCCCGCGCCCTTGACCCCAAGCGGGTTGAGCGGGGTCGGGGTTTCTTCAAGGATCTTGACGGTGATGGCGTGGGGCATCTCCATGGCGGTCGGCATCAGGTAGTCCATGAAGGTGACGGAGAGCGGTTGGCCGTCGCCATCAAACACGAGTTCCTCCAGCAGCGCGCCGCCGATGCCCTGCGCCAGGCCGCCGACCAACTGTCCTTCGACAAGCCGGGGGTTGATCGCCTTGCCGACGTCGTAGGCGATCGCGTAGTCGAGGATCGTCACCTGGCCGGTCTCGGGATCCACCTCGACGGTCGCGACGTGCGACCCGTAGGGGTAGGTCATCAGGGGCGCCTCAAACACATGCGTGGCGGAGAGCACCGGGCCATCCGCACCGCCCGGAATCCCGGGGACCGCGGTCACCAGATCCACGAAGGTGAGGCTCCGTGCCGGTGAACCGCGCACGGTCACGCGCCCAGGCGCCAGGATCAGATCGGCGGGCGAGGCCTCCAGCCGCCGGGCGGCCACGTCGAGGAGTTTTTCCTTGACGGTTCTCGCCGCGAACAACACGGCGTTGCCTCCGACAACGGTCCCGCGGCTGGCAAACGCGCCCACGCCTTCCGGGACGAGGGCGGTGTCCCCGTGCACGACGGTGATGTCGTCCGGCGCCTGGCCCAATTCCTCCGCACAGATCTGCGCCAGCGTCGTCTCCATCCCCTGGCCGACCGAGGTAACGCCCGAGTACACCACGAGCCGGCCGGCACGGTCAATCTCCACGCGGGCCGTCTCCCACGGGCCGAGGCCGGCTTTCTCCACGATGGAGGCTATGCCGATGCCGACCAAACGCCCCCGCTTCCGCATCTCCAGTTGGTCCGCGCGAAAGCGCGCGTAGTGAGCCGCCTGCACTGCCGCGTCCAAGGCTGATGCATAGTCGCCCGTGTCATAGACGGTCGGGACACCCAATGCAGCGGTGCCGACCGAGAACGGCATCTCTCCCGGAGGGATGAAGTTTCGGCGGCGGATCTCTGCCGGATCCTCCCCCAGCCGGCGCGCCAGGAGATCGATCATGCGCTCCCGGACGAAGTTTGCCTCGAAGCGTCCCGGCGCCCGGTAGGTCCCGGTCGGCGTCTTATTCGTCAGGAGGCAGTCGATGTCGCAGCGGTACGCCGGAATGCGGTACGGGCCGGGCAACAGCGCCGCCGTCAGTTCCGGAACGCTGACCCCGTGCGTCCGGATGTAGGCTCCCATGTCCACCAGCACGTGGTCGACGAGGGCCAGAATCCTGCCGTCGCCCGTGGCCGCGATCTCGGCCTCGTGAATCTGCTGCCGGGAGTGGTTGGTGGCCATCATGTGCTCGCGGCGGTCCTCGATCCACTTGACCGGCCGCCCCACGGCGATCGACGCCCACGGCACCAGGAAGTCCTCAGGGTAGAACTCTCCGCGAACGCCGAACCCTCCGCCGACATCCGGCTCGACGAACCGGATGCGCGCCTGCGGCAGGCCGAGCAGATCCGCCAAGACGCGGCGGTTGAAGTGGGGGACCTTCGTCGGTCCCCAGACCGTGAGCAAGCCGGTGACGCGGTCGTGGGAGGCCACCAGGCCGCGGGTCTCCAGCGGCACGCCGGTGTGCCGCTGGATCGTAAAGCGCTGGCGGATGCGGATATCCGCATTGGCCAAGAGGCGCTCGGGGTCGCCGACGATCGTCGTCAGATGTTCGGCGACGTTTCCCGGCGAGCCATCGTACAGGACGGGGGCCGTCAGCCGCATCGCCTCCTCGGCTGAGGTCACCGGCGGGAGCACATCGTATTCAACGGTCACGGCCTCGGCAGCATCCTCGGCCAGATACCGGTCGGCCGCGATCAGGAGAGCGACCGGCTCTCCCACGTAGCGAGCCCGATCGCGGGCGAGGGGGAACTGCAGGAAGGGGATGAGGGAAGGGCGTGGGCCCAGCCGGATGGGAATGGGGGGCACCTCTCCCAGGTCGGCGGCTGTGGCGACCAGGGCGACCCCGGGCAGCGCGCGCGCCTCCCGCGCGTCGATGCGGCGGATCGTCGCGTGGGCATGGGGACTGCGCAGCACCACTGCGTTCAGCATCTCGGGAAGGCGGATGTCATCGACATACTGCCCCCGCCCCGTAAGGAAGCGAGGGTCTTCCTTTCGTTTGACCGAGGCCCCAATGATCGGCATGGTGCGATAGTTCACCCGCGAACCTATCAGCCTGCCGCGCTGGTCAGCTGCCGCTGCCAGCTCGCCAGCAGGTCGGCAGAATCCATGACGAGCCCCAGGTGTAAGGAGACGATCCGCAGCGCAGCGTCCTCCATCTCCAGGGAGAAGCCCCGCACCAGGTCGCGGCAGACGACGACCCGATAGTCCCGGTTGGCGGCGTCGAACGCGGCGTTGAGCACGCAGCAGTCGGTGAATCCGCCGGTGAGCACCACCGTGCGGCGGTGCAGGTTACGCAGCAGAAAGTCCAGATCGGTGGGATAGAAGATGCTCAGGCGCTTCTTGCTGTCCACGACATGGTCATCCAGCAGCACTTCGGTGACAAACTCGGTCCAGCGGGTGCCCTGAAGACCATGCGCATTCGCGTTGGGGATGGGGCCGACCGTCACGGGGAAGGTTAAACGCCACGCCGACAGGTAGCCCTTCGTGTCGTCCACGCCGCTGGCCCGCAGCACCGTCTTCACGTGGATCACCGGTACCCCCTGCCGGCGGCAGATGCGGTGGAACGCGTTGATCGGCTCGACGATTTCCCGGCCCCGCGGCGCCGGGCAGGGACAGTCGGGGCTCTCGTCCAAGTGCCCGCGGTGCATGTCAATCGACACCGCGGCGGTTACGCGCGGGTCGAGCCACTCGGCAAAGTCCGGCGGGATGGACTTGCGCTGCCCGAAGAAATACGCCTCCATCGCTTTCACCTCATTTCATTCTTCTCGGAAGTACGGGCGCCCCAGCGCGCGCGGGACCGGACTGTGGCGTCGGAGCGCGTTGATCAGGACCAGCACGACCAGGGTGAAGAGGTAGGGGAGCATCCGCAGCAAGATCGACGAGGTTTCCACCCCCAGTAACTGCACGCGAAACCCCAGGGCATCCGCGGCACCAAAAAGGTATGCGCCACCGAGAAGACGCAGGGGGTTCCACGTTGAGAAAATGACCAACGCGATCGCGATCCAGCCCAGACCCGCGGTCATATTTTCCGTCCACGCCGGTGTGTAGGCAAGGGAAAGGTAACCGCCGGCCAATCCGGCCAGGGCTCCGCCCACGATGACCGCCCCATACCGCATGGCCGTGACGTCGACGCCCATCGCGTCTGCCGTCTCCGGGCTCTCCCCGCAGGCCCGCAGGTGCAGGCCCGGGCGTGTCCGGTAGATCCACCACCACGCGAGGATGATGAACACATAACTCGTGTAGACGAGCAGATCCTGCTGGAAGAACACCGGGCCGAGGATGGGAAGCTGAGCCAGACCGGGCAGCGGGACGGGGCGGAAGGGGACGGGGTTGGGAATGCCGACGAAGGGCTTCCCCAGAAAGGCGCTCAAGCCCGTGCCGAAGAGCGCCAGCGAGAGGCCCGTGGTCACTTGCTCTGTTCCCAGCGTGACGGTCAATAACGCATGTCCCGCCGCCAGCGCGCCGCCGGCCGCCATGGCGCCGAGCACGGCCAGCCAGGGGTTGCTCGTGACCGCCGCGACCGCAAACCCGGACACGGCGCCGACGAGCATCATCCCCTCCACACCCAGGTTGAGGACGCCGCTGCGCTCCGCCAGAAGCTCTCCGATCGCGGCGAAGATCAGGGGCGTCCCCGTCACCACGGTCACGGCGAGGAGCGCGACGATCTGGTCCAGGTTCATCGTCTGACCTCGAGGGCCGCCCGCGTCCGCGACAGGGCCCGGCGCCGCCGCACCCGGCGCAGTAGGTGTTCGCTGGCGAGCACCAGGAAAAGCACTAAGGCCTGGATCATGTAGGCGATCGCGGCGGGCACGCCCACCGTCTGAATGACGAACCCCCCGTTCAGCAGTGCGGCGAACAGCACCGCCACCAGGACCACGGCCCACGGGTTGAGCCGGGCCACCCAGGCGATGATGATCGCCGTGAACCCATACCCGGGCGATATGCCCTGCTGAATCCGGTGGATGACGCCGCTGACCTCGCCCACCCCGGCCAGCCCCGCTAACGCACCGCTTGCCGCCATTACCAGCAGCACGTTCCGCCGTACGCGCATGCCCGCGTAGCGCGCCGCTGGTAGGCTGGCCCCGATCGTGCGAATCTCGTATCCCCAGTGCGTCCGCTGCAGGAGTCCCGCCAGCAGGACCGCCGCGATCAGGGCGAAGACGAGGCCGATGTGGATGTCCCCTACTAGCACGGGGAAATGCGCCTGTGGCGGAAACGGGCGGGAGTAAGGAAAGCTGAAGGCCGTCGGATCCGCCCATGAGCCGAAAACCATGTAGTCTACCCACAGCAGCGCGATGTAGTTCAGCATCAGGGTCGAGATGATCTCGTTGACACCGACGAAGGCCTTCAATACCGCCGGGATGAACGCCCAGGCCGCGCCCCCGGCGGCGCCGAGCAGGATGAGGCTGGGGAGCATCACCAGGGCGGGGAGGGATGCCGTCAGGGCGAGCCAGCTGGCGGCCAGGGCGCCCGCCACCAACTGCCCTTCCGCGCCGATATTCCACAGGCCCATGGTGAACGCCAGGGCCACCCCCAGCCCGGTGAGCATCAGGGGGATTGCCTTGATCATCGTCTGCTCGATGGCAAAGGACGAGCCGAGCGCGCCGATCATCATTTCGCGATAGGCTCGCCACGGGTCGTGGCCGGTGGCCGCGAGGAAGATCGCCCCGACGGCCAGCGCTGCCATCCCCGCGCCCCCACGGATGGCCACCACCTCCAGCCATTCGGGGAATGGCGCGGCGGAGCCACTGGCGGCGTTCAGGGTCGGCGCCGTGGCTCCGGCCATCAACTCGACGCAGATCCCGTCATCAGCAAACCGATCTCGGCGCGGCTGACTTCTGTAGTGGGATGCACGCCCACGATGCGTCCCCGGTGCATGACAGCGACGCGATCCGACACCGTGAGCAGTTCATCGAGACTTTCGGAGACGAGCAGGATCGCCGTCCCGGCGGCGCTCAGGTCGAAGAGCAGGCGGTGCACGGTCGTCGTGGCCTCGACATCCAGCCCGCGGGTCGGGTGCATCGCCAGAAGTACGACCGGCGCGGTCAAGGCCTCGCGACCGAAGAGGAGGCGCTGCTGGTTGCCGCCCGAGAGGTGACGGACGGAGACCTGCAGGCTGGCGGTGCGCACGTGAAAGGCGTTGACGATCGCTTCGGCTTTCTCTCGGGCGGCGGCCCAGTTGAAAATCGCGCCCCGAGAAATCGGCGGGCGGTCGTAGTCCCGCAGCACCGCATTTTCGGTCACGGTGAATGAGCCCACCAACCCCTGTCCCAGCCGGTCTTCGGGAATGTAGGCCAGACCCCGGATCCAGCGATCCCGTACGGTGAGCGAGGCGATGTCCGTCGCGTTGAATGAAAGACTGCCGGCGGCGGGGGAGCGCAGCCCGGCGATGGCCTCCAGCAGTTCCCGCTGGCCGTTCCCCGCGACGCCGGCAATGCCCAGGATCTCGCCCCGGCGTAGTTGCAGCGACACCCCCCGGACCGCCAGAGGGCCGCGGTCGCCGTGCACGTTCAACCCGCGAGCGTCCAGCACGAGCGCCCCCGGCGGGAGATGGCGTTTCGGGGGGACGGAGATGTCGTGGCCCACCATCATTTGGGCGAGATCGCGGGGGGAGGCCTGAGGAGAGACCTCGCCCACGACCCGCCCGGCCCGCAGCACCACGATGCGGTCGGCGATCGCCCGCACCTCGTCGAGTTTGTGGCTGATGAAGACCACCGCCCGCTCCTC
>WNEY01004245.1_pt1 | contig 10884 bp, 10 predicted proteins | sample 5400531 | NCBI WGS metagenome assembly WNEY01 (sample SAMN13153338, study PRJNA577476) | soil metagenome | isolation source: 200 cm saprolite under Douglas fir tree site 1 | place: USA:California | collected 2015-04-18
CGCCGTTGGCCTGGCGCAGACCACAGCGGCCCCGGCGCAAGCCCCGGCAGGCCCGGGGCAAGCCCCAGCAGGCCCCGGGCAAGCCCCAGCAGGCCCCGGGCAAGCCCCAGCAGGCCCGGCGCAGGCCGGGCCGGCCGCCCGGGCGCCGGGCGGCCCGGCCCAGGCTCCGCAGCCGCCGGCCGGTCCCGCAGCGGCGAGCCGGGCAGCTAGCCGGATACCGGCCGATCCGCCGGCCGCCACGGCGCGGGCCGCGGCCGGGCCAGCACCGACCAGGCCAGCCCCGGCCGCAGCGCCGGCCCGGCCGGCCGACGCCAAGGAGGTTCGGCTCCGGGGAGCCGCCGCCCGGACGGCGCTGAACATGACTGCCAGCCTCGCCGTCCCCACCGCGACCAGCGTCCGGGCCATCCCGGCCAAGCTGCTCGTGGACAACCGCATCGTGATCAACAATCACCTCAGCCGTGGCCGGGGCGGGAAGATCTCGTTCACCCACCTCATCGGCTACGCCGTGGTCAGGGCGCTGGCGGCCGCGCCGGAGATGAACGACTCCTATGCCGAATCCGACGGCAAGCCGGTGCTGGTTCATCCCGAGCACGTCAACCTCGGCCTGGCGATCGACACCAGGAAGGACGACGGGTCGCGGCAGCTGCTGGTGCCCAGCATCAAGTCCACCGAGGGCATGGACTTCCGCCAGTTCTGGATGGCGTACGAAGACGTGATCCGCAAGGCGCGGGCCGGCAAGCTGACCGTCGAGGACTTCGCCGGCACCACGATCACCCTGACGAACCCGGGCACGATCGGCACCGAGCACTCAGTGCCCAGGCTGATGGCCGGGCAGGGGTGCATCGTCGGCGTCGGCGCGATGGAATACCCGGCCGCCTATCAGGGCGCGTCCGAGGAGACCATGGCGAGGCTGGCGATCAGCAAGACGGTGACGCTGACCTCCACCTACGACCACCGGATCATCCAGGGCGCGCAGTCCGGCGATTTCCTGCGCCTGATCCACCGCCTGCTGCTCGGCGAGGACGGCTTCTACGACGAGATCTTCCAAGCCCTGCGGATCCCGTACGAGCCGGTCCGCTGGGTCAGGGACATCCCGGCCGGTCATGAGGACGATCTGTCCAAGGCCGCCCGCGTGCACGAGCTCATTCACGCCTACCGGGTCCGCGGCCATCTCATGGCGGATACCGACCCGCTGGAGTACAAGCAGCGCAAGCATCCCGACCTGGACATCAACCAGCATGGCCTGACGCTCTGGGATCTCGAGCGGGAGTTCGCCACTGGCGGCTTCGGCGGCAGCCCGCTGATGCGGCTGCGGGAGATCCTCGGCGTGCTGCGCGACTCGTACTGCCGCACCATCGGCGTCGAGTACATGCACATGCAGAACCCGGAGGAGCGGGCCTGGCTGCAGGCGCGGATCGAGCGGCCGCACGGCCGGGCCGACCACGACGAGCAGATCCGGATCCTGTCCAGGCTGAACGTCGCCGAGGCGTTCGAGATGTTCCTGCAAACCAAGTTCGTCGGCCAGCGCAGGTTCTCGCTGGAAGGCGCCGAGTCGCTGATCCCGCTGCTCGACGCGGTGCTCACCGAGGCGGCCCGAGCGCAGATGGACGAAGCTGTCCTCGGCATGGCGCACCGGGGCAGGCTGAACGTCCTGGCGAACATTGTCGGGAAGTCCTACGCGCATATCTTCCAGGAGTTCGAGGGAAACCTGGATCCCAGCAGCACGCAGGGCTCCGGTGACGTGAAGTACCACCTGGGCGCGGACGGCGTCTACGCGCCGGGCGACGGCACCAGCATCAAGACATCGCTGGTGGCGAACCCGAGCCACCTGGAGGCGGTGGACCCGGTGGCCGAGGGCGTCGTCCGGGCCAAGCAGGACGTGATCGACATGGGCGAGCCTGGATTCACCGTGCTTGCCGTGCTCATTCACGGTGACGCCGCCTTCGCCGGCCAGGGCGTTGTCGCCGAGACGCTTGAGCTGTCCCAGCTGCGCGGCTACCGGACCGGCGGCACGGTGCACATCATCGTGAACAACCAGGTCGGCTTCACCACGGCCCCCGAATACTCAAGGTCAAGCGTGTACTCGACGGACGTCGCCCGGATGATCCAGGCGCCGATCTTCCACGTCAACGGCGATGACCCGGAGGCGGTCGTCCGGGTCGGCAGGCTCGCATTCGCCTACCGGCAGACGTTTAAGAAAGATGTCGTCATCGACATGATCTGCTACCGGCGGCGGGGGCACAACGAGGCGGACAACCCGTCGTTCACCCAGCCGCTGATGTACGACCTGATCGACGCGAAGAGGTCAACACGCAAGCTGTACACCGAATCGCTGATCGGCCGCGGCGATATCACGATGGAGGAGGCCGAGCAGGCGCTCCGCGAGTACCAGGTCGAGCTTGAGCGCGCCTTCACCGAGACAAGGGACGCGGCCAGCGCCCCGGCCGAGCCAGCCGCACTGGTCGGGCCGCGGCCAGCGGCGCCGCAGCCCGCGGGACACGTCCAGGTCCCCACGGCGATCACCGAGGAGAGCGTCAAGCGCATCATCGATACCCAGCTGAACATGCCCGACGGCTTCACCCCGCACCCGCGGCTGCTGCCGCAGCTGCAGCGCCGGGCGACGATGGCCGAGCAGGACGCCGTCGACTGGGCCACCGGCGAGCTGCTCGCGTTCGGGTCCGTGCTGCTCGACGGCTACACGGTGCGGCTGGTCGGGCAGGACAGCCGCCGCGGCACGTTCGGCCAGCGACATGCCGTCATCGTGGACAGGCACACCGGGGCGGAGTACATCCCGCTCCGGCAGTTCAACAGCGCGACCGCCCGGTTCCACGTCTACGACTCGCTGCTGTCGGAGTTCGCCGCGGTGGGATTCGAGTACGGCTACTCCGTCGCCAGGCCGGACGCCCTGGTGTGCTGGGAGGCGCAGTTCGGCGATTTCATCAACGGCGCGCAGACGATCGTGGACGAGTTCATCAGCTCGGGCGAGCAGAAGTGGGGGCAGCGCTCCGGGGTAGTACTGCTGCTGCCGCACGGCTACGAGGGTCAGGGGCCCGACCACTCCTCGGCCCGCGCCGAGCGGTTCCTCGGGCTCTGCGCGCAGGACAACATGACCGTGGCGATGCCCACCACCCCGGCCAACTACTTCCACCTGCTCCGCTGGCAGGCACTGTCGCCGCGGGTGAAGCCGCTGATCGTGTTCACCCCCAAGTCGATACTGCGGCTGAAGACCGCGACCTCGCCGATAGCGGCCTTCACCACGGACTCCTTCCGGCCGGTGCTAGGCAAGCAGCCAGCCGGGGACGATGCCGAGGTACGCACGGTGCTGCTCTGCGCCGGCAAGATCTACTACGACCTGGCAGCAAAGCGGCAGGCAGGCGGGCTGTCGGAGACCGCGATCGTGCGGGTGGAGCGGCTGTACCCGCTGCCAGCCGACGAGCTGCTCGCGGAGCTGTCCCGCTACCCGGACGCCACGGAGGTCCGCTGGGTGCAGGAGGAGCCCGCCAACATGGGCGGCTGGCCGTACATGGCCCTGCGGCTGCCCGAGCTGCTGCGCCGGCCGATCCGGCTGGTCTCGATCCCGGCCAGCTCGGCCCCGGCCGGCGGCTCGGCCAAGGCGCACGCGGCCGAGCATGCCGGGCTCATCGACGCGGCGCTGCGCAGGGACCGCTAGCCGATGTACTTCACCGACCGTGGCATCGAGGAACTCGCGGACCGGCGCGGAGATGACGAGGTTACGCTGGGCTGGCTGGCCGAGCGCCTGCGCGAGTACGTGGATCTGCATCCCGAGTCCGAGGTGACGGTCGACGGGCTAGCCAGCTGGCTGGCGCGCATCGACGAGGACGAGGAGTAGCACGCGGCCCTGCCCCGGCACGGCGGACCATCCTGGGCGGGCCGGGGACTACGCGGCCGGGCGCGGGGAGAACGCGGGAAGAAGGAGCACTACCCGGTCGGAGTAGCCGGTCACCGCCGGCCGGCGGCCGGTCACTGTCGGCCGGTAGCCGATCACTGACAACCGGAAGAACTGACGGAATCGAGATACATCTTGACTTTGCGCTAACACGACATATCGTCTGTATCGTTAGCATCACGGAGCGGAGCCTGCAGCGCGCAGCGCCCGCGGGCCGGGGAGGGAAAGGAACCGCAATGCCGCGCTGGATCATCGACGCCCCTAAGACTCTCGAGTTCGACGGCGTGGCTGCCCTGCGAGTGCGGGTCATCTCCGGCACGGTGGCGGTCCTTGCGTCCGACAGCCCGCCTGCCGTGGACGTCGCGCGCCTGTCCGGCCAGCCGCTGCTGATCAGCCACGAGGCCGGGATCCTGACGATCACTTACGAGGATCTCTCCTGGGAGGGCCTGCTCGGGTGGCTCCGCCCGCAGCGGCACTCTGCCGAAATCACCGTCACGGTGCCGCGTGGCTGCCCAACGCAGCTCGGCGTGGTAAACGCCAGCGCTATCGTGTCCGGGATCGCCGCCCATGTCTCCGTCAAGAGCGTCTCCGGAGACATCACGCTTGATAGCGTCACCGGCAAGGTGGACGCGAAGACCGTATCTGGCGACCTGGAGGCGCGCGGGCTGGACGGCGGCGTCAGCTTCAATTCGGTCTCCGGCGACCTGACGCTGGCCGGCGGCTCGGTGCAGGATCTTGATGCGAAGACGGTCAGCGGCAAGGTCACCGCCGACGTGGACCTCCGCTGCGACGGCAGCCTGCGGGTCACCACGGTCTCCGGCGAAGTCGCCGTCCGGCTGCCCGCCGACGCCAGCGCCGAGGTCGACCTGCGGTCTACCTCGGGCCGTGTCCGGACTGGGTTCGACGGCCTGCGGACCGCCCGTAGCCCGGGCTCCAACACCGTGGCGGGAACGCTCGGGGCCGGCGCGGGCAGGATGACCGTCGCTACCCTCTCGGCGCCCGTCACCCTGCTGCAGCGTGGTCAGCCGCCCTGTCCGCCGGGCGCGCTCGGCAGTCCGGCGGGTGATGCCTGATGAGCCCGGTCTTCAGGCACGGGCGGCTTCGCCTCTACCTGCTCAAGCTGCTTGACGAGGCGCCCAGGCACGGCTACGAGGTCATCCGGCTGCTGCAGGACCGCTTCATGGGGGTGTACGCCCCGTCGCCCGGCACCATCTATCCCCGGCTGGCCAGGCTGGAGGAAGAGGGCCTGGTCACGCACGACGAGGTCGACGGCAGGAAGGTGTACCGGATCACCGACAAGGGGCGCGAGGAGATCCAGGCCAGGCTCGATGACCTTGCGGACCTGGAGGAAGAGATCACCGAGTCGGTCCGGGACATTGCCCGCGAGGTCACCGAGGACGTCCGCGACACTGTGCGGAACCTGCGGGAGGAACTGACCTGGGCATCACGGGAAGTCCGGGACGGCAAGGAACGGGCCCGCGAGACGGCTCGGGAGGCCGCCAGGCGCTCCCGCGAGCAGGTGCGCGACAGCGCCAGGCAAGCCCGCGATGAACTGCACGGCGAGTCCCCCGCTGACCCGGCCGGGACGGCCGATAGCGGGCGGGAGCGGGCCGGCGCCGGCCGGGAGAAGTCCGGTCGCGGCCGGGAACGGGTCGGCACCGGCCAGGAGCGAGGTGGCGGCCGGGAGCGCGCCGGCGCCGGCCAGGAGCGAGGTGGCGGCCAGGAGCGGGCCGGCGGCCGTGAGCCAGGCGACTGGCCAGGCTGGCAGGACTGGGCAGGCTGGACAGGCTGGGCCGGCCGGCCGGGCTGGCGCGGCTGGCCCGATCCGGCGGGACGGCCAGGACACCCGGGGAAGCCCGCGGCATCCGGCCGGCCGGATCTCGGCATGGTCAGGGACCTGGAGCGGATGGCGCTCGAGTTCGCCAGGGAACTCAGGGCGGCCGCCTGGCACACCGAGGCCGTCGGCGCCGACGCCGTCACCGGCCTGCGCGCGATCCTGGAGGACACGCTGACCAGGATCAGGGAAGAGATCTTCGGCGGCGGGGCGCCCCGGGACGCCGGCCAGGAAGGCGGCAGCGGGAAGGACAGCGACGACTGACGCCGTGGCCGGCCCGGCGGCTGGCGCCGCAGGGCGGTCCGGCGCGGCCTAAAGGGTGAAGACGACCTTGCCGAACAGGTCGCCGGAGATCATCGCGGCGAAGCCGTCGGCGGCGCTGGCCAGCGGCAGCGTGCGGTCAATCCTGGGCCGGACGCCGGTCTGCTCGCAGAACCGCAGCAGCCGCCCGAACTGGTCTCGCGTCCCCATCGTGGACCCGACGACGGACAGCTGCAGGAAGAAGACCCGGGACAGGTCGGCAGGCGGCATCGAGCCGCTGGTCGCCCCGCAGATCACGATGGTCCCGCCCGGCTTGACCGCGCGTAGTGAGTGTGCCCAGGTGGCCTCGCCCACGGTCTCCAGCACGGCATCCACCCGCTCGGGCAGCCGGGCACCCGCCGGGAACGCCTGGTCGGCGCCGAGCCCGGCGGCCCGCTCGCGCTTGGCCTCGCTGCGGCTTGTCGCCCACACCCGGTAGCCTGCCGCGCGGCCGAGCAGGATCAGCGCCGTCGCGACCCCGCCGCTTGCGCCCTGGACCAGCACCGTCGCACCGGGCTGCAGCCCGGCCTTGTCGAACAGCATGCGGTAGGCGGTCAGGTACGCGGTCGGCAGGCACGCGGCTTCGGCGAAGGACAGGCAGGCTGGCTTGGCCAGCAGGTTGCGCCGCGGCACCGCGACCCGCTCGGCGAACGTTCCGTCGTACCGCTCGGAGAGCAGTGACCGGGACGGATCCAGAGTCTCGTCGCCGCTGCCCGCCTCCGGGTCGCCGACGACGGCATGCACGACCACCTCGTTGCCGTCCGCATCGAGGCCAGCCGCGTCGCAGCCGAGGACGATCGGGAGCCGGTCCGCTGACAGGCCGACGCCGCGCAAGGACCAGATGTCATGGTGATTGAGCGCCGTGGCCCTGACCGACACCGTCGTCCAGCCCGGCGGCGGCGCGGGCTCGGCATGCTCGCCGATGGCCAGCCCGGCCAGCGGATCATCGGCATTGATTCGTGCGGCAGTGACAGCGAGCATGCGTGGACCTTAGCCGAGTGGGGCACGCGGCAGCGAGTGTGCCCTGGGCCGCATGAGGCGGGCGCCGCCGAAGGCAAGACTGCCCGCGGATTCGTGTGCCATACTGCGGAGCGGGCAATGGCCAAATACCCCAGCAGGTGAAGGATTCTGGGTGGATCTCACCTCCTACGCTGAGCTAGCTGTGCGCCTCGTCAACTCCGCCGAGACTGGTGCAGGCCACGACGATTCGCTCAGCAATCCTGATGCGTTCCGCGCGCTGATAGCGGATCGCCCTGATCTGCATGGCCAGATCACGCACAACGACGTGGCCGCCCTCCGCCAGCTCCGCGACGAGCTGACCGGGATCTTCATGACCGCGGCGGAAGGCGACGAGCCCGCTGCCGCGGAGCGGCTGAACGCGCTGCTCGTCCGCCACCCGCTGCACCCGGTCATCTCCGGGCACGACAAGCAGCGCTGGCACGTGCACCTGAGTGACGGCGGCTCGGTTGCCGACCGGTACGCGGCCGGCGCCGTCTTCGGCCTGACGACGATCGTCACCCAGTTCGGCGCGGACCGGCTGGGAATCTGCACGCTGGCGTCCTGCCACGGGGCTTTCATCGACGCGAGCACCAACCGGTCCCGGCGCTATTGCTCGGATCACTGTGCGAGCAGGGCAAATGTCACCGCATTCCGCGCCAGGCGGCGGACTGGCACGGCTGGTCCCGCGTCAACCGCAGCGGGCTAAGGGCGGCAAGCGCCGGTCACTTTGGCCAGCGTAAATCACCAGCGGGCCCGGTCCCCTATCACGGGGTGATCTCGTACAGCCCGCTGCCTTCGGCCAGGCCATCCACTGACGCGTCTGTCACCTGCGTTACCGAAATGACGCCAACCGGCTTCTTCTCATCCCCCGGGACGATCATTACCATGAAGCCTACTCACAGGGCGTATGGCCCACGCACGCGGACCGGAAAGAAGGTTCGATCATGGCAACTGAGTCAGTAGCCACGGTTACCACACCGGCGGATGTCGGCCTCAAACGCGAGATGGGCCTGATCGGCGCCACCTGGGCGTCGGAGACCTCGATCATCGGCTCGGGCTGGCTGTTCGGCTCGCTGTTCGCCGCGCAGGCGGCGGGGACGGCCGCCCTGCTGGGCTGGGTCATCGGCGGGGTCGCGGTCATCATCCTCGCGCTCGTACACGCCGAACTCGGCGGGATGTACCCAGTGTCCGGCGGCACCGCGAGGTTCCCGCACTTCGCGTTCGGCAGCGTGGCCGGCATCTCGTTCGGCTTCTTCTCCTTCGTGCAGGCGATCACGGTGGCGCCGATCGAGTGCTACGCGGTGATGACGTACCTGTCCTACTACTGGCACAGCATCTACCATGTCAACGCGGCGGGTGTGGGGAACGTCACCGGGATCGGCTTCGTGATGACGATCATCCTGATGGCGATCTTCACCGCGGTCAACTTCCTCGCCATGCGCCTGTTCAACAAGGTCAACAGCGCCATCACGTGGTGGAAGGTCGCGATCCCGGTGCTGGCCATCATCGTGCTGCTGTTCAAGTTCCACGGCAGCAACTTCGACGCCGGCGGCGGATTCATGCCCTACGGGGTCAAGGCCCTGTTCGGCGCGATCCCCTCGGCGGGCATCATTTTCGCCTACCTCGGCTTCGAGCAGGCTGATCAGCTCGCCGGGGAGATCAAGAACCCGCAGCGCAACCTGCCGCGGGCGATCATCCTTGCGGTCCTGATCGGCGTCATAATCTACGTCATGCTGCAGGTGGTTTTCATCGGCGCGCTGCCGGCCAGCCAGCTCACCCACGGGTTCGCGCACATCAGCGACAAGAACGTTCTCGCCGGGCCGTTCGCCGGCCTGGCCGGCCTGGTCGGGCTCGGCTGGCTGGCGACCGTCCTGCGGATCGACGCGTTCGTCTCCCCGTCCGGCACCGGTCTCATCTACCAGACCTCTACCTCGCGGGTCGGCTACGGCCTGGCCAGGAACCGGTACTTCCCGCAGATCTTCCAGCAGACCAACAGCCGCGGCGTGCCGTGGATCAGCCTGATCGTCGCGTTCCTGGCCGGGCTGCTCTTCCTGCTGCCGTTCCCGAGCTGGCACTCACTGGTCGGCCTGGTCACCGCGGCGAGCGTGCTGATGTACGCGGGCGCGCCGCTGTCCTTGGGCGCGTTCCGCGGGCAGGTCCCGGAAGCGTCCCGGCCCTACCGGCTGCCGGCCGCAGCGGTGTTGGGCCCGGTCGCGTTCATCGTCGCCAACCTGATCATCTACTGGTCGGGCTTCGAGGTGCTCTGGAAGCTCGGCATCGTGCTGGTGGTCGGGTACGTGCTGATCGGCGTCTCGATGGCGTACGACAAGGACCGGCCGCCGCTGGACTGGAAGTCGGCGCAGTGGTTGCCGTTCTACCTGATCGGCATGGGCATCATCTCCTGGCTGGGCCAGTACAGCGGCGGTGCCGTGCTGGCGCCGGTCAACACCAACACCATCCCGTTCTGGTGGGACATGGTGATTGTCGCCGGGTGGAGCCTGGTCATCTACTACTGGGCGATGGCGACCCGGTTGCCCAAGGAGGAGATGCAGCTACTCGTCTCTCGGCAGGCGGCGCCCGCTCCGGAGCCGATGGCAGGCGGCTGAGACAGGCCACCCGCACCAGGTTCATGAGCTGGCCCTGCCCCCTGTACCGGGGGCAGGGCCAGCTCGCATTAGGGCCGGCGCAGCGGCCAGTAGCGCAGCAGGACGCGGCCCTCGATCAGCTCCGGCCGCACAGCGCCGAAGCTCCGGCTGTCGATCTCGCCCACCCCGGTGTTGTCCGATTCAAGCCACCAGCCGGCCGGCCCGCACCGCGCCGCGCGCTTGACCAGCAGCATCTCCGGCCGCCCCGGATGCCGCGCGATCACGACCTGGCCGGGACGGACTCGCGGCGGCCGGCCTGCCCGCACCGGGCGGCGCACAAGCAGCCAGTCCCCCGGCCGCAGCGAGGGCTCCATGGACCGCTCGGCCACCGCGACCCGCCATAGCGGCCAGTGCATCGAGCCCTCCCTGATTGCGGTCACGCCCACCGGGTACTGTCGGAATCCGGTACCCATGATCTGACATGAGAGAAGGAGATCAATGAGGTTGCTCGCACGTCTCTTCGAGCCGCGCGCCGTCGCGCATGCTCACTGCGACCTTCCCTGCGGCGTTTACGATCCGGCCCAGGCCAGGATCGAAGCCGAGTCCGTCCGCGCCATCTGCGAGAAGTACCAGCAGAACGCGGACCCGGAATTCCGGGCCCGCGCGCTGCAGATCAAGGAGGAGCGGTCTGAGCTGGTCAAGCACCACCTGTGGGTGCTGTGGACCGACTACTTCAAGCCCCCGCACTTCGAGAAGTACCCGCAACTGCACGAGCTGTTCAACGAGGCTACCAAGCTGGCCGGGGCGGGCGGCACGAAGGGCAGCACCGACGTGGCCACGGCCGACAAGCTGCTCGCCAAGATCGAGGACATCGGGAAGATCTTCTGGGCCACGAAGCAGGGCTGACCCTGCCACCACCCGATATCCTGCTTACTAGTCAGGGGCCGCGCGGACGGTGACCGCGCGGCCCCTGACTAGTAAGCCGTCGGCCGCGCCGGGCCGGCCGGGCTAGGCCGGCCGGGCGGGCGCTCCCGTCCGCCGGTTGCGCGCCGCGCGGCGCGTCAATGCAGCGGTGCGCTGACGGTAAGTTGCAGGCAGGGCCGGCGGCCGCATCAGCAGGATGCTGGGGCCGGCGTCGCGGGAGGGCAGACGTGACCGAAGAGACGACCGCATCGGCGACCAGGCAGGCCGCCAGCACGACGGCGCGTGCCGGAGACCCGGCTCCTGGCACCAGCCATGCTGGCGTTGTTCCCGCACCG